>OLPQ01000401.1_pt1 | contig 39189 bp, 36 predicted proteins | sample 1672451 | NCBI WGS metagenome assembly OLPQ01 (sample SAMEA3136687, study PRJEB25190) | human gut metagenome | biome: human gut; feature: human-associated habitat; material: faeces | place: Austria | collected 2013
GAACAGATATTCTGTCCGATGATTATCACATGGGAGGATGCACAATGAAAAAGATTTTTGCCGCGCTTTGTACGCTGATGATTGTCCCGACGCTGGCATTGGCAAGCGGCGACATGGTTTCCATTTCCGAACTGCGCCCTTGATGAAACGCCCCAGCCATCCTTCACGGGTGGCTGGTTTCTTTTATGCGGGCGCAAAAAGGATGACGGCGCAGATGCGGCGAAATAACAGGGTTGAGGAACGGACTTTTGATTCTTCGGCCAAACGCGCCTTCTGCGCGCGCGAAACGGCGGTTTTGAAAAATTATGGAAAGAACGGCCAAATGAATATGAATTTTCGCGATTTTTTACGTCTTGATAAGTGAAAGGAGGATGAAAAAGGGTGACAGGCAATACCTTGGTACCGGGTAAAGCCTCCGAAACGGAACTCTGCCGAATGATGGACGAATACAGCTCGATGCTGGTCGGCATATGCGCCATCCTGCTCGACGACAGGGATTTGGCGCAGGACGTTGTACAGGAGACATTCATCCGGGTGTATAAAAAGATGGATAGCTTTCGCGGAGCGCGCCCCGAGAGCGAAAAGGCATGGCTGACGCGCATCGCCGTCAATCTTTGCAGGGATGAAAAGAGAAAAAGCTGGTTTCGCCTGAGAGAACGGGCAAAGCCCATCGACATGACGGCGATCCCCATGGAGGACGCGACGGAGGAGGCACGGGAGCTGTACGCGGCCGTGCAGGCGCTGCCGAAGAAATACCGCGAGGTCATCCTGCTGTATTACTATCAGGATTTGACCGCGCAGGAGATCGCCGCGATTTTTCATCAGGCGACAGGCTCGATTTATCACAAGCTGAGCGTCGCTCAGCAGATGCTGAAAAAGACCTTGGGAGGGGTGTGAATTTGGTGGATGAACAGAAGTTGAGAAACGCGCTGAAGGCATGCCTTCCCCAGAGCGAGTTTCCGCCCGAGCGCCGTCAGGCGGTGCTGCGGGCCATCAGAAAGGAAGAACCGATTGTGAAAAGAAAGATTTCGACCGCGCTGGTCTTCGCCATCGTGATGACGCTGATCGTCGGCGGCGCGGCGCTGGCCGCGAACCTCGGCGTTTTCGGCCAATCCGTGAACAACGACGACAACGAGCAGAGCGTCGGACGGCTGGAAAAGCTGGAGGACGTATCCGCCACCTACAACGACACGCAGGCCGTGACCGCGCCCTCGCAGAGCGCGACCGAAGCGCCGAAGACCACCCGCGACGAGCTGATGGCGAGCCTGTACAACCGCCGCTTCAACCTGACGCTCAATCAGGCGTATTTCGACGGCTACAAGCTGTATTATTCCTACACGCTGACCAGCGACTGCAAGACCGGCTTCATCACCGGCGAGGGGATGCCGACCGGCTTTGACGACACGTGGCAGAGCACGGAGGCGGGCAAATACGCCACCGGCCGCATCTATATATCGGACGACGCCATCCAGCGGGAGATCGTGACGTATTTCTCCGGCCACCCCGTCGGCTACATCGCATATGAATCCATGGGCGTGGGCGACGGCGCGGACATGGGCGGCAAGCCGCTGACCATTCTGGATAGCGGCGAGGAGCGCGTCAACGCCTACACGATTCAGGGCTTCCAGGAGGTCGAAATGCCGGACGGCTTCGAGCCGACGGACGAAATCGACATCGAGCTGACCGTGATGTACGGCATGAGCGTCTGGGCGCAGGATGAGAAGAACGTCTACCACGAATACATGATGACCCCGGAGAACCGCGGCTTCTTCCGCCTGCCGTTCAAGGTTAAGCTGAACGGTCAGACCGAAACCTACACCGGCTCGGTGACGACCAGCGCATACAGCGCGCAGGCGACGGTTCGCGTCTCCGACGTGGATATCAGCGGCGAGGTCGTGTTCGATGCGCCGGAATGGGCGGAGGCGTTCGAGGCCAGTGCGGACGGCAAGCATGAGATGGAAATGCCGTATATCAACAGCTATACGCTCGTCGCCGACGGCGTGGAGCTGCAAAACCGCGACGGCGCGTTCGGCGTGAACAAGGACGGCAAGTTCTTCGTCTGGATTCGCTACGACCTGCCGGAGAGCATGAACAGCCTGGTGCTCGTGCCGAACGGATCGGGCATCGACTACAGGGCGAAGATCGCCGAGGGCGAAACGCCGACACACGAGAACGAGGATATCGTTCTGCTCAAGTAACCCACCCTTCCGGGGCGGCCTGAAAGGGTCGCCCCGATTTTGTAAGCTGTCCGCCCGCAAACGGGAGGACAGCGCCTTTCCGTCAAGAAGGAGCGTATGAGGATGAAACGATTGTTTGCGGCGATGGCCGCAATGATGCTTGTGCCGACGATTCCGGCTGTTTGTTGCGCAGAAAGTTATCAGAACATAGAAACGCTTCGGGAGCAGAACCCGAAGGAAGTGGTGTTCGACTGCAAAGATCAATACGGGAGAAATATCTATATTGACGCGGACGTCATCATCCCGGAGGTCGAATGTGTCCCCATAGTGGTTGTTGAAAAACCCAAATATGAAGACTGTGAAATAGGGCGCGTGTGCGGTCAATACGCGGACGCAACGGAAGAAGACGACGCAAAACGTTTTATGTATAGCGACAACGGGTTTGATTATGATATTCAAATATTCACAATAGGAAACACAGATGTGTCGATCCTATGCGATCCAAGCGATTCAAAAGGGGCGTTTGACAATAACGAAGAAATCCCCAGCGGAAAGACGTTCTGTTCCGGCGATGTAGAAGACGATGAAACCATACAAAAAGGAATGGAGAGCATCACCAAGAATCTTCAGACTCTTTTCCCGGATTTTGATCTCGAACTGGGTTTTTCTTGGGTGCAAATCATTGAAAACAGCCGCCCCAGATATACCTACACGCTGAGGCAGAAGATGGAGGGAATACCCATCCTGATGGGCGCGGGAGACCCAGTGGTTGGCGTATCGGAGAAAACGATAGGATTTAAGAAACCTGAAAGCTGGAAGCGATCAAAGACCTTTAGATGGGGAGATTTTTTCTCGTGTTGGAACGATATGGCTTATCACGACGGCGGATGGAACGTTCGAGTAGCGCCTCTTATGGAAATTGAAAAGAAATATGATGATGTTCCGCTTTCGGATATCAATCGGGTTTTTGAAGCCATACAAAATAAAATTGAGGAAGGAAATATCCGAAACATATACGCAATCAGATTCGGCTATTGCTGCTATATCGGGGAAAATGATGAAGACGTGCTTTTCCCGGTTTGGCAAATAGAATGTGATTATTATTATAACCCAAAAGAAAAAACAAAGGAATACAAAGAAGATGCGGAGGCAGCCCCGACGGCGCGGCTGATGTATCGAACAATGATTGTCAACGCGCAGACAGGTGAATTTATGAACCCCATCAAACTGAAAGAAAAACTGCTGGACTGCCCCGAAATCATCACATGGGAGGATGTACAATGAAAAAGATATTTGCCGCGCTTTGCGCGCTCTTGCTTGTGCCGACGATAGCAAGCGCGAATTCTGATTTGGTTTCCATTGCTGAGCTGCATCGACAGACGGTGGAGAGGGGACGGTGGACAAAGACCTACGACACGCCGAGCGGTGAGTTGAACGTGGATATCCCGATTCTCGTACCGGATGTGGAGAAATGCCCTGTCATCACGGTGGAAAACGATCGGCCGTTTACGCCGGAAATCGCCGACGTGATGCTGAAAAACGCATTTGAGCGAAACGGCATGACGTGGTTTCGATATGACATGAACAGCCAACCGTTTGATGTGAGTTGGGGAACCCTTGGCATGGGCATGACGACGGATTACGAAAGCGCCAAGGAATTTGGCATGAATACAGGCGAATGGCTCGGGGGAAAATGGTCGAATTACGACGCAAAGCCGAACGATTACCGCTATCCGTGGGAACTGGATATGAATAGTTCGTACATACGCGGCGGCACTCAAACCGTGGCGGAAGCAATGGCGTGTTTTCAACACGTGATTGACGAAGCATATCCGAATAAGGGCTACACGATTGCGCCCAAGCGCATTGCGATTCATGGAAGCACAGCCATCGACGGGGAGAATAACGGAGGCAAGGGCTATTACACCATCCGTGCGGAACAAGTGGTGAATGGCATCCCGATGATCGGGGCGCTTTGCTCTACTCTCGGGGATAACAGCTTTCGCGTGGCGTATGGGTCTACGCCGGAAACAAACCGTATCGCGAACCGTCTTGCGCCTTATAGCCTTGGATCGGATTGGCGGACGAATGTATATTTGAAGATGTATACATCGAGCAACGCGGATTACAGCGTGTATGTCAGCATGAACCGTATCCGCACTGTGGAGAAGGAGGACGTGCCGCTTGCGCCACTTGATCACGTGTTGGAAAGTATCGAAAAGGAAATTGCAACAGGGCGTATCCGCAATATCCATGCGCTGCGGCTGGGGTATATGCGATACTCCAATCCCGAAATGGAGGATTACGCATGGGCTGTACCGATGTGGGTGCTGGATTGCGATTATGTACCGAACGGAAAGCAGAGTATTGTGGACAGCTTCCACGAGCATTTCGAGCTGAATCGGTGGGAAGCGTATGAATTTGCGCAGATTCCGCTGAATGCGCAAACCGGCGAGATGAAAATCATCACGACCGGCGATGAAGCGACGTTTGCTGTGCCGAAGATGACGACATGGGAGGATATACAATGAAAAAGATATTTGCCGTGCTTTGTGCGCTCTTGCTTGTGCCGACGATGGCGAGCGCGGGCGGCGGGATGATTTCTGTTTCCGAGCTGAAAGCGCAGACCCCGGCGGCGGTAGAGGGGACGCATGAAGCCTATGGGCGGACGATCTCATTCCGCGCGCCGGTGTACGTGCCGGACGTCGATACCCTGCCGATTCTGCGCGTGAAGCGGACGTGTATTTCGGCGCAGACGGCGGAAGCACTGGGCGATTCGCTGGAAAAGAACACGCTTTACGGCCAGCGGGCGGCCATGCGGCCGGGCGGGCTTGCGGAAAGCGAAGCGTCGCATTTTACCGCGTATGTGCAGAACCTGTGGACAAGCGCGACGGACGAGGCGGCGATCTTTGCGCCGAATCAGGAAAAATCCCTGCGGGACGCCGAAGACTTTTTGGCGCGGCAAACGGAGACGCTGCTCGGCGAACAGCAAATCGGCTGTCTGCCGTATCGCGCGGGTCTGCGGAGCGAAAGGCTCGTGCGCGACGGCGCGAAAAAAGGCGGGTATTACATCGAGGCGTGGGAAACTCTGCGCGGCATACCGGTTGTGACGGGCGTGGAACGGACGTTCAGCCGACAGAGCGGACGCGCTGTCCAGCAGGCGCTCTCCAACGCCAGTTGGATTGTGCTGGGCGAATATCGTTCGGATGCGGACTATATCTGGATGGCGACGGCGATGTGGCGCGAAATCGGAGAGGTTCAGCCGGATGTGCCGCTCTGCGGCTGGGCGCAGGTAGAGCGGACGCTGACAGACTGGATCGAGCGGGGAAGAATCCGGGATGTATACAGCGTGACGCTGGGATATGCGGCGTATGCCGCGCCCGACCGAAGATATCCGGACGATGAGACGGCTTACGAGGCGGAATACTGGCTCGCGCCAACGTGGTGCGTCGAGTGCAAATACGCCGAAAGCGCCGCCAGAGCGCTGACCGCCGACGGCGCGGAGGAGGACGAGACGGAGGCGCGGGGCTATCAGCAGGAGAAGGGCTGGACAATCCTGCTGATCGACGCGCGGACGGGACGGATGATTGACCCGGAGGATGAAACGGCGGGGCGGTATGTGTACGCGCTTTGATAAAAAGCCGCCGAACGACACAGAATCAGAAAACTCCCGTATTGACGAATCGACAAAAAGATGGTACAATCGCATCGGTAAGAAATAAGCCTTTAATTCGATCCCGTGAGGTCGGCAAGGCGGCAAATGTGTGGTAAAGGGGAGCGTCTATCCCTTTGTTTGCCCTGTTCCGATCTGCGGAGCAGGGTATTTTTTTACATTATTAGGAAATTGCGTAAAATCGCCCGCGTGAGCAAGCCTTTGATACTTTGCCAGACTTCGGCGGAGGTGAAGGCGGGCTCTGCCCGCTTTTTTATGCCCGAAGGCCGAGGAGGATGCAGAGTGGATACCTCAAAGCTCAAGTTCAAAGCCGAAATCATGGATGAAAACGCCATGAAGCGCGCGCTACGGCGCATTGCGCACGAAATCATCGAAAACAACGGCGGCGTGGAAAACCTCAAGCTGGTCGGGATTCAGCGCCGGGGCGTGACGCTGGCGAAGATGATCCGGGAGATCATCGAGCAGGTGGAGGGCGTGAGGCTGCCGCTGGGCGTGCTGGATATCACGTTCTACCGCGACGATCTCTCCAGCCTCTCCGAGCACCCGGTCGTCAACGCGACCGACCTGCCGTTTCAGGTGCAGGACGCGCGCATCGTGATGGTGGACGACGTGCTCTTTTCCGGGCGCACGGCGCGCGCCGCGATGGACGCGATTTGCGACATGGGGCGGCCGAGCTGCGTTCAACTGGCGGTGATGGTGGATCGCGGGCACAGGGAGCTGCCGATCCGCGCGGATTACGTCGGCAAAAATCTGCCGACGAGCAAGAGCGAGCTGGTGGGCGTGCGTGTGCCGGAATTCGACGGCGACATGAGCGTCGTTTTATATGACAAAAGGAGCGAATGAGCATGAAGCGCAAAGATTTGCTGGGCCTTGACGGTGTGAGCCGCGAGGAGATCACCTCCATCCTCGACACGGCGCTGATGATGCGTCAGGTGGTGCGTTCAAACAACAAGAAAACGCCGCATTTGCAGGGAAAATCCATCGTGACGCTGTTCTACGAGAACTCCACGAGAACGCGGATGTCCTTCGAGCTGGCGAGCAAGTACATGTCCGCCGCGGCGGCGAACATCTCCGCCAGCGCGTCGAGCGTGGCCAAGGGCGAAACGCTGATCGACACCGGCGTGACGCTTGACCAGATGGGCACGGACGTCATCATCATCCGCCACCCGATGAGCGGCGCGCCGACGCTGCTGGCCAAGCACGTGAAGGCGAGCGTCGTCAACGCGGGCGACGGCATGAACGAGCACCCGACGCAGGCGCTGCTGGACATGCTGACGATGCGGGAGCACCTCGGCGGGCTGGAGGGCGCGAAGGTCGCGATCTGCGGCGACGTGATGCACTCCCGCGTGGCGCGCAGCAACATCTACGGCCTGACGACGATGGGCGCGAAGGTCGTGCTCTGCGCGCCGCCGACGCTGATTCCGCCGCGCATGGACGAGATGGGCTGCACCATCGCCCCGACGATCGAGGACGCCTGCGAAAACGCGGACGTTGTGATGGGTCTGCGGATTCAGCGGGAACGTCAGCAGAAGGGTCTGTTCCCCTCCGTCGCGGAATACTGCGACCATTGGGAGATCACGCCGCAGCGGCTGGCGCTGGCGAAGAAGAACGCGCTGGTCATGCACCCCGGCCCGATGAACCGCGGCGTGGAAATCGCCTCGAGCGTCGCGGACTGCGGCCAGTCGGTCATCACTCAGCAGGTTGAAAGCGGCGTGGCTGTGCGCATGGCGCTGCTCTATATGCTCACCAGAAGGGAGAATGTCTGATGGAAAAGCTGTTGATTCGCGGCGGCCGTGTGATTGATCCGGCCAACGGTATGGACAAGGTGGCGGATGTTCTGATTGCGGATGGCAAAATCGCGGCGGTCGGCGAGAACCTGACCGACGCGGCGGCGAAGGTCTACGACGCGGCGGGCAAGGTCGTCGCGCCGGGCTTCATCGACATGCACTGCCATCTGCGCGACCCCGGCCAGGAATACAAAGAGGATATCGTCACCGGCACGCGCGCGGCGGCGCACGGCGGCTTCACGGCGGTCTGCTGCATGCCCAACACCAAGCCGGTCAACGACAATGCGGCGGTGACGCGCTACATCATCGAGAAGGCCGAGACGCAGGGCAGCGGCGTGCGCGTTTACCCGGTCGGCGCGGTCTCCAAGGGGCTCGCCGGCGTGGAGATGGCGGAGGTCGGCCGGATGAAGGAAGCCGGCATCATCGCGATTTCTGACGACGGCCAGCCGGTCGCCAATTCGAACCTGTTCCGGCTGGCGATGCAGTACGCCGATCACTTCGGCCTGTTCATTATGAGCCACAGCGAGGATAAGAACCTCGTCGGCGACGGCGTGATGAACGAGGGCTTTGTCTCCACCAAGCTCGGCCTGCCGGGCACGACGCGCGCGGCGGAGGAAGTGATGATCGCCCGCGACATTCTGGTTGCGGAGGCGGAGGGCAAGCGGATTCACCTGTGCCATGTCTCCACGCGGGGCGGCGTGCAGCTTGTGCGCGAGGCGAAGGCGCGCGGCGTCCGCGTGACGGCGGAGACCACGCCGCATTACATCGGCGCGACGGACGAATGGGTGATCGGCTACGACAGCCGCTGCCGCGTGAACCCGCCGCTGCGCGAGGAAGCGGACAGGCAGGCCTGCATCGACGGCCTTTGCGACGGCACGATCGACGTGATCGCGACCGACCACGCGCCGCACCATGAGGACGAGAAGCGCTGCGAGTTCCACATCGCGGCCAGCGGCATCAGCGGGTTTGAAACGGCCTTCTGCATCAGCAACAGCATGCTGGTCAAGAGCGGAAGGATGACGCTCTCCGATCTGATCGAGCGGATGAGCGTGCGCCCGGCGGCGCTGCTGGGCGTTGAGGGCGGCAGGCTTTCCGTCGGCTGCGCGGCGGACGTTGTGGTTTTCGACCCCGACAAGGAAATTGTGGTGGATGCGAGCCGCTTCCTCTCCCGCGGCAAGAACACGCCGTTTGACGGCAAGCGCTACTTTGGTGAAATCGAGCTGACGCTGGTGGGCGGCAAGGCGGCCTATCAGGCGTAAAGGGAACGCGTGGGGCTTTGCCCCACACCCCAGCAGGGAACTGAGTTCCCTGCACCCTCCGTGACATTGACCGCATAGCGGTCAATGAAAAAAGAGGTCAAACGTTACGAACCGAAGGTTTCCAAAGAGGTTTTCGGCAGTTGCCGCCAGTGGCGGAAACAAACAGCAGAAAACGAAAGCCATTTGGTGGGGTTTGGGGCAAAGCCCCAGGAAAGGTGACAGCTATGAATATCATGGAACGACTGGCTCAAAGGATCTCCGAACTCAAAAACCCGACCGTCGCGGGGCTGGATACCCGCATCGAATATCTGCCGGAGAGCTTCGTTAGGGACGTGCTGCCGTCGGGCATTCATTCCTTTGAGGACGCGGCGAAGGCCGTCTACGCCTACAACGTGCGCCTGATCGACGCGCTCTGCGACGTCGTTCCGGCGGTCAAGGTGCAGGTGGCGTATTATGAGATGTACGGCCCGGCGGGCATGGAGGTCTATGAAAAGACCATCCGCTACGCGCAGGAGAAGGGGCTGATCGTGATGGCGGACGTGAAGCGCAACGACATCGGCGCGACGGCCGCGTGCTACGCCAACGCCTACATCGGCAAGACGGATATGCCGGACGGCGCGCAGGCGGCCTTCGGCGCGGACATCGCGACGATCAACCCGTACCTCGGCGTGGACGGCGTCAAGCCGTTTGCCGACGCATGCCGCGAGAATGGAACGGGCGTGTTCGTGCTGGTCAAGACGAGCAACCCTTCCTCCGGCCAGCTTCAGGATCTGCGCTTTGAGGACGGGCGGACGCTGTATCAGGCGGTCGCCGATCTGGTGGAAGAATGGGGCGAGGAGACGCGCGGCGAGAGCGGCTATTCCGCCGTCGGCGCGGTCGTCGGCGCGACCTATCCGCAGCAGGGCGTGGAACTGCGCGAGCGCATGCCGCATGCCTTCTTCCTCGTGCCGGGCTACGGCGCGCAGGGCGCGAAGGGCACGGATATCGCGGGCTGCTTCGACGCGAACGGAAACGGCGCGATTGTCAACGCTTCCCGCTCGATCCTCTGCGCGTGGAAGAAGCGCGAGGGCATGGCGTTTGACGCGGCCGCGCGGGACGAGGCGCTGCGCATGAAGCAGGATCTTTGCGACAGCCTCGCGGCGGTCGGCAAGGCGATCAAGTAAGGAGGGCGCAGACATGCAGGATACAGCCGCGCGCGTCCTTTCCTGCGAGACGATGGCGCAGGATCTGGTGCGCATCATTCTCTCCGCGCCGGATATCGCGGCGCAGGCGAAGGCCGGGCAATTCATCCACATCCTCGTGCCGGACAGCGGCCATGTGCTGCGCCGTCCCATCAGCCTGATGGCGGCGGATGCGGCGGCGGGCACGCTGACGCTGGCGATTCAGCCCAAGGGCGCGGGCACGCAGACGCTCTGCGCCTGCAAGCCGGGGGAGACGATCCGCGTGCTCGGCCCGCTGGGTACGGGCTTTGACGGAAAGGGCGCGCAATGCGTCTACTTTGTCGGCGGCGGCGTGGGCGTCGCGCCGATTTGCTGCGCGATGGATGCGTTCGCGACGGCGGAGAGCCGCGCGTTCTTCGGCTTCCGCACGGCGGCGCATGCTTACGGCATGACGCAGGCGCCCTGCGCGGTCACGGCGGTCAGCGACGACGGCTCGCTGGGCGAGCGCGCGCTGGTGACGAAGCCGCTGGAGGCGGCGATCTGCGCGCGCAAGCCCGACGTGGTGATGGCCTGCGGCCCCACACCGATGCTGGCGGCGGTGCAGGCGCTCTGCGAAACATACGGCGTGCCGTGCCAGCTCTCGCTGGAAGAGCGGATGGGCTGCGGCATTGGCGCGTGTCTGGGCTGCAACGTGAAAATCATGCAGCCGGACGGCGGCTGGCGCTACAAGCGCGTCTGCAAGGACGGCCCGGTGTTCGACGCGAAGGAGGTGTGTCTGCGTGGCTGATCTTTCCCTCGATCTGTGCGGCGTGAAGCTCAAAAACCCGATCATCGCGGCGAGCGGCACGTTCGGTTTTGGCCGCGAGTACGACGAGCTTTACGACATCGGCCGGCTTGGCGGCATTTCTGTCAAGGGGCTGAGCCTGCTGCCGCGCACGGGCAACCCGCCCTCCCGCATCGCGGAAACGCCGAGCGGCATGCTCAACAGCGTCGGCCTGCAAAACCCCGGCGTGGAGAGCTTCATTGAAAACGACCTGCCGTGGCTGCTGACCAAGGACGTCGCGGTGATCGCCAACATCACCGGCACGAGCGTGGAGCAGTATGTGCAGATGGCCGAGCGGCTGGCGGGCACGGGCGTGCATCTGCTGGAGATGAACATCTCCTGCCCGAACGTGCACGAGGGCGGCGTGGCCTTCGGTGTGAAGCCGGAGAGCGTATACGCCATCACCAAAGCCGTCAAGGCGGCGGCGAAGCAGCCGCTGATCGTCAAGCTGACCCCGAACGTATCCGACATCACGGAGAACGCGCTGGCCGCCGAGGAGGCGGGCGCGGACGCGATTTCCATGATTAACACGCTGACGGGCATCGCCGTGGATGTGAACAAGCGCAAAATGGTGCTGGCAAACAACACGGGCGGCCTTTCCGGCCCTGCGGTGCGCCCGGTCGCCCTGCGCATGGTCTGGCAGAGCGCCAAGAAGGTGCATATCCCGATCATCGGCATGGGCGGGATCGAGACCGGCGAGGATGCGGCGGCGTTCATGCTCTGCGGCGCGAAGGCCGTCATGGTCGGCACGGCGAACTTCACCGATCCGTTTGCCTGCCCGCGCATCATTCGGGAGCTGGACGCATATTGCGACCGGCAGAAGGTGCAGCGCGCGCAGGAGCTGGTCGGAACGCTGGCGGAATATTGAGCATAACCGGGGCTTTTGCCCATAAAAATAACCCGCGCAGGCCAAGTGCCGCGCGGGTTATTCTTTTACGAGCTTACAGCATCTGACCGTGATCCTCGGTCGTCTTGCCGTATTCGTAGTCGTTCTGGAAGTTGTAATCCTTGCCCGGAAGGATAGCGTTGACCACAATGCCGACGATGGCGGCGACGGCCAGACCGGAGAAGTTCAGCGTGAACTCGCCGACATGGAAGGTGATCGCGCCCGCGGTGGAGAAGGTGATGCCCAGCGCCAGCGAGATAATCAGCGAAACGACGATGACGTTGCGGCTCTTGGCCAGATCCACGCGGTTCTCAACGAGGTTGCGCACGCCGATGGCGGAGATCATGCCGTAGAGAATCAGGGAGACGCCGCCGATGGTGCCGGTCGGCATGGCGGAAACGAGCGCCGCGAACTTCGGGCAGAAGGACGCGATGATCGCGTAGACGGCGGCCAGACGGATGACCAGCGGATCATACACGCGGGTCAGCGCCAGAACGCCGGTGTTCTCGCCGTAGGTGGTGTTGGCCGGCGCGCCGAAGAGGGACGCGATGCTCGTGGCGAGACCGTCGCCCAGCAGGGTGCGGTGCAGACCCGGATCGGCGATGAAGTTGGCGCCGACGGTGGAGGAGATCGCGCAGATATCGCCGATGTGCTCGATCATGGTCGCAAACGCGATGGGCATGATGGCGATGATGGCGGTGACGAGCAGGTTCGCGTCGCAGTTGCCGATGAGGGAGAAGACGGTGTTTTCCATCTTCACCGGCAGGCCGATCCACGCGGCGCTGGCCACGCCGGAGAAATCCACGCGGCCGGTGACGGCGGCGTAGACATAGGAGACGAGCACGCCCAGCAGAATCGGGATGATGCGCAGCATGCCCTTGCCCCAGATGTTGAAGATGACCACCGTGAGGATGGCGACCAGCGCGATATCCCAACTGCCGGTGCAGTTGTTGATGGCGGAGTTGGCCAGCGTCATGCCGATGCAGATGATGATCGGGCCGGTGACGACCGGCGGGAAGAACCGCATGACGCGGTTTGCGCCGAAGCCGCGCACCAGCGCTGCGAGAATCAGATACAGCAGGCCGGAAGCGGCGACGCCCACACAGGCGTAGGGGAGAAGCGCGGCTTCGCCGTTCGGCGCGATGGCGGCATAGCCGGCCAGATACGCGAACGAGCTGCCCAGGAAGGCCGGAACCTTGCCCTTCGTGAGGAAATGGAAGAACAGCGTGCCCAAACCTGCGAACAGCAGCGTCGCGGAAACGGAAAGGCCAGTCAGCGCGGGCACGAGCACCGTCGCGCCGAACATGGCGAACATGTGCTGGAGGCCCAGAACGAGCAACTTCGGGGTGCCCAGCGAGCGGGCATCGCGGATACCTTGGTTCTGCATGGCGATATCTCCTTTGTAAATATGAGGTTTACGCGCGGCAGACCGCCGCGCATATCCTCCATATTATAGAAGCGATGGCGCCAAAAAGCAAGAAGAAAACGAAAATTCAAACGGGTCAATTCACGAATGTTCGGTTACGGGCACATCCAGCAGATAGTAGCCGAACGCATTGATGACGGTGGTGTCGCCGTGATGACGGACGCGCTTGAAATTGTATTGATAGTTTTGGTGGACGTGGCCGTGCACCATGTAGCGCGGGCGGTACTTTTCCATCACATCCAGAAAGGTTTTGAACCCGGTGTGCGCCAGATCGGTGTCGTCGCCGAGGTTGCGCGCGGGGGAATGGGTCATCAGGATATCAATGCCGCCGCTGCGCCAGATTTTGAAGCGGAGCTTTTGAACGCGCTGGCGCATCTGCTTTTCGGTATACTGGTTCACGCCGCGGTTATAGCGCATCGAGCCGCCGAGGCCGAGGATGCGCAGGCCGCCGACGGTCACGACCTGATCCTCGATGCACAGGCAGCCCTCCGGCGGGTTTTGGGCGTATTGGTCGTCGTGGTTGCCGCGGATATAGAGGATGGGCGCGGCGGTGAAGCAGGTGAGGAAGGAGAGATAGCTGGCGGGCAGATCGCCGCAGGCCAGCACCAGCTCCACGCCTTCGAGCTTGCGCCTGTCCAGATGCTCCCAGAGCGTCGGTTCCGCCTGATCGGCGAGCAGAAGAATCTTCATCGGCTCACTCCTTTGTGGCGGCACGGATGCCTTGCAGCGAAACCAGCCCCTTGGCGACGTCGTTCAGCTCGTCCACCGAGGGAATCCGGCCGATGACATTTCCGGCGAGGTAATCCATCAGGATGATCTCCTGCGGGGTCAGCGCCACGTCGGCCGCGACGTGAACCTGACCGGCCTGATCGACAATCGGCCCGACGAACGGCAGGAACGCGCCGGCGCGGATGCGCTCGTGCAGCAGATCGACCAGCCGCCGCGTGCGCGCGGGCAGGCGCTGGGAGCAGATGATGTCAATCGCATCGGTGGACATGCCCATGTAGTAATTCATGGCGCGGTCGGCGTTGTGCTCGCCCTCGTCGCTCCACGCGCCGGTCAGGATGCTGCGGACGATGCCCTCGTACAGCTTGCCCCAGTTCCAAATCGGCATGGCGAGGTTGGCGATCACGCCGTCCTGCTCGTGATACAGGCCGAACGCGCGCGACTCCAGATGCGGCGCGCTGATGTCGCGGCTGGAGATGATGTGCACGCCGCGCGCGGCCAGCGCTGCCTCCGGGCTGTGGCCGGGCAGGGTGGACCATTCCAGCACGATTTGGGCGCGCGGGTTGACCATCTGCGCGCCGAGGGCGAAGGCATTGATCGACGTGGGTGTGCCGTAGATGGGGTAATCCGCGATGTAGCCGATTTCGTCGCTTTCCGACAGGGCGGCGGCAATCGCGCCCAAGACAAATTTGGCCTCGTACACGCGCAGATAGTAGCTGCGTACATTGTGGTAGCTGGCCAGCAGCGAGCAGTTGAGGATTTTGGCGTTCGGGTGGATGGCACACTGACGGATGCAGGCGTCCAAAAAGACGGGGGAGGCGGCGAAAATCACGTCGTAGCCGTCCTCGATGAAGCGTTCGATGACCTCCTGCGCGTCCTCCTGTGCGACGCATTCGCGGCAGACGGTTTCCACGCGGGAACCGAAGGTATCCTCAAGCGCCTTGCGCCCCAGCTCGTGCCAATACGACCAGCCGGAATCCTGCGGCGAGCGGTTGTAGAGGAACGCGCAGCGCACCGTCTGCGGCGGCTTGTGCCAGACGGATTGCAGAAAGCCCGGCTTGGCCTCCGTCGGCTGGGAGAGCAGCGCGGCGGGCTTGTTGGCCGCGGCGACGACAAATTCAGACCAGATCCGCTCGATCTCCTGCCCGAACTCGGCGGGCGTTTTCTCCACGCTGTCCTCGTAGCCGAAAACCTCCAGATAGATCAGCAGCGCGTCGCAGGCGGGCATCGGCGCGCTGCCCTCGGCCCTGGCGCTGTATGCCTGCTGGAAGCGGTAGAAGCAGGACTGAAAATCAAACAGATCCTCCGGCGACCACTTCTTGCCCGGCGTTTTGCCCATCAGTTTATAGAGCTTTTCATAGCTGCCCTCGCGGGTGAAGGTGATGAAATTGATCTTCGTATCGGCGTAGAAGCTCAAAAATTCCTGATAGACGCGGTAGCGCTCGCTGTCCTCCGGCTCCGGCAGGACGCGGGTGACGTCTGCCTCGATGCTCACCGCATCGAGCCGACGCATGACGCTCACGCGCTTGTTGCCCTCCACGATGTAAAAGCGGTTATAGTATTCCAGCGCGACGATGGGCTGGCGCAGGCCGTCCTCCACAATGCCGTCGTAGAGCACGCTCCACTTGGAGGCGAACTCGGAATCCGGCTCGAGCAGCGGCATGAAGCCGCGCGAAAACGCCGTCGTGCGCCCCTTCGTCGCCGTGCCCTCGATTTGATCCAGCGCGATCTGCACCAGCCCGAGCGGCACCTGCGTCAGCTTGTTGAGGGTGGGCACAAGCTCGGACAGCACCGGCAGATACGGGTCCTGCCCGCGCGCCTGTGCGGCGTGCTGCTGCTTGAGCCCCTCTTTTCGGGCGGCAAGATAATGTTTCATGCTCATGGCGGTACGCTCCCCTCTGCGTCAATGAATGTGCGTATTTCCTTCCATGATTATAGCATCGCGTGCGCCCGCGCGCAACCGTCCCTTGATGAATGGGGGCGACTGTGCTATAATTTCAGGGAAGAACGGCGTGCCCCATAAAAAACAATCCTTTAGCATAAACGAAGCCCGAATGGGAGCAGGAGGAACAGCATGAGCGAATTTAGCGTGAGGCCGGACTGGATGGCCTTTTGTCTGCCGGATATTTCCGAGGCCGAGGTGCAGGCGGATGCGGATGTGATCCGTTCCGGCTGGTGGGCGAAGGGCCCGCGCACGATGGAGTTTCAGAAGAAGTTTGCGGAATATGTCGGCGCGAAGCACTGCATCGCGGTCAATTCCTGCACGGCGGCGCTGCATCTGGCGCTGCTGACGCAGGGGATCGGCCCCGGCGACGAGGTGATTACCACGCCGCTGACGTTTGCCTCCACGGCGAACACGATTCTGCACGTCGGCGCGACGCCGGTGTTTGCGGATATCGACCCGGATACGGGGCTCATCGACCCCGCTGAAATCGAAAAGAAGGTCACGAACCGGACGCGCGCGGTGGTGCCGGTGCATTATTCCGGCCTCGCGGCGGATCTGGGCGCAATCGGCCAAATCTGCGACGCGCACAACCTGTTCCTCAGCGAGGATGCGGCGCATGCGGTTGAAACCCGCTACAACGGCGAATTGATCGGCCATCATCCGCGCGGCACGGTGAGCTATTCCTTCTACGCAACCAAAAATCTGGCCTGCGGCGAGGGCGGCGCGCTGGTGACGGACGATGACGAAATCGCCGCCAAGGCGCAGGTGCTCTCCTGCCACGGCATGAGCGCGGGCGCGTGGAACCGCTACGGCAAGGAAGGATCCTGGCGCTACGACATCGAGGAGCCGGGCTACAAATACAACATGTTCGACATTCAGGCTGCGCTGGCGCTGACCCAGCTTGGCCGCATGCCGGATATGCAGCGCCGCCGCTTCGAGGCGGTGGACGTTTACGAGCGGGCGTTTGCGGATGTGCCGGAGCTGCGCCTGCAAAAGACGCCGGATTACTGCCACCACAGCCGCCATCTGTATGTGCTGCGCATCGTGCCGGAGCGCCTGACGATTTCCCGCGATCAGTTCATCGAGGAGCTGAAGGCGCGCAACGTCGGCGTGAGCGTGCATTTCATCGCGCTGCACACGATGAGCGCCTACGCAAAGCGCTTTGGCTACAAGCCGGAGGATTTCCCGAAGGCATATGCGTTCTCGGAGAGCGAGATCAGCCTGCCGCTGTATTCGACGCTGGGCGTGAAGAACGCGGAATACGTCGCGGACGCGGTGCTGGACGTTGTCAAGAAGTACAGAAAATAAAAAAATCACAAAGAGAGCCTGAAAACGAAAACGGGCTCTCTTTTTTCAATGGATGGAAAGTGGCGCGGATTCGATCCGGTAAGCAGAAATTTGACGCATTGCGGAATTTGTCGGAGGGGAAAACGGTCTCAATTTGTTTTTTTATGCGAAAGATTTGTGAAAAACAGCACAAAACGCGGCACACGCTTTCCTATGTATGACTGGGAAAACGGATGGTCAGCGCGCGGGAAAAGCGGGAATCGGACAGGATTCACAAAACGGATGCAAGAACCTTGTTGAAATGGAAATTGTCTAAAGTTTGACAAATGCACATGAAGCGCGTATAATGCACATCGTCAAGGAAATAACAAGGACAGGCCAATCAACCCGACCCGTCAGGAGGATGAACGATATGCAGACATTCAGACCGATTGATTCCGTGGAAGCGCTTCAGGAGCGCATGACCCTCATGCGCAAGGCACAGCGGGAATTTGCGAAATTCACGCAGGAACAGGTGGATCACATCTTCTTCGAGGCGGCGATGGCGGCCAACAAGGCGCGTATTCCGCTGGCCAAAATGGCGGTCGAGGAGACCGGCATGGGCGTGATGGAAGACAAGGTGATTAAGAACCACTACGCCAGCGAGTATATCTATCATGCCTACCGCAACACCAAGACGGTCGGCGTGCTGGAGGAAGACCCGGCGTTCGGCATCAAGAAGATTGCGGAGCCGATCGGCCTTGTCGCGGCGGTCATTCCGACCACGAACCCGACCTCCACGGCGATTTTCAAGGCGCTGCTGTGCCTCAAGACGCGCAACGCCATCCTCATCAGCCCGCACCCGCGCGCCAAGAAGTGCACGGCGGAGGCCGCGCGAATCGTCTACGAGGCGGCGGTCAAGGCGGGCGCGCCGGAGGGCATCATCGGCTGCATCGAATTCCCGAGTCTGGAGCTGACGGGCGAACTGATGCACGAGGCGGATATCATCCTCGCCACCGGCGGCCCCGGCATGGTGCACGCGGCGTATTCCTCCGGCAAACCGGCGCTGGGCGTCGGCGCGGGCAACACCCCGGTCATCATCGACGAGACGGCGGATATCAAGCTGGCCGTCAGCTCGATCATCCATTCCAAGACGTTTGACAACGGCATGATCTGCGCCTCCGAGCAGAGCGTGACGGTGCTGGACAGCGTTTACGACGAGGTGCGCGCGGAGTTTGCGCGCCGCGGCTGCTACTTCCTCAAGGGGGACGAGCTGGATCAGGTGCGCCACACGATTTTGATCAACGGCGCGCTGAACGCGAAGATCGTCGGCCAGAGCGCGCACACCATCGCGGCGCTGGCGGGCGTGGATGTGCCGGAGGAGACGAAAATCCTCATCGGCGAGGTCGAGAGCGTCGAGCTTTCCGAGGAGTTTGCGCATGAGAAGCTCTCCCCGGTGCTGGCGATGTACCACGCGAAGGACTTTGACGAGGCGCTCGACAAGGCCGAAAAGCTCGTCTGCGACGGCGGCCACGGCCATACCGCGTCCCTGTACATCCATCCGGCGCAGAAGGAAAAGATCATGGAGCACGCCGAGCGCATGGAAGCCTGCCGCATCGTCATCAACACGCCGAGCAGCTTTGGCGGCATCGGCGACCTGTATAACTTCAAGATGGCGCCGTCGCTGACGCTGGGCTGCGGCACGTGGGGCGGCAACTCCGTCTCCGAAAACGTCGGCGTGAAGCACCTGCTCAATGTCAAGACCGTTGCCGAGAGGAGAGAGAACATGCTCTGGTTCCGCGCGCCGCAGAAGGTGTATTTCAAGAAGGGCTGCATGCCGGTGGCGCTCGACGAGCTGGGCACGGTGATGGGCAAGAAGAAATGCTTCATCGTCACCGATACGTTCCTCTACAAGAATGGCTACGTCGCCCCGATCGAGGAAAAGCTCGATCAGCTCGGGATTCAGCATACCTGCTTCTACGACGTTGCGCCGGATCCGAACCTCTCCTCCGCGCTCAAGGGCGCGCAGGCGATGCGCCTGTTTGAGCCGGACTGCATCATCGCGCTGGGCGGCGGCTCCGCGATGGACGCGGGCAAGATCATGTGGGTGATGTACGAGCATCCGGAAGTGGATTTTCTGGATATGGCGATGCGCTTCATGGATATCCGCAAGCGCGTCTACACCTTCCCGAAGATGGGCGAAAAGGCGTATTTCGTCGCGATCCCGACCTCTTCCGGCACGGGCTCGGAGGTGACGCCGTTCGCCGTCATCACCGATGACCGCACGGGCACGAAATACCCGCTGGCCGATTACGAGCTGCTGCCGAACATGGCGATTGTCGATGCGGACAACATGATGAACCAGCCGCGCGGCCTGACCTCCGCCTCCGGCGTGGACGTGCTGACCCACGGGCTGGAAGCCTACGCCTCGATGATGGCGACGGATTATACTGACGGCCTGGCGCTCAAGTCGATGAAGAACGTGTTTGATTACCTGCCCCGCGCCTATGAATACGGCGCGGCTGACCCGGAGGCGCGCCAGAAGATGGCGGACGCATCCTGCATGGCGGGCATGGCGTTTGCCAACGCATTCCTCGGCGTCTGCCACTCGATGGCGCACAAGCTCGGCGCGTATCACCATCTGCCGCACGGCGTGGCCAACGCGCTGATGATCTGCCACGTGCTGCGCTACAACGCGGCGGAGGTGCCGGCGAAGATGGGCACCTTCCCGCAGTATGATCACCCGCACACGCTCGCCCGCTATGCCGAATGCGCGCGCTTCTGCGGCGTTTGCGGCAAGGATGACGAGAAGACGCTCGACCTGTTCATCGACAAGATCGAGGAGCTGAAAGCGAAGGTCGGCATCAAGAAATCCATCGCCGAATACGGCATCAGCGAGGAGACCTTTATGAGCACGCTGGATCAGATGGTGGAGGATGCGTTTGACGACCAGTGCACCGGCGCGAACCCGCGCTATCCGCTGCTCAAGGAAATCAAGGCGATGTATCTCAAGGCATACTACGGCGAGAAGGCGTAAGGAGGAATCACCCAAATGAGCAAGGAAATCATCGTGGAGCGCGGCACCAAGACGGTGTACCGCGAGGGCAGCAAGATTGTCAAGCAGTTCAAGGCGGGTTATCCCAAGAGCGCCGTCATCAAGGAGGCGTTCAACCACGCGCTGGCGGAGGAATCCGGCCTGAACGTGCCCGCGCTGCTGGAGGTGAAGAACACCGGCGAGGGCTGGGCGCTGGTCATTGAGGCCGTCGAGGGCAAGACGATGGCGCAGCTGATGGCCGAGCAGCCGGAGAACCTTGAAGCGCTGATGACGCAGTTCGTCGAGATTCAGAGCGACATCCATCGCCGCACCTGCAAGCAGATGGGGCGGCTCAAGGACAAGCTGAACGCGCAGATTTCGTCCCTGCGCGACGAGCTGGACGCGAGCACCCGCTATGAACTGCATGTCCGCCTTGAAAACATGAAGCCGCACACCAAGATCACACACGGCGACTTCAACCCGACCAACGTGCTCATCGGCGAGGACGGCAAGGTGTATATCCTCGACTGGGCGCACGCGGCCATCGGCAACGCTTCCGCCGACGCGGCGATGACCTACCTCCAGTTCGCGCTGGAGGATCAGAAGAAGGCCGACCTGTATTTGAAGCTCTTCTGCAAGAAGAACGACATCGCCATGCAGTATGTCCAGCGCTGGCTGCCCATCGTTGCCGCCGCGCAGATGACCAAGAAGCACGGCGCGGAAAAGGCGTTCCTGACCCACTGGACGCAGGTTGTCGAGTTTGAATAATCGCGCCCTTTTTGAGCCGAGTCAGCGTTTTTCGTTGACATTCATGCGCCCGACGTGATAAAGTATACGCGTATGAATTTCAGGGCGTTCGCCCTTTTGAAACGAGGAGCGGTTTGCACATGTTTGAACTCGGCATTCAGAAAAATTGGATTGACGCGCTCTACGCGCGCAGCTCGGTGCGCCAGTATACCGGCGCGCCGGATAAGGAGCAGCTCGACCGGCTCGGCGAGACCTGCCGCAAGCTCAGTTGGCAGGGCGTGAAAATCCGGATGTTCAAGGGTCCCGGCCTCAAGAGCCAGATCAAGGGCACGGACGTTTACGCGGTGATCGTCGCCAAGCGCGGCACGCCCATGGAGGTTGAAGGCTACATGGGCGAGGCGCTGGTGCTGGAGGCCACGTCCATGGGGCTGGGCACCTGCTGGCTCGGCGCGGGCTTCTACCCGGATATCATCAACCGCAACGTCGATTTGCAGACGGATGAGGCGGTGCACTGCGTGATTTCCATCGGCAAGGCCAATCTGCCCGCGTTTGCGCCCAAGCGCAAGGAGCTGGTCAAGGTCTGCGGCATGGATGAAGCGCAGCTCGGTCAGCTCGGTGCATGGCAGAAGGAAGCGGTGCTCGCCGCGCGCCTCGCGCCCAGCGCGATCAACCAGCAGCCGTGGAAGATCGTTGCGGACAAGACCAGCGTTTCCATTCTGGAAACGACTGTGCTCTATAAGAAGTACGCGCCGCTGGATCGCGGCATCTGCATGCTGCACGCCGCCGTCGGCGCGGCGAAGGCCGGACGCACCGGCCTTTGGAAAAAGGTGGACGGCGGATACGCGATGAAGGCGTAAACGGTATATCAAAAGCGCAAGAACGAAAATCTTGCGCTTTTTCCATAGGACGCATTGACAATGCCTTGTGAGGTAATTATAATATAATTATGGATCGGATTTTATTTGAGTGGGATGAACACAAGAATACAATCAATAAGAAGAAGCATGGCGTGTCCTTTGAAGAAGCCAAAACAGTCTTCTATGATGTAGATGCGATTTTGATTGACGACCCGGATCATTCGGAGGAAGAGGAACGGTTTCTTTTGCTTGGATTAAGCCGAAAAACGAATCTATTGATTGTGTGTCATTGTTTGCGCGACGAAGGGGAAATCATACGGTTGATTTCGGCCAGAAGGGCGACGACAAATGAAGCAAGGCAATATTGCAACATGAAGGGGTGAAACGTATGCGCGAAGAATATGATTTTTCCAATGGAACTAAAAATCCCTATGCGGCAAAGCTGAAAAAACAGATCACCATCAATCTGGATGTTGACACAATCACCTATTTTAAGAATCAGGCGGCGCATAGCGGAATCCCGTATCAGACGCTTATCAATCTGTACTTAAAGGATTGCGCGGAAAATAAAAAAGAACTGAAAATCTCGTGGAATTGAGTGCTTGAAGGCGACTCGGCGTGAACCGGGTCGCCTTTGATGTATCAAAAAAAGCCTGTCGGTTTATCCTACCCGAAAAGGGGAGAGGAATATGCTGACAGGCTTTTTGCGAACGATTGTGCTTTTTTCTGTGACGGCCGTGGTGCTGCGGCTGATGGGCAAGCGGCAGTTGGCGCAGCTGCAGCCGTATGAAGTGGTCATCACGCTGATGATTTCGGATTTGGCGACGCTGCCGATGGCGGATGTGGAAATACCGCTGCTGAGCGGCGTGGTCTCGATTTTGACGCTGCTTTTGGTGCACAGCCTGCTCAGCGCGCTTTCATATGCGAGCGTGAGGATGCGCCGGATCATCTGCGGCAGGCCGAGCGTGCTGGTGCGCGACGGCAAAATCTGCGAAAAGGAGCTGGCAAGGCTCTGCTTTGATCTTTCCGATTTGATGGAGGGGATGCGAAGCGGCGGCGTTATCGGCCTGGGCGAGGCCGGGAGCGTCGTCCTGGAGACGAACGGCTCGCTGAGCGTGTTTCCGTCGGCGGATAATCGCCCTGCAACGCGCGGCGAGATGAAGCTGCCACAGGTCTATGACGGGATTCCGCTGACGCTGATTCTCGACGGGCAGATGCAGGAACGGAGCATGCGCATTGCGGGGCTTGAGCCGGGGTGGCTGCGGCGGATTTTGCAGGATCACGGCGTTGCGCGGGACAAGGACGTGCTGATCGCGACGTTGGACACGCAGGGAAGCCTGCTCGTACAGGAAAAGGGCGGCGAAGGGCGGCTGCTGACGTTTAACGCGATTGAGCCGGGGCAGGTGAGGTGGTAACATGCGCAAGAAGATCATCACCATGGCGGTGACGCTGCTGCTGCTCGGCCTGCTCAGTGCGGTGGAGCAGATGGCTGTAAAGCGGCTGACGGACGACGCGATGGCGCGCACACAGGAAATCCTGTCGCTGCTTGCGCAAAACCAGACGGCGCGCGGGCTCGAACGGGCGCGCGAGATGGACGCTTGGTGGGATGAGGAAGCGCCGAGGGTTGAGACGCTCATCAACCACGAGGCGACGGACGACGTGCGCTTCACGCTGTCGCGGCTGGTGGCGGCGCTGGAGATGGGGGATCGGGACGGCGCGTTCGTCTATGCTCGAGAGCTGGAGGGCGGCATCGAGCATGTTTTGGAGCGGCAGACGCTGTCGTGGCAGAATTTGCTGTAAACGGACGTGTTTACAAAAAACTGCACCTGCGGATATAGAGAAGACAGGTCTGCGCATCGTATACCATCAGGTCGTGAAATTTTGAATCCCAATGCCAATAGCCGTCGGAACAGGCCAGCATATCGTCGATGTGCGTATCAAAGCGCTCGGCGAGCAGCGGCTGAGCCAGCATATCGGGCGTGAGCGGCAGAGGATTCCAGTCGGCGCTGGTTTCAAGAAAGCGGAGAAAGCCCTCTTCATCCGCGTCGGCGGAAACGGCATACACGGAGATGACGTTATAATCCTTTCCTTCGTCGATTTCATCATGCCGGTAGACACGCGACGGCGACTGAACGAAGGCGTAGGGAATGAACCTCTCCACATAGCCTTCGGGCCTATCCAAAAGGGAAACAAGGAAGAGAATCAGGAGCGATAGGGCGAAGGCTTTGAAAACAGCGCGTTTTCGACGAGCTGAAAGGCTTGTTTCAGATAGCGATTTGCGAGGACTCATGCAGGCTCCTTTCTGGTGCGCAGACACAAGGCTGGCGCATTTCATAGCTGGGGCTTAAAATGAATTTTGTATAAAGCGCGGATGCGCGTTCCTACATAGAATTAATATTATGTGCCGATTCGCTTTTTTCCTGTGTCTATGTCTTATAACAAAAATAAAAATCCGGCAGCGAAGCTGCCGGAAAACGGGAAGTCAAGAAACCTCAGGTTTCTGGTGGGTTTTAGGGCAAAGCCCTAACGTATCTTTACAGCGCCGCGACGGCTGCGGCAATCGCCGCCTCGTCGGGCTTCATGGCTTCGAGCGTGCGGGAGAGGAGATCGTCAAGCGTCCAGCCGAGCATCTCCGCGCCCTGTGCGATGACCTCGCGGGAGCAGCCCGCCGCGAAGCCCTTCGACTTGTATTTTTTCTTGAGGCTCTTGAGATCCATGTCCGCGATGCTGCCGGAAGGACGCATCTTGGCGCATGCGCCGATTAGGCCGGTCAGCTCGTCGCAGGCGAAGAGCACCTTTTCCATCTCGTGCTCCGGCTTTACATCGACGCACAGGCCGTAGCCGTGGCAGACGACGGCGTGAATCAGCCGGTCGTCCGCGCCGCCCTCCCGGAGCAGCTCGACGCACTTCTTGCAGTGCTCGGTCGGCCAGCGCTCAAAGTCGATATCGTGCAGCAGGCCGACGACCGCCCAGAAATCGGCTTCGTCGCCGTAACCGAGTTCGTCGGCCATCCGGCGCATGACGTTTGAAACGGTCAGCGCGTGGGTGATGTGAAACGGTTCGCTGTTATATTTGCGCAGCAGGGCAAAAGCCTCGTCGTAGGTCATGGAAAAACACTCCTTTTGTCGATGAAATGGCGTGATTCGTATTATAGACGCGACGAGCCACGATGTCAAGCGATGCGAAAAAACGGCGGTGCAAAATACGAATCTATATGAAATAAAGATGCAGAAGTGAAATGAAATCAACTCAATTAAACGAAATGAAGAAACTTTGCAACACAAATGATGCAAAAACGGGTTGACAAACCGAAAACGAGGCCGTATAATAACGTCATCGACGGAACGCAGAGCCGTCGCATTCACAGGCGCTTACGCAGAGGCGTTTGCGAATGGTGTTTCTCTTTCTTTCTCCTCTTCATCAAAAAAGCGGCCGATTCGCTCGGTCGCTTTTTTGTGATTTACATTTGGGTGCGCCCTTCCATCGCCTTGGCCAGCGTCACCTCGTCGGTGTATTCGAGATCGCCGCCGACGGGCAGGCCGTGCGCGATGCGCGTGACCAAAATCCCCATCGGCTTGAGCAGGCGGGCGATATAGCTCGCCGTCGCTTCGCCCTCGATATCCGGATTGGTGGCCAGAATGACCTCGTGGATATCCTCCTTGCCGACGCGGGCCAGCAGCTCGCGGATGCGGATATCCTCCGGCCCGATGCCCTCCATCGGGGAGATGGTGCCGTGCAGCACGTGATAGCAGCCCTTGAAATCGCGCATGCGCTCCATGGCGGCCACGTCGCGCGGGTCGCGCACCACGCAGATCACGCCGTTGTGGCGGTGCTCATCGGCACAGATCGGGCAGGGGTCTTCCACCGTGTAGTTGCCGCAGATCGAGCAGTATTTTACCGCCTTGCGGCCCTGCCAGATGGCGCTGGCCAGCTCGTGCACCTGATCCTCCGGGAGGGAGACGATGTGATACGCCAGCCGCTGCGCGGTTTTTGCGCCGATGCCGGGCAGGCGGGAGAGCTGCTGCGCCATCCTCGCGATGGGTTCAATCTGCCCGGCCATGATTAAAACATCCCGCCCATTCCGGCGCCGCCGATTTTGGACATCTCGCTCTCGCGGGTTTCCTCACCCTTCTTGAGCGCGTCGTTGACGGCGGCGACGATCATATCCTGGAGCATTTCGACCTCTTCGGGATCGACCGCGTCCTTGTCGATGGTCAGGGAGAGAAGCTGGCGCTTGCCGCTGACCTTGCAGGAAACCGCGCCGCCGCCGGCCGTGCCTTCATACTCGCGCGCATCCAGCTCTTCCTGCGCCTTCATCATCTGCTGCTGCATCTTCTGCGCCTGACGCATGAGCTGCTGCATATTGCCGCCCGGAATGCCGGGGAAACCGCCTCTTGCCATAATGAAAAATCCTCCTTGAGCATAAAATCATGCGACTTTCATTATACACCATCCGGACGGAAATGAAAAGCGAAAAATATGTCTTTTGACGGAAGACAAAAACAGCTTTGCGAGTTGACGCAAAGCTGAAAAGATGCTAAAATATAGGCAAGTAGGGGGCACCTACAGGGTGGAAAACCACCGCGAACAGTTTCCTTAGGCTATGCGCCTAAAAAACCGCCAAGCAGCCGATATCTGCGAGGCGGATTTTTTTATCGTCTGTTTTGAAGACCGAGCGTATAAACGCCGACCAGCAACCCGGCGATTGCGAGCAGGATATTGAGAAGCTCAATATTCGACATACGCATCACCTCCGCTTTTGTATTCTGCTGCGGAGGCTCCACCCCGTAGACCTACTTGCCTACGAAATGATTATAGCATGCACATAGGCGTGAGGCAAGGTTTTTTTCGTGAGGACAAGGAAACCGTGCTGGTCAACCCGAGGCGGATATGGTATACTGTAAAACAAGACGGACACTGTTTTTCATATGGATTTAACGTGCATGGGGTATGATAGACACACTACGGAAAAACGGGAGGAAACACCATGAATGACGTTTTTATGAACCGGGAGCTTTCATGGCTCAAGTTCAACGAGCGAGTGCTTGAAGAGGCGGAGGATGAGCGCACCCCGCTTTGCGAACGGCTCTCCTTCGCATCCATCTATCAGAGCAACCTCGACGAATTTTTCATGGTGCGCGTGGGTTCGCTGGTGGATCAGGACGATGTTACGCCCAAGCTGCGCGAAAACAAGACCAACATGACCGCGCGGGAGCAGATCGACGCGGTGATCGACCGTGTGCGCGAATTGAACGGGCGGCGGGACAAGGTCTATGCCCGCCTGATGGAAAAGCTGGAGGAGCAGGGCGTTCGGCTGGTCGATTTCAGAAAAATCGGCCGGCAGGAGAGCGAGCGGCTTGAACGCTATTTTGATTCGGAGATAGCGCCGCTGATTTCGCCCTCTATCGTCGGCCGCCGTCAGCCGTTCCCGTTCCTGCGCAACAAGGATATCTACGCCGTGGTCGTGCTGGATGGAAAGAAGGGCAAGTATAAGCTGGGGATCATTCCCTGCAGCGCGGGCGTTTTCCCGCGGCTGATCGAGGTTTCCGCCAGCGAAAAGACGTACATGCTCGCCGAGGATCTGATTCTGCATTTCATTCCGAAGGTGTTTGAGGGCTACGTCGTCAAGGCCAAGAGCCTGATGCGCGTGACGCGCAACGCGGATATCGACGCGGACGCGCTCTATGACGACGATCTGGATTACCGCGAGTTCATGGTGCAGTTGATTAAGCGCCGCAAGCGCCTTGCGCCGGTGCGGCTGGAGCTTTCCCGCGAGTTGGATGGCATTATCGTCGATACGCTGTGCCGCTATATGGATGTGCCGCGCGAATACGTGTTCATGAGCGCCACGCCGCTGGATTTCTCATTCCTCTTTGGGTTGCAGGATGTGCTGCGCCAGCGCGGCGAGCTGTTCTACGAGCGGCGGATTCCACAGAAATCCCCGGCGTTTGTCAACGGCCGGTCGATTTTGGCGCAGATTCGCGAAAAGGACAAGCTGCTTTCCTATCCTTCCGAGAGCATGAAGCCGTTCCTCGAAATGCTGACGGAAGCCGCCAACGACGACAGCGTGGTTTCCATCAAGATGACGCTGTACCGCGTCGCCAAGCAGAGCAAGGTCGTCGAGGCGCTTTGCGAGGCGGCGGAAAACGGCAAGGACGTGCTGGTGCTGGTCGAGCTGAAGGCGCGCTTTGACGAGGAAAACAACATCGAGTGGAGCCGTCGGCTGGAAGAAGCAGGCTGCAGCGTGATCTACGGGCTGGACGGATACAAGGTGCATTCCAAGCTCTGCCTGATTACGCGGATGGAGGAAACGGGCGTCGCCTATTACACGCAGATCGGCACGGGCAACTACAACGAAAAGACCGCGCGGCTGTATACCGACCTGTGCCTGATGACCGCCGACCACGACATCGGCGAGGAGGCCAACGCCGTGTTCAATGCGCTGGCGAAGGGCGAAACCGTGCACGAGACGCGCCGCCTGCTCGTCGCGCCGCACTGCCTGCAAAACAAGGTGCTCGCGATGATGAATGACGAAATCCGCCGCGCCCGCGCGGGGGAGGACGCTTACATCGGCGTGAAGATCAACTCGCTGACGGACAAGGCGCTGATCGACAAGTTGATCGAAGCCTCCTGCGCGGGGGTGAAGGTTGACCTCGTCGTGCGCGGCATCTGCTGCCTGATTGCGGGCGTGCCGGAGGCGACGGAAAACATCCGCGTCGTCAGCATCGTCGGGCGTTTCCTCGAACACTCGCGCATCTATATCTTCGGCCGCGGGGAGCGCGCGCGGGTCTATATCGCCTCGGCGGATTTTATGACGCGCAATACGCTGCGCCGCGTGGAGGTCGCCTCGCCCGTGTATGATCCGGATATCCGCGCGCGGATTCTGGATATGTTCGACACGATGCTCCGCGATAATGTGCAGGCGCGCGAGATGGGTGCGGACGGGCTGTATCGCCGCCTGACGCCGGGGGAGAACGCGCCCCTCAACAGTCAGGAATATTTTTTCAAGCAGGCCTATGAAGCCGTCAGCCGGGGAAACCAGACGGAATAATGAAATAAAAGCAAGGAAACGGGAGCCGCGATAGCGCGACTCCCGTTTTTACGAAAAAGCTCCCTCGGTATCTGCCGAAGGAGCTTTTGGTGGTTGCGGAATTAAAGCAGACCAGCTTTGATCATCGCTTTATTCAACGCCTCCATGAAAGCATTAGAAGTAACGGTTGCGCCGCTGAGGGCGTCCAGTTCACAAGACTGCGTTTCAAGCGCTTGTGCGATGAGCGGCTCAAAAGCGGGCGTGCCAATCCCTTCGGTCTCTTGCTGTTTGATAATGTCAATGGCGGTCATTTTGCCATCCTTGACTGTGATTTGGAGCTGAATGGTGCCGCCGATACCGTTATCAGAGGAACCGATAAAGGTTTCGCCATTGGCGGGAGTGACAGCTGTCTGTGCCGCGGCAACGGGAACGGAGGCCGCGGCTGCGTCGGCTACACCGAATTCAAGCGGAGAGCGACTGGAAATATCCGGCCCGGCGAAGGCCGGATTCAATTCCGTACTGGCAGTGGAAAGACCATCTGCATCCACGGACGCAGCGGAACGGCCGGCGATGAAGCCGCTGGTCATGACGCGGCCTAAGCCGTGAATGCGCATACCTCCGCTACATTCGCCGCATGCGAACAGGCCGGGGATCAGCTCGCCGCGCAGATCGACTACCTGCATGGCGGAATCGACGCGCAGGCCGGAATAACAGTCGTGCAGATTCGGGGTGGCCCAAGCTGCATAGAACGGGCCGCGCTCAATCTTGTAGCCGAGCGTTTTCTTGCCCCAATCAGTGTCCACACCCGCGTCAACAAAGCTATTATAACGCTTGATGGTTTCCACCAGTGTTTGCGGATCCATCTTGACGTGTTCGTAATACTTATTGACAACCGCTTCAGCCAGCTCCTCGAGCGTATCGGCTTTGAAGCAATAACCGTGGTCAAAGTCCACAACGCCCTGCGTCATGTTCCAGTCGTTACGTTCGACCGCATCCTGATCGAAAATCGCCCAGAGCGGGCCGCCGTAACGGCGCGCATTACCGTCTCCTTTTTCATCGACAACGACGCTGGACAGTGCGGTATTGAAGAATTCGTAGGAATCATAGGAATATTTTCCGCCTGCGCCCTTATCCTCGTTGCCGCAGCGCTGGCCGATCATGTTGACGATACACAGGCTGTCATAATCTGGAGAAATTCCGTTTGCCGCAACGAGCTTCCACAGACGGCTCTTTTCGTTGTAACCGTTACCGTAGCCATAGCGGCAGCCAAAACGGTTGGCCATGGTGATCTGGTGACCGCCGTGTTGCATATAAGAAGCCAGATTGCCCAGCGATGCGCCGACCTCCATTGCAGCCAGTTCGCCGGAACCATCCTGATCGGAGAACGGCATACCGGATAGACCGTCGAATTCCGGCCCAAGGCGAGGATCAAACATCGTGCGGAAGCGCAGGTTACCAATCGAACCGCCAGTGGCAACGATCACGCCCTTATTGGCTCTGATATTGACCTGCTGCTGAGTGGTTTCGATATTACCCTCGTCCCACAAACTGGCCAACGGCTCGGTTTCATCGGGCAGAATGTGCGGTGTATACGTCGCCATCACGCCAAGAACACGGCCGGAAAATGCGTTTTCTCGGTAGATTTTATCCATGTGATAGTTGAGCAGAAAGCGCGCGCCCTGATTGCGGAGCGTCCGCTCCAACGGACGGGTGATGCCCAAACCGGCGTTTCCCTTGCCAGTATAAGTGTCTTCCCAGCCTTCGGTGGCCGCGTCGGTATATGTCCAGCGCGGAACACTTTCCGGCTCGGTGCCACCATCGAGCACATAGTGCGGACGAGTTGGTTCCTTATCCTGAACGATCAGACCCTTAGCGATGCAGAATTCATAGCATTCCGCCATGCTGTTGGCGACGGAGCGCACATAATCCCGATCATCGAAGCGCGTGGAAAGGGTGACGCCGCTGGTGTGATCAATGTAATATTGATCGGCGGAATCCTGAATGCCGTATTTTTTCTGGATTTCCGTACCACAACCAGAGTGCAGGTTGCCGCCGCTGACCGCGCAGTGGCCGCCGACGTCCCAGTTTGCTTCAACCAAAATGACGGAGGAGCCGTCCTCCATGGCTTTCAGTGCGGCGGGAAGCCCTGCACCGCCGGAACCGATCACGACGACGTCCGCTTCGTAATCCCAGTTGACGCTGTCATCCGTGTTTTCGGCGACGGCTGCATGCGGCCCCAGTACACCTGAGGCGGCCAAACCGACTGCGCCAAATGCGGCGCCCTTTAGAAATTCGCGACGAGAAAGTTTACTGCTCATGGTAATACATATCTCCTTTTCCCCATGAAGATGTCGAAATGTGTCATGGGTGATGCTGTCTTTATTGTAAGGAAGAGAATGATAAAAATCAATCAATTATATTTTTACACTCGTCAAAAAAGAATGAACGATTTTAATCGAACATGGCCTGAAAATGCACGGCTTATGATTGTATTTAAGCGAATGAAATGCTAAAATGATGAGGAAAGAGTCGAAAATGAAAAAAAGGAGAACATAAATGCTGTGGATATGGACTGTATGAAGGCGTTTATCGTAATCTGTGATTCCGGCAGACTTTCCAAGGCTGCGGAACAGCTCTTTGTGAGCAAGCAGGCGCTGTCCGCCCTTGTTAAAAAAATGGAGAACGAATTGGGAACAAGCCTGTTGGAGAGAGAAAAGACAGGAATGAAGCTGACGTCGGCCGGTGAATGTTTCTATGAATATGCTAAACAGATCCTGGAACTTTGGGAACAATGCCGACAGAGTGTGGAAAATATCGGAAACGCATCGCCTAAACAGCTTCGTGTCGGGTTGGCTTATATGAGCCAGAATTTATGGACGACGCAATGCGAAAGCGCGTTTGCGGGCAGCTACCCGGAGATCGAGCTCCTTGTGGAAAGTGATATTTCAAAAAATCTGCTGAAGGGGTTGGATGAGAAACGCTATGACGTGGTCGTTACCTGCATGCAGCAGCAGTGCTACGGACGCTACACGCGCATTCCGGTGCTGGAGAAAAGGGTGGGCGTGTTGATGAGCAAGGACGATCCGCTGGAACAAAAAAGTACGCTGACCGCCGACGATTTGCAGGGACGATTGCTGTTGTATCCGGACAGCGGTGCGGAATTTCTGCACCGTTTTGAACAACAGTTATTTCGGATGGGTGTCAATGTGGAAACCATGCTACTTCCGGCGGGAAACATTCTGCGCAATTTGAAAAATGTGCGGGATTTGGGCGGGTTGTTGTTATCTGATGGCATGTTTCGCTATGTTGTGCCTGAATTTGACGGCTATTGCTACAAGGAATTTGGAAAAGTGGAACAATTGCCGATGATTGGCGTTTCCGCGCTGATGCGAAAAGGGGAGGAACGTGAAGATGCGCTGACCTTTATTGATTTTTTTAAAAAGAACGCGTAAAAAGGAAGCATAAAAAAGAAAGCACACAGTTTTTTTCGGAAACCTGTGTGTTTGTCTTATCTTTATACGATTCTACATCACTACATCCAAATGGTTCCTAAATCTCCATCTTTGTCGCGTTTTAAATAATAAAATCGTGTTAAAGCGTCATGGCGCGTAGATGATGTCATCCCGCAGTCGGTAGATCGTCGCGCCGTATTTTTTGCGGCAGAACGCATCCACAAACCAGTCGATCGGCTTCACCGCGTCATACTGCACGTAGGCATAGCGAACGCCGTTTACGCTTTTGCCCTTCATGTTGGAATCCGCCCAGTGGACGCTGTCCGTCTCCGGGTCGTAATCGGTGATGAAGAGCATGCTGTGCGCGCCCACGCCGTAGTAATAATCCGCGGCCATCTGGAAATAGTCGCCGCGCTGAACCTGTTTTAGAAACTCGCGGGCGTTTTCGCGGTTCTCCGCCTTGCTCAGCGTGTCGTCGTAGCGGAAGGACGCCGCCGCGTAGAACGGGTTGCCCTCGCTGGCGGGCACGTCCTGCCATTCCACGCCGTAGACGTAGGGCGCGCAGTCCGCCTTCTTCTGGTTGTTGGGGATGACCAGCGGCACATCCGGGTATTCCGCCATGCGGAAATCGCCGCAGGTTTCGCGGAAGAGGTGCACCGTGTAGTTTTTGCAGACGTAGATATCGCCGCTGTATTGCGCACGCTGGGGCTGACCGTTGGCCTTCGTGTAAAGCGTTTCGGCCAGCGCGAGAATTCGGTCGATAAAATCCGCCCGCGCGGCGCTTTCGACGGGCTGAGCAGCCTCCGCCGCGCTCAGGGGCGTCGCGTCCTCGGCGGCGTTCATTTCATCCAGCGTAAGCGATTCGCCCAGTGCCGCGCACGGCAGCAGCGAAAGCGCCAGCAGCAGGGAGAAGAGACGATTGCGCATCCATCATACCTCATTTCAATAAGAAGGTTGAACTCATATTATAGCACGGAACGGGCGAAAACACAATCGAGCGGCGCGGGCGAAGGCGCCGCCGCGGGTTGAAAAAGCGGCAATCCGGCGCATTTTGAAAAAAATCTTTTGGATGAATTCTCGAAAAGTTTCGAACGAAATCCGCGAATCGTGTCGAAAAAATTCAATAAAAACGAGTGTTTGCACACAAAAATATGTGTACAAAACGATATAGAAATATAATTGACGGTTTGTATGGGGAGATGTTGACGAAAGGAAAAGAATATGTTACCATAATCCAAGATTCTTTTAAATTCAGAAATAGGAAGTGGAATTTATGCCGCCCAAACAGAGAATTACACGGGAAATGATTCTGGAAAGATCATTTGCCATGTTCTGCCAGGAGGGAATGGCCGCGGTAAACGCTCGATCCGTTGCGAAGGCGCTTAACTGCTCGACCCAGCCGATTTTCAGCTACTTCTCCGGCATGGACGATTTGAAGAATGCGCTCGATCAGAAGGCGCACGACGCCTTTGAACAGACCATCAGCGAAGACGCGAAGGATGGCAATACCGTTGAGAGCCGTTGCAGCGCGTATGTGCGTTTCGCCACGGAGCAGCCGCGGCTGTTTGCGCACATGTTCCTGCGCGAGAACGACCAGACCTTCGGCAGCGAAGTGGTTCGCGAGCCGCTGGTTTCCGCCGAGACGGAGGAAAAGGGGCTGGACGCCGAAAAGGCGAAGCAGATCTGCGTAGCGCTGCTGCTCTACGCGCACGGCATGGCCGCCATGCAGGCGACGGGCCGCACCGCCTTCACCCGCCAGCAGATCGAGGCGAACATGCACGCCATGCACGAGATGCTGCTCGCGCAGACGAAGTAAACAGCAAAAGAGGGGCGTACGCTCATCCCGAACGGGAAGGGCGCGCGCCCTTTTTGACGTATAGGAAATGGCGTAAGAACGCCCGAACGCGCAAAATCCACCTATATTCAGGGAAAGATGCGAAAAGCGGCTTTCAAAAGCGGATCAAATGCGGTATAATAAAAAAGAGTTTGTCATCCGAGAGGAGTTTATTTTTCTATGAGTCAAGAGGCGATGAATCCGCAGACCGCGCGCAAGCTGCTGGAGGTTGGCGAGGCGTTTCGGATTCCCGGCCCGTTTTTCTCCTACGAGGAGATCAAGATGGGCAATGTCAACCACACGTATAAGGTCAACTACATCCGCGACGACGGCACCGGCATGGCGAAGGTCAAATCCTATCTGGTGCAGCGGGTCAACACCTACGCCTTTCAGCGGCCGGTGGAACTGATGAAGAACATCGACGGGGTGACGGGGCACATCCGCCAAAAGCATCCCGGCGCGCAGTACCTGCACTTTCATCACACGCAGGACGGGCGCAACTATCTGTTTGACGAGGACGGCTTCTGGCGGCTGAGCAACTACGTGCCCTCCGTGACCTACGATTCCTGCGACGATCTGGGCGTGGTGCGCAGCGCGGGCGAGGCGTTCGGCAGCTTCCAGATGATGCTCTCGGATTTCGACGCGAGCAGCCTGTATTATACCATTCCGGATTTCCACAACACCCGCAAGCGCTATGCCAAGCTGCGCGAGGATATGGAGAGCGACCCGTGCGGCCGCGTCGGGGCGGTCAAGGCGGAGCTGGATTGGCTGCTCTCCGTGGAGGAGCGGGCCTGCGCGCTGACGGATCTCTACGAGCGGGGCGAGCTGCCGCTGCGCGTGACCCACAACGACACGAAGATCAACAACGTGCTCTTTGACGAGGAGACGAGGAAGGCGCTGGTGGTCATCGACCTGGATACGGTGATGCCGGGTCTGGTCGGCCACGATTTCGGCGACGCGATTCGCTTTGCGGCGAATTTCGTCGAGGAGGATTCTCCGCGCGCGGACAAGGCGGGCGTAAACCTGAACGTCTATTGGGCGTTTGCCGAGGGCTTCCTCAAGGAAACCGCCGCCACGCTGACCCCGCGGGAGGTGGAGACGCTCGGCCTGAGCTGCTTTGCGCTGGCCTGCGAGCTGGCGACGCGCTTTTTGGATGATTACATCGTCGGCGACAAGTATTTCAAGATCAAGAACGCCGAGCATAATCTGGTGCGCACGCGCTGTCAGATCGCGCTGGCCAAGGACATGCTGCTCAAGATGGACGCGATGAACGCCATCGTGATGGATTGCTACAACCGATACAGATAGCAAAGGAGGCCGGGCAAACGTGAGGATTGCGGTGATTGGCTGCGGCGCGATGGGCGCGCTGTACGGCGGCTATCTGAGCCAGAACAACGACGTGACGCTGGTGGAAAGAAATCCCGACCGCATCGCGAAAATTCGGGCGGACGGTCTGCGCATCGCCGAGCCGGACGGAAGCGCCGCCGTCTATCGGCCGGGCATCACGGGCGACACGAGCGGCATGGCGCCGGCCGATCTGGTGATCCTGTTTGTCAAGTCGATGCAGAGCGAGGCGGCGCTGGAGGCGAACCGCGCGCTGATTGGCCGAGATACCTATCTGATGACGCTGCAAAACGGCAGCGGCCACGAGGAGGTGCTGCGCCGATTTGCGGATGACGCGCATATCGTCATCGGCACGACGCAGCACAACAGCGCCGTCACCGGGAACGGCGAAATCCGCCACGGCGGCAGCGGCTGGACGCACATCGGCCCCCTGGTCGGGGACGCGGCGCGGCTTGAGCCGATCCGCGAGGCGTTTGCCTCCTGCGGCCTTGAAACCGACTGCAAGCAGGATATCAAGCGCCTGATCTGGCAGAAGATGCTGACCAACGTATCGGCCAGCGTGCTGACCGGCGTGCTGCAGGTGCCGATGGGCTTCATTGCGGAAAACCCGAGCGCGTGGGCGATTTGCGAAACGCTGGTGCGCGAGGCGGTGGCCGTCGCGGCGGGCGAGGGAATCGAGTTCGACGCGGATGAAAAGGTCGCCGAGGTGCGTAAGGTCTGCACGGACAGCCCCGCCGGTTTGACAAGCATTTACGCCGACCTGCGGGACGGCCGCCGCACCGAGGTAGATACCATCAGCGGCAGCGTCATCCGCGCCAGCGAGCGAAACGGCGTGCCCGCGCCGACCCATCGCGCGATGGTTCGGTTGGTGCACGCGATGGAACAGAAACATCAGGCATAAAGCAAAGGAGCTGTCAAGCTTTACCGAATATTTCAAGTGTAAAACGAAGCATTTGCGCTCGAAGGTTTCCAAAGAGGTTTTCGGTTGTTGCTGCCAGTGGCAAAAACAAACAATCGAAAACGGAAAGCCCTTTGGTGGGGCGATGGGACAACGCCCCATATCCCCAAAATGCTTAGACATTTGTTTCTTGAAATGTTCGGTTTAAGCTTGACAGCTCCGTATGCTTTTTTGACGCACGGAAAAGGACGTCAAGACCGGCCGCGCGCGCAGGATCGAGCGTTTCCTGACCGCTGACGCAGGCGGGCTGAATCTGCTTTTTGCATGAAATGACGATGAACAGAAAATCAAGGAGTTTTGTATGGATTATATGGGAAGTATTTTGGCGATGGTCATCTGTATTGCCATGTCCGCCTATTTCAGCGCGACAGAAACGGCATTTTCGTCTTTGAATAAGACTCGGCTGAAGGTTCTCGCGGATAACGGAAACAGGAGAGCGGCGCTGACACTCAAGCTGGCGGGGAATTACGACAAGCTGATCTCGACCATCCTGATTGGAAACAATATCGTGAATATCATGGTTGCCTCGATCGGTACGCTTCTGTTTGTCGGGCTCTACGGCGACATGGGCGCGACGATTTCCACCGTCGTTGTGACGGTCGTTGTTCTGATCTTTGGTGAAATCACCCCCAAGAGCGTGGCGAAGGATGCGCCGGAACGCTTTGCCATGGTCAGCGCCCCCTTTATCCGCCTGTGGATTTGGGTGCTGACGCCGCTGAATTTTCTTTTTTCCCAGTGGAAGAAACTCATTTCCCGCTTTTTCAAGACCGACGAGAATGCGAAAATGTCTCATGAGGAATTGCTTCTCTTCATGGAAGACGTTGAGCAGGACGGCGGCATTGATGAAAACGAGGGGGAGCTTCTGCGAAACGCGCTTGAATTCCGCGATCTGACAGCGGCGGAAATCCTGACGCACCGGATCGAGCTGGAGGCGGTGGAGATTCAGGAAAGCCATGAGCAAATTGCAAAGGCCTTTACGCAGTCCGGTTTTTCCCGCCTGCTGGTTTATCGGGATACGATTGATCAGGTGGTTGGCATCCTATGTCAGAAGGATTTCTATTGCAACGGCAAGATGACGGAGCGCCCCATTGCGGAAATTATGACCGCGCCGCTGTTTGTCTATCAGCACACGAAGATTCGGGATATCCTGAAGACGTTCCAGCGCCAGAAAGCGCACATCGCCGTCGTTATAGACGATTTTGGCGGAACGCTCGGCATTGTGACGATGGAGGATATCCTGGAGGAGCTGGTCGGTGAAATCTGGGACGAGCATGACGAGGTGGAAGAGCATTTTGAAAAACTGGATGAAAACGCCTACCGCGTGGATTGTTCCGCCAGTTTGGAAGATTTCATGGAATTCTTTGACGTGAAGCTGGAATCCGACAGCATTTCGGTCGGCGGCTGGGTGATGGAACAGTTGAACCACGTTCCGGTTCGGGATGAATCCTTTTCAGCCTGCCACCTGAAAATTACGGTTTCTGAGGTAAGCGCTTGTCGAGTATCCTTTATCACGGTCAGGCCATGCGAGCCGGGCGAAACGTATACGGAATAACAAAACGGGGGAAGTATGGTGAAAAAAGTACAGGATACGGACAGCGATCAAAGCTTGACCTCTGCGCCGCAGGAAGGAAAATCCTTCGATCTCTATATCGTGCAGTACATCGTCCGCGCGCTGATGATGCTCATTGCTTTTGCGTGGGCGCTGATGAATCTCGATGCGGTTCTGCGCTTTCTGAACAGCATGTTCGCGCTGGTATCGCCGTTCCTGATTGGCGGGGCGATTGCGTTTTTGATGAATATCATGCTTCGGCCGCTGGAGCGCCTTTGGAGGAGGGTGTTCCGAAAAGCGCCTGCGAAACTGATCCGACCGGTGTGCCTGACGTTAAGCGCCGTCCTCATGCTCGGAATCCTGTTTGCCGTTGTGTTTATGATGATTCCGAGTCTGCGGGAATCGGGAAATGAATTTATCCGCAATATTCCCGCCTATGTTGAAGAAATTGGTCAATGGTGGATGGAGGTTTCCCGGTTTGCGGCGAAATACAATGTCATTCTGCCGGAATACGCCATTGATTCGGATCTGCTGATCGAAAAAATCACCGCGTGGATGGATATCGAAGGAAGCGGGCTGATTTCGGTCACATGGGGCGCGGCAACATCCATCCTCTCCATTTTGGTCGATGCGGTTCTGGCGTTTGTCTTTGCCATTTATCTGCTTGCGAAAAAGGAGAGCGTCGCGGTTCATTTGAAAAAACTCACCCTGACGATGCTTCCGTGCCGAAAGGCGCAGCGATTGCTGAACATCGCATCGCTGACGAACCACACCTTCACGAACTTTGTCAGCGGTCAGCTGACGGAGGCGATCATCATCGGCGCACTCTGCTTTGTCGGCATGTTGGTGCTGGACATTCCATATGCCGGGGCGGTTTCAACGTTTGTTGCGGTTACCGCGTTGGTGCCAATCTTTGGCGCATGGCTTGGCGGCGGTTTTGGCGCATTTCTGATTCTGCTGGCAGATCCTGTCAAGGCAGTATGGTTTGTCGTCTTTCTGCTGGTTTTGCAGCAGGTAGAGGGCAATCTGATTTACCCAAAGGTTGTCGGCAAATCCGTCGGTCTTCCGGGGCTGCTCGTTTTGATGGCGGTCACGATTGGCGGCGAGGCCTTCGGCGTCATGGGCATGCTCTTCAGCGTTCCGGTCTGCGCGGTGCTGTACAGTCTTTATTTGGAGTTTATGAAGAAAGCAGACGCATTGTAAACGCGCGAAAGGCCGCATAAGAAAAATTCCGTCAGAGTCAATGATAAGACTCT
>OLPQ01000410.1_pt1 | contig 38487 bp, 28 predicted proteins | sample 1672451 | NCBI WGS metagenome assembly OLPQ01 (sample SAMEA3136687, study PRJEB25190) | human gut metagenome | biome: human gut; feature: human-associated habitat; material: faeces | place: Austria | collected 2013
GGTTTTCAAATTAACACAGGATGGAAAAAATAAAGAAATCGGACAGGCTGTCCAGGAAGCACTTGATAATTCCTTCTAAGATGGGGACAGCTTTCTGAGTGTTTAAATTCAGAGGGCTGTTTCTTTTTTGCCTGAAAATAGATTAAATTTGCCAGATGGGGCGTAAAGGGGCAAGGGTTTGATATTGTTGATAAGTGTGGTAAAATAATCTGAGACATAAGGTGGGACAGTAATGAAGATATGTGATGAAAAACAAAGAAAATTTGAGAAAGATGCGGTGGACTGGATTTGCCGGATTACATCGGGGATTTTGATTTTATTCGCCTGTATTGACATTGTCCGTTTTGCAATGCTGGGGGATAAAACAGCATTTATTACATTCGGGGTAATTGCGGTAGCGTTCATTTTGCTGGCTGTTGCTGCGTGGAAAAGCAGGATGCCGTTTTTGTATCTGGTGATTGGAGCGGCGGCGTTTGTCCTGTATTTTAATACAAATTTTTCTACCAGCACTTATTACTTCAACTGGATGTTTCTGGTGGAATGCATTGTGGCGGCAGTTGGGGGAATTCTGGGAACTGGGTATATGGTCTGGAAAAAGACACCAGTTGGAAAAGCGGCAGTTTTTCCATTATTGGCAGCAGTTCTGATTGCGGCAGGGGCACTGGGATTCTGGAAAATGAGATATGAGGCAGCACATAATGCCGATGGACAGGCCAGGGACGAGCTGTGGGCAGTGCCAGAAAAATATGATGGGGCTGAACCGGAGCAGGCGGGAACGGTAGAGGAAGTTGTTTATGAAACGAAAGCCTATGCAACTGATGAGAGAACTGTAACGAAAACCGCTTACGTATATTTGCCATATGGATATTCAGAGGAGAGGGAGTATAATATTTTATATCTCATGCACGGTACAGGGGATGATGAAAAATACTGGCTGAAAACCAATCCATATAACAAGACTATGCTGGACAATCTGATCGCCAGCGGGGATATTCAGCCGCTGATCGTGGTGACGCCGACTTTTTATGTGGAGGATGACTGTGTAGAGGATCTGGATCAGCTGACCTATTTTTTTGCAAAAGAACTGCGGAATGATCTGATGCCGGAGATTGAATCTTCTTATTCAACTTATGCGAAATCAGCGGATGATGTCGGATTTTCGGAGAGCAGGGATCACAGGGCCTTTGCAGGATTATCTCGTGGAGCTGTGACCATGTATCATTCCGTGCTTTGCCAGAGCCTGGATTATTTCTCCTGGTTTGGGGCATTTAGCGGAAGCAGGACGGATGCACAGGCGTTTGAGGATACCATTCAGGCGGGGGATTTTGCAGATTTACCAATTCATTATCTGTATGTGGCAAGCGGTAATTTCGATTTTGCATTGCCTGGACAGGTACAGGATTATCAGGCACTTCTGGATATTGAGCCAAGGCTGCGCAGCGGTGTGAATACGACGTTTGACGTATTTCCTATGAGGTATCATTCTATGGGAAACTGGCATTTGGCGTTGTATAATTATTTGCAGAAGATATTCTGAATAATATATTGACTTGATTGATTTTTTCATACGCCGCACTTACGTCAGTCAATGTAGCCATTACTGCGTTTGGCATATGAGAAAAACATTTGGCTTGGATGTATCAGAAATTTACATATGGGAGGTATTTTAATATGGACAAAATTATTGGAACCAACCTTGGCAACTGGCTGGTACTTGAGAAATGGATGCAGCCTTTTATTTTCAAGGGAACGGGAGCAGAAGACGAAACCTGGCTGAACCGCAACGTACCCCAAGAAAAGCTTTGGCCTATGATGAAAGAACACAGAGACACTTACGTAACAGAAGAGGATTTCCAAAACATTGCCTCTCACGGATTAAACACCGTACGCATCCCGGTACCATATTTCATTTTTGGAGACAGAGAACCATACTCCGGATGCATCGAATATCTGGACAAAGCTTTTGACTGGGCTGGAAAATACGGACTGAAGGTTCTCGTCGATCTTCACACTGCACCCGGCGGACAGAATAGCTATGACAATGGCGGAATCGAGGGCGTGTGCAAGTGGAGCCAGCAGCCGGATGAGGTGGAATTTGTACTGACCGTGCTGGAGCGGCTGGCAATGCGCTATCGCGACCGGGAAGAATTATTTGGAATCGAAGTACTCAACGAGCCTATCAGCTTCAGCGTTTATATGACTGCACCCAGCAGAAAGAAAGCAGCAGACAAAGCAGAAGCCAAAGGTTCCCGCCATGTTTCCAGCAGATTCCTGAAAAAGTTCTATGTGCAGGCCTACGGACGGCTTCGCAAAATCCTGCCAGAGGAAAAAGTAATCGTATTTCATGATGGTTTCCGCCTGGGAATGTGGAAGGACTTTTTCGTAAAGCATCACATGAAAAATGTCATGATCGATACTCATATTTATATCCAGGCAATGGAAGATGTGACACACATTCACAGCTTCTGGGCATACCGCGCATTCATTGCATACCAGCAGCATCTGCTGAAGAAAGCCCAGAAATATACCCCTGTTTTTGTAGGTGAGTGGTGCGTATGCAATGAGCTTGCGGATAAGAAAAAGGGTCATGAGGTAATCCGTGACGAGTATGAAGATTACCGCAAAAAATGGTACAGAAAGGCAGCTGTTCTTCAGCTGAATGCATGGAAGGATACTGCCGGTTTCTTCTATTGGAACTATCAGCTGTACCGGGATAAGGAAGTGCCCATGTATGCCACTCGCCTGGATTCCTGGGACTTATGCAGATGCTGGAAAAAAGGTTGGATGCCAGTGAGAACGGATAGATTCATGGAAAAGCTGTAAGGAAGAATATATAATAGGTAGTGATAAGAATCTGGATAAAGAATGAAGTGTATTTATACAGTTTGCGTGTATTTTCTGGCAGGTTGCGCTTAAAATAGTGCAGCCTGCTATTTGTTTGATAATATATAGTCAGAAAGTATGTGAAATTGCTGGTTGTGTATGGGCGTGTAGATTGTAGGAATGATTTTTTTGCACACGAAACAGCAATAATCATGTTTTTTTAGAAAAATTGGGAGATTTCAGGAGGTAAACATGAAACAGAATTTCAACAATAACTGGCTCTGCTACAAAACAGGTGACAAAGAGCATGCATTTGCAGTGACTCTTCCTCATGACGCCATGCAGTTAGATGAGAGAAGCGAGACAAGTGCAGGAGGCGTAAATACAGGATGGTATGAGGCGCAGGACTATACTTATGAGAAAACTTTCACACTTCCGGAAGATGCAAAGGAAGAGAAAATTATCCTGGAATTTGAGGGGGTTTACCGTAAGGCAACGGTATATATCAACGGGGAAAAAGCGGCATATCATTCTTACGGATACATTGGATTCTATGTGGATGCAACCAAATATGTGAAATTCGGAGAGGAAAATGAGATCCGCGTGGAAGTGATCAACCATGATCAGCCTAACAGCCGCTGGTACTCTGGAACTGGAATCTACCGTCCGGTATGGCTGTACATAGTGCCGAAAAAGCATCTGCGTTTTGACAGTGTGAAGATCACTACGCTGGATTATAAAGAGCCGAAAATCCGTGTGGAGGCATGGCCAAATGCTGCTGGTGAAGTGAAGGTTGAGATTCTGGAAAGGAGTGGAAACAAAGAAGTTTCCAGTGTGGGAAATTCTGCACTGGTTGAAGGGGAAAATCAGTCAGCAGGCAATGCTGCTGAGAATATTGTTGCCATGGAAATCCTTCAGGCAGACGGCAAATTTTCCTGCGAGATCGCATTTCCAGGAGCAAAGCTCTGGAGTCCGGAAGAACCAAATCTGTATGCCTGCCGCGTAACCTTTGGCGAAGATGTACAGGAGGAAACTTTCGGTATCCGTATGGTAAGCTGTACCCCGGAGAATGGATTCCAGATCAATGGAAAACGTGTTCTTCTTAAAGGCGGATGCATCCATCACGACAACGGACTTCTTGGCGCATGTGCCTATGAATTTGCGGAACGCCGTAAAGTACGCATTCTTCTGGACGCTGGATACAATGCGATCCGTTCTGCCCACAACCCATGTTCCAAGGCGCTTCTTCGTGCCTGTGATGAGATGGGAATGCTGGTAATGGACGAGTATATTGACGGCTGGTACATCCACAAAACCAAATATGACTACGCAGATGAGATCCTGGATAACTACAGAAAAGACCTGAAGGATATGGTGGATAAGGACTATAACCACCCGTCTGTGATTATGTATTCCACTGGAAATGAAGTATCTGAAACCGCTCAGAAAAAGGGAATTGCCCTTACAAAATCCCTTACAGACAGACTTCATGAGCTGGATTCCACCCGCCCGGTAAGCTGCGGAATCAACATTTTCTTTAACTTCTTAAGTTCTATGGGATTCGGTGTTTACAGTGATAAAAAGGCAGATGAAGCAGCAGAAAATGCCAAGAAGAAAAAGGCTGTTGGAAGTGAATTTTATAACACAGTTGCTGGAATTTTCGGCGCTGGATTTATGAAAACAGGAGCAACTCTTTATCCTTGTGATGTAAAAACAAGAGATGCTTACGCCAACATGGACGTAGCCGGATACAACTATGGAATCAAGCGTTACCGTCATGACCTGAAGAAATATCCGAAGAGAATGATTCTGGGAAGCGAGACTTTCTGTGCAGATGCTTATCAATTTATGCAGGAAGCCAAAAGAGACAAACGTATTATCGGTGATTTTGTGTGGGCAGCACAGGATTACCTTGGAGAGGTTGGAATCGGAGCCTGGGAGTACAAGGATTATGCACCGCGCTTCGATGGCGGCTGCGGCTGGGTAACTGCTGGTTCCGGAAGAATTGACCTTACCGGAAAGCCTCTTGGCGAGATGGCTTATACAAGAGTGGCTTTTGAACTGGAAGACCTGGCAATCGCAGTTATGCCTGTAAACCATACAAAAGATGCTCATTCCCCGTCCGCATGGAAAATGACCAATGCCATGGAAAGCTGGTCCTGGGATAGCTGTGACGGAAATGCAGCGAAAGTTGAGGTTTATACCCGCGCAGACCACGTAAAGCTTTACGTAAACGGAGAGTGTGTAGGAACGAAGAAGCCGAAAAACGACTGCAAGGTATTCTTTGATACCACCTATCACAACGGAGAAATCAAGGCAGTTGCCTATGATGCAAACGACAATGTAATTGCAGAGAAATCCCTGAAAACAGCAGGAAAAGAAACCGTCCTTCGCGCAGAACCAGAGCTTACCCGCGTGAATGCAGATACCGATCTCTGCTACGTTAGAATGCGCTACACCGACGAAAACGGTGAGACCAAGCCACTGGAAAGAGGCAGAATCAAGCTTGATGTAGAAGGCGGCGAACTCCTCGCCTTCGGCAGCGCCTGCCCATACTATCCGGAAAGCTACCAGAGCGCCGAAACCGACACCTACTACGGCGAAGCCCTCGCCATCATCCGCCCCCAGTCCGGCGCTGGCAAAGTAATGGTAAAAGCACAGTCCGGCCTTGGCGAAGCAGTGGCTGAGGTGGAGATTCTTGGCTAAGTAATTTAGAGTTTTTGCAATATGTTCTGGCTAATAGGCAGTGATGCCTGTATAATTAAAAAGAGATGCAGCTATTCTGATGCTCGAAACTGTGGAATAGCTGCAAGAGATTAATAGGAACAAGATATTCTGGTATGAAAATAACTGGAATATCTTGTTGTGCATTACAAAGAGATATAACCGGAGGTGCCGTGCCGCATGATATCAATTGCTGTAGTAGAAGACGACCAGGAGTATCAGAAACAGCTTTTACAATATATAGAACAATACGGAAAAGAACAGGAAGCGCAGTACAAAATTACGGTATTTCAGAACGGTATGAATTTTCTGGATGACTATAAGGGAGATTGCGACCTGATTTTTATGGATATTGCAATGCCTCATATGGATGGTCTGGAAACAGCTGCCGCATTGCGGAAAAGAGGGGACAACACCTGCCTTATCTTTATCACAAGCATGGCGCAGTATGCGCTGAAGGGCTATGAAGTGAATGCCTTCGATTTTCTTGTGAAACCATTGGCTTATGAGCTGTTCTGCATCAAATTTGAAAAAGCTCTGTCTCATATTGACCGGAGTGAAGCCTACTATATTAAGATCCCAAACGGAGCGAAGAAGGTTTCTCCGGGGCAGATCACATATATAGAAAGCAACAAGCATTATCTGGAATTTCATGTTCACGGAGATGTTTACAAAATGCGGGGAACGATGAAAGAGATTCAGGAATATTTTCTGGCAAGTCATTTTGCGCTGGTAAACAGTTCCATTCTGGTAAACCTTTCCATGGTGGATGAATGGAAGGGAAACGAAATCAAGGCAACAGGCCAGACCTTCGTTCTTTCCCAGAAATACAAAAAGGAATTCCTGGACAGGCTGACCATGCAGATGGGACAATAGTATGGAAAAAATGGATTTGTTTAGGATTACCCAGGCGCATGGATATATTTTCCAGATTTTTTTCGCGGAAGTCCTTTGTACAAGATATTTGCCAAAGAAAAAGAATTTTCTACTGCGGGCATTGACCGGCGGAATGATTTTTCTGCTGCTCTCTGTTGTGCTGCCGAATATGATCAGCAACTATGTTTCCGGGGTATTTTCCTTTACCGTGTTCTTTCTCAGTCTTGGATTCTGGCAATTCTGCCTGGCTGCAGATTCCCAGGAAATATTGTATAGCTGCATGCTGGCTTTATTTATCCAGAATCTGTCCTCCAACGTGTATAATGTTATTTTTTATTCAATATTTTACGGAGCACCTGTAACAGTACAGTTTTCACTTTCGGTAATTTTAATGCTGCTGATCTATAGTGTTTTCTATTTCCTGATCATAAAGAGATTTGCAAAGGAAAGGCTGGAAAATATGCTGAGCAATACGGCATGGATCTGGCTGATCGCGGTTGGCATTTTTGTATTTTTCCTGCACTATTTATTCTGGATGTATGGAATACGGGATGTCTGGGTAGTATATCCGCCGCTGATTCTTTGCGATATTCTGGGGCTTGGCGTCGCCCTTGGATTTGTGGAGCTTCGCACAAGAAATGCAGACAATGAAAAGCTCCGCCAGCTTCTGGAATTGGAGAAAAAGCAGTTTGAGATGACCAGAAGCAACGTGGAATTTGTAAACAGAAACGCCCACGATTTGAAACATTACATTCACAAAATCCAGCGCCTGGAAAATTCGGAAACAGAAGAACTGGAGAAGGTACTGACCAAAGTGGAAGCCTATGAAAGTACATTCCAGACAGAAAATGCAGCACTGGATGTGGTACTGACAGAGAAAAAGCTTCTGTGCCAGCGGGAGAAAATTTCCTTTACCTGCATGGTTGACGGGGAAGCCTTAAATTTTATGAAGACTCTTGATGTGGCCTCCTTGTTTGGAAACGGCCTGGACAATGCCATCGAACACGAGCGAAAAGAAGCTGTAGAGAAGCGGTACATATTCCTGAAAGTATTTCAAAAAGGCAGCTTCGTCAGCGTAAGAATTGAAAACTACTGCTCTCATTTCCCCGAACTTTCCCCTGAAGGCTTGCCCGTAGCGTCCTCCAAAAAAAACGCCGCATTTCATGGCTATGGAACCAAAAGCATGCAGTACATTGTGGAAAAATACAACGGAAACCTCCGAATTTCCGAGGAAGGAAACCTGTTTGTTGTAAGCATGCTGTTTCCCACAGGGCAATATCTTTAAAATTCAACAGTTAAAATCCTCTGGATGACTCTGGGGGATTTTTTTATTGAGTGTTAATAAAATTGGAAAAGTGTACAGATACACATCAAAAAGTGTTGGAAAAGTGTACAAAAACGAGTTAAAAATCATTGGAAAAGCGGTTGGCTATAATTTTGCCAGAATTTCATATGAATTTGCCACCTTGTTCTGATAGCCCTTTTTCTGTGGTATTTTGACTGGTAGAAAAACCTGCGGGTATCGCAGCGAAAAGGAGAAGAGGAAATGAAAAGAAAGGCATTTATTATGGCTATGGTGATGTGTATGATGGGTTCCGCTGTGGGAACAACAGGGATGACTGTATATGCAGAAGAAAACACAGCCGAATCAGAAGAGAGCGTTGAGACAGAAGAAAGTACCGAATCAGAAGAAGGTACTGAAACTGAGGCAAGTGTAGAGACGAGTACAGAAGCTGGAGACACACTTGCAGAAGGCCAGGTTCTTCTTCCTGCATCAGAAGCAGTCTTCACTGAGGGCGAAGGCGTAGGCCCGGATAACGAAAAAGAGCCGACTTCCTATGACGAAGAAGTTGGCATGATCCGTGCAGCAGCCCAGGGAACAGAAATCGTATACACTGTCCCGGAAGGTGCAGAAGGAACTTATGATATGTACCTTACCGTATCTAAGGTTCTGGCAGCATTCAGCTCCCAGCCGTTTACCTTTACTATCAATGACGGGGAAACTTTTTCCGTGCCTGTAGATTTGCAGGTTCCGGCAGATTCCCCTGCATCCTACACAGAAGACGGAGAGTACGACGAAGGAATTCTCACGGATTCCGGAAGATTTCTGATTAAACAGAGCCTGGAATTAAAAGCAGGAGACACCATCAAGGTTACCTGTGCATTTGGATGCAAGGCTCCGACCCTGAAGGGAATGGTTTTCCCATATGTAGGAGATGTTCTTCTGGCACCTGCCGGAAGTGAGGTGCCAACCGGATACGATAACACAGTGAAAACAGTTCCGGAAGCAAACCCATCCGATCCTCTTGCAGGGCTTAATATTATCTGGCTTGGTTCCTCTGTAACATACGGTGCACAAGCCGGGGGACATTATTCCATGGCAGACGCCATCCAGGACAACCACCCGGGAACTGTTTGCGAGAAATACGCCATCAGTGCCACCACTCTGGTAAATGAGAAGGAAGACTCCTATGTAGGCAGAATGAAGCTGATCAGCAAGGATGAGACCCCGGATCTGTTTGTAGTCCAGCTGTCCACCAACGATGCAACTACAGGAAAACCAATGGGAGAAGTTACGGACAGCACAGACCCTGCTGATTTCGACGACACCACAATTGCAGGAGCAATCGAAACCATTATTTCTTATGTAAAGGAAACCTTCGGCTGCCCGGTTGTGTTCTACACCGGAACCTACATTGAGAAGGAAGGCTACGATGAGATGGTAGACTTGCTCCTTCAGATCCAGGAAAAATGGGGCATCGGAGTTGTAGACATGTACCACAACGAGGAAATGACCGCCCTCTACGGCACAGACCTGTACAACGAGTACATGCACGACGAAATCCACCCATTCCGCAAAGGCTACGTAGAATGGTGGACCCCGGTAATCGAAGAGTACCTGACGGAGTTTCTTAGTAATCATTAACAGGCGGAATTTTGGAAAACACCGATTATGCTGTAAAAATATCCGTTTATGCCATTTGTATTGCTATTCAACAGCCGCAGGCTATAATGAAATTATCTTAAAAACACGATTTCAGAAGGGGTGTAGAGGATATAACGTGAATGGTTCTAGAACGTGTCATTTTTGAATAGGAACCAGTCACAATTGGACAACATTACCAACGGTATTTGTGCTATACTACCAAAAAATGAAGCCTGTTTTTGTGAAAATAGACAAAAGCGGTTGCAATTTGCGTATGAAAATTGACAGTCTGCGCATAAAATGAACCGTGAGCGGAAAAATCTGTTATAGTACTACCATAAAAGATAAGCTTACGCGCTGTGGCAGCGCAAAATATAAAAGGAGGGAGCTTATGAGCAACAACAAAAAGTCCGCAGGTCTGTGGAGAGGACTCACATCAGTATCAGCCAGTCTTCTTGCAGTCACAGTGGGCGCATCGGCTATTGTGGATGCCAATGCAGCATTCATCAACACACGTCTTGGAGTTTCCAGCTACAAGATCGTAGACACAAGTAACGGAGAGAAAACAGATTCCACTTATTTCAAATCTGAGTTCTCAAGCCTTGATGAGGTAATTGCAGCGAAGGATGCTCTTGCAGCAGAAATCGCATCTGAAGGAACTGTATTATTCAAAAATGAAGATACAACCCTTCCACTGAATACTTCTTCTGACAAGGTCACCCTTTGGGGATTGAACTCCATCAATCCAACTCTGGGTGGTATGATCGGATCCTCTGTTTCCATTGATGCGGAAGCAGGTCAGAAGCAGTATGACATCCAGACTGCACTGACCGAGAAAGGCTTTTCTCTGAATCAGGATATGCTGGATCTGTACAGTAGTGAGGATGTAAATGGAACATACGGCAGAAAGAATGGCCATTCTTTACAGCCATCCTTCGGAACCATGTATGAGAATCCGGCAGCTTACAAGGTAGGCGAAGCACCGGAGAGCATTTACACAGACGATGTTCTGAAGTCAGCAGATGACACCGTTGCACTGGTTGTAATTTCCCGTGACAGCTCTGAGGCTTCCGACTACAACCCGAACATGACAAGCGCAGACGAGGCAGACAGCTATGAGCGTCCGCTGGCACTTTCCGATAATGAGAAAGCCATGATCGAGCTTGCAAAAGAGCACAGCACAAAGGTTGTAGTTCTTCTGAACACAAACAACCCGGTTGAAATCGATGATCTGAAGAACGATGACGGAATCGGCGCAATCGTATGGGCTGGTGAGCCAGGTGCAAACGGCTTCCTCGGTGTAGCAGATGTTCTTTCCGGTGAGGTGAACCCATCCGGTCACATCGCTGATACATATGCAGTAAACTCTACATCCGCTCCGGCTATGGTAAACTACGGTGTATATCTTTACACAAACAATTCCCAGGCTGGCTCCGATGCAGTTCTTACTGAGGAAAACAAAGCAGACTGGTATCTGGTAGAATCCGAGGGAATCTACACCGGATACAAATATTATGAGACAAGATATGAGGACGAGATTCTCGGACAGGGAAATGCAGATACAACAGAAGGTTCTTCTGACGGCGCTGCATGGGATTATGCAAACGAAGTTTCTTATCCATTTGGATATGGACTTTCCTATACAACCTTCGAGCAGAAGCTTGAATCTGTAGATGTACAGGTTGGCGGAACTGCTACAGCAAAAGTAAATGTAACCAACACAGGTGACGTTGCCGGTAAATCCGTAGTTCAGCTTTATGTACAGTCTCCATACACAGAGGGCGGTCTTGAGAAATCTGCAATCCAGCTCATCGGTTACGGAAAAACAGAAGTTCTTGATCCAGGTGCTTCCGAAGAGGTAACCATCGAGTTTGATCCTCTTTACATGGCAAGCTATGATGAGGATGCTGTGAAAGCAGACGGTACACAGGGTGCATGGTCACTGGAAGCAGGAGACTACTACTTCGCAATCGGAAACGGTTCCCATGAGGCACTGAACAATGTACTGGCAAACAAGAATGGCAATGAAGACGGACTTGTAAAAATTGCTGAGACAGACGAGATCAATGCAGACAATGCAATCAAATGGAATCTTGCTGATACAGATATTGAGACCTATTCCGCAGGAGTTGAGAACCAGCTTCAGGATATGGATATCAACAACCTGATTGAGGATATTGTTGAATATACCACAAGATCTGACTGGTCCAAGGGATGGGAGCCAATTGAGTCACTGACACCTACTGAGGCTATGATGGTAGGTCTTACCGATCAGCTGTACGAACTCACTGAGAATGAGGGTGATGGAAGCGGCATTACATGGGGCGCAGACAATGGCATGAAGCTCATCGACATGATGCAGTTTGATGAGAATGGCAACTATGCCGGAGCATTGGACTTCGATGATCCGATGTGGGATCAGCTTATGAACCAGATTACTCTGGACGAGGCAATTCAGTTCATTGAAAAAGCAGGTGATGACTTCGAGAATATCGATTCCATCCAGCTTGCAAGAACATACGCAAACGACGGTCCTTTGGGATACACCGGTGACCAGGTTGGCGGTTATTTCGTAAGATGGTCAAAAGACCTTTCTGAGGAAGACTACTATACAGAAGAAACAGATGACAAGGCTACTTACCGTATGGCAACCATGCCAACAGAGCCGATCGTTGCAGCAACCTTTAACAAAGACCTTGTTGAAAGAGAAGGCGAGCTTCTTGGAGAAGATGGTCTGTGGGCAAATGAGAGCTCCTTATTTGCACCAGGTCTGAACCTTCACAGAACTGTTTACTGCGGACGTAACCATGAGTATTACTCAGAGGATTCCGTTCTTACTGCTTACATGGGAAATGCTCTCTGCGTTGGCCTTAAGAGCAAGGGAACCATGGCTGAACCGAAACATTTCGCATTCAACCATCAGGAAGCAAACCGTTCTGGTCTGTCCACCTTTATGACCGAGCAGGCAGCCCGTGAGAACGAGCTTCGTGGATTTATGATGTGCATGAGCAGTAACAATGCACAGGGCGTTATGACAGCATTCAACCGTGCCGGTACTTCTTTCGTTGGTGCGTACAAGAATCTTCTTGAAAACATTACAAGAAATGAGTGGGGCTATCAGGGATGGTTCGTAACCGATATGATTAATGGTGCGGACTACATGAACTGGAGAGACGTAACAGCAGCTGGCGGCGGCGGAACACTGACCTCTTCTGCATATGATACTTCTACCATCGGTGCTATGGCAGAATCCAAAAAGGACATTGAGAAAGATGTAAACTTCCAGCAGATGATGAAGAAGAACATCAAATACTTCCTGTATCAGCTGGTACAGAGCAATGCCATGAACGGAATCAGCTCTACAACTGAGATTCAGGCTGTAAGAACCTGGTATCAGAATGCTTTGACAGGCGCAGAAGCAGCATTCGCTGTACTTACACTTCTGTTCCTGATCATGACGATCCTGAAAACTGTTAAACCGAAAAAAGAAGCGTAATGGGAGGTGCGGATGATGAATAAGACAAAAAAATCAATCGGACTGTATCTGACGCTTGTAGCAGGCATTATCGCTATCGTAGAAGCAATTTACTACGGTCAGGTAATGTACACTTATCAGCCAGTATATTACTTCCTGGCAGCAGCAATCGTCCTTGCGGTACTTTCCTTTGTACTGGTTGGTTTCAATAAAGTGATTACCGGATTTATCCCGGTTGTAAATGCAGTATTAATGGCAAGCGCAGCTGTATGGAGCGCTTCCGTAATGGTAAACCAGATCGGTTATGTAGTTTCCGGACTGGATGGAATTGACACAATTATGAGTTTCATTATCTTCTGCAGCGTGGCAGTGGTTGGCATGATCCTTAACATCGTAGCTTCCTTCCTGCCGGTTGCAAAAGAAGTTGAGTAATTTATCTGAAAATCTTCCGGGAACAGGCGTGAGACGACCTGTTTCCGGGATGATAAAAATTTTACAGATGTATGTGGCATGTTACATCTGCAAAATAAATGTAAGAAGTTAACTGCACGGCAAGCAGTTACAATAGAAAAGGAGAGAAAATCATGAAGAAAAAAGTTTTAGCACTTGTACTTGCAGCAGCAATGGCATCCTCTATGGCAACAAGCGTTTCTGTATTTGCAGAGGCAGCTACCGCAACAGTAGCAGACCTTCCGGCAGAGGCACAGTTCGAGCCAAACGCAGATTATGATGAGTACACAGTAGTAGAGTACACAATCGAAGATATCCAGGCTGACCTTGTTTGCACTGTATCCACAAACAAAGATCACACAGAGTTCTACCTTGAGTGCAACTTCTACGGTGATGATCAGATGACAAAAACAACCTATGATGGAAAAGAGTACACAGTAGAAGAAGATAAGACAGGCTTCATGAAAGGTGACACACCGGCAATCCTTGACAAAGCTCTTGAGCAGAACATCTGGGTTCCAATCGGTGATGCAGCAGCTTCCGATGATGCAAAAGCTGACGACAAGAAAGAAATCAAAGGTGTAACAGAGGATCAGCTTCCGGCAGAGCCAATGTTCGAAGCTAACAAAGATTATGACAAATGGACAGTAGTAGAGTACACAATCGAAGACATCCAGGCTGATCTTGTTTGCACAGTATCTGCAAAAGAAGACAACAGCGAGTTCTATCTTGAGTGCAACTTCTACGGCGATGACCAGATGACAAAGACAACCTATGATGGAAAAGAGTACACTGTAGAAGAAGACAAGACAGGCTTCATGAAAGGTGATACACCGGCAATCCTTGACAAAGCAATTGAGCAGAACATCTGGGTGACCATCGAGAAATAATTTTTACCGTGTGATTGGTAAAATGTGTTGAAATAATTGATTAATTTTCAGCGAAAAGATAAGCTTACACTTAAAAAATAATATACAGCATTTCGGTAACTGAGGTGCTGCAGCGAAAAGGGTGCCTTTGCCATGAGGCACCCTTTTTGCTGGAAAAATGTATGAACAATAAGCTGAAGGCAGCGTAAGGTGCCAGGATAAAAAGACTAAATTTTTGTCTTGATTCTGGTGCTTTGGCAGTAAAAATGCTAAAAGATAAAGTGGTTACAAGAGATGATTTATGGGGGATTTACTATGCTTAGAGTGGCAGTTGCAGAGGACAATCCGAAAGACAGGGAACGGCTTTTAAGTTTTTTGAAAAAGTATGGGGAAGAGAAGGATGTGCAGATCGAAGTGGCGGAATATACAGACGGAAGTGAGCTTCTGGATCAGTACCGTCCCTGCTATGATGTGATTTTCCTGGATGTGGAAATGCCTCAGATGGATGGAATGAAAGCGGCGGAAAAAATCCGGGAAACAGACGAAGAAGTGATTCTGATCTTTATCACAAATATGGCGAAATATGCCATCAGAGGCTACGAGGTGCAGGCCCTTGACTATGTTCTCAAGCCAGTGAAATACGAAGCCTTTACCGTGAAAATGGACAAGGTAAAAAGGCTTGCAGAGAAGAAAAAAGACAAAAGCATCAGTATAAAGACCGGTACGGCAACCCACCGTCTGCTGCTGTCCCATATCCAGTATGTGGAGGTGGTACAGCATCTCTTGATCTTCCACACAGAGGACGGGGATTTTTCCACAAGAGGTGTTCTGAAGGATGTTGAGGCTGTGCTGGAGGAGAACGGTTTTTACAAATGCAACAAGTGCTATCTGGTAAATCTTCGCCATGTGCGAAGCGTCCATGACGGAATGGTTCTTGTGGGCAATGACCAGCTGCAGGTGAGCCGGGCGAGGAAGAAAGCCTTTGCAGAGGCGGTAGCGGATTATATTGGGAATATGCAAAGTATTTGAGTCTGGGTTGCTTAGTGGATCTTTACTGAAACTTTTCCAAGGTGAGATTAGAGCGTGTTTGAGAAATCATTCCCGCAATTTGTACGCTCCAGCGCCTATGAAAATATTAAACGTTTAAATTTATGCAGGATTTATGGGAGAGAAAGATGGAAACATGGTTACAGGGAATGGACGGATTTTCTTATTGCATGGAAATGCTGGCAGCAGCATTATGTTTCTTTATTTTTCTAAAAAAGAGAAAAGGCTTCTGGCTGCGGGTAGGAGCCAGTGCGATTATGCTGTTTTTGGCCAGTTTATTAATTTATCCTTATTTTGTTGATATAACGAATATTTATAACTGGATATGGTTTATTTTTATTTTTGCACTGACTATAGTGATTTGCTATTTTTGCTGTGACATTACATGGAAAGATGCAATTTTGGCAGCTTCCCGCGGTGCATTGCTTCAACATACGGCATCATCTCTATTTATTGTCATTTTTTATCAGGGAGTTATTCCTGAATTTTCAGGAATCCGCTACTGGGGATTATACGTATGTGTTTATCTTATCGGTACTATTCTGATCGCACGAAAGCTGCCGGATGAAGGGCACTATCACGTAAGCCGCGCCAACGCAGCAATTATGGCAGTCACAGTTCTTACAATTGTGCTGGTTTTAAGTGTTCTGGTAAAAAGTACAACTATTGATGTGATCGGAGTTGGAACAGCGAATAAGGAATACATAAAGCTGTTTCGTTTAAATCAGATTTATGCCCTTGGAGCGTGCTGGTCCTGGCTCTGGAAACTATTCTGCAAAGAGAGCTTTGCATTCTTCCGCCTGGATTAAAGCATAGTATTTCTGTTACAGATGAAAGTATTGTGGTGAATATTCTGATCCGGTCGGAAGTTATGCAGAAGACCCTTACCAGTCTGGTTGCAGGAAATCATGTTTTGTTTGACTTTTTTATTTATACGTTATATGAGAACACGATGCCAAACTATATATGTTTTAATACAGAGAAGAACGAGACAATCCGAAATTTGATTATGGATATGATGCTGGAGCTTTGCGAGGACCGGATGTATTCCCAGAAAGTGATTCACCTGATGCTGGGGCTTTTCTTTACTTATCTGCAGCGGGATTATTCCCATACTATGCGGTTTTCCAGCCAGTCGGGAAGGGGAATTCGCTATGTGCCGCAGATTTTCGCCTATATGCATGAGCATTATCCAGACTACCTCGATAGAGGATGTGGCACAGCATTTTCATATCAGCCATTCTTATCTGGGCCGCATTTTTAAGCAGCATACCAGGACCACACCGGTACAGATGCTGCAGGAGATTCGCCTGTCCCACGCCTGTGAATTTTTGGAAAATACACAGCTGTCTGTGCAGGAAATTGCGTATAAGACAGGCTATAGTGATGTTACTTTTTTTATACGCATCTTTCATAAAAAATATGGGGTTACACCGTTACAGTACCGGAAACAACATTTTGAAAACTAAAAAATCGCTGCAGGAGAGTATAACCTGCAGCGATTTTTATATCATATTTCCTGGCTTATTTCTCGATTGCCTGCCAGTTGTTTTCCTCTAAAACCTGCTGAACAACCAGCGGTCCCTCGTTCTGGAAGAATCCACCATCGTTGGTTACTTCGTAGTTTCCGTCATCATCAACTGTTACATTGATATCAGCGTCTCCACCGAAGAAATACATCTGCAGATTGAAGGATTTTTCATCGTCCATTGCACTGACTGCAATGTCAAGATCCTGACCAAGGTCTTCAATTTCAAAATCTACTAGAGCGTACTCGTCATAGTCTTCCTTTGGAGCATATGGAAGCTCTTCTTTTGTTTCTTCTGCGTTTTTTCTTCAGAATCTTTTTTATCAGCATCTTTGCTGTCGGAGTCTTTAGCGTCCGCTGCTTTTTTCTCGTCAGCTTTCTCGTCTTCTGTCTTGTCATCCTCTTTAGCAGCAAAAACAACGGTTGCCCCACTTCCAGCAACCATAGCAGTTGTCAGTAACAATGCGATCATTTTTTTCTTCATTACAGTACTCCCTTTCCAAAACGTGAATTTCAAACTCAGTTACTAAACCAGATTTTAACAACGAGCTCCCCAGAAAAATACCGATTAATTAAGATGTAAATCGGCTTTTTTTGAACTGGAGGTGGGGTGGAGAATTATAGAAGATTGGCTTGTGCTTAAATAGGAGAAATTTTTGATATATACTTATATATATCTATTATTTTAAATAGTATTATATATTATAATGATAATTAATATATCAATTCTTGAGAATTTACTTTATTTGAGGGGGGATGAAATTGAGTAAGGAATTTAGATTTTTCACATATCTGCTGGAAAGCTATGCGCAGTACAAGGGAACGACGGCGGCAGAGGTATTGCGGATATTGGATGAAAAGAAGCTTACAGATTTTGTGTATAACATGTATGAAATATATCATACAGAAGCAATTGAAAACGCATATATAGACATCGATAGCCTGATTGCGACAGGTAAAACTGCGTGGTGATCAATATAGTGAGAACGGTACTTTTCTATAAAAAAGAAAGGTACCTTTTTTATTTTAAGTTTACGTCAGAAAACTGCAAGGTTATGCGATACCAGTTGAAAGGGTCCGTTTTTTTCAATATTCTGGGAGTATAGAAATTACAGATGAAAGCAATCTGTAACAATTGGGGGTAGAATAAGGAGAAGGACTATGAAAAGAAAATTAGTTGTTTTACTTTCCGCAGCTATGCTTGCATCTACTGTGGCAACCACACTTCCGGTTTGGGGTGAGAGTACTGCTGTTACCACTGAAAATGAGGACTATCGTCTGATCAGTGAAGAGGGAACTGTAATCCAGGGGGATGGATACAGCATGGAAATTGCCTGGTGCGGGGAGAAAGGAAAACGAGTCTTCGGACGTATTTATTATCCGGCGGATTTTGATTCCACACAGCAGTATACGACTGTGGTGCTGAACCACGGTGGCGGCGTAAATGCGGATTTCTGGGACAAATGTTATGCACCGGAGTTGGCAAAACAGGGATATGTCTGCTACACATTTGACTGCCGCAGCGCGACAGATGGCGGACGTGGAGTTTTCAGTGATCCCACTGAAGATGGAACCTGCAGCATTGCAACATATTCTGAAGATTTAAATGCAGCCATGGATTTAATGGAATCTAAAGAATATGTAGATAAATCTCATTTATATCTGATGGGACAAAGCATGGGCGGAGCGACAGTCCAGAACGTAGCAGCGGCAAGAAATGATGAAGTTGCAGGCGTGATCGTGCTCTATGGAAGTGTCTCAGATGACAATGCAGATATGCTGCCGGATTATGAGAGCGTAAAAGAAAATCCATATCACAATGGCGAAGTTCTGTTTATACAGGGAGCACAGGACGCATCACTTCCTGTTGACCGTACACTTGAAAATATGAACTGGTATGAGCAAAGTTCTATCGTTTACATAAATACTGCATTCCATGGCTTTGGTGTGCAGTCAGATCGCCCGGCGAATATCTGTATTGAAAATGTAGTGGATTACCTGAAACGCACTGCGGATACCAGTGACGAAATGCCTGCGCTTCCAAGCATTTCCACAGAAGAAGACCTTTTAGCAGATGAGGAAGGCTACACTGCTTCCGGTGAAAATTATTCATTCACGGTTCATTACTGCGGAGAAGAAGGCTCTCGGGTATTTGGAAGAATGTACTATCCAGCTGATTTTGACGAGACCAAAACCTATCCGACCTTGATCGTATGCCATGGCGGAAACGGCAATGCCGACAGCCAGGACAAAGTGTATTGTCCAACACTGGCAGAGGCAGGATATATCTGCTATGCCATTGACTGCAGAAGTGAAGCGAGCGGCGGAAGAGGAAGCTATGGAGATCCCACAGAGAGCGGAACCGCAGATGTGGCTTCTTATTCAGAGGATGTGAAAGCTGCGTTGGATTATATTGAAGGATTAGACTATGTAAATAAAGACAGTATTTATCTCATGGGCGGCAGTATGGGCGGTGCAACCTGCCAGGTCGTTGCGTCCCAGCGTGCAGAGGAAATTGCCGGTCTGATTATTTTATCAGGAAGTCTCGGCGATGATATGGGACCGTCCATGTACCCGGATTATGAAGAAATTAAAGCCAACCCGTATGACGGCGAAGTCCTGTTTGTACAGGGTCTTGACGACCAGCAGTGCATTCTTTCCAGAACCCTTGAGAATATGGAGTGGTACCCCAACAGCTCCCTCACCGCAATCAGCAACATGGGACACGGCTACGGCTACCAAATGGACCGCCCCGCAGTCATGACCATGGACAATGTGAAAGAGTTTCTTTACAGAACTGTGAACCATATAGGGGAGAAGCAGGAATGAGAAAGCACACTGTACTTTACAGTTGCAAATATAAACAAGGATAAGGAGAACCTATCATGAAAAAAAGATTTGTTACAATGTTACTCGCAGCAACCGTTATGGCATCTATGGGCACAAGCTATGCAGTTTTTGCAGAAGATGCAGCAACAGAGGAAGCAGCAGACGAGAAGAAAGACGATGCAAAAGAAGATGCAGAAGATGACAAGAAAGACGATGCCAAGGATGCAGACAAAGATGCAGCTGAGGATGAAGCGAAAGGCGTAACAGAGGATCAGCTTCCGGCAAAACCAGAGTTTGAGCCGAACAAAGACTATGACAAATATACAGTTGTAGAGTATACAATCGAAGACATTCAGGCAGACCTTGTATGCACAGTATCCGCAAAAGAAGATAACAGCGAATTCTACATGGAGTGCAATTTCTACGGTGATGATCAGATGGTCAAAGCAACCTATGACGGAAAAGAATTTAAAGTAGAAGAAGACAAAACAGGCTTTATGGGAGGAGATACTCCTGCAATCCTTCAGAAAGCAATTGACCAGGATCTCTGGGTATATGGCGATGGCGCTGCAGCAGCACCGGCTGATGGAGAGCTTGCGACAGCAGATGCTCTTCCGACAGAAGCACAGTTTGAGCCAAACAAAGATTACGATAAATACACAGTTGTAGAATATACACTTGAGGACATTCAGGCAGACCTTGTATGCACAGTATCTGCAAAAGAGGACAACAGCGAGTTTTATCTTGAGTGCAATTTCTATGGAGATGACCAGATGACAAAAACAACCTATGATGGAAAAGAATTCAAGGTAGAGGAAGACAAAACAGGCTTTATGGGAGGAGACACTCCGGCAATCCTTGAAAAAGCAATTGAGCAGAACATCTGGGTTGCAATTGAAAAATAATTGCCGAAGGAGGACGAAGAAGTGAAGAAAAAATTCGTTCTGATGCTTACTGCTGCATTACTTGCAGTAACCCCAATTTCAACTTCCATGGTCTGGGCAGAAGAGACTGCAGTGGATGCCAACACTGCAGCCGAACCAGACGTTATTACTACAGATACAGAAGACTACCGCTTATTAAATGAGGAAGGAACTGTCATCCAGGGTGATGGCTACAGCATGGAAGTAAACTGGTGCGGAGAAGAAGGAAAAAGGATATTTGGAAGAACCTATTATCCGGCTGATTTTGATGCATCAAAGAAATACACAACTGTGGTCCTGAATCATGGAAAAAGTGTCAACTGTGATTTCTGGGATAAGGCATATGCTCCGGCCCTTGCCAAAGCCGGATACGTATGCTACACATTTGACTGCAGAAGCTGCACAGAAGGCGGAAGAGGAAGTTTCAGCGATTCCCTTCCGGACGGTGCTGAGACAACTGTAACTTCCTACAGTGAGGATCTGAATATGGTGCTTGACTATGTGGAAGCAAAAGAATACGTTGACCTTAGTAAGCTTTATCTTTTTGGTCAGAGCATGGGCGGAATGACTGTTCAGAATGTTGCAGCCCAGCGTGCTGACGAAATCAAAGGAATGGTTGTTCTGTACGGAGCAATCGGTGATGGAAACGGCAGTCTGGTAGATGGATATGAAACTCTGAAAGCTGCACCATATGCCAATGGTGAGGTATTATTTATCCTTGGAGCTTTGGAGGGGGAGGAATCCATCCAGAATACCCTGAGCAATATGGAGTGGTATGAAGATACTTCCTTCATGCTGATCAGCGGAGCCGCCCATGGATTTGGCGTTATGCCAGACCGTCCAGCTGAAATCTGCAGCCAGACAGTTATTGATTTTCTCCAAAGAACTTCCGCAGAAGAAGAATAAAAATCTGTACCATGTAAACAAGTGCTAAAACATGGAAGATGCAGCCGCCGGGACAATTGGCAGCTGCATTTTCAAATTTGTGCAGGAAAATAGCAAGGGTACGTCAGGAATATTGCAAAAATATTTATAATGAGATATTGTGACGAAAAAAGTATGGAGAGCAATGAATATGAAGAAAAAATTTTTTACGATTATGTTGGCAGCGGCAATGGCTGTAAATTTCGGTGTGTTGCCGACTATGGCAGAGAGTAACGAAGGACAGGAAGCAGAGGCGACAGATGCATCAGAGGAAACAGAGGATTCTACCGGGGAGGCTGATCCGTCTTTGGAAGAAGGCTACACCGAAGACGGTGACAGCTACACTTCTGTAGTTGCCTGGGCGAAGAACGGGGAGAATGATATTTACGGAAAGTTCTATTATCCGGCGGATTTTGATGAAAGCAAAACTTATCCGATTGTGATCATGAGTCACGGCGGTTCCGTAACCCATGAATTCTATGAAAAAGCCCAGTGGACAAATTACGTTACCAGCCTTGGCTATGTTTGCTATGCATATGATTTCTGCGGCGGTTCCGACCAGAGCAAGAGCAGCATGACTACAGAGGAAATGTCCTGCCTCACCGAGAAAAGTGACTTGAATGCAGTTCTTGATTTTGTAAAAGACCAGAGCTTTTGTGACCAGCAGCAGATTTTCCTGATGGGTCAGAGCTTCGGCGGTTTCGTAACCGGAATTACAGCACCGGAAAGACAAGATGAGATTGCAGGCGTAATCCTTCTCTATCCGGCACTTAGTGTGGTAGATGTACTCCATGAGCAGTATCCCAAAAAGGAAGATCTTCCAACAGGAGAAGAATCCGAAAACTTCGGAACCAGCGTAGGCGCACAGTATTACACCGACATGTACGATATCAATGCAATGGAAACTTTGGGCCAATATGAAGGTGATGTCTTGATCATCCACGGAATCAACGACCAGACAATCCCATACACCTATTCTGTCCAGGCAATCGAAGAAGCTTACCAGAATTCTTCTTCTGAACTGGTATTGATCGGCGGAAAGCAGTCTGTGCATGCATTTGAAGTATTTAATGAAGAGGGTCGTAAAGAGGCACAGGATGCAGTAGGGGATTATCTGTCACGACATCATAATATTGCAGAAAACTAAAACTAGCGATATAATCTCTGCTCCATGTATCCAGCAGACTATTTAATGTGTTATGAGTACGCAATATAGTGAAATTTTACATATGCAATTCTCTCTGAATTTCAGTTTGCGTACAAATATGCGCACTTTGCGTATAAAATAAGCATTTCACTGTGAAAATGCTACAATACGAACTAAATAAGATGAGAAAGACAGCCAAATAACGGGTGCCCTCTCATCTAAAAGAACATGTAAGCGCAGCTTCCAAAAGACTGCGCAGGCAAAACAGTATCACAAAAACGAGGAGGAGAAATTCATGAGCATGAAACGAGTGCTTGCCGCATTCATGGGCGTTACCCTTATGGTAGGAAACGGTCCGGTGAGTGTAATGGCAGAGGACGCGGCAGCAGAAGTATCCGCGGAAACTGCAATCGTAAATCTGGAAACCCAGGGGCGTACCAATCCAATTGGTGTTGATGCACAGCAGCCTGCTTTTTCCTGGCAGATGCAGTCCGGAGAGATTGGCGCAGCCCAGAAATCTTACCAGATCGTAGTACAGGATCCGGAAGGAAATGTAGTATGGGATTCCGGTGTAGTGGAAAGCAGTAAATCCAACGAGATTGAATACGAAGGAAGCGGGCTGACTCCGGCAACAAAATACAGCTGGACGGTAACCGTAACCGACAACAATGACAACACCATCCAGTCTGAGAATGCAACCTTTGAAACAGGTCTGATGGATACTTCCACAGCTTCCTGGGATGGAGCGAAGTGGATCGGTGCAGGCGAACTTCAGCTTGATGCCGCATCCAAGGCAGTATTCAATATTACCGCAGATGTACAGGTAGCAGAAGGCAGCAACGCAGCCTCCTTTATTCTTGGCGCAGATGACTTCCGTCTGGAAAACAAGGTATTCAACAGTGAAATGCAGGAAGGCGAGAACTACGTCCGCGTAGAGCTTGACCTGTCAGGCGTAGGCGCAAACGGCGGAGCCAAAATCAATGCTTACCGCATGGGCTATGCAAAAGATGACGATCCGTCCACTCCATTTTTTACCATTGAAGATGACGAAGATCTGAACACTCTGATTACAGACAAGAACAAAAACGAAGCGCACACCATCAACATCTTCTGTACCGCAAGTACACTGACTATTACCGTAGACGGTACAAAAGTGGGCGATGATATCCTGGTTAATACCATGGAAAATGGAAATACATTCCCGAACCTGAATTCCGTAGGTTTTGCAGCAAATGCAGGCGACACTGCCACATTTACAAATTACAAAATTGAAAACGGCGGAAGATATGCAACCGGAACCCTTCTGGACGCAGAAACCGGTGCAACCTATTCTATTTTTGACGGAATGGACGGCGTAACTGTAGATGGAAATACAATTACTGTAAATGGCGGTGACGCAGGTGTTCTTGGATATGCAGATCCCTCCTATGCGGCAGCACCTATGGTGCGTACCGATTTCGAAGCAAAATCCGAGATCGAGTCCGCAAGGCTTTACCTGACCGCACAGGGTATCTATGATTTCTACATTAACGGACAGGAAGTGGCACCAGATGAATGGTTCAATCCAGGCTCCACAGAGTACGATTCCATTCTGGCATACAACTCTTATGACGTAACCGATTACCTTCAGACCGGGGAAAACGCAATGGGTGCAATCCTTGGCGAGGGCTGGTGGACAGGAATGACCACATTTGAATGCCTGAATAATAACTATTATGGCGATCAGCCAGCCCTTATGGCAAAACTGGTTGTCAACTATACAGACGGCTCCAGTGACGTCGTTGTAACCGATGACGGCAGCTGGACCTACTACAACGATGGCCCGGTACGTCTGGCATCTCTTTTCCAGGGAGAAAGATACGACGCTACCAAAGAGGCAGCAGTAGAAGGCTGGACAGAGGCTGGATATGATGACTCTGCATGGACAGCTTCCTCTGAAATCGAGACAAGAAAACAGTTTGCAGATTATCAGCTGGTTTCCCGCTATGACGATCCGGTTCACGTAATCCGTACCAATGATGTAAAAGAAGCTCTTGGCGAAACCAAAGAAGGCTCCGGTTCCTATATCTACGACATGGGCGAAAATGTTTCCGGTGTTCCGGTTATCACAATTCCGGAAGAGTATGCAAAACCAGGCGAGACCTTAACCGTTCGTTTTGCTGAGATTCTTTATCCGGAGCTGGATGAGTACACCAGCGAAGGCGTTGACGGAATGCTGATGGTTGAGAACTACCGTACCGCGATGGTAACCGATTTCTATACTATGAAAGAGGGCGAGAACGTATTTTCACCGGATCTTACCTTCCACGGATATCGTTACATTGAGATCACAGGCCTTGATGAGGAGCTTCCGGCAGACTGCATCAAGATGCAGGTACTTTCCTCACTGGATGCAAGCGCTGAGTATGAGTCCTCCAATGAGCTGACCAACCAGCTGTTTACAAACATCACAAACTCCACAACCAGCAACTACATTTCCATTCCAACAGACTGCCCGCAGCGTGACGAGCGTATGGGATGGACCGGAGATGCGCAGATTTATGCACTGTCTGGTTCCTATGTAGCCGATACTTACAACTTCATGCGCCAGTGGATGGATACTGTTCGCGCGGACTGCGGTGAGACCGGAATGTCTTCCCAGTATTGCCCGGCATTTGTAACTTATGATCTGGAAGCAGATGACAAGATCCCGCACAACGGACAGAGCTTTGGTATTACCTGGAACTGCCTGGTTGTAACTATTCCTTACAACCTGTATATGCAGACAGGAAAACTTGACATTGTAAAAGACAACATTGATAACATTTATGCATACGTAGATCACCTTGCTTCTACTCCAATGACCTACAAGGATGAGAACGGTGATAAGCAGGAAGATGCAAGACTGACTGGTGAGACTGGTACACTTTGTGATCACCTTTCCAGAATTCCCACTGACGGCGTAATGCTTGGAAATGTTCTTTATATTAACTGTCTGGATCAGGCAGCAGTACTTGCCGATGCTATGGGTGATACAGAAAAAGCACAGAGCTATCGTGAGGCAGCTGCAACTGCAAGAGAAGCATGGAATGAATTCTTCATTGACCCGGATACCGGAAAAACAAAGAACACCAAGGGTGAGATCCAGGATACCCAGGCTTCCTATGCAACACCTCTTCGTTTCCATGTAGTAAGCGATGAGAATCTGGAAAAAGTTCTGGAAAATTATAATGCTTCCATTGCAGAAGCATCTGGTGAGGACAGTGACGGAATGCCGATTGTTCCTTATACTCTGACAACTGGATTTAATGCAACCGGAAACCTGCTGAATGCACTTTCCGATTATGGTCTGAACGACACTGCTTACAAGCTGTTTGAGTCTACAGATTATGCTTCCTGGCTGTATCCGGTAACTCAGGGCGCAACCAGTATCTGGGAGCGTTGGAATGGATATACCAACGAGCTTGGCTTCAACGGAAACAACAGCATGAACTCCTTCAACCACTATTCACTTGGTGCGGTTTATGAGTGGATGGTTGCTTACCAGCTTGGAATCAAAGCTGACGAGTCACAGCCTGGATATCAGCACTTTATCCTGCAGCCTACTGTCGGCGGTGATTTCACAGAGGCAAAGGGAAGCTATGATTCTGTATACGGAACCATCAAGAGCGGCTGGACCGCAGCTGACGGTGTGATGACATCCTATGATGTAACCGTTCCTGCAAACACCTCCGCAACCTTATACCTGCCAGTATCCGGTGACATAACAGCCTGCGACGGCGTAACCATAATGGGTGCTGCACAGCACAATTCAATTGAAACTCAGCAGATGGAATTAGTTGCCGGAACCTATCACTTCGAAGTGACAGACGGCAATGTAACGGTAACTGCTGCATAATCAATCATCATTGTTATGAAATGCTTTTTACTGAAGCGTTTTATAAAATATATGCAATAACTGTTATCATAGATAAAGTCCTCCAATTTTATTATGATACGGAACATGCGGAATCTTAAAATGCTGCCAGATTCCGTATGCGAAAAGGCCAGTACTGAGATTATTCTGATCCAGTACTGGCCTTTTTCGTTGCATTCTATTGAAAACTTTCTCTTGCTAAATTGTGAAAGTTTGTTAGAATATGTATAAAATAATTTGCGCAATTACAATTTATGAGAAAGTATGCTCTTTGGAGCGAGGTGACAAGTATGGTTACATTAAACGATTATTTATATTCCGGTGATACGGTTTTAAAGATTCTGCAGAAATATACGGAGGATCTGCGCAGGGAAGCCAAGGAGAACTATAATGAGATTGATTTGGTACACAGCAATTTCCTGCTTCAGATCACGGAGCTTCTGGAGCACAACGATTTCTTGACAGCCCAGTCTCAGAAGATCCGTGAATTTTATAAATATATGGCCCATGAATATCCGTTCCTGGCGTTTACTTTTAAGGGAAGAATTAAATCCCTGATTCGGGCGGAAGAGAAATTTAACGGGTATATTGTGGAATATATTTATAATTATTACCGGGAAAATGGAACCTATCCGCCTGTGTCTGAGCTGAAAAACAAGCTGAGCTGTTTCCGTGACTTTATTGCATACAGGATTGTAGTCTGTCTGCCAAGATGTCATCTGAAACCGGGAGAAGACCAGGAGCAGGCTTCTATCCGCTATCTTTATAAGATTGCAAACGTGCTTCCGGGATTCCTGGAAGAGAGAGGGTTTACTGCGGAGTCTGCCCAGGGAGTGAAGCTGAGTACATCACCTTTGCTGGATGAAGAGGTGAAGCCATACTACAGAGATTATATCTGTGGTACCAGTGAATACGGTTATCAGTCCTTACATATTACTTTTTATGATAACAGCTCAAGATCCTATATGGAAGTGCAGCTGCGCACCCAGAAAATGGATGATATTGCGGAAATTGGTCCTGCGAACCATTTAGGCTACGAGAAACGCCAGCAGGATGAACGTGCCAGAAGGGATGTGATTCCGGAAGGAGAATTCGTCTATTTCGACGAAGCCTACGAGCGAGGCATGCGCCTTCTTCAGCTGGAGCTTGCCGATCTGGACGTCAACATGTTCTCCGCCGTCAACAACAGCCTCATCAACGACGGCTGCGGCCTGTTCCGCGGCAGGTTGATCTTGCCCTATGAGCATTTGTCAAGGTTTCAGAATGATGTGATAGATTAAAAAATACTCCCATTCAGATAACAAGTGTTGGGTTAGGTTACTTGTCTATCTGTATGGGAGCATATTAATTTTACGAACGGCGTCTGTTCAGAAACTGAAATTATTTTATATAATATTCAGATGAACACTTGACGCTTTATATTATTCGATGATGTTTAAGGAAAGCGGTCCTACAATACCGCCGCCCATAACAGTTGGAGCATCGCCCATTGCAGCGCCTACAGTTTTGCTGTAGTATTCATATTTTGCGTTTGCCTCCGGATCTGCTTCGTAAGCTTCTTTTAAACCTACACGCCGATTGCTTCGAAGTGGCTGTACATGGATTTCAAGAGTATTTTCACCCTCAGTAAGTGCTGAAGTAATATCTCTTTCATACGGTGCATATACAAGCTGACCAAGATTAATGCCATTTACAATGATTTCAGCAGCATATTTCGTTTCGCCTAAGTTCAAGACCAAAGCTTTTTCACCAGTCGTATATGGAGCAAGATCGTCAATTGTAAAGGTTGTATTGTAAATGCCCTCATCGCTTACATATTTCAGTTCTCCATTCTGGAAGGTAGCACTTCCCCAGTCTCCAAGAACATCACCTTCATAAACTTTTGTTTCAGCGGCATCAGCAGGAATATTTGTACCAATATTGTCTGCTGTTACGGTAAGGGTAATGGCGCCAGTTTCAACTGTAGAAGATACTGTATCGACAAGTGCCTCTGGCTTTCCATCCTCCGCATCAGTATATCCGTTTCCTTCTGTTTCGCAAAGAAGGATAATGGATGCATCTGGTTTTAATTCAAGAGAAAGTGTGCCAGATGAAATGTCGGTGTTGTAAATTTTGCCGGTATTCTGATCAAGAAGATATCCGTTGCAAAGATTCTCAGAAATCTGAATTTCAACTATGTTGCTGTTTTCCTGATCCATATTACGGATATAAGCAACTTCTCCGCCGCTCTCAAGAGTTCTTCTGTTCATTCTTACCTGCTCGTTGGAGGTGTAGGTAATTTCAGGAGCTACAACTTCAGAAAGGCTTGATTTTAATTCGTCAACAGTAGCGGCTGTTTTTACGGAAGCCTGTTTCTGCATATCAGCAGAAAGCTCATCAATGTGGGCATCTGCTTCCTGGTAAGCACCGTCAAGATAGCTTGGCTGGCGGTTTGGAAGATCACCGAAGAATACAATATTTGCACCCTCTTCAGAAAGTTTTTCCAGACTTTCCATGGTTGCTGTCGGAAGGGACTGTTTGTCAATAATAAGTGCATCATAGGTAATTCCAGAAGCCGTAACAGTGAGCTTTCCATTCTCGGTAGAAAGTTCATTCTGAATGACATCGTCGTTCATAACATCATATAAATAGCCTTCTGTATTCAGGGTAGTAATGGTATCGTTTTCTTCAATAGAACCAAAGAGTGGCATATATACAGCGACATCAGCACTCTGGGATCCGGACTGCATTACATAATTATTACGTGCACTGTACATATTTAAAGTTTTATAATAGCCAGACAGGGAATCTGTTTCATTGGTTTCAATTCCGATGGTTGGCCACGCACGCCATCCTTCTTCGCCCCATACGCCAGCTTCCTTCTGCTCATCTGTACCATAGTAAGTTGCGTTTAATCCGTGGTAGAAGAAGTTAGTAACACCTGAAGTTGCCATAAGGTCATAACCCTCTTTAATAAAGGATGGGGTTAAGGTATAAGGTGTGCTTCCCAAAGTATATACTTCAGAGGTAATCAGATTTTTTCCATAAAGGTGAGCACCGGAAGTAACACGTTTCAATTGGAGCTCATCCAGACCTTCGGTTTCCGGGATGTCCACATATTTGGAGGATTTTAAAGTGTCAATTGGCGGATTGTAAGCCTGCTGTCTGTATACAAGACCATAATTGGCAAGCGTTTTGCTGAAACTTTCCATACCAGACTGGAATGCCTGATCAATCAACTGCTGGAAATCGTATTTAATTCTGGAAATTTCATCTTCAGTTAAATCGTAGGTGAGTGGGTTGTTAGCAGTTGTCTGATAGGTGATTTCCGGATTTTCCGGATCCATTACCATACCAAGGTTAAAGTTTGCAGATCCAATATCGTACATGATTGGCAGATATTTGGAGAAATCATAGCCGAGGATGTTATTGCTGTCGGAAGCTGCTTCATAAATTTTGTCATTGTAGAAGTTGTCATTATGGAACTCATAGCTGTCATTAAATGCGGCACGAAGTGTGTCACCGTATTCCTCTGTAATTGTATGCAGATCACTGGGGTATTCATCGTTTCCTTCGATCCAGTTTTTTACATATGTTGCAACTGCATCCGCATCAAGATGGTCAACTACGTAATCTCTTTTTTCAGAGTTATAATGGAGTTCGGTTAATCCCACACTGTTTGAATCTTCATTATAAAGGCCAATAATTTCATAATCGCCTGCTTCATCAGGGGTAAAGGTTATCTTACCATCTTGAATTTGGTCTACAGGAATTACAGTGGTTTTTTCAGGATCCAGAACATACTGTTTCGTGTAGGATTTTGTGACTTCTTTTGTTTCAGGATCATAAAAATTTAATGGAACAGGCTCAGCGTCTGTATCTGTATCTTCCCCGGAAGAACCAAACATTCCTGCATTAGGATCAATAATGTTGGCGCCCTCTGTACTTACAATTTTTGAAATGATAACAGCCTGAAGCTTGGCATTTGTACCGGTCCATGTTCCCTCTGTTCCATCTGGGGTACAGTAAGCATATACGAAAGGAGTCAATTGGGTAAGGTATAAAGAACTGATTTCAACCGGTGGAACATCCTGTGTCAGTTCTGTGCCAACACCATCCTCAGCAACGGAAATCGTTGTTCTTCCAAGTCCCATATTGCCCATAGTGTCTTCCTGCTGAACAGAATCATCACTTGCGCAGTAGCCAGAGCCAATATTTAAATCCACGGTGATTCCCTTTTCGGCTGCGGCGGCAACTACGGCTTTTAATTTTTTGTAATATTCAGGTGTATCGTAATTTAAGATGTTTTCCAGATCTTCCTGAACGGCGTCTGTCATTACAAAGCCGTTGTTGAATGGATTGATTTCTACGGTTCCGAAATTATTTTCTGCCAGGTATTCAATCTGTGCAATCAGATCTTCTGTTTTTGCGGCACCACCTGGCCACCACCAGCGTACTCCCGGGCGGTATTCCATTCCTGGTTCTGCAAATTCTGCAGCATTGATAGCAGATTCATTAAGCTCCGTTCCTTCTGCCATTATAAGGACTGGAGAGAAAGTACTGGCGGTCATTGCAGCACTGACAACAAGCACAATACTCTTTTTTGCATTTTTTTTCATAGGGTTCCTCCTTCAAAATTTAATTGGTAACTTGATAATAACAGAAGAAGGAAGAACTTTTGTTAAAAAAAAGATGTACAAATGTTAGGTGTAATCAGGCTTATTTTTCAAGCTCATACTGCATTGCAGAAGTAATGTCGGAAATGTTATCTGCGTCGCCTGAAAGATATGAGGATAGCTGATACTCCATTACAATTTCTACTTCATTGGGCCACTGTTGGTTGCAGAATGGAAAAGACGGAAGATCAGAATATTTGTCCTCAGAGAATGTGGCTCCTTTCAGATAATAGTATTGCTGAAGCGTGCTGTTGTAGTTCAGAATAGCATTTCTCAAAAATTCTGTATGTGGTGAGCTGGCACAAATTCCATACCCCCCAACAAGGGATTCACTTATATGAAGCTGTGTTCCTTTGGAATTAGCAGGAAAGGGGGCGAAATAAAAAGTATCACGCAAGGAATCTGTATTGATATAGGAATTATGATTAAGCGATGTATCAAACATCATAGCTGCTTTTCCCTCAAGAAGCATAGCTGAAGCCTCTTCAATATTGTAGTCCAAAGCGTTTTCACTGATATATCCACGTTCAAAAAGAGAAAGATAAATTTCGAATATGTGGTCCCATGTACCTGGATCCGTAAATTTCGCGGTTCCCTCTCTAAGCTGTTTGTCATAGTCTGGATAAACGGGATAAAGCTGATTTGCAGCAATCTGATACAGAGGATATTGAAAACTGGAAATATTATGTCCTTCGATTACAAGCGGCTGGATTCCGTGATTCTTCAGAATTTCACAGCAGTCTAAAAATTCTTCCAGGCATGTTGGGTAAGAAAGGCCGTATTTTTCAAAGAGCGTTCTGTTATAAGTAATTCCAAGTGTCATGCGCTGCCAGGCTTTTCCATAAACCTTTCCGTCTGAAATCAGGAGATTTTCTTCATTGCGGTCAGAATAATTTTCAGAAACTTCATAAAGGGGATACAGATAGCCTGCTGGGCCAAGCTCTTTTACACCGTTAGGACCAGCGTAATCTAACTGAATATCAATAATATCAGCTGCATTTTGAGTGGAGAGACGGCTTTTTAAAACGGTATAGTACTGATCTTCCGGATAACTGAGAAGATCTATTTGTATTCCAGGATACTGTTTCTTTAAATAATTTTCCAGAAAAGTGCCAGAATAAGGAGGGGTCATAATTGTTATGTGGTCTGGAAGTTCTACTGAGACTTCAGAAGCTTCTGTAACTGGTTCTGACCGTGTACAGGCTGAAACAGAGAGAATCCCGGCGAATATTGGAAAGAACAGGATATTGGAAAGTTTCATGAATAAAGGCTCCTTATCATTATGGTTAAATAGCAATGGACTGTTAATTCTGACATTATTATATTGGCAGCTTCAAATAAATACAAGAGTATACATTTTATCATTTGAGCTTTATAATAAAAATAAGTCACGAATGATGTAAACGGAGAGGAATGGCTGATGAAACTTCGAAATAAATTTTTGATTATTTTTTTGACAATATCTGTTTTGCCTGTACTGATAACATCGTTATATACTTACAACCGTTATCGGCAGCTTGCGGACAGTCAAACCAGACAGGTATCTGATAACATTTTGAGAATCTGTACGTCTCATACGGAAGAGTCGTTATCCGTAATTGAACATATTATAGAGGCACTGTATCTTCCAGGAGAAAATCATAATTCGATTATAGATGATATTCAACGTTATAGGAAAGAGGACAGCAAGGCGGAACGCAAAGATATTTTCCAGAGCAATGAAAAGGTACGTGTATCTTTACAAAATTATTTTTATAATAATGCTGATTTAAACGGTATCTTTTTGTTTTTACCCGATGGAACTATTCTGGGAAAAGGATATGGAAAGGGGATTAATATAAAATATAATTATACGCCCTTTGCTGAGGAATGGTATCAGGAAACGCTTTCCCTGCATGGCGCAACTTATGTATATGGTCCGTGTATAAAAGAGTTTTTCGATGGAAAACCATCAGAATCTATTTCTTTTTGTACTGCACTTTATGATATTTATGATAAAGGTTTTCTTGGTATTTTAATGGTTGACTGTGACCCTGCTTTTTTGAGCCTGGAAGAAATAAATCCGATGCCATCCATTGCCAGGCTTGTTATTTGGGACAAGGAGCTGATTGTTTCATCTACGGATCCTTCAGTTATTCAGGCTGGAAATGTTCTGGAATATGAGCAGGGGCTGTCACTGGAACCGCTTGTACTGAAAGCATATATTGATCAGGAACAGCTTTACAAGCAGTTTGGTATTACAAAGATTACTCTAATGGCAGTAATCCTTACCAGTATTGCTGTGGCAATTTTGATTTCCATGATATTAGCAAATAGTCTTACCAAGCCAATTACTACATTGAGCAGTCTGATGCTTCAGCCAGATGAACTTGTAGATATGTCAGTGGTGCCATATTTTAATCTTAATAATGAGATTGGGATTCTGTATGCTTCTTACCAGAAAATGCTGGATGATAAAAATCTTTATGTAAAAAACGAACTGGAAAACAAACTCATTTTATTAGATTCCCAGATGCGGTCTTTGGAATCTCAGATAAACGCTCATTTTTTATATAATACGCTGGAATCAATAAATAGTATCGCTACTCTTGAAAAAGTTCCTTCTATTGCTACGATGTCAATGGCACTTGGAAGAATGTTTCGATATAGTATAAAAACGGAAAGCGAATTAGTTCCGCTTAAGGAGGAACTGCGCCATACAGCTGATTATTCTATCATACAGGAAATACGATTTAACCATCAATATATGTTAAAAATAAAAGTGCCGGAAGAGTGCATGGACATTGTAGTGTTAAAATTGATTCTCCAGCCATTGGTCGAAAATGCGTTATATCACGGATTAAACTACTGCAAAAATGGAAACGAAATCTGTGTAGCAGCAAAATTAGAAAATACAGATATGATACTGTCTGTTGAAGACAATGGAATTGGGCTTTCACAGGAAAAAATTTCTCAGCTTCGCGAGATGCTTAATGAAAAACCGGAATTTTCTGAATTAGGGCAGCGCTGCGCAAACAGCATAGGAATAAAGAATATACACACTCGTATCCAACTGTACTATGGAAAAAAATATGGTTTATTTCTGGAAGAACAGCCGGAAAAGGGAGCGAAGATTTCTATAATTATTCCAATTTTACGGTAGGAGGCAGGGAATGTACAAGTATGTCATTATTGATGATGAACTTTTAACAAGAAAAGGAACGATTGAAAAGCTGGCACCAGTTGCAAATATTTTACAATGTACAGGGGAAGCTGAAGATGGGGAACAGGGGCTGCAGCTGATTGAAGCGGTTCATCCAGATCTTGTAATAACAGATATGAAGATGCCGGTTATGGACGGAACTGCTCTGCTTCCTGTTCTGGCTGAGAGATATCCGGAGATTGCACTGATTGTGATTAGCGGATATCAGGATTTTGAATATATGCGCCAGGCAATTTATGCAAAAGCTATAGATTATATTTTAAAACCTTTTAGTACTGAAGATATTGTTGAGTCTGTGAAAAAGGTTATCAAGAAAATGGAACTAAAAGAAACAGAGAGTATAAAGAGCAGACTTGAAACAGAACATTATGAAAAATCACAGGAAAATTATGATCTTGGAATAATCAGAAATATAATTGAAGGTCATTCTACTGGGAATGGCGATTTTGTTTCCAGAAAAATTCGTTTCATGTTTCAGGAAAGAAAAATCATTTTGATTACATTGTATTCAGAAAAAAATATTCGGCCAGAAGAAATAGAGTATTTTATGAAGGAAAATCAATATGAAAGCAGCACTCTGTTTGTAGGACACCATTGCTGTGATAATATTGGATTTCTTATACTGACATTTCCTCAAGGAGAATTTCTCCAGGAAAATACATTTGCAAAACAGGTGATTAAGGGAATTTCTTCCTTGTTCTGGAAATACAGGCAGGAAGTACTTTATGGAATCAGTGCAGTACATACAAATATTTCAGAGCTGACAATTGCGTTTAAAGAAACAATGATTGCGTTAAATCAGAATAGAATAGACGATGTTGAAAATATATTTGAATATAGTGAACAAAACATACCACCCAGAAGAATACCTTGGAAAAATATGGATAAGCTGATTTTTTCAGTGGAAGCGGGACGGGTAGAAGAAACAGAAAAATTAGTAGACGAACTGTTCGAGATTTATCATGGAATACCAGGGTTTTCTATAGGTGATATAAAATTTAATTGTTATCAGATCAGCGGACAGTTGAGGTATATGTTAAGCTACTCGATACCGGAGCTGCAGATTATGCGTACTGAAACTACTACACAGAATGCTGTAAGTGTAATTTTCGGTTTGGCAGAACTTTATCAATATTATCGAACGTTTTTCACTAATATTGCACATAATTTTGTTACACAGGAAATATATGGTGACGAGGATTTAATAAATAATGTAAAGACCTATATTGAGCATTATTACCAGAAAAATGTCAGTGTGGAAATTGCGGCTTCTCTGTTTCATGTGAACAGAAGTTATTTAAGCCATATTTTTAAGAAAAAAATGGGAGAAAGCTTTATAGATTATTTGAACAAGGTAAGAGTGAAGCATGCAAAAGAATTATTGGTTTCTTCAGATAAGAAAATGTATCAGATTGCTCTGCTATCGGGATATAATAATGTTCGTTATTTTTTTAGGGCATTTAAAAAGATTGAGGGTATGACTCCAGAACAGTATCGGAAGAGCCTTCTCCGCAATGAGTGAATTGCGGGGAGGGCTTTTTTCATAAAAATACTGCATTCTATGCGACGGATGATAAAATTTTGCGTGATATATGATGAAAAACAAAATATACAGGAGCATTGGAAAGAAAATCACGGAATGGATGATGCACAGATTGTAGATTTATATTTTGCCAGAGATGAAAGTGCGATTACAGAGACAAAAAACAAGTATCAAAATATGTGCTTCTTGATTGCGCATAGCATTTTATATAACCGGGAAGATTCAGAAGAATGTGTGAATGATACGTGGCTTTTTACATGGAATAGTATTCCTCCGAAAAGGCCTTCTATATTAGCTCCTTTTGTTTCAAAGATTACGAGAAATACCGCAATTGACCGATATCGCAAAAGAAATGCACAAAAGCGAATGAATTCTCACATGGAAAATATTGCAGGAGAGGTAGAGAAGTTAGGAAGTGTAATTTCTTCAGAAATTGATGCGTATTTGCGAAGGAAAGAAATTGTAGAAATTTTCAATGACTTTTTGCAGGGGCTCTCTGAACGTGACAGGGATATTTTTATACGACGTTACTGGTACATGGATTCTATAAAGAAAATCGCAAACAGACACAGATGTGGGGAAAGCAAAATAAAATCAGTTTTGGCACGCAGCAGGAAAAAACTTTACGCTTTGTTGAAGGAGGCTGGCTATGCAGGATAACAAGGGTTGGGATTTTCTGGAGGTATTTGCGGATGTTAATGAAAATTACATCTATCAGGCTTCAAAACCTTGGAGAGAAAATAAAACCATAGTGTTCAGAAAATATATGAGGTTTGCGGTTGCCTGTGTTGTGATAATAATTGCAGTGGCAATAGGAGCAACACATAAGAATGAGGTCAAAGCTGCCTGGAATAAAATGACTTCTTTAATTAGCAGGATATTAGGCAGTACAGAAGATGCGGATGATTATGTAAAACAAATTCAGAAAACGATTCGAAAGAACGGGATTGCAGTATCTTTAGAGGAAGTGGCGATGGATCATGAGAATTTGTGGATTGCTTATTCTTTGAGCAATGAGAGCGGTGATAATGATATATCCATGAACAGTGCCGAGGCCGTAATCGATGGGAAAAATTTAGCACTGGAGGGGCAGTATTCGTTTAATACTAATTCGAAAGCTGATGATGCAGTCTCTAAAAGTTATGTGGCAAAATTTTACCGAAATGATTTGTCTGGTTCACAGAAAATTGATATAACGATTGGTACATTTAAAACGGAAGATGATCAGATTGAGAAGAAGGATGAATACATTTTTTCCTTTACTGCTACGCTGGAAACCTTAGCCGTAGATACGAAGGAAATACCCATTAAGGAATCCATGCAGCTGCAAAATGGGAAAAACATTGCTATTTCAAAAATTAAATATAATATTTTTGGCGGAACAATTTATGGTGAATTGCCAGATATGGCAGAAAATGATGAATTCTTGATCCGCGGAGAAGATGATCTTGGAAATGAACTGGTTTTTGAACTGAATTCATATCGAAATCCAGATCTTGTATTTGATCTGACAGATTCCGGAATTTCTCCAAATGCGAAACAGCTAACTTTGCAGTTATATTATTATGCAGACGATGCTGGAAACCAATTTGTATATCAGGATGGGGATGATGAATTTTATGTAGAAGAATCTTCCAGTGAGTATGGAGAAAATGAAAATCCGGAGGATAGAGCAGTTCCGGTTGGAGATGGGTTTATGATAGATTTGCAAGAGTAGACTAATAGGAATAGAAGACAGCCATCAGTGAAAAATAGCTGGTAGCTGGCTATATATTTTTAATTTGATTACAAATCATCTCATAGAGCATTGCGTTCCTAAAACAAAAATGATATTATATAAATGCAAACAATAAAATAGATATTCTTAAAACTTTCTAAAGTCATTGAACTGGCCTTGGTTTTGTGATACTCTGGTACTACATTTCAGGAACTCTGTATTTTTCTTATGCCGTTCGGCAGCAAATTCCTGTAAGTAGTATAAAGTGAAAGAAGGTGAAGGCCTTTGGGGCTAAAGACCAGGGAATGCAAGAATATCTGGCAGACCATGAGCGATTTGCGGATCTGATTAATGGAACTGTATTTGCAGGGAAGCAGATTATTGAGGCTCAGTATCTGAAAGAAGTACAGAGGAAAAAACGGGTATCAGTAGCGGATACTGCTGATCTGGTAAATTTACAAAAGAAAAACAGTTCTTCTCAAAATGGAACGAAGAGAATTTATCTGGAAAGGGAGCGTGATTTTTTACGGCTTTATGATAAGCCTGGCTGTAGATTCCTGATTGCATGTGAAGTGGAATCCAGTGCTGATTATGAAATGCCGGTACGCTGTCTTACTTATGATGGAGTCGAATATACGAATCAGTTAAAAGCACGCAAGCAAAAAGATGATTCTGAAAAAACTCATGAACGTCAACCATTGATTCCAGTTTTTCATCTGGTAGTTTATCTGGGCGAGAAACGTTGGATCAGCAAACAGCATTTACAGGAAATGATGAAAATTCCTGAAGAAGTGAAGAAATTTTCAGGACAGCTTCCTGAATATGATATTGGCTTAGTTGACATTCATGAGCAGAATCCAGATTTGTTCCATACGGAATGGAAACATCGGTGTACAAGGGGTACAAACAAGATAAAATAGAAATGAGGGGCGAT
>OLPQ01000419.1_pt1 | contig 38045 bp, 35 predicted proteins | sample 1672451 | NCBI WGS metagenome assembly OLPQ01 (sample SAMEA3136687, study PRJEB25190) | human gut metagenome | biome: human gut; feature: human-associated habitat; material: faeces | place: Austria | collected 2013
AGGACAAGTACCGCGTGGCGAGCCACATCCTGCTCTCGTACGCCAACCTGGGCTCCGCTTCCGAGGCGACCTACGGTACGAGCGCCGAGTTCGCCTCTTGGGCCGAGCGCGAGATCGCGGGCAACGTGTGGAACCAGGTCAACGCGCGCGCGAACGAGGTCTCCACGGGATTTAGCGCCATCAGGATCCATGCGGGGTCTGACGCCCAGACGCTCGCCAGCTTCACGTGGAATCGCGGCGGCGTGAAGATCGCCAAGGTCGACGCGCAGGCCGGTGCGGCTGCGCAGGGCGACGCCTCGCTCGAGGGCGCCGAGTTCGCCATCGTCAACGCCTCGGGGACGAACTCATTCGTGAACGGCCACAGCTACGCCGACGGCGAGACGGTCATGACCATCGCCACCTCCTGGGACGGGTCCGCCTACACCGCGCAGACCGCAAGCGACTCTCTGCCGTGCGGCACCTACCGCATCGTGGAGGCGAACGCTCCAGAAGGATACCTTCCCTGGGACGGCTCGGTCGAGTTCACGGTCGAAAACGCCGGCCAGGTCGTCGACCTTTCCGGCGACCCCGTGCAAGACGACGCGATACGCGGCGGCGTGCAGGTGACCAAGTCCGATGCCGAGCTCGGCGAGTCCGAGGCGGTCGGCGGCAACGGGCACACGCCTGAAGGCGTCGGCACGACGCTCTCCGGCATCGAGTTCACCATAGCGAACGCCTCTGCGGCCAAGGTCCTCGCAGGCGACGTCTGGTACGAGCCGGGCGAGGTGATCGCCGTGATCGAGACCGCGTGGGACGATGGAATCGGCTCCTACGTCGCGAGGACCGCGCCCGACGCGTTGCCGTATGGCACCTACACCATCCAGGAGACCGCGACCAACGACTCCTACCTGCTCACCGACGGCGAGCCTAGGACCTTCGAGATCCGGACCGACGGCATCGTCGTGACTGCCGACGCGGAAGGTGGCGAGCTTGTCTTCCACGACCAGGTCGTCCGCAACGACCTCAAGCTCTCCAAGAAGGCAGAGAATACCAACGCGAGCCTGCAGGTCCCCTTCGCCATCACCAACGTCGCGACCGACGAGACCCACGTGCTGGTGACCGACCGCAACGGCCAGGCCTCGACCGAGGCGGGCTGGAACAAGCACACCCACAACACCAATGCCAACGACCACCTGCTCGAGGCCGAGGCCATCGCCTCCGACATGATGGACCCCGAAGCCGGCATCTGGTTCGGGCTGGGCGAGGACGGCTCGTCCGCTCCTGCCGATGACGCCCTCGGCGCGCTGCCGTACGGCCAGTACACCTTGGAGGAGCTTCCCTGCGAGGCCAATGAGGGCTACGAGCTCATCACCAAGACCTTCTGGGTCGAGCGCGACTCTGGGGTGGCCGAGGCCGTCTGGATGACGCTCGACGACAAGGAGGGGCCGAAGATCGGGACGCAGGCGGCTGACGCCGCCGACGGCGATCAGACCGCCCAGGCGGGCGGGCAGGTGACGATCGTGGACACCGTCTACTACGAGAACCTCGAGTTCGGCGGCACCTACACCCTCACCGGCACGCTCATGGTCAAGTCCACTGGCGAGCCTCTGCTCGACGCCGAAGGCAGCCCCGTGACCGCCACCAAGGAGTTCACGGCGAACAACACCAACGGATCTGTCGACATCGAGTTCACCTTCGACGCGAGCTTGCTCGCGGGCGAGGACGTCGTGGCCTTCGAGAGCCTCGTCAAAGACGGGGTCGAGGTGGCTGCCCACGCCGATATCGAGGACGAGGGCCAGACGGTGCACTTCGTCGACATCGGCACCACGGCCGCGGACGCCGCGGACGGCGACAAGCTCGTGACGGGCTCCGAGGTCGTCATCGCCGACGAGGTGTCCTTCGAGGGCCTGATCCCTGGAAACTCCTATGCGCTCGAGGCGACGCTGATGGATGCTGAGACGGGCGAGCCGTTGCAAAACGGCAAGGGGCCTCTTGCAGCCGATGTGACCGCGACCGTCGAGTTCACACCCGATGCCGCTGAGGGCACCCAGACCGTAGAGCTCTCCTTCGACTCGACCGGTCTCGGCGGGCACCGCCTGGTGGTGTTCGAAAAGCTGCTCGATAGTGAAGGCACTGTCCTTGCCATGCACGAGGACATCGAGGACGAGGGCCAGTCCGTCACGGTGGTCGAGATCGGGACCACGCTCGTCGACGCCGCCGACGGCGACCACATGGTCGAGAACGGGACGGTCGGCGTCGTGGACACCGTCGAGTATGAGGGGTTCGTCGCTGGCGAGACCTATACCGTCCACGGCACCATCATGGACAAGAGCACCGGCCTTGCCCTCGAGGACTCCGAGGGCAACCCTGTGACCTCTACCGCCGAGTTCGTGGCAGAAGGCTCGAATGGAACCGTCGAGGTGACCTTCGAGTTCGATGCTTCCCAGCTTGAGGAGGGTGCCGCCCTCGTGGCGTTCGAGGAGGTGCTCGACGTGAACGGAAACGTCATCGCGGTACATCAGGACCTTGAGGACGAGGGGCAGACGGTCGTCGTCGATAACCCCGAGACTCCTGGGACTCCCTACGACAAGACGGGTAACGATCTGCTTCCCATATGGGTTCTGATCAGCGCCCTGGTTGTCTGTGGCGGCGCTGCAGGTACATATGCGCTTCGCAGCCGCATCCGCCAAAGTGCATCAGTCGACGAGGTGTCTGCTGACGAGGTTTCCGAGGAATAGCCGGGTTTTCGGCTGATCGAAGAGGGCGGGGCGGCGATGAGCCTCCCCGCCCGTCTTTCTGGAGGTTCAAATGAACACTAATATCAAACGGCGATTCGCGATCATAGTGACGGTGACGGCGTTGGTCGGTGCTGCGGCGCTGGGGCTGTGGCTCTTCAGCGTCCACGACAGGGCGGCAAATATAGACCCCTCTCCTATCTCGGGAGGCACCGGCGAGGGCGGGGAAGACGATGGCTTTCCCGTGGTGGACTGGGACTACTGGCTGTCCGTGAATCCCGACATCGTGGCCTGGGTGAGCGTCCCGGGAACCGAGATCGACTATCCGGTGGTGCAGGCGAGCGCAGATGACCCGACCTTCTACCTCGACCACGACGTCTACCACGGCTGGAACCCCTACGGATGCCCCTACCTCGACGCCGGCTGCGCGGAGCGGGGGATCGACAGTCCGCTCGCGCTCATGTTCGCCCACCACATGAACGACGGCAGCATGTTCTCGGCGTTCGCAAGCTATTCAGATGCCGGATTCGCCGCCGAGCACGACGAGATCCTCCTGCAGACGCCCGAAGGAAACACGCGCCTGCGCGTCGTCGCGGTAGACGTCGTCGACTCGAACGTCGAGCACAAGCGGCTCGACTTCGCCACAGATGAAGAGCTCTCGTCTTGGCTCGATGAGCTGCTCGGCAGGGCGGACGTAGCCCTCGTCGACGGTACCCGGACAGATAGCGTCAAGGCGTTCTGCACCTGCAGCTACGGCAGGTGGAACGGGCATGAGAGGACGATAGTGTACGCGCAAGAGGAGGTGGGATGATGTTGTCGACCGCATGCTTCTTCATCGGCATGGCCATGGCGGCTTGCGCGATGGCGGGATACTGCTGCATTCATGCTGGGGCAATGAGCGAGCATGAGGAGATGCAAGCCAACGACAACAGAAAAGCTATCGATGGCCAACGTGTTCGACGAAAGTGACCAGAGTATCTTTCGTACGTGCGACTTCAGCTTCTCGACGAAACTGAAGTCGCAGCTTATGCCGCTGGCTAATGAACCCTCTGCTGTTGCAGGCTAGAATCGATTCCAGACGGGGCAGGGTGTGCGGCCAGCTGGACTACCTGCTCTGCTGCTGATTTATGTGTCTGAGGTAGAGGCGTAGAGGCGTAGAGGCGAAGCCATAGCGGGAATTGGTGCTACTTGTCCGGGTGCTCTTCTTCGGACTCTTTTTTCCATGGGAGCGGAATCTCGACCTTTGGAATCTCGAATTTCGAAAGGTCGATTTGCGGAAGATGGAAAAAGCGCTCCTTCTTCCCGTCTTCGAAATTGCGTATCCTCTCGATGGGCTCAGATGCGTCGCAAGGCGTCATCGCCTCAATCTGCGCGCTGTGCGTTGCTTCGACGTATGATTTGACGCTCTCCATTTGGTCGGCGTCCAGTTCCTTTCCATCCAGCATTTTCGAGAAGGCGGCGTAGAACGCTGTCTCGGCCTCGTTGAAGTCCCGTCCGGTCTCCAGGCGGTCCACCATAAGGGAGAAATAGTCGTTCATCGCGTATTGGAAGACGAGGCTTTCCTCGATCTGCTTGCGCAGGTCGTACTTCTGGATGACCTGCCAGACCTGCAGAGCCCGATAACGCGTGATGAGGGCGGATATCTCGTCGTTTTGCTTCCGGACGGTCTCCTTAAGCTCGTCGGCTTTCTTCTGGAGTTTAGCGACCTGCCGGTGCAGCTCGTTTATCTCGGGTTGCCGGATGATGAGACCCACGCCTATGCCGAAGCATCCTGCTAACACACCGACGATGGGGGCCAATAGCTGCTGTGGTATTTTCATCTTCCCTCCAGATATCCGATGAGGCTGCTTATCGATGCGGAGGCTTCATCGTCGGAAACGGGGGTCTGGACGATTGCTGCGACTTCTTCGGAAATCCGGTCGTGCCTCATGATCTGTCTGTTCGCGGCGGTGCAGAGCCTTTCCGTCCTCTCTTCAAGACGCTTCGTGCGCTTCGCGCTTGCAGCAAGAAGGCCGCCGTAGGCCTTCACGAGCTGAGGCGCCATCGCATTGTTGATGTAAGGGACGCCTTTCTGGCGCACTGCGCCGAGCGCCGCCTGGCCGAAAAAGGCGACGCCCGTGCCGACCAACTCTATCTGCGCCTTGCGAACGGGATCCTCTATCGCGCGGGACTTGGCATAGCATCCGACAAGGAAGGCGACGAGGCCGCCTGCAGCGATGTCCTGGGCTCGGATCGTGAACATGTGGGAGTAGATCTCCTGGGCCATCTTCTTGTCGCCGCCCGCCTCGATGGAAAGCTCTTGAACCCAGTCGATGATCCGGTTCCAAGGCCTGCCGCCTTCCCGCTCGGTGTCGAGGTACGAGCTTCCAGGCACGGGCAACCCTTGCTTGGACATCGTGTCGGCGAGCAGGTGACGGACTGCTTGCACGATGCCCATGAGGCCTTTCTGCTGGTACATCAGCTCGAAGGGGTTGTAGGGCATGAGCCCCCTGCCCGTCGCAAGCACATCGTGGCCGAACAGCAGCCTATGGAACATCACGTATGCCCTTTCGCCGTTGCGGGCGATGAAACCTTCTTCCGGTGCGTAGACGTCCAAGGCGTCCCCTTTGTGGAAAAGCAGGGAGCCGAGCATCTGCTGGACGACCCCGCAATCGCCGGGATTGCCCGACGCTGCATCATGGACTTTCTCGAGCCACTTCGCGACATCGTCGTTCGTCGCGACGAACACGCCGACCAATCCCGATGCCATCGAGAAGCAAACATCGAGCATGTCCAGGTCGGCCTGGGGCAGTTCTGCCTCTACGTCGGCATCGGCGAAAACACTCTCGATCCTCGACTCCATGTTCGCGGGGTCTCGCTCGTATGTGGCGATTTCATCCATGTTGGTCATTTCTCCGGCATTCCATCAGCGGGGCAGAGCTTCCACGACCCCGCTGGTTATTCCGCTGCATGTAGCCTTCCAGAACTCCAAGAAGTCTTTCTTCGATCTGGATTCGATTGCGTCCAATCCAAGTTGGGAGATTGCGTATCCCGTGTTCCATTTTCCGTCGCAGGGGGTGCTCGACATGATGATGAACCCCTTGTCCAGCAGATCGTTTGCCAGATCCACGAAGTCCGCCTTCTGGCAGAGGAGCACCTTCTCGTCGACGTAACGCCGCTCTTTCAGCGCCTTGAGCAGATCCCATCGGTTGTCGTCTTGTGTGCGGTTCTTTTTCTTCCTCGGCTCGTATCTCGCCCTCGCGTCTTCTGGGATGTCCCAAATGCCGCCGCACTTTTCGGCGCCTTCCATGAGCCCCCTTTTCAGCCAGCCTCTCAGTGTGCTCTCTGCGATGCCGTATCTGGCGCAGTATTGTGCGGGGCTCATGTCACTCTCCGTTCAAGACGATGCTCGCGTAGTCTTGGCTCTGATGGAAGAGGTGGGCGATGACGACGTCTTCCTCCTCCTTGAAGTAGAGGGCTATGTAGCCTTTCACTAGGACGGTGTGATAACCAAGCTTCGCGAGCGGCTCGAAACGCGAGAGGCGGTGCTCCACCGATCCGTCCTTCAAGCACTCGATGACGTTCTCCCATTCGTCCAGGAACGCCGACGCGGTGTTGGGCCCGAAGCCGAGCAGGTACTCGACCGTGCCCTCGAGTTCGCGAAGCGCGGTTGGCTGTATCCGCACCCTACAGGCCATACTTCTCCCTCAAGGATTTGGTCGCCTCGAAAGCGTCGACGCTCTTTCCTTCGGCGCGCTCGCGCTCGGAGACCATGATGCGCTCGAGCAAACGGGCACGTGCCTCCGCCTGCTCCCATCGGCTGAAATCCGAGCTCTTCACGCACACGAAGCGGTCGTAGCCGTTCTTTGTCACGATGACCGGGGTGGGGCTCGTCGAGACCATCTCATCGAATGCGGCTGTATCGCGGAGGTCTTTGATGGGTACGCACAACGACATTGGTTCTCCTTCCTATTGCATCTTAATGTACATTATTATGTCACATTTCATATTTTGTTTCCAGTGGTTGGCGGGAGCGCGATCGCAAGCTCACATGAAGCGGAACACAGCTTTGAACAGCCAGCGCACGAATGATCCGATTCCCCTGAATATCGCTCTAATCATCTCCGTATCCTTCCATCCAGTCGCTCTCGTCGTCGTCCGCGGGCTCCATCTGGGCGGCCTCGGCTGCTATGGCGCACTCGAGCACGTCGGGCGCGACGCCTATCGCCTCCGCCATGAGGACGGAGCTCGCCGCGAGCCTCTCGTCCGCGTTCGAGAGGTAATCGTTCAGCCGCGCTATGCGGCTTGCGACCGAGCCTCCGGGTCCGGCGAAGAGGGCAGAGGCGCGGTCGAGCTTCATCACGTCTACTAATTCGCCGAACATTCTCGCGAGCACCGTCTCGCCGTCCATCGTGACGCTCTCGAGCTCACCGGCCTCTTTGGGGCTTGCCAGCTGGAACCTCCAGCCCTTCTCGCGCCGTGCCTCGGGAACATCCTCGCCGTCGGTTCGGTAGCCTTCGTTCGCGGCGTAGCAGTGGGCCGTAAGCCAGAGGCCGTTCTTCTCGGCAGCCTCGTACTCGAGCGTGAAGTCGGCGAGCATGCTCCTTCCCGAGAACGGCTGCGCCTCGGTGAAACGGTCGGTGTCGAACACCTCGACGCGCCGCTCGTAGGCGATCTCCACCCTCATCGCTCCTCCCTCCTATCTCGCTGCCAGGTCTGCCGCGCCGGAGTTTCCCGGCTCCGACGCTCCTCGCCCTTGCGCTTCACGGGTGTCTCGCCGGACTTCTCCTCCTTCGGGCGCCTCGTTTGGACCGTCTTGGGCAGGAGCCTGTTCTGCGCCACGTACTCGCGCACCTCGCGCAAGGAGCTCGCGCGCTCGCGGGAATCGCCCTCGCCATGGCTCTCGAGCCTCGCGATCCTCCTGTCCAAATCCGCGATGCTGTGGGCGTTCACCGCCATGCACGTCTCGATGGCGGCGGACAGCCGCCCTAGCTCCGCGAGATCGTTGAGGCCGATCGCCTCGGCTGCATGGGAGAGGACCTCGCGCGAGGCGGCCGGGGTGGGGCGCCATGCGGCAATCCTCCCGAAGCGCCGCCTGAGCGCCTCCTGTCCGAACGAGAGGCCGAGCTTCTCGCCCCCTATGCGCCAGGTGGGGTGGTCGGCGAGCGAGTAGATCCAGTCTCGCCTCCATGACTTCTCGGAGTTCTGCGAGACGTCCACCTCGAGCGTCGCGAGCACCGCCATGAACTCGTCCTCGTTTCGGGCGAGTGCCTTGGCTACCGTCACGCGGCTGCGTATGTCCGAGACCCAGGAATAGCCGCCCTCGCTAGCGATTTCCTTTTCTGCGCGGCGGATGTAGGTCTTCTGCATCGTGGCGGGTGTTTTCTTGCGTGCCGGCCCCTCTTCGCATTCCCTCACGATCTCGTCCCTCATGAACCGAAGCCCCCGCTCCTCGGCGAGCTCCTGGAGGCTGCGGTTGAGCTCCAGCGGGTCGGGGGTCTGCAGCCGGCGCTCGGTGACGAGGTTGGTGTTGTTGACGACGATGTGCGCGTGCGGGATCCGGTTCTCGTTGTCGTCGTGCAGGACGATCGCCACCTCGAAGTCGGCGAAGTGCTTGAGCGCCCAGAAGCCCGCGAGCTCTGCGACCTGGCCCGTTGAGAGCCCGTCCTGCGGGTCGGGGGATAGGACGAAATGCTTGAAGGTGCGCGCTGGCTTTCCCCGGTACGGCGTGTCGTTTCCGCAGGCGTGCCTCGTCGCGTCCATCGACGCCGCCCAGTCGAACCCGACCGGGGCCGCCGCAATGTCCTCGAAGACATGCTCTTCCTGCCACGCGAAGTTCATCACCCGTATCCCGAGCGCGCGTCCGCCCTTCTCGAGGTATCTCTTTATCCCGGCGCATCCAGTGTGGCCGGCTATGGGTTTCAGGAGGGGCATCCTAATCGCCGCCCACGATGGCGCGCGCCTCGAGTGAGGAGATGCGCTTCGCGATGTCCGCGCGTCCTTCGTCCACCTGCACGAGCAGCAGCGCGCACTCGTCGAGCTTGCCTGACACCCACTCCAGATCGCCCCTTCCATGGTCAAGTGCGAACTTGATGGAGTTGAGGGCGTGCATCCCCTGGTTGTAGTGGTGCCCCCACTTGACGAGCTCGCGGGAGAGCCTGCGCATGGAGCGCCCGTCGAGCAGCACGCCTCCGCGCTTCTCATTCCCGGCGTCGTCGGCTACGAGGCGCACCACGTAGCGGAGGTATTCGGAGCGGGTGAGCTCTTCCTCGTCGGCGCGCTCGCAGACCGCGCGGAAGTCTGCGTCGCTCACGCGGGCGGTGAGCACGTTGCCGTATTTCAGAACTTTCGTCATCTTCTTGATCCTTCGCATCCTTCGCCGCCTTGATATGGTGGAAGCTTGGGCGACGTCCTTTCTAAGGGGCGCGGGGTATCCCCCGCATGGCGCGAGTCGGCGCGTCCCCGCGTCGCGATGCGCCCGGCGGCATGGCCCCTCCCCTTGCGTCATTGGAGACGGGGCGGGGCGGAGGGTCGCCGGAAGGCGTCTCTGCCGCCATCTATCTCGTGTATACGAGATAGGCTACTTGCTGGAAACGGCGCAGGCGCCCCGCAGGGGCTCCTGCGCGGGTTCTACCTGCCTCCGAGGAGCCCTTCCGCCGTCTCGGCGATCTCTCCGAGCGCCTGCCTGTCCAGCTCGCTCGGCGGGTTTTTTTCCGCCTTCGACTCGTAGCGCCTGAGCGCGCGAAGGGCGCTTGCGAGCGCCGCCGCGGGCTTGGGCGCGGGACCCTTCGCGTCTTCTTCGGCGGCGGGCTCGGCGGTCGACTTCTTGAGGAACTCGGTCGTCTCCTTCTTGCCCAAGGGCTGCGCCCGCCATGTCGCATGGAGCCGGTCCTGCGCATCGGAATCCAGATCGGCGAGGATCCCCACGGCGTCCGCCGAGAGCGCGTCCGCGAGCGCGGCCTCGCGCCACTGGGGCGTGAGCCTCTCCTCGATCTTGCGCGCGAGAGACTCCTGGCGCTGGATGGTCTTGCCCGATACCTTGCGTCCGGTCTGCTCGGATATGATCGCCGCCTTGATGTCCTCCGTGCGCACGCCGGAAAGCTCGGGGTTCTCGGCGCGCATGCGTTCGACCTCCACGCCCAGCGCACGGCTCGCCGCCGCGCGCTCGGTCACGGTGAGGCTGCGCACGAAGTAGTTGGCGGCGTGCAGCAGCATGACCGACTGCTCGTCAGTGATGCCCCGGATGACGCGGCAGGGGATCTGGGCGTATTTCTCGTCTTCTTTCGCGAGGAGTGCGTAGGCCGCCTTTCGGCGGTGCCCGCTCACCATCTGCCAGCCGCCGTCGTCGAGCTTGCGCACGAGCGGCAGGTCGGTGAGCCCCTCCTCCTCGATGCTCTTCGCGAGCTGCGCGATGCCGGCCTCGTCCATCGAGTAGGCGGCGTTGGGCGGGGTGGTCGGCTATCTCTTCGATGGGGATCCTCTCGACGGGGTAGTCGTTGCGGATCGATGCGCTCCTGTCAAGCAGCCCGGAGATGGTGAACCCCGATGTCGTGGGTTTAGCCATGGAGCACCTCCTCGGCGAGCGCCTCGTAGTCCTTGGCGGGCCGGCTGTTCGGCTTGAAGGCCGCGACGGGCTGCCACTGCCAGCTTCCCTCGCAGACCTTCGAACTCGCGTGGATGACGGTGGCGAACTGGTTGTCGGGGAAGTACGCGTCGAGCACGTCGGCCCCGGTGGCCTCCGCGTTGGTCATGAGCCCGGGCACGCACGTGCGCAGGATGCGCCATGCTGGTGTGGGCACGCGCAGCGCGTCGGAGATGGACTCGATGGCGCTGACCGTGAGGGCGGTGCCGCGCATGACGGTGGAGTCGAGCTTCACCGGCACGATCACCATGCCGTCGCCCGCAGCGGCCAGGTAGGCGTTGAAGGCGAGACGCTTCATCGTGGGGCTGCAGTCGACGATGCAGACGTCGTAGTCGCCCGCGCAGTCGTCGAGCGCGAAACGAAGACGCTGCTCGCGCAGGAGCAGCTCGTTCTGGTCGACGAGTTCTATGGTCGAGGGCACGACGGAGAGCCCGTCGGCCTCGGTTTCGAAGGCCACGTCGCCGACGGGCGCGTTCCCGTAGAGGAGCTCGACGGCTCCTCGACGCTCGGCCGCGGCGCGGTCGTAGAGCCCGAAGAAGTCCGTGGCGGACGCCTGCGGATCCAGGTCTATCAGGAGCGTCCTCAGGCCCCGCCTGGCGTAGATGGTGGCGAGGTTGACCGCAGTGGTGGTCTTTCCGACCCCGCCCTTGTAGTTCGATATCGCGAGCGTCCTCATGCTTCCTCCGTCCTCTCTGCGATCGTCGATGGCGTTTACTCCGAGTATACAGAACGGAAACGTTCTGTTAATACCGACCGTTCGCCATGGGGTGGCGGTTCGCCATGGGGCGAGCCGCCTGCAAACGGCCCCCTCCGTCCAGAGGGGGCATGCCCAGGCGGGCCCGGAGGTCCTATGCCTCGCCGAAGGCGTTGATGTGGTGCCTGAGCAGCGCACGGTCCTCGCCGACGACGATCATGCTGATCTTGTCGAACCTCACGCCGACCGATTCGGCGAAGTCGTTCTCGGCGAGCCAGGAGACCGCGAGCAGCTCCATCGCCTCGCGATCGTTCCTCCCGTCGCCGAAGCCGGCGCCGGAGTTCGGGCGCGCGGAGACGTCGACGAACACGAGGTCGTCGGACTCGGGATCGCGTGCAACCAGGTCGATGGTTCCTCTCGTCTCGGGCGACTTCCACACGGTCGCGAGCGTCTCGTAGCCGCGGACCTCGAGGAAGCGGGCTGCCGCCTTGACCGCCCTGTCCTGGAGAGTGGGATTGGTGTTCATGGTGACCTCCGTTCGGTTGGGGCGGAGCCCCTTGCCCCGCCTTGTGGCATCGGGGCCGCACCGCCTGCCGCGCCCTGCAAGGGAGGAAGCGAAGGCGCGTTCCTCGCCCCATCGGGCCGTTGGTTTTCCGAAGCCCGGAGGGCGCTTTGTTTTGCCGCTTTCGCCTTTTCTCTCGGGCGGCAAAAGAAATCGGAAAAGCATCGCAACCCTTGCGGGGCGCATCGGGCGGCTGTGCGAGCCTTTGATGCCCAAGGAGGAGGCAAGGCGATCCGATCGAACGGAGCCCGCCGTGCCACGAATGTCCCCAGGAGTCTGTCTGAGGGTCGACTGCTCGGGGGAAGCCCTTGCCGGACCGCCCGGCGGAGCTAGCCCCTCGCCATCCTGAGGACCGCCGCGTCCTGCTGCGCCACGTCGTCCCCGACCGCCCCGAGCTCGTCGGCGCCGAGGTCGATGAACACGCGCGTCAGCACCTGCATGAGCTCGATGAGGCGCTCGTCGATGCCGTCGGCGCTCCTGAGCCTCCTGAGCTCGACGTAGACGGATCTCATCTGGTCGCGCAGCATCCTGTAGACCCTCACGTTCGGGCTGACGTTTATGTCGCGGCACTCGAGCCTGGAGGTTATGTAGTCCTGCTTGGTCATGCCGCTCGCCGCCACGAGGGCGTTTATCACCTCGTCCTCCTCCGGCGAGACCCGGAACGCTATTGTCTTGCTGCGCCGGCGCCCTTTGTAGTCGACGGTCGGCCTGGACATCAGGGCCTCCTTCTCTGGTCGAGCGCCGCTGCCATGTCCGACTGCTTGCTGGGGAAGAGGTGGGCGTAGCGAAGCGTCATCTCGTAGGTCTCGTGCCCCAGCCGGTCCGCTATGGCGATCGCGCTGAACCCCATCTCTATGAGGAGCGAGACATGGCTGTGGCGAAGGTCGTGGATCCGGATGGGTTCGAGCCCGCATGCGGCGCAGCCGCGCTTCATCTCGTGGTGAAGGTAGCTTTTGGTGAAGCAGAAGATGCGGTAGGCGCGCCGCTCCTCCGGGATGGATCCGAGGAAATCGGCGAGCTCGTCCGCAAGGAACTCCGGCATGACCACATCTCTCTTCGATTTGGGCGTCTTGGGCGAGGTGATGACGTCCCTCCTCCGGATCCGCTGGTAGCTCTTGGTGACGTGGATGAGGCACTTTCCAAGGTCGATGTCGTTCGGTTCGAGGGCGAGGAGCTCGCCGACCCTCAAGCCGCACCAGTACAGGATCTCGAACGCGTAGAAGCTGGCTGGCTTGTCCATCACCTCCTCGCTGAACGCGAGGTACTGCTCCTTCGTCCAGAACTTCATCTCCGACCCCTGCCGCTCGCCGATCTTGATGGTCGGGGCGGCGGGACTCTTTCCCAGGCCGTAGTACTTGACGGCGTGGTTGAAGATGGCGCTCAGCTGGTTGTTTATGGTTCTCAGGTAGGTGCCGCTGTACGGTTTTCCCTCGTCGTCGTACGAGCCCACCATCTTGTTCTGCCAGTCCACCACGTCTTTGGGGGAGATGTCGCACATCCTCTTGGGTCCGAAGAATGGCACTATCTTCGTGCGGATGATGTGCTCTTTGGTGAGCCAGGTGTTGAGCTTGAGCCTTGGTCTCACGTCTTCGGAGTACCTCTTCACGAATGCCTCGAAGGGCATCGACATGGACCCGTCGGCGCAGGCCAGGAACTCCGTCTCCCATGCCAGCGCCTCTCCTTTGGTCGCGAACCCTCGCTTCACCTTGTGCTTGCGGTTGCCGTCGATGTCGCTGTAATAGCACTGGACGTACCAGGCGCCAGTCTTCCCGTTCATGTAGGCGGGCATCAGCGGGCCTCTTGTCTGGGAACGCCGTCGGCGCAGTGGAAGCGCTCGTAGAAATACTTTCGGCTCACCTTCCCTTTGATGGTGGTGTAGCCTCTCTGCTCCATCTCGGAGTTCAGCATCCTGATAATGCGGTAGGCGTAGGGCCTGCTGATGCTGAGGGCGTGCATGACCTCCTCGACGCCCATGATCACCGGCTTAGAATTCTGCTCCATATCTTCCTCCTTCGTTCGATGAACAGAACAGGAACGTTCTGTAATTCGTGACACTAACAGAACGAAAATGTTCGGTCAAGACAAATTGAGAACGTTTTTGTTCTCTAGTATCATGGGGGAAACGATCAGAGGAGGAGAGATGACGACGGGAAGCCGCATACGGGCATTGCGCGAGTCGCGGGGGATGACGCAACGGCAGCTCGCTGAGAGGGCCGGCTGCACCGACGCGGCCATCAGGAACTACGAGGCGGGCAGGAGGGCGCTGAAGGGCTCCGCCCTGGATGCGATTGCAGGCGCCCTCGGGGTCGCCCCCGAGGCCCTCATGCCCGTCCAGGCTGAATCCGCCAGGGACGCCCTCGAGCTCCTCTTCAGGATCGAGGAGGAGTTCGGGCTCAGGCCCGTCGGTGGAGGCAGGCTCGCCGTCGCGCCCGGCGCGGAGAAGGCGCCTAAGCTCGCCGCCGCCATCAAGGCCTGGGAATCCCAGGTGGATGCGCTCGACCGCGGCGAGATAACCCCCGAGGAATACGAGTCCTGGAAGATGGGGATTGGCGGATGCTAGACGATTCGAGGAGGATTTCAAGGGCTCGCCTTATCAGCGGCCTTCGGCCGAAAATCCGTGAAGAAGCCCTTAACCTTATCGCGCTGAAACGCGAAGGGGCCTACTGGGACTTCAAGAAGGAGTGGCATAAAGACAATTCTGAGCTAATCCACGACATGCTCTGTCTTGCCAACAATCTCGAGAGCGACGTGTCGTACCTCTTCATCGGCATAGACGAGGAAGAGGATTACTCGGTGTGCGATGTCGAGAATAACGACCATGCCGAACGAAAGACGAACCAGATGATTGTCGATATGCTCTCGAAGACAAAATGGGACAACGGTCAGCCCCCCTTCGCGGTCGTGGAGCCAATGGAGCTTGACGGGGGAACGATAGACATCCTGTGTATCGTGAGCAGGCGGGAGGATATGCCTTATTCCCTCTCGAAGGGGTCGGGGAAAGTGCGCGCGCATATGGTCCACACGCGACGTATTGACTCCAACACGCCCATAGACGAAGGGGCGTCGTGGAGTGAGGTGGAAGACATCTGGCGCCATCATTTTTCACTCGATGAATCTCCTCTCGCGAGGGTGAAGGGGATGCTCGAAGACAAGGAACATTGGAGGTTTCTCTCCGAGGTGATCGGCACGGAGGACAAGTACTATCTATACGCCCCGGAGTTTACCGTCTGCCATGATTCGGACGACGAACGGGACGGCTACGAGTACTACATGCTGAACCAGACAGACCCTGGTCCGAGCTGGTATACGATCGAGATCCGGTATTTCCAGACTCGCATATTCGACACCCTCGGCATCGCCCTCGACGGCGGCAGGTATTTCGCGCCCGTTCCGTCGCGTTCCTTTGTGCGCTGGGATCGGCGCAGCCTGGATTTCGATCACATGTATTGCTACTACACGAAGGACTCTTTGGATTGGAGCCTGAACGAGTTCTTCTTCGATGAGGCCTACGACGATGCCAGGATAGCGCGTAAGCGGTTCCTCGAAACCGTCGTCATCTTCCAAGACGAGGAAGAACGCAAGGACTTCGAAACGTTCCTTCGTGAACGGCGCTTCGAGTTTGACTCGGAGATGTCGGCAACTCCCGACCCGTACGGCGCAGAGCGACTTCCCGAGGACTATCCCCAGGAGGCGAAAGACCAAGCCACTCGCGAGCTGAAAGCGATTCCCATCCTCAAGTGCATGCTCGAAGAGTTCAGAGGCGACCCCGAAGGGCTGCGCTTGCCCACTTCCAGGGATTGGTAGTTTGGCCCGCAAACCCTTCGCTGCCACTCGGGAGGAGTAGTAGCGAAATCTGTCCGTCTTCGTGAGTTTGCAAGAATGACACTTCCAGGCTCTCCGCCAGGGGCATCCGTCATTCTTGAGTTTCGTTTTTCCGGGTGAGTTTCGTTTGAGTTTCGCCGATTTTCGGCGGCACCCGCAAACCCCTTGGTATCACTCCCTTTTTCTGGCTTGCAGGTTGTTCGGTTCGCGTTGGTTCCTTTCGGCTCCGTTCGCGCCGTTTCGGGCTCGTTCGACCCATGCCCGTTTGCCATGGGGTGACAACCGACCATGCGTCTATCTGAGGAAACGAGAAGGCTCCTCGATTCTTTCGAGGAGCCTTCTCGTTTCTATCTGATTTCGGAATCATGCGGCTTGCAGGTGCGACGGTTCCGAAACGTCCTCATCGGTCGCCATCGGAACCGTATGAAACCGTATGAAAAACAAGAACAAATGTTCTATCACTATTCCCACTCGATCGTTGCGGGCGGTTTGCTGGTGATATCATACACCACTCGGTTCACGCCGGGGACTTCGGCTACGATGCGGCCGGAGATGCGGGCTAGGACGTCATAGGGCAGGCGGGCCCAGTCGGCGGTCATGGCATCCGAGCTTTCTACGGCGCGCAGGATCATCGGGCGGGCGTAGGTGCGCTCGTCGCCCATGACGCCCACGCTCTTGATGTCCGGCAGCACGGCGAAATACTGCCACACGGCGTGCTCGCTGTTGCGCTCGCCGGTCTCGGCGAACAGACGCTCGTTGTAGGCATCCAGCTCTTCGCGCACGATGGCGTCGGCGTTTTTCAGGATGCTCAGCTTCTCGGCGTCCACGTCGCCGATGATGCGGATGGCCAGGCCCGGCCCCGGGAAGGGCTGGCGGTGCACGATGTAGTCGGGCAGGCCCAGCGCCGTGCCCAGCGCGCGCACCTCGTCCTTGAAGAAGTGGTCCAGAGGCTCAATCAGGTCGAAATGCACGCCCTCGGGGAACGGGATCAGGTTGTGGTGGCTCTTAATGGTGCTCGCCTTCCCACCGGTCTTGCGCGCGCCGCTCTCGATGATGTCGGGGTAGATGGTGCCCTGGGCCAGGTACTTCACCGGGCGCCCGTCCTGAGCCAGATCCTCCGCCACCGCGAAGAACTCCTTCCAGAACTGCGTACCGATGATGCGGCGCTTCTGTTCCGGATCGGTCACACCGCGCAGAAGCTCCAGGTAGCGCTCCTCGGCGTGCACGTGGATGAAGTCCACGTCGAACTGCTTCGTGAACACCTCTTCCACCTCCTCGGGCTCGCCTTTGCGCAGAAGGCCGTGGTTCACGAACACGCAGGTCAGCTGCTTGCCGATGGCGCGAGCGCACAGCGCCGCCACCACGGAGGAGTCCACGCCGCCCGAAAGGCCTAAAATGACGCGGTCGTCCCCCACCTCGGCGCGAATGGCCTCCACGGAGTCGTCGATGATGGAGTCCATCGTCCAATCCGGCTCAAGTTCGCACACGCCGAACAGGAAGTTGCGCAGCATGGTCTGGCCGAACTCGGTGTGGCGCACCTCCGGATGGAACTGCGTGGCGAACAGGCGCCGCTCGGGGTATTCCATGGACGCCACCGGGCACACCTCGGTGCGCGACGTGACAGAGAAGCCCTCGGGCACGCGGCTCACGGCATCGCGGTGGCTCATCCACACGGTCTGCTCGCCGGGGGTGCCGTCGAACAGCGCCGACTCGCCCGCCCGCGTGATGACCGCCGGGCCGTACTCGCCCTTCTCGGTATGTCCCACTTCCCCGCCGAGCGCCACAGCCATGGCCTGCTGCCCGTAGCAGAAGCCGAGCACGGGAATGCCCAGGGCAAGGATCTCCGGATCGATGGAGGGGGCGTCCTCCGCGTACACCGACGCCGGGCCGCCGGACAGGATGATGGCCGCGGGCGCAATGGCGCGCACCTCCTCGGCCGTGATGTCGCAGGGCACGATTTCGGAATACACGTGCAAATCGCGCACGCGACGGGCGATGAGCTGCCCGTACTGGGCGCCGAAATCGACGACGATAACCTTCTGTTCCGGGGTAGCGGACTCGGCCACAATGCCTCCTTGGATCGCGAAATGTTCGAGGGCGATTTTACACCTCCCCGCGCGCAGAGGTATTTCTGCGAGGTGAAATGTCGAGAAAGTGCGGAATGGGTGGTCGGCCGCCGCAACTACCGCAGGTACTTCGCCCGCAGGGCCTGGCGCTTCTCGGGGCCGAAATCCAGGGCCTCGGTGAGGTAGTTGTCGAAGGAGCCGTAGTTGGCGCTCACCGCCGCCATGGCGCGGTCGTAGTAGTCGTTGTAGGCGTAGAACAGCGAGTCGACGTCCGCATCGAGCCCGCGCGCAAGCCGCAGCTTCTCGCTGATGGCGTCGATGATCCCCTCGGCGCGGTTGCGGACGAACAGGTTCGTGGCCAGATAATCGGCGCGCACGTAGGCCTCGGGCACGCCGAGCGCCCGTTCCACGATGACGGCGCCCAAACCGGCACGATCCTTGCCCTCGGTGCAGTGCCACAGATATGCTCCGCCGTCGCCTTCCAAAAGCACCTCGAGGAACGACGTGTAGGCGACCCGCCCCGCCTCGTCCAGCAGGATCTGCGGGTACATGCCGCACACCAACTCGTGGGGGCCGGCGTTGTAGCTGGCGAAGGTCTTCAGGTCCTGGGCCACGCCGGCACCGTGGGTGATGCCGATGGTCTCGCCGGACAGCGCCGGGAAGTCGTAGAAGACCACGCCCTCCATAAGCTCGCGAGGGTCGGGCTCCTTGTCGCGCTCGAGCTGGGTGCGGAAGTCGATGACGCCGGCGAGGTCGTAGTCGCCCACGAGCCGCGCCAAATCCTGCTCGCTCGCCTTGTGCAGCGCGCCGCTGCGCAGGAGCTTCGCCGGCGCGATGGTGCGCCCGTCGGCCGTCGGCATGCCGCCCAAGTCGCGCGTGTTGCGCAGCCCCTCAAAGGGAATGTGCCCGAATTCGGGGAACCCGGGAATGGGCTCGGGTCTATCGAGCTGCGAGGACTTCTCCTCGTCGATGCGCTTCTCTTCCGTGGTCATAGCGGCCTCCCGTCTTCGCGAACGCGGGCCCCCCGCGTCGGTGTCTCCCGCCTATGGTAGGACAGCGAAGGGCCGCCTGCCACGGACAGACGGCCCTTGTCATCGTTTCGTCGCGACGGGGCGCCAATATCGGCGGCGCCGGACGCGCGATCCGGCTGTCTTCGCGCCCTCCTACGACGCCTTCGCGAAGGCAACCGACGAGGCCTCCACGGGACGCGCCGGGTCGCGTATCCAGTCGTTCATGCTGCCGGCGTACAGATACAGTCTACTGTAACCCGCCGACGCCAGGTAATCGCAGGCGATCTTGGCATGCACGCCCATCTGGCAGTACACGACGACCGCGTCCTCGGGGAAAATGCCGTTGTCCTGGAACATCTCGGCCAGCTCCTCGGCAGGATCCTCCGAGGCGGCGGCCACATCGAGCCGAATGTTGATGGCCGAGGGAATATGGGCCGGGTCGTAGCGCAGCGGCGGCCGCACGTCCACGATGGGCATGCGCCCTATCTCGCGCTTCACGAAGTCGGCATCGACGATTTGGTAAGCCTTCATTGCAACACCTTTCAAATTCGCATCGGGCGCGACGGGACGACCGACCGCGCCTTCTTCCCCAGCTCATATCAATGATTGGGAATTGGCCGGATCGTGCAAGGCAAAAGCATGCGGCACTGCGTCCTATCGCGTTTTCTGCTTTCAATGGTAGCTTTGGCGCGCCTTCCGATGGCGACGGAGCCGTTACGCTTCCCCTTCCGTTGCCCTTCCAAACGAAATCTTTTATTCCACCCCTTGACAGAACGGTGGCGGTGCCTATACTTATGAACAGTTGCTCATATGTTTAATAGTTTGCAAGGAGCTGAGATGAGCGAACCGACAGCCATAGAGAAAGAAGCCGGCAAAATCGTGGAAGGCGCCTGCGCATCGCTGGAGGCCTGCCCCTGCGGCTGCAACCGCGAAGCCACGGCAGGCTTGTTCGCGGAAATGCCCGACGAGGAGCTGCTGTTCGACGTGGCCGACCTGTTCAAGGCCTTCTCCGACACCACCCGCATCAAGATCCTGTTCGCGCTCATGGGCGGCGGCCTATCCGTCGGCGACATCACCGCCGTCGTCGGCTGCACCCAAAGCGCCGTGAGCCACCAGCTGCGCACGTTGAAGCAGGCGCGCCTTGTGAAAGCCACCCGCGACGGCAAGAACGTCATCTACGCCCTCTCCGACGACCACGTCTACACCATGCTCGCCCAGGGCATGACCCACGTGTGCGAGTAACCCTGTCCCCCTTGCGATTCACCGAACCGCCCGCCACTATCGAGTGGGAACAACATTGAAAGGAACCATCATGCGCAAGTCATTCAAACTGGAGAACCTCGATTGCGCCAACTGCGCCGCGAAGATGGAGGCCGGCATCAATGAGCTGCCCGGCGTGAACAAAGCATCCATCAGCTTCATGACGAGCAAGCTGATGATCGACGCGGACGCCGCCGACGAGGAGGCCCTAGCCGCCATTGTCGACGCCGCCCAGGCCGTCTGCACCAGCTACGAGAAAGACTGCCGCATCGTCCGTTAGGATTCCCCATGAACCCGAAGCAGAAGAAACTCCTCACCCGCATCATCGTCGCGCTCGTGCTGTTCGTCATCATCGAGGTGGCGGCCCAGACCGGCATCCTGCGCGCCGCCTTCGGCACCCCCGGCGACGTGTACGCCGAGTTCGCGTTGTTCCTCATCCCCTACCTCATCGCCGGCTACGACGTCATCGCCGGCGCCCTGCGCGGACTCGTTCACGGACACGCGCTGGACGAGGACTTCCTCATGACCGTGGCCACCTTCGGCGCGTTTGCGCTGGTGCTGTTCCCCGACACCGAGCCGCACATGGCCGAAGGCGCGGCCGTGATGCTGTTCTTCCAGGTGGGCGAGCTATTCCAAAGCTACGCCGTGGACAAGTCGCGCCAGTCCATCGCGGACATGATGGATATCGCGCCCGAGTACGCGAACGTCATGGAGGAGGGCAAGCTGAAGCAGGTGGATCCCTTCGAGCTCGCCCCCGATGACGAGTTCATCGTCATGCCCGGCGAGCGCATCCCGCTTGACGGCACGGTGCTGACCGGCGAAAGCCAAATTGACACGGCGGCGCTCACCGGCGAGTCGGTGCCCCGCACGGCGCGCCCAGGCGACGAGGTCATCTCCGGCTGCGTGAACCTGACGGCCAAACTCGTCGTACGCGCCACCAAGCCCTTCGAGGACTCCACGGTAAGCCGCATCTTGGAATTGGTGGAAAACGCCGCCGAGAAGAAGGCACGCACCGAGAACTTCATCACCCGCTTCGCCCGCGTGTACACCCCCATCGTCGTGGGCGTGGCCGCTGTACTCGCCATCGTGCCCCCGCTGTTGTTCGGCGGTCAGTGGTCCGACTGGATCCTGCGCGGACTCACCTTCCTCGTGGTGTCGTGCCCCTGCGCGCTGGTCATCTCCGTGCCGCTGTCGTTCTTCGGCGGCATCGGCGGCGCCTCGCGCCTCGGCATTCTGGTGAAGGGGTCGAACTACCTGGAGGCCCTCGGCTCCACCGAGACCGTCGTATTCGACAAGACCGGCACGCTGACCGACGGCACGTTCTCCGTGACCGAGCTCGTTTGTGCCCCCGGCGTAAGCAAGGCCGAGCTTGCTGGCATCGCCGCGGCGGCCGAGACCTTTTCCACCCATCCCATCGCGCAATCGGTGCGGGCCTATCGCGACTCCCTGACGACCGACGCGCGACCGGACAGCGACAACGACGCGAATCTGGCGCAACCGGACAGCGACTCCACCACGACTGGCGCGCGGCCCGGAAGCAGCTCCACCACAACCGCCGAACGGGTGCGCGACGTCCGCGAGATCAGCGGCCAGGGCGTGGAAGCGGTCGTGGACGGACGAAACGTGCTCGTGGGCAACGGCAAGCTCATGGCGGCCCATGACATCGCCTTCACGGCCACCGACGTGCCGGGCACCGTGCTCTACGTGGCCGCCGACGGCACCTACCTGGGCGCCATCGTCATCGCCGACACCGTGAAGCCCGACGCCGCCCGCGCCATCGCCGATTTGCGCGCGGCCGGCGTGAAGAAGACCGTCATGCTCACGGGCGACCGCACACCCGTGGCCCGGGCCGTCGCCGCCGAACTCGGCATCGACGAGGTGCACGCCGAGCTGCTTCCCCAAGACAAGGTGGCCGAGGTGGAGGCGCTTCTCGCCCAAACCGAGCGCGACACCAATGGCAAGGGCAAGCTCGCCTTCGTGGGCGATGGCATCAACGACGCACCCGTGCTCACCCGCGCCGACATCGGCATCGCCATGGGCGCCATGGGTTCGGACGCCGCCATCGAGGCCGCCGACATCGTGCTCATGAACGACGACCCCGACGACATCGCCCGCGCCATTCACCTGGCGCGGCGCACCATGGGCATCGTCTGGCAGAACATCGTGTTTGCCCTGGGCGTCAAGTTTGCCGTGCTGGTGCTGGCCGCCTTCGGCATCGCCAACATGTGGATGGCCGTCTTCGCCGACGTGGGCGTGGCCGTCATCGCCATCTTGAACGCCATGCGCGCCATGAACGTGAAGCGCTACCTCGACTAAAGGCGAGCGGTCAAATCAACTTTAAACTGCATTTCGGCAACCGCCCGTTCACAGGCTGGCTCATAGCCCCCGATTTTCCTCGTCGGGGGCTATGCTCTTTTCAGCACATCAGTTGCACCACGCGCCGTCGCCTTTCCAGACGCAACGGCGCCGCGACACTGCTGCGCGCACTTTGTGTTCCCGACCACTTTGGAGGTTCGTCATGAAAGACGAGAAGGAGACCTTGCGGAAGACCGCCGATAGCATTCACGTGATGGAAAAGTTCGATCCGGCCATCCTCGCTGATGTGACCGCGCCCGTCGTGTCGCTCTATATTCCCGTGCACCACACCGAGCGCGAGGAGCGCCGCGATATCTGGGATCGCGACATGTTCAAGGATCTGATGAAGGATGCCGAGCGCACGCTCGCCGAAACCTACGACAAAGATGCCTATAAGGGCATCGTCGAGAAGGCCGACTACCTGCTCGAGCATCCGGACATGCCGCTTTGGCTGCATGCCGGCGAGGGTCTGGGCTTCCTCATGAACAACGACGACATCTACGTGTACAACCTGTTCTTCGCCCCCGATCCCATGGTGGCCGCCGGCGACACCTACTTCGTCAAGCCGCTTTTGCGCAACTTCCAGTACGGCACCGAGTACTATGTGCTGGAACTGGGCAACGACCGCTTCAGCTGGGTGAAGGGCGACCGCACCCATGTGGAGCGCCAGCAGCTGCCGCAGGAAGTGCACGACTTCTTCAGCGAGCTGTTCGCCAACAGCGACGACATCGCCGCCGACGCTCGCAAGGGCGAGAAGGGCGCGCTGGACTACATCTCGCTGGAGGGCCACATGGGCCAGTACCACGACCATCAGTCCCGCAACGAGGTGAAGAAGGACGACGCCCTGCCCTGGTTCCGCTATGTGAACAAGGCCGTGAACGACTACCTCGTGCACGATGACACCACCCCCATCATCCTGTGCTGCGACGAGGAGTACGAGACCGCCTTCCGCAAGCTCTCCACGCTGCGTCATCTCTTGCCCGTCGGCATCAAGAAGGATCCCGCCGGTCTTGACGGCAAGGCGCTTCTGGAAGAGTCGCTGGCCGTGATGGACGGCATCCGCGATGCGAATATCAAGGAAACCGCCGAGAAGTTCGGCGCCGACGCGGCCCATGGCAAGGCCTCGGACGACTTCGACGCCATCGGCATGGCGCTGGCCGAGCGCCGCGTGGGAGCGCTGTTCCTCGTGAAGGGCAAGATCCTCCCCGGCGGCTTCGACATCAACACCGGTACCGTCACCTTCGACGGCGATCCGAACCCGGTCGATGACGGCTACATCGACCCGGCCGCGCCCGACATCACCGACGCCTTCGCCCAGGCGGCACTGGCCCAAGACGCCCACATCTACATCGTCGAGCAGAACCAGATGCCCACCGACAAGTCGGTAGCCGCCCTCTTCCGCTACGCGGAGTAACGCCCACGGCGGCGTGACAAATAGCTATACTGAAAGGGAGCTCTTACGGGCTCCCTTTTCTCATGCCCTTAAAGGAGCTTCCATGACCGACCCCGCCCAACTCGCCGACCTCGCCATCAACCAGCCCGATGTGGCGCTCATCTTCGAGGGCGGCGGCATGCGCAACAGCTACACGGCGCCCATGGTGGTGGAACTGCTCGCGCGCAACCTGAACTTCGGGTGCGTCTACGGCATCTCGGCCGGCTCCAGTCACACGGTGAACTACCTGGTGCGCGACGCTACCCGCGCTCGCGCCTCATTCGTCGAGCTGGTGAAGTATCCGCGCTTCGGCGGCTGGGGCAGCTTCTTGCGGGGCACCGGCTACTTCAACAGCCCCTACCTTTACGAGGAGCTGATCGAGAACGCGCCCGCCGGCGACCCCATGGCCTTCGACTGGGACACCTTCGCCGCCAACCCGGCCGAGATGCACATCGAGGCCATGGATTGGGACACCGGCGAGACCGTCGCCTGGACCCGCACCGATGTGAAGGACGCCCACGACCTGGGGCTGAAAGTGCGTGCATCGTCCACCATGCCCCTTTTCATGCCGCCCACCACCATCGACGGGCACACCTACATGGACGGCGGCATGGGAGATAGCTGGGGCATCCTGCTGAATGCCGCCCGCGCCGACGGCTACGAGCGTTTCTGCATCATCCGCACCCAGCCGCGCGGCTACCGTAAGCACGCCATGAGCCGGGGCGCCCAGGCGCTCTTCCGCGCGGCCTTCCGCAAGCATCCCATCGTGGCCGAGCGCACCATCGCGCGCTGGCAGCCCTACAACGAGCTCTGCGACGAGATAGAGCAATTGGAAAAGACAGGCGCCGCTTGGGTCTTCTACCCCGACACCATGGACGTCACCAACAAGACCACCGACTACGACGCCCTCGTCCGCTCCTACGAAACCGGCCTCGCCCAAGCCCAGCGCGACATCGCCTCCCTCCTGGAGTGGCTGGGCTAAACCGCCTATAAAGCAAGAGCACCCCGCAAAGGAGAGTACAGGCAAATCGCCAGGTGCTCTTTCGGAAGCCGCGAAGACGCCATCCTAGGGGTAGAACGAACGACCTTTTAATATTGCTCAATGAACGAAGCTAAGTCACTGCGGCTATGGACATCAAGTTTTTGGTAGATGTTCTGTACATGGGTCCGCACGGTGTTCAGCCCCATACAAAGCTCTTCCGCGATTTCTTTGTTCCCACGTCCCGCAGCCAGCATTCCCAATACCTCAGCTGTGCGTGGAGGCAAGTGATACTGCGCCGCAATGCGCTCGCATTTGTGGTTGAGATACTCTTCTCTGGCTTGCTGAAGATCAAACGCAGAGCGATCAGTTACCTCAGGGGCTTCCTGAATCGATACCTGGGTCAGCTCCACAAGGTTTCCCCCCGAGAGAACTACCGTCGCGCAACACACCACGACTAGAACAAGAGCAACCCAAAGATATTCGCCCCCTTGGAAGCTGTAAATCGACTTTAGATAGCCTGCACCGAGCAAATACCCCGCTATCGACCCCGCCAAAAATGCGGCGCGGCCAAACGCAACGATACAAAGTGCCCGCTTTCGACCCACGAAGGCAGCCGCGGCAATGAGGCACCATGACAAAACATCGAGAACCAGGTAGAGCGCATTAGTCAGTTCGAACATCCAATGAGCGTCTACCCCGACCGCAAACACCAGAAGTAACGCAAAAACGCAGCTGACCACAACCAAATAGTAAACGCCACGTAGCATGGATACCGAGAGACCCTTAACTGCCAGCAGCATAAGCGACAAGCAGGAAACCAGGGCGAGGAACATCATCGAATGGAGATAACCCTCCTGAGAGGCGTCTAGGAACAGCACACGCCCCATGCCAGCCACAGCCGCAAACACGAAGAACGCCGAGAAGAACCGCCAGAAATCGACAAGCGATACGCGCAGTCCCCTCTCGCCTTCCTCAGCCTCGTCAGCTCGCTTCCCTCCCTTTCTATAAGGGCCAGTGAGCACCAGCGCCGTCGTCGTCATCGGGAGCAAAGCCAACACGAGCCCTGCTGATATCAGAGTGACGCACGAAACCACAAACCAAATAAGCATTGAGAGAACCGACGATGCCGAGATAAAGAGAAACGCACGCTTGGGCCCCTCTTCAGCAAGATCAAGACCAATCCTCACGGCAAGTGGAGCCATTCCCGCAGCCGAAACGCATGAGCCGAGGCCGAAGAAAAAGGGGGTCAAAAACCCTACGGAGAACAGCATGAGCAGCGATCCCGCAGTCGCAACAAGAGCGAAGCCGGAAATAGCCAGCGGAAGCGAAAGAACCCTCAACGTTCGACGAGGAAGGAACGCCGCTGCTACGAAAGCTGCCACAAGAGTCAGAGAGGGAGCCACGAAGAGAAAGATGCGCTCTACGGGACCCGCCGCATTGAAGCGAATCCACGACTCCCCGAAAAACGTCATATGGTACCAAGCCATATAAAACGCCAGGGCGAAGCAATGAATGCCGGGCCACTTCTTCCCCTCGTCCGACAAAGCCGCAAACAAACCGCCCATGCTCTTTGTAGATGCCGCGCCTCTCGCCAAGTTACCAGCACCTCCAAAGTATCGCCGGCTACGCACACTCCTTCAGGACGAGGAGACATGCCTCCAGCCCCTTCGCCCAATTAGCATAATACCCCGTTTTGTCCCGCTCCTGCAGCGACTTAGAAAAAATGGGAGTCCAGCGGGCAAGGTGCTCATCGGCAAAACGGGCCGCATCTGCAACGAGAGCACGGCCCTCCTCCTCTTCGTCGGCTAAGGCGGCTCTTAGACAGAGGGCGGAAAGAAAGCCAAGCTCGATGGCGATATGGTCATCGGCCACCTGTTGAAACTTATCGGCTACATAGCCAAGTGACTTATAGAAATTGCGAACATCGAGGGTACTTTCCTGAAAGAGGAGCTGAGGGTTGCCAACATACGTGGATTCCCAGGGAGAAACCTCGAGCGAAGGGCTTACGAATAAGCGATAGTATCCCTCCCCGATGCGCTGGAAGTCATTCTCATCTGTCAAAAACTGGTCCATAGCGCAGGCAATAGCCTCGTTGCCTCCCAACCCAAGAAGGGCAAGAGCTTCCTGGAAGGTATCTTCGCGCAACGCATTGACCTGTCCAACACTGGGCTCTGCGCCGAATACGCTCTGTAACACCTTCAGCACCAAACCGAAGGCAGCCGCCTTTTGCCGATCAAATACGCTTACGTCTGTGCTCATTGGCCTTTCCTTTCCTTCGGCTCGGTAGACAGTTCTCCGAACATTTTCAGATTTGAAAACTTCAGCATATGGAAGGCGACCGCGCACAATTGCAATCGCCTTCCATCTCGCACGCTCATTTCGCGAACACTCGCCTTCGCGGCTTTTCAAATCGCATCTTTCCAGCAAGCATCCCTATAGACGAACGCTGGCGATTCTCTTAATAGACGCTCTGAACAGTGAATTCTTCTTCAAGAGCACAGGCACGCGGGTTTATAAGCAGCGAAGGGTTCGTCTCGCTAGCGGAGGGCAGCACCGGAATCTCCGACACCAAGCCTTCGCCATGAAGAGCGCGCAGATCGTCCAAATCGCCGAACTCCAAGCAGCGCATCAGGCAAGAATCGACACAGACGGGGTTCCCTCCAGCGGCAGTTAAATCCGAACAACCGTCGCACTTACGGCTCACACTTGCCTCCGCGTCATACTGGGGTTGGCCATAGGGGCACGACATTACGCAAGACCGACAACCAATGCATACCTCTTCATCGATAGTTACCAGTCCCTGCTCGTTCTTCGCGCAAGCTCCCGAAGGGCAGTTGCTCACACACGCAGGGTCTTCGCAGTGATTGCAGCCTTCGGAAATGTGGAAGAATGACCCCTCGGGGAAGCGTCCCGCTTCTACCGTCACCACACGGCGGAACAACATTCCCACCGGAAGAGCATTCTTGTCCTTGCAGGCAATCTGACAGGTTCGGCAACCAATGCAATTGACTGCGTCGAAGTAAAATCCCATACGTCCCATCGTTACTCCTCCTCGTCTTTCTGGCATTCGGGCATCGCCACAGGACGCTCCCAATCTTCAGGGCTGCCATCCACCTTGGTCACCGAGCAAATCTGGGTGTTGTATCCCGAGACGCCCGTGCCGCCCGTCACCGAGCCGCACAGCGTGGCGCCGGATCCGCCTAGATCGTTTCCTTGCTCGTCCATCTCAAACCATCCTCCATGGGGTAGCCCAACCACGCCAGGCATGATGCGGTTGGTCACACAAGCCTGACGCACCACCCGACCGTAATCGTTCTCAACGAGAACCGTGTCGCCGGTCTCAATGCCTAACGACTCGGCATCTTCCAGACTTATGAACAGCGGGCGTTTGAATGCCTCGCGAAGCTCCAAGATGTTATCGAAGTGAGCGTGCGCTGTACGGGGGTAGTGAGGATTGAAGAGCTGGAAGGGATACGGGCCTTTTTCGCGTGCCTCATAGTTCGCAAATGTCGCCTTATAGCCGAACTTCTGATCATCGACGTATTCGGGCACGGGGGACACGACGCCCCATCCTGCGCGAGAGGTTTGCTCTTCCAGGCGACGACAGTACAGTTCCATCTTGCCGCTTTCGCTCGCGAGGGGATTTTCCTCGGGAGCAGTTCGGAACGCCTCGTATGCGATGTGCCCGTGATTGTCAGATTCAGAACGGGGTACGGTTATCACGCCCTGCTTTAGCGCGTCCCGGTAGGAAATCTTACCTTCTTGGGGCTCACCTTCCACGCCGAGGGCTGCGATGTCCTCTGCGGTAAAGGTAACAAGGGGCGAGAAGGTCTTTCCGTCGTCCTCAATAATCTGCGTCCCGGAAATCTGATAGAACGATTGCTGCTCGTCGGAGTACGGATAGGCCAAATCGGGGTCGATGCCCCAGCGCGCGAGGAGTTCGCGTCCAATCCACGTGACCGACTTCGACTCCCAGAGCGGATCACACACCTTATCGCCCAAGAAAGCCGCCTCTCGCCCCGTGAACATACCCAACTGGGGCGGCAGCTCCCAGGGCGAGCACACGGGAAGTACGATATCGGAGTACTGGGCGTTCGGATTGAACGTAAGCGCATGGGTCACCACAAAATCCATCTTTCGGTAGGCCTCGATACCCTTTATCTGGTCTTCCGTACGGCTGAGCATATTGAGCGAATAGTTGTAGATACAGCGAACATCAATCTCGCGCTCTTCGCCTTCGAGAAATTGGCCAAGGCCGTTGTACACGTAGCGACCCTCCAGAATCGCGGGCCACAGCAGCGGATCCTGAATGCAATCATCAACGGGGTCGGGCACGCATGGCAACTTTCTCCAGCCCGGGTTGATGAGCGCATTGCCGCCACTTGCCGAGGTGTCGCGCAAGCTGCTGCCGGTCATATGGCCCGACTTGCCGAAATGTCCACCGAGCACGCACCCCACTGCCATAAGAATCTGAGGAAGGTTATCTACGTCGTTGCAGCGCCCCGGACCCCATCCACAAAGCAGGGCCGTCTTGTTTTCCATACCCAGCACATAGGCAATCTCTCGAATCTTGCCTGCAGGAACGCCGCAAATCTCCTCTGCCCACTCGGGATTTTTGGCACAACCGTCATAAATTCCCAGAATATGGTCTTTGAAGTTCCTCTCGGTGTCGGCGCCCTCCGGCATGGATTCGGCATCGAAGCCGATGGAGCAGCGATTGACCACGTCCCAATCAATAAGCGGATTACTCTTGGGATCATCCTCGGTGATCATCACGTAGGCGCACGCCATGAGAAACGCGATATCAGTGCCAGGGCGAATGGGCACCCATTCCGCACCCAAGACCTCTGCCGTGTCCGTATGCATGGGGTCGATGCAGTAAAACTTGCATCCGGCGTCTCTCATGGGCACGAAATTCGCCCACAAGGTTGTGCCGTCAGAGCTCCAAGCAGGGTTCACGCCAACCATGACCGCGTATTCGCAGTTGCGTGCGTCAAGTCGATCATTAAGCATGTCGATGCCGCCACCAGCATTAGCTGTTCCAAAACCCACCAGTTCGGGAACGTTCTGGAAAGAGCCCGCCGAGCCCGTGCCGTAATGGGACACTTGACCGCCGTAAAGATTCAGCACATTGAAGAATTCCAGCCCCTTGATGAAGAAGTCAGGAAAATCGATGTACATTTCATAATCAACATAAGTACGGTTCGTGGGCTGTTGACCACTTCCGAGAATGGCACGGTTTCCATAGGTTTCCTTGATGCGCGTTATTTCGTCTGCCACCATATCGAGAGCTTCGTCCCACGAGATGCGCTCCCACTCGTCAATGCCACGTAGGTCACCGTTGACGTTATCGCCGCCACCCGGCTGCCAGTGCTTCCGCTTCATAGGGAAGCGAACGCGGTCCTTCGAGAACACGTCAAACTTTCTCGAGCGGCCACGCAAGCAGGCGCGGTGCTGAGGATGATTGAAAGAATCGTCGTGGGTGTCGTCAGTTTTAAGCCTGAGGACGGTGCCGTCTTTCACATAGGCTTTGAGTCCACATTTGCCGCCGCAATGCGCCCAGCACACTACTGGCTTCCACTCCGGTTCAACTTCTTCCAACTCTCCTGTCTCTGCCATTCGGACGTTGTTTTCGGAGCACCCTAGGCTTGTAGCGCCCAAGGCAGCAACCGTGGCGGCACACGCGCCAATGAAGCCCCTTCGAGACAAATCTGACAATCTCTTCTCCGTATTAGACATAGTTCCCCTTTTCTCTCCACGGGATAAAGCGTTCTTGCAAACATCCCGGTTTGCAAGCGCCGACAATCCGCAAGATAGAACGCGGGGCTATACTTGTCCTCATCTATTCAGACGTTTGCGGGTTTGGGGACTAGTTCTTTTGGATGAGTCCAGTTTTGACCTGGGTTTTTTGTTATTTAGCTATAGTGAAGTTGCCGTCAATGCGACCATCTGATGGCGCGAGCGAAGGCAGCGACGAGGCGAACGCAATATTTAGAGCACCGTACTACTATCTCCCAAATGCCCTCGCTCGCTTCTAATGCCAACAAATAAGCACGACTAACCATTTCCAAATATCAAGGCTCGGTCATTCGCTATTGTTCGCAATGTCCATCCATTGCGTTCACGGACCACCCGTACGCGAACGCCAGCAAATGAAAGACTCGGAACCCTCATGAGCATCTATGATTTCAGCGTTAGAGTCTAAGGCGACACCGACGTGCCGCTGTCCAAATACAAGGATAAGGTGCTTCTTATCGTTAACACCGCCACCAGTCACGGTTTCACCCCACAGTACGAAGGCCCGGAGAAGACGGGCGCCGCCTGGATCTTCTATCCCGACAAGATGGAAGTCACCAACAAGACCACCGACTACGATGCCCTCGTGAAAATCCTACAAGGACGGCCTCGCCCAAACCCAGCGCGACATCACATCCCTCGTAGAGTGGCTGGGCTAAGCCGACCGAGAGCCGGCAATCCTCCGAAGACAAAAAAGGACCCCTCTCGTAAGCGGGGTCCTTGTGTTCAACCGTGATGGTTGGGAGAAGTCTTCGCGAAAGCGAATTTACTTCAGGGTCACAGCGGCGCCGGCCTCTTCCAGCTTCGCCTTGATCTCCTCGGCCTTCTCCTTGTTCACGCCCTCGGCGACAGCCTTCGGAGCGCCCTCGACGACCTCCTTGGCCTCCTTCAGGCCCAGGCCGGTGATCTCGCGGACAACCTTGATGACGGCGATCTTGTTGTCGCCGAAGCCCTCGAGCACGACGTCGAAGTCGGACTTCTCCTCGGCGGCAGCGCCACCCTCAGCCGGAGCAGCGGCGGCCACGGCCACCGGAGCGGCGGCGGACACGCCAAAGGTCTCCTCGATGTCCTTCACGAGCTCGGAAGCCTCGAGCAGGGACATCTCCTTCAAAGCCTCAATGATCTCTTCACGAGTAACAGCCATGTTAGTTTCCTTTCAAAGGGGGCCGGCACCTCTTCGCGCCGACCGTTATTTCTTCTTGCGTTACGCGACCCGTCTCAGGCCGCCCGAGCTGTTAGGCAGCTTCCTTCTGCTCGGCCACGGCCTTGACGACCTGGGCCAAACCGCGCGGCACACCGTTGATGGTGGTAGCCAGACCGCGAGCGACGCCGGAGATAGCACCGGCGATCTGAGCCATGAGCTGCTCGCGAGAGGGCAGAGAAGCGATGGCCTCCACCTCTGCGGCCGACACGGCAGCGCCTTCCATCAGGCCGCCCTTGATCTCAAGGTTCTCGTTGGCCTTAGCGAAGGTCTTCAGGGCCTTAGCCGATGCGGCCACGTCGTTGCCGGAGAACACGAACGCGCTGGGGCCGGCGAGCATATCGTCGAGCGTCGGCAGTTCGGCCTCAGCGAGCGCCAGGTGAACCAGCGTGTTCTTGTAGACCTTCATCACCGAGCCGGTCTCGCGAATGTCGCGGCGCAGCTGCTGCATCTCCTTCACGGTAAGGCCGCGGTAATCCACGACCCACATGGCGGAAACGCCGTCGAGATCCTCCTTGATGCTGGCGAGCATCTCCTTGTTCTGAGCGTTGGGCATGTTGTACGTACACCTCCTTCTCAAAGCTTTCCGGGTTCCGCACCTGTGCTGGGTGGGCCGCAAGCCTTAAGATGAGAAAAGCGGCCCCCGCCCATAAGACGGAGGCCGCAGAAATTCACGGTTGCGAATCTTCGACCACCTCGGCGGGCCGCTTTCGCGATTAAACCGAGCCGTTGCGCCAGGTGTCGCCCCTTCCGGAACGCCCCGCAGGCGGTTGCAGACTCGGTACCTGCTGTCTTAAGTAGCGGAACATATCTGTTCGTTGCACTGCCCACCTTTGGGCAGCTCGTCTATTCTAGAGCGAATCCCGCCCGTGTCAACGGGTTTTTCTCCCCTCTTCAAAAAACCCGCGCGAGCGGCAGCCTGCGCAGCCCGGCCAGCGGCAGCCTGCGCAGCCCAATCAGCAGCAACCTGCAGTTGCTTACGAACGAAGGCCCAGCAGCTCGAACAGCTCCTTGCGGGAGTTGATGCCCATCTTCTCGTAAATGTGGCGCGTGTGGGCCTTGAACGTACCCTCGGCGATAAACAGCTCCTGCTGAATGACGCGGCCGGTCTTCCCCTCGGCCAGAAGCGCCAGCACCTCCTGCTCCCGCGGACTCAGGCGGTAAGTGCGCGAGAGCTCCTCCACGCGCTCGGCGGCGCGCTCCTCCTCGGCCGTGCGCTGCACGAGGCCGCCCTCCTCCAGGATGGACACGCCCCACTTGCTAGCCAGCTCCTTCTCGGAGAACAGCAGCACCGTGGCCGCCAAAATGAGTACCGACACGATGACCGTCACCGCCAGAGCCTCGGTGGACGCCGGCAGCCCGAGCATGCCCAGCGCATCGGTGGCGCCGCCACCAGCCAGCTGCAGCAACTGCTCGGCGTTCTTGATGGCCATGAACGCCACGATAGCCACACCCAAGCGCTTGGCGATGTCGAACAGCAGGAACATCACGAGGAAGGACATGAGCGAGTAGCTGATGGCGATGAGGTAGCTGGACGCCGCCGTGCCGAACAGACTCTCGGCCGGCACCAGCAGAAAGCCGCACACCATGAGCACCACGGGAGATCGGTACAGAAGCCCGATATTGAACCGCTTCGACGCGAAATAGGCCGTGGCGAACAGCACCGCCATGAGAATGAACGTCGAGGCCGACGAGTGCCTCCCCGCGCCCGCCACCAGCTGGTTCGCCCGCATGCCGTAGGCGAAGGCGTACAGGCCGTACAGCACAAACAGCTTCCACGGGTAGGAGAACTTCGGCACGCCCCGCTTGGGACGATCGGCCGCAGGCACATGCTCGTAGGCGCCCTGCAGGCACAGCGTCGCCAGCAGAGGCAAAAGCACGAGCATGGCCTGGGCCTGAAGGCCGACAAGCCCCTCGCAGAAGAACGTGATGACCGAGCCTAGAAGCATCGCGCCCGACAGGAACAGGAAGATGCGCAACAGACTGAAGGTGGCCAGCACTTCCGCGGCCAGCAGCAGGAAGAGACCATAGCCCACGCCCGCCGCCAGCGATCCCGCGACCATGAGCCCCAAGGACGCCCCCGGGATCCAGGCAGTCGCCACGCACAGCAGCGATGCAGCCGCCATACAGCCGGAGGAGACCGCCTTCACCACGCGATTCTCGTTCAGGGGCACCAGACGCCGGAACAGCAGCACCACGAGAATGCTGACGGCAATGAAAGCGATGTCGAACGTGAGGTGAGAATCGAAGTCGCTCGACGGCGCGCCCAGCACGCCCGCGCCCGACGTTCCCGTGAACGTCAGCGTCGCCCACGCCCGAGCGCACCCGTAAGCGCAGACGTAGCGCCGCCCGCCCCTCAAGAGCGCCCGACGATCTTCCGCATTCTCGCTCTTCACACTCAGCCCCTTTGCAACCCTCGTGTCAATCTCGCCCGTCTATTATGGCAGAAATTTCGAGTTGTTAGACATATCCTCTGTCTACGCCTGAACCTAACTGCGCTTTTTGTCTTTCAAAAGGCGGAAAGTCTTTTCCGAGCTCCTCTTTCGACGAAATCAGGCCATCCTCAGGGAACCGAATGTCTAACAACTCGAAATTATTCCCAGAAAACATGCCCCACATTTTCCAGAAGTCCCAATCCGTGGCAAGTCCCGCTTTTTCCACGTCCCCAATTCGGCGGAAACGGCAAAGCCGACGCCCGGTGAGGGGCGTCGGCTCAGAGGGAGGGTGAGAAAAGCGCCGTTAGCGAGTCTACAGGCCGGCGACGTAGCGGCCCGTGGCGAAGCCGGTGGTGATGGCGCGGCCCACCGACAGGCCCTCGATGTCCATGGGGTAGTTGCTGTTGCCGAAGAAGGGACCGGAAGCGTTTCCGACGGCGAACAGGCCCTCGATCGGCTTCATGTCGACGTCCAGGCACTGGAAGTTGCCGTCGCACCACAGGCCGTCCACCAGGGCGTCGATGTTGTTCGCGCCGCGCGGCACCGCGTAGCAGGGGGCCTCGATCGGCACCATATACTCGTCGCGCTTGCCGAAGTCCTCATCGCCGTTGCCGGCGGCCACCAGCTCGTTGTAGCGGTTGATGGACTCGACGATGGCCTCCACGGTGTAGTCGTGGGCCCAGCCCTCCTCGTCGGCGTAGGCGATCATGCCCTCGGCCAGCTCCTCCAGCGTGTCGCCCTTGATCCAGGCTTCGGGATCGACGTTGCGGTAGGCGTTGTGGATGGAGATGTCGGAGAAGTCCTTCCAGGCATCGTAGTGCTCCTCCCAGTTCGTGGGCACGATGGAGAAGAACTTGGCGGCCGTGGACTCGGCGAAATCGACTTCGGCCAGGTACTTGTTGGTGAACTCGTTCAGATAGCCCATGCGGCAGCAACCCTCGTCCATGAAGCGCTTGCCGTGACGGTCGAGGAACAAATACGGCATCTCGAAGCGCACCTTCGGGCCCTCGCCGTGCACCATCTTGGTGTGAGAGGCGGGGCACATCTGGGCGCCGGCCCACATGGCGGCCTTCAGGCCCGTGCCGTTGCGGAAGTCGACGGCCTGATGCAGGCCCTTCGCGTCGGGGGTGTAGTAGTACAGCATCTCGGAATCGCCCACATAGTCGCCGGCGGCCATGATGACGCCCTTGTTGGCACGCAGCAGCACATGAGCGCCGTCCTTGGTCTCGCCGATGGCACCCGCCACGCGGCCGTCCTCCACGAGCAACTGCACGCAGGGGGTCTCGAAGAAGATCTCGGCGCCCTCGGCCTGCACGGCGTCGCCGATGACGAGCGCGCCCTTCTGATGGCCCTCGTCATGGAAGTAGGTGTTGGCATGGAAGAACACCTCATGCCCGTTGCAGTTCACCGTGTAGTCGTAGGGCTTCGACTCGCTGCCGCCCTTGGCCGCAGCCTCGGCCCACCAGGCCAGCGCCTCCTGGGAGTTGCGGGCCCAGGTCTCTACCTGGCCCAGGTTGGCGCGGTAGTCGCTCTTGTAGTTGATGAAGGACAGCACCGCCTTGATGCCGGCCTCGTTCGTCTTCGTCAAATCGATGGAAGCGCCCATGTTGCCGGCGGTCTGCACGATGGAGAGGCTCTGCAGCGCGCCCACCGTAGCGCCCGCCTCCAGGGCGGCGTGCATGGCGGAAAGCCCCGACTCGCCCGCGCCGACGACCACGACATCGTAGGTGTGCTCCTCGTCGAACTCGGTGATTTCGGCCGGCTTCTGCAAAAAGCTCGGGCCCACGTAGGTAGATCCGTCCTCGGCAGCGGCGGCGCCCGTGCTCGCCATCTTCTGCTGGGGAGCGCAGCCCGCGAGCGCGCCGGCTCCGGCAGCGGTGATGGCGGCCAGGCCACCGAACTTGAACAGGTCGCGGCGAGAAACATTCATTCCGTTGGTCATGATGGGTCCCTTTCCCTCACTCGTGACGCCGAGCTTCTCTGAAAGCTCGGTTGCAGCGTCCGTGCTGCGTTGGTTTGCGGAGAAGCTTTTCGCTTCGCCGCCGCAGCTCCCTCGCTGCACCACGCACTATGGACGCCTTGGCAAATCCACGCATCGACCAAGCGGGAAAAAGAAGTTTAAAGCTTTAAACCCTCCTATAAACCTTCATGTTGACCTGGGAAAACAAAAGCGAGCGAGATTGCTCCCGCTCGCTTTAAACCTTAAGAATTACGTTGGCTCCGAAGCGCCCCTAGGCCACTTTCTCGGTGTCCTCGCCAGAAGCAACGTCGGCAGGCGTCTGGGCGGCCCCGTTATCCTGCACCACATCGTCCTCGGGCTCGCCGGAGGCGTTCTCGGAGGCCTTGCCGCCCTCGCCCAGAATCTCATAGGCCGGGCTCACGTTGGAACCGGCAGCTTCCACGTAGGTGAAGTTGATCTCGTCGCCCACCTTATAGCCGACGATGTCCAGCAGCCCCGGCAGCGCGAAATCGAAGATGGAGCCGTCCTCCCCTTCCACGGTCAGGTAGAAGTGGGTGTTGCCCTCGATGACCGCCTGATTCATGGAGCGGATGGTGCCCTTCACCGTCACCACATCGGTCGCGCCGCCCTCGCCCTCGGCCACCACGCCGTTGGTGGCGAGCAGCGCCTCGTAGGCCTTCTGGGTGTCGGCCACCGTATCGCCCACGGCCACGTTCTGGTAGCGCTGGATGTCGATCATGGCGAACTTCTTCACCAGGCCCGCGCCGTCCTTCAGGGCCATGAAGTAGGTCGGCTGGTTCGACACGTTGATGAGCAGCGGGAACGTGGAGGTGTAGCGCAAGTTCTGCACCTGGCCCTCGGCGGACTGCATGGCAGAGTCCTCCGTGGCGCCCGAGACGCTGTAGAAGTGCGACTCCTGGGTGCGCTGGTTCACCAGCACGAAGCCGATGATGGAGTTGTCGGCCGTGGCCGAGGTGACGCCGGTGTACACCCACACGTCGTCGTCCTTGGCGATGTAGTTGTAGCCCAGCGTGCCGTCGGTGCCGGGCGTTGTGCGCACCACGCCCTCCTGGCCGAGGAACGAGTTCAGCCAGCCGTTGTTGTAGGCCCCCCACCAGTTGTACTGCTGGATGAGCAGCTCGGCGGGAAACACGCGGTCGACCCACTCGGGGCAGTCGGCCACGGCGAGGTCTTGGGTCTCGCCGGTGGTGGCGTCACACAGCACCACGCGACTGATGGTCTCGCCACCGAAGAGTCCGATGGTGAAATCCTTCACGGGACAGATCCACCAGGGGTGGCCGTCCTCATCGATTTCGAAGGACTTCTCGCCGAACATGTAGAAGGGGTAGGACAACTGCACGTGGCGGTCGATGTTGCGCACGAGCGGCTCGGACTGCGAGTAATAGATGGGGCTGTCTTCCAGACGCACGATCTCGGCGTCCTGGGTGGTCATGTTCACGAGCGCGTAGGCCGGGATGCCGCCCTCGCGGTTGGTGAACCACTTGAACAGGTCGGCGTAGCCCAAGGGGCTCACGCGAACCGGCGTGCCCTGGTAGTTGATCTGCGAGTACAGGTTCGACACCTCGAACTGGCTGACGTACTCGGGGATGGAGCCCATCTCGCGGTTGCCCAGCAAAATGGCGGAATCGCGGTCGATGACGGGAATCTCCGAATAGTTCACTTCCTTGATGTCCTGGGCAAACTCCAGCGTGTCGGTCTTCAGCACGTTGGAATACTTCTCGGCATTGCCCGGGAAGATCGCCATGGACATAAGGGCGCCAATGGCCACGAGCGCCACCACGGCCACGGGCACGAAGGACAGAATGCGGAAGGTCTTCGCCTTACCCTCGTTCTTCGTCACTTCCTTGGTGCCCGTCTTGTACTGCTTGGAGCGCATCCAGAAAACGAGGAACAGCGGCAGCAGGATAACGATGAAGACGAAGCCCCAGAAGTCCGTGGAGTGAATGTTGATGGCCGGATGGAACCACCAGTAGGCACCGGCGATGACGAGCAGCGCCAGCACGATGATGAGCGCCAGCCATTTCTTAGAAGGCAGGTGGAAGTCGTTGGCGAGGAACTCGAAATCGACCGTAGGGCCACCATGGCCGCCATCGCCGCCATAACCGGAGCCGGAG
>OLPQ01000433.1_pt1 | contig 37597 bp, 30 predicted proteins | sample 1672451 | NCBI WGS metagenome assembly OLPQ01 (sample SAMEA3136687, study PRJEB25190) | human gut metagenome | biome: human gut; feature: human-associated habitat; material: faeces | place: Austria | collected 2013
TTCCTCGTAAATTATATTGATTACATACAGATTAGGAACGGATAGCAAAGCCAGCGTGTCAGTCAACGGTCAAGATGAACGGCGCATAAATGCGCCGCCGTTGACAGTCCTGCCCGTCTTTGCTAATAGTCAATCAAGGCGGGAAAGCCCTAAAACGGCTTCCTGCCCATTTCAAAATTTAGAAAAATTTGGTTATGGAGGGAGTTGCAATGTGTGACTACTGTCATAATATTCAGGAATGGAAGAGATTTAACGCACCGAAAGATTATCTGGCGTGTATCGAATACATCCAACAGCTTGTGACAAATGGCGGTTTTGAACTGCTTGAGGAAGAATCCACTTGCCCGTTGAATCAGGTAGAGACCGAAGATGGATGGGCGGATGAAATTATGGTTCACATGGTACGGTGCAAACACTGTGGACAAGTCTTTACCTGTGTTGTCAACACTTATCGTGGTAGTGGTTCTTTCAAAAAGGGTAAAGGTTGACAAGTACGCTTGCTTATCAAAATGGTTCGGGACATTTTGTCCCGTAGTCCGGCGTGGGACGAGGGACGGGGGCTTTCATATCCGCCCTGTCTGCTGATGAAACCAGTCCTGCGCTTGCGGCTCCACGCCACGCAATCACAGCCCCGTTTTCCTGCTGCTTCAAATGTGCTTGCCCTCCCGGTTGGCAACCTCATTTTCGCAGCAACGCCGACAGAGCGTATAACACACTACACTTTGCAAGCAAAGCCGTGTGCCAAGGGGTAAGCCCCTTTGGAGACCCCAGACAACAAAACAGGCTGAATATCTCGCACTTCCCCGGTGCTTGATATTCAGCCTTTATTTGTTGTCAGCAGCCCCCGTTTCGTGGTCTGCGTGTAGTTCCTTATAAACTGACCTAAGGGATGATGCAAATGACTTTTACGAAACTTCCGAAATCTATTACCGCAGAAGAACTCCTCTCAACGCCGCTGCCGCCCGTAAAGTGGATTATCCCCGGTCTACTCCCAGCCGGATTGGCGCTGTTTGCCGGTCCCAGCAAGGCGGGAAAGAGTTGGCTGACCTTGTGGCTGTGTTTGCAGATCGCGCAGGGTAATCCTGTCTGGAATCGAGAAATAGAGCCGCGTACCGTGATTTATTTCTCGTTAGAAGATACATTCAATCGTTTGCAAAACCGTATTTTCCAGCTGATTGACGGCGGAGATGCCCCAGAGCGACTGATTCTTCAAACCGAATGTCCGAGCATCGGGCAGGGTTTAGAGGAACAGGTAGAATCTTTGATTCATACATACCGCGATGTTGGCTTGGTTGTCATCGATACGCTTCAAAAAGTGCGTGTAAGCGATGGAAACGGCGGAATGTATGCAAATGACTATAAGGAGGCCGGTGCATTGAAAAAGCTTGCTGATAAGTATGGCATCTGCATTTTGCTGATTCACCACTTGCGCAAGCAAACTGCATCCGACCCATTCGAGCAGATTTCCGGCTCCACAGGGCTTATGGGTGTGGCCGATACAAGCTGGGTCATGCAGCGTAAGCGTATGAGCCAGACCGCTGACATTTTGCTCACCGGACGCGATATGGACGACAGGACGCTGCATTTGCGGGAAAAAAATTGCGTCTGGACTTTGGAAGATGAAGAAACCGCAGAGGAACGAGAAATCAAGACTGTTCCGGACTACTTGTGGAAAGTAGCGGAGTACATCGAAAGTGTGGGAAACTGGCAGGGAACGGCCTCCGAGTTGCTTGCAGCGGCAGGTATTGAAAATGCTAAACCGAACCAGTTCACCTACAACATGGCGAAGTATTTCGATAAAGTATTTGAACCGAAAAACATCCGATATAAAACCCATCGAAAAAACAAGGTTCGCCTTTTGAGCTTCTATGGTGACGATGGTGACGGTGGTGACGATGATATTGACATAACTCAATTATCGGGGTGGGGTATCCCAGAAAGACCGTCACCATCGTCACCATCGTCACTCGGAGCGCTTGAGGGAAGCAAGCATGGGCGAAGTGTTGCCACAGGGCAACCCGCCGAAAAGCCTACGGGGACAGCCCCGAACCCCTGTGAGGCTGCGAGTGCATGAGAAACAGGACTGTCGGAATCAACGTCCGCGTCACCGTCACCGAAAAGAAAAAGGTGACGATGTTGGCTAGGAAGTGTGGTTTGTCGCTTTCAGAATATTTACGCCAGCGGGCGCTGGGATATGAGCCGGGCGGACACCCGCCCACGGAGGTATTTGATGTGTTGGATAAGATTGATGAAATGGCAGAAAGCTGTCAACCGAGTGCAGGTACTAAAATTGCAGCCTGTGCAGATGAGATAAGGGACCTGCTCATTGGCGGTAACTAAGATCTGGACGATCAAGGACAGCTTACAGCGCGTCCTTGACTATGCGGCCAACCCGGACAAGACCGAATATGATGCTCTTGCCCAAACTCTCCACTATGCAGAGAACGATGCCAAGACCAAGCTGAACGAGAGCGCCCAACTTGTCACCGGAATCCATTGCAGGGTAGACCACGCATGGGAAGATATGCGGGCTGTACAGGAACGCTTTGGTAAAACGGACGGTGTGGTGGCGCTCCACGCCTACCAAAGCTTCCGCGAGGGGGAGGTAACCCCGGAGCAGTGCCATGAGATCGGCGTGGCGCTGGCCCGCAGGGTCTGGGGCAAGCGGTTTCAGGTGCTTGTGGCCACTCACATGAACACAGACAACTTGCACAACCACTTCGTGATAAACTCTGTATCCTATGTGGATGGCAAGAAGTACGAACAGCGCCGCAGCCAATACGCTGAGTTCCGGGCTGCATCCGACAAGCTGTGCCGGGAGTACGGCTTATCGGTCGTAGAACAGCCCAAAGCCAAGGAACCGGCGCGGTACGCCCGAATGCGCGAGGCCATCGACCAAGCCTGTGAGGATGCCAGCACTGCCGAGGATTTCCACAGGGCGCTGTATCGACAGGGGTACATATTCGGATCTGATCCTAACCGTAGGTACGCAACCATTCGGGCGCGGGATGGTGGCCGAGCGGTTCGTCTATATAGGCTGGGAGAAGAATACGATCTCGCGGCCATAGACGACAGGCTGCGCGGGAACTACCTTCTATATGGGCCAAGGATGTATGAACTAAAGCACCCACCCCAGCAGTATACACCGAAACGGTATCGCCCCCAAAATACCTATGCGGGAAAAGGCGTCCTCCAAATTTTCTTCGAGGTATTCTTTGGGGAATCCCAGATGCACCGCTTATATCTGTACTACTGTTACCAACTGGGCATCTTACCCAAGAAGCAGCAGCCCCGCATCAACCGCCCGGAACTAGAACATATCTGGAAAGGCACCGAGAAAATCCTTGCAGAACACGCCTTTGTCCACGATCACAAGTTTCCCTCTTTGCAGGCAATCGTGGACTACCGCAAGGGCTTGTCCCGGCAGTTGGAAACCCTTGCCGCGCAGCGGGCGGAAATCGTTAAACAGATGCGCCGGAAAGATGCTCCGCCGGAGTTGGCTGACCGCCGTGCAGTGCTTACCTGTAAGATTGCGGAACTCCGCAAAGAGGACAAGATTGCAGAGGGAGCCATCAAGCGCATCCAAAGAACACGCGAATCCAACCGTATAGAGCAAGAAAACCGAAATCAACATACAAACAATAAAACCCGCCGCCGAGATTCTTCTCGCCAGCGATAAGGAGGTCCAATGGCTTACATCAAGAAAAAATCCGAACGAAAATTCAAAATCACTGTCTGCAACGGCTATAAGGTCAACGGGCAGAAGCGGATGAAGGCACAAACAATTACCGTGCCATCAAGCGTACCTAAGCGTGGCATTCAGCAATACGTTATGGCTGAAGCGGAACGCATCGAGAAAAAGTTCAAGTATGGTGTCGAAGAAAGCGACCAGACCCACTTTGAGCAGTACGCGGAAAACTGGCTCAAGCGGCAGGAACCGTTCTTTAAGGCTACCACTTACGCAGGGTACAAACGCAATCTGGATATTGTCTACCCGTTGATTGGTGGTATTCCGCTTGCAAAGTTGCTTCCCATGACCCTAGAGGAAATGTGCGAGGAACTGCGCAAGCGCCCGGGGCGTGGTGGAAACTGCATCAAGGAAACTACTGTGCAGAAATATCTGGAAACAGTTTCCTCGGTACTGGAAGATGCCAAGAAAAACGACATCATTCCGTTCAATCCGGCGCACCGTGTCCGAAAAAGACATTTCGAGAAAGAGGTGCAGCATATCCCGCAGAAGTATGAAATGGGTAAACTGATGCGGGCGATTCAGAACGAACCGATTCTGTATCGCGCCTATTATACCTTGGCAATTACGACCGGATTGCGGCGTGGAGAACTGTGCGCCCTGCAATGGCGGGACATAACCGGTGCTTGTGAACTGACCGTCCGCCGTTCCCGCAGCTGCGCATCCGGGCAGATTGTTGAGAGCGACACCAAGAGCCATCGGGAACGGATCGTAACGATTCCCATGGGGATATGGGAACTTCTGATGGCGCTGCGACAGCAGCAGGTGCTGCATAGCGGCGTTCCGGATAGAGAGCAGCCGATTTTTACTGACCCCGACGGTCATGTGCCGCACCCGGATTCTTTTACACGGCATCTGCGCAAGCTATATAAAAAGTGTGGGCTATCGGAAGATTATCACCTGCATACCCTGCGGCATTTCTACGCAACCTATCTGCTGCAGGAAGGCACCAGCAAACAGGTGACAGCATCCCTGCTGGGTCATGCGGATACGGCGTTCTTGGAACGCACCTACTGCCACCCGCAGGATGCAGTGAAACTTCAGGCGGCAAACCTGATGCAAGATTTGCTGAACAGCCAAAATCCGTGCTATGTTGCATTTATGAAAAATAAGAATAGAAAAGCCAAGAAAGCAGGCTAAATAACCAGCGGCACCGTCAGAGATGGCGGTGCCGTTTTTGTCAGTAATAGGTAGAATTTTGGGCAAAAGATTGTTGGGTGTGGTGATAGCTTTCTGTCGCAGTTGTCGGTATGCTTTGTAGTACCGCAGGTCAATAAAATAACACTAAGGAGCGTGCAAAATATGGCATCTATCAGAAAACGCGGCAGTAACAGTTACTTGATTGTGGTATCTCGTGGGTATGACTACGAGGGCAACCGACTGAAATCTGTGCAGAAAACCGTCAAGCCACCCAAGGAGTATACACCCAAACAGGCAGAGAAATGGGTAAAGGAACAGGCAATTCTATTTGAGCGCGAGGTTCAGCACACCCCAGAGCCTATTAATCGAAGCATTACACTGGCAAAGTACATTGAGCATTGGGCGGCTGATGTTGGACCGAAGAAGCTGGCAGACTCTACATATCAACGAGATTTGCAGGATGTTCGGCGCATACTGCCGGCGCTGGGCAACTATAAACTGACGGATTTGCGCAAGGAAGTCATCCGAGATTTTTACGAAGAAATGCGGCACAGCCCGCGTTTGGACGGCAGAGGGAATCTATCCGAGAAGTCAGTCGAAGGTTTACACAACACGCTGTGCGGCATCCTATCGGCGGCTGTGGACGAGGGATACCTTACTCACAATCCTGCATGGCGGTGCTACAAGCCCAAAGGACAAAAGAAAGAACGCCCGGTTGCCGATGAGGAAACCGTAAAAAAGTTGATTACAGCTTTCGAGGGTCAGAGCATAAAATACGAAACCTATTTCAAGCTGGTACTGGCAACAGGATTGCGGCGCGGGGAAGCCTGTGGATTAAAGTGGAGTGACATCAACTGGCGCAAGCGTACAATCCATGTACAGCGGGGTGTGGTCAAACTTAGCCACCAAGAATCAATCACTAAGGACCCCAAGACGGCAAGCGGTGATCGTATGGTATATTTGAGCAAAGAGATGTGCCAACTGCTCAAGGCGTGGCGAAAAGAGTGCGAGTGGGATAGAGCGCAGACAGCAAATGAAACTGTGAATGAGGATGACTACCTGTTCCGCCAACCTAACGGCAAGCCGATGAATCCTTGCACATTTACCTATCGTTTCAAGCTGATTCTAAAAGCCAACAACTTGCCGCTGGATTTGAATGTGCATAGCTTGCGGCATACGAATGCCAGCTTGCTGATTTCACAGGGCGTGGATGTACGAACGGTTGCCAGCCTGCTTGGTCACGCACAGGCAAGTACAACGCTGGATATTTACGCCCACGCCTTTGACAAGAACAAGCGCAAGGCGCAGGAAAAGTTGGGAAAGGCGATTGGACTATGATGAAGAAAATCAAATTAACCAGCGCAAACAAAAGCATTACGCTGAAAGCGCTTGCTCCTTATTATTACCGTGAAAAGGCGCTTGGGCATAGCACAGAAAAAGCGGGGCGACTGATACTGAAAATCAATGCTCTCCCAGCCGATAAAAGAGCAAGTTTCTCCGCAGAAGAAATTCGCCTTATGCGTACCACTATAAATCAGCTGAGAAATGAACGGCTGGCAAAAGGACAGTACACCGATGCCGCAGATGATATGTTACTGAAATTATACTAAACCCAAATAACATTAAAACAAAAAGCGCATTGCAAAAGTATATTGCAATGCGCTTTTTAAGTGCGACCGGGAGGATTCGAACCTCTGGCCTTCCGGGTCGGAGCCGAACGCTCTATCCAGCTGAGCTACGATCGCTTATATATGAAAAACGCCGTTACAGCGTATTTCAATCTTGTAAAGTAGTCAATTTCCAATAGTGGTCAATTCGTGGTCTGACTACCGTTGACCACCGCATTTTTGCGAGTGCAAATAACGCTGTATCGAGCAAAAGTAAGACTAAAACCTGCGATGTCGCAGTTGTCGGAGGCCAGTGCTCTATCCAGCTGAGCTACGGACGCATATGTATGAAAAACGCCGTTACAGCGTATTTCAATCTTGTAAAGTAGTCAATTTCCAATAGTGGTCAATTCGTGGTCTGACTACCGTTGACCACCGCATTTTTGCGAGCGTAAATAACGTTGTATCGAGCAAAAACAGACCTAAAACCTACCATGTCGCAGTTGTCGGAGAACTACGACAGGACAGTATAGACCGACGATGAACCGTAAATTTTGTCAGTCCTGCACATTTGCCGCCAAAACAGGAAAAAGCCCATTGTCGGTTATCACAACAGGCTTTTCCGGCATTTTGAGGGGCGACTGCACAGTAGTGGTCAAATGGTGGTCACTTTTTCAAACAGATGGAAAAGGACCATTACCTCTTAGTTTCACCATAAGCTCTTTTCATAGCTGCTTTTGATACAACCCACTGCTTCCCGAACTTACAAACATCTACGCCGTTCACAAGTTTTCCGTAAGAGACGGCTTTTCGCAAGGTACTTTCACTCAGCCCCCACAATTCGCTTGCATCCCCGAAAGACATCAATCCATCAAAAGGTGTATTGACCTGCTCACCATGCTCCCATAATTCATCACAGGACAAGTCCAATTCATCGCCCCAGATAATGCCGTAGCCGCCGACATCAACGCTGACACAGGCAAACTCCTCTGGATGCTCTCTCAGATAATTGAAAGCAGGAATCTTTTCAAACAGAGGCTTGACATCATATAATTTTACAACGCCCTCACTAAATCCAACGCTTAGTTTATAATCAGGGAGAGGTGATACACTTTTAACCTTATGGAACATAAAAGAAACCTCCTTACTCCAGCGGCGGAATTTTCTTAAACTCTTGAGTTTCCCAGATTTCCTGCAAGGTGTTTTTGTGTAGCACAAGCCATTCTCGAACCATAGCTAATGCTTTCGGTGGCAAGTAACCCTCCAAAACCTCACCAGTCATATAGTCAATAGCAGCAACATCATCGTTATAGATGGCATGAATATGCGGTGGATTGTGTTCGCTTTGCAGAAAATACATACGGATAATGATTCCGTAAAATCTGGATAATACCGGCATTTTTACCATCTCCTTGCCACTATGATATCACGATATCGTGAAAATGTCAAGGGCAAATAAAATAAGATTATCATATTGACTTATCAACGTAAGCGGTATTTAATATTAGTATACCCTGCATAGGTATATAGTTGGAGTGTGATTTATACTATGTCGCTTACGGATTCACAATACGAAGATATTGATAAAAAAATTAGAAATACCGGCTTTTTCTCTGAGTACCTTCCACCATGCTTTCGGTTGGATACGAAAGTGTTTCTACATGTACCACAGGAAAACTGCGACTTGATTCAGCCATACAGTTTTAATATGAGTAGATTCAATCAAAATGATTCGCGTAGAATTATTAGCATTCCAGAAATCGGTGCTTATGCAATCACACATTTGTATATGAAAGAAACTCATATTATCAAGGATCTGATAGAGCTTACGGACGGAAATACCTGCTCCTTTTCTCCGATTTTGGATAAAAACTATCGAATTGTGCGGCATGAAGAAGTGTATGATGGTGAAGTAACAACACACGCGGACTTGTCAAACTATGTTTCCAATTTAGCTTCAAAAATAATTAAATCGTCAGGCGCCAAAAAAATCTTGAAACTAGACATATCAAATTTCTATTCGAGCTTTTATATTCATATGATTCCTGCAATTATGCTTGGTGTTGAAGAAGCAAATAATCAATACCAACATATGCGGCGTAGGGAAGCGGTATCGGATATATACGAAAAGTATAGAAAGCTGGATTCTGTTTATCGCAGACAGAATTTGGAGAGAACAAATGGTCTTCTTGTAGGCCCCCTGTCTTCTAGAATCATTGCGGAAGGAATGCTGACAAGAATAGATAGAGACCTCCACAATGAGGAATTGAATTATACACGATATGTAGATGATTATGATGTGTACCTTTACGAAGACAATGAAAAGCAAGTCATAAGCAAATTTATAAAGGTTTTGAAGAAATACGGCTTTTCTTTAAATTACGAAAAAATAAAGATTGTTGACTTTCCGTATTATGTGGCTGAAAATTTGGGCAAAATATTTAAAAAGTATCGAAATAGCAGCGATATCAATATAGAAACGAGTCCCTCGGACCTAATGGATTTGTTTAATACGTTTTTTAATCTTGAAACTGCAGGTATAGAAGGAGCTGTGCGATATCTTTTGAAATGCATCGAGGCCAATCCAATCAGATTGGAAGATGAAGAAAACCAAGAACTTTATCGTGCGTACCTTTTTACAATTTTAGCAAATAATGACCGCTCACTGGTTAAAGCTTGCTCGTTGATACTTAAAAGCGCAGAGCAAGAATGCCTAAAAGAAGATGAAAAGCAGCAAATCATAAAGATGCTGTTAATGCAGCTCACAGAGGAACATGATTTAGAGGTTCTCTGGCTTCTTTATCTTTTGTTGGAAACGCAGGATCCAATTACAATGGACACAAATGTTGTCGATAAAATTGTGCAAGGAAAAAACGAGCTTGCTCAAATAATGCTGCTGAGGAAAGGCGTTTTAACTGAAGAGCAAAAGCAGTTACTTGCGGAGAAATCTACTTCATGGATTTTGGCATATGAATTGTTCTGTGAAGGTATGCTTGCTGAGGATGAAATTGCTTCAAAATTGATTCTTGATAAAAATCTTGTTATGTACAGAAAAATGAAGGAAAAGCAGATTCATTTTTGCTATTAATATTGTAATCAGCGTGATAAGTGTTGTGTGTTTTTATAAAATGACAAAATAGATCTTATGAGATAATTCCCGTAGGCGATTTTGGACAACATAAATGGAGTGCAGGGAGATGGGAAGTTAGATGTTACAGGTTGTACATTTATAGAGGCGTGGGTAACAAAGAAAATCACACCAACTAAAGAAGTTATTGAGAAGTGAGTATAAACTGCCTGTGCAATTTATTATATGAAAAACCTTGACCTTGCAGCAATACAGCGCAACCGGAAGCTAAATGAGTCAATGGCTTGTAGTAGCAACGGAAAATCCATGCAATAGTAGGACTTGATCATAGTCGATTATAGTATAGAAGTTAAAAAAGTGAGTTGGAAAGTATGTGAAAAACGACATGAAATCAAGCACTATACAGGCAAGCAGAAAGCAAAAAACGAACGATGACACGGTGCATTTTGGGGAAACCTATGCCAGCTAGCGTAGTTACTTATAGGCATTCGGTCGGAGAACTACGACATGGCAGTATAGACTGGCGTTAAAACGTGAATTTTGTCGGCTTTGCACAGCGATCGTAAAGTGTCGAAAAAGCCCGTTGTTGGTTATCACAACGGGCTTTTTCGGTGTTTTGAAGAGCAACTGCACAGTAGTGGTCAAATGGTGGTCAAAATACAGACAATCTACTTTTTCAAAGAAAAAGAGTTCGCAATATGGGTATTAGATAATACCATTCTGGCGGAACAAACATTGTACAGCAGGTATCATACACGAAATCAAAGCGTTTTAATCCTCCTATAGTATAAGAGAACAAGTTTCCGGAAATTTTCGCATGGTTTTTAAAATTTTTTTGAAAAAAGTAAAATGCCTGATATGTAGCCATCGGCTTTCATATCAGGCACTTCTGATTTTACTCAGCTATTTGAATTGTCCGCTTCTTCTTCCGGCATTGGATGCTGTATACAGAGAATATACTTCTGCCACACAATCTCATCACACAGCTGTTTTTTGGTAGGCAGATATGTCAATTATTTTCTATTAAACAAGTGCTCATTTTGTCGTATAAACTGAGTATCGTGTGATGCCATCGCTAGTTTTCCTGCATAGAAGAATCCCGATTGTCGGGTTGCCGATCACCTTGCGTTTTAGAAGCCTTGTATCGCTCAATTTGCAAATTTGGAAATATATTCTGTTAAAGATTCAGCAATTTTAGTAGGATTAGTGTCAGGAGCAGATTTATAGATTATACCGTCAGAATCTTGCCAAATAATGATTCCATCTATATGCGTGTTTTCGATGACATACATTGTATGAGGAATTTTTGCATTGAGCTTCCATTCGTTTCTCGTTTGTGCCACAACATTGCGATACTCTGATTTGGCAATGCCTGTTAGCTCAATGCCATCTGCCATAATTGCTCCATAGGCTGCTAGATATTCTTTGTATTCCTTTGCGAATTTGGTATTCAATTGAGACTCTGCTTCGGTAATTTGTGAGTCAGAAGCGGGCTTGAGCGATAACAAATCTGAAAGAGAATGGATAGTCTGAACTACATTATTCATACGCTTCACTCCTTAATTGTTCTTCACGGGATTTCCAATGTTCCTTTCTTTCCTGATTCCAAGTATTTCCCTCTCCGTGAACTTCAGTTTCTTTGGTATTGTCATGCCAAAGGCTTTGATTTTTCTTTCCATCTTCATATTCACCGGTACGATGTTCTTCTTCCGTTAGTTCGACGAGGGGAGAGTCGCTTTTTTGACCCAAGTGATGTAATTCAATCGGTTTACCTGTTTTACTATCCAGGGGAGCCAAACCATGTGAAATTCTGTCCTTATTTGAAATGCCGTCTTCGTCAGTAAAATCCCAATCGTTGTTTTCTTTAATCAAGCACAATCGTCCGTTTAGCTCAGTTTCAACAAGGCCGGCATTTTTTAATATTTTATATTGCTCCATATTTTGGATATTATCAATGATTTTATCCGACCAACCTGTTTCTTCGAACACTAGGCTTCTTTCTTCTTTAGTCAGGCCAATTGACTTTTCCTCTGAAAGTGTTGTCTCTCTTGTATTAGAGGTCTCATATAATTCAGATGATTTTCCCTCTCCTTTTATGGGTAACTCTTTATCAAACATCGGTTTGGATTTCAATTCCTTTGGAAATTCAAATGTTTTCTTCCCAACGTCAGCAATTTCTTTGAAATTCATACCTGGAAAGCTCACTGCACCTCACCTCCAAACTTCAATAGTTCAACCTTTTGCTCAATCTCTAGCCGCTGTTCGGGATAGTCATGCGCAGCAGTCGACAGAATCAAATTGCACAGCGCCCCTGCGAGCGTTCCATCAAATCCAAAGCGCTTAACAAGATATGTGGGCACCACATCCTGCAAATGTCCAGCATCGGTGCGTACAACCGACTCACAGAGCATACCACCGTCTAGCAGGTTATAGCAGAGAACGCCAACATTTTCTTTGTCCAAGCTACCCTGTAGGCCGCGCTCCACCAATCTAATGGTATCCTCACTCGAAGATACCGTTCGACTCCAACGGCGGATTGTATCAATTTCTTCGCCGCTCAAACTGTCCGGTCTCTCCTGTCGAGAAACCGCAGTAAAGTACTTGCTAAGTGTGGTCGAAAGGCGACCGCGAGCTTCCGGTGTGTATTTCAATTCACATACAGATTCAAGCTGATTTTGAAGGCTAACAACCTGCCACTGGATTTGAGTGTGCATAGCTTGCGCCACACCAATGCCAGCTTGCTGATTGCACAAGGCGTGGATGTCCGCACGGTGGCTAGTCTATTGGGTCATGCACAGGCAAGCACAACGCTGGACATTTATGCCCATGCATTTGACAAGAACAAACGCAAGGCACAGGAAAAGTTGGGAAAGGCGATTGGACTATGATGAAGAAAATCAGATTAACCAGAGCAAACAAAAGTATTATGCTGAAAGCTCTCGCACCTTACTATTACCAGCAAAGGGCGCTTGGGTATGGCACACAAGAAGTTGGAAAGCTAATACTGAAAATTGATTCTCTCCCAACCGATAAAAAAGCTACTTTTTCTACAGAAGAAATCCGCCTCATGCGAAGCACTATAAACAGGCTGAGGAACGAGCGTCTAGGAAAAGGGCAGTACACCGATGCGGCAGACGATATGCTGCTAAAATTATTCTGAAAATCAAACACTAACAAAAACAAAAAACCTCATTGCAAAAAACACATTGCAATGAGGTTTTCTGGTGCGACCGGGAGGATTCGAACCTCTGGCCTTCCGGGTCGGAGCCGAACGCTCTATCCAGCTGAGCTACGATCGCTTATGTATGAAAAACGCCGTTACAGCGTATTTCAATCTTGTAAAGTAGTCAATTTCCAATAGTGGTCAATTCGTGGTCTGACTACCGTTGACCACCGCGTTTTTGCGGGCGCGAATCACGCTGTATCGAACAAAAACAAGCCAAAAACCTGCCATGTCGCAGTTGTCGGAGCCGAACGCTCTATCCAGCTGAGCTACGATCGCTTATATATGAAAAACGCCGTTACAGCGTATTTCAATCTTGTAAAGTAGTCAATTTCCAATAGTGGTCAATTCGTGGTCTGACTACCGTTGACCACCGCGTTTTTGCAAGTGCAAATCTCGCTGTATCGAACAAAAACAAGCCTAAAACCTGCCACGCCGCAGTTGTCGGAGAACTACGACAGGGCAGTATAGACTGGCGTTGGAACGCAAATTTTGTAGGATTTGCACAGCTATCGTAACGTACCAAAAAAGCCCGTTGTTGGTTGTCACAACAGGCTTTTTCGGTGTTTTGCAGTTCCTCTGCACAGTAGTGGTCAAACGGTGGTCAAAATGGAGATAATCTAAAATGATTTCAGAAAGCTCATCACTAAGTCTATCATAGAAGTCGATGATAGGCGTTGTTCAATTGAAATTACTCACTTCCTAGCTATCGAGCCAGCAAATCTTTGGTTTGCCGTCCACAAACGTGATGGACAGCCAGACGTAATTGGCAGGGAAGTGTTGGCGCTGTCCGGCAGGGGACTGTTCATCATACTCTGCATTTCTTCCGAGGCTGTCTTATAATGCTCCGGGGCAAAACTTTGCGCAGCGCAGCGTTCCAGCGTATCAGCCAGCTTTGCGTCAACAGGGTAATCCGGTACCCAGCGGTCAGCTAATGCAATATACTAGTCTTGCTTGCGAGGAACTTTGAAAACCTGTGAGATTTGGCTGTTGAACGATGCACAGCTTGCATCATTTACATGTGGTCACAGATACTGAAAAACGGCGCATCCGGCGCATCGGAAACGGCGCTGTCACTTTCGTATGGTCAGCACCCATATAGGCATGAACCGCCGTTGTGCCGTCAAGGGCAATGTCAAAATCATCGACTTTATGCCCAAAGGGGACGGTAACGCTGCGCTTCTGCCATGACACACATACTGGGCAGAAACCGATCAAACGCGCCACGGCTTTCCCCAAAAGAGAAAATCTCACGCAGGGTGCCATTTAGAGAAAGTTCGACTTCACGCATGGATCAGCTCTCTTTTTTGATTTTATTGAGTGCCGCATTCAACTGTTGCACATCTGCGGGGGTGATGGACTTTGCGACCTGCTTCAGAATGGAGCGCAAAGATGTGCGTGCCATCTGACGTTCCATCTCCGGCGGCATTTTTACATTTTTTGCAACATCCCCATAGGCGTTGGATGCCTTAACCATAAGGGAAGAAAGAAGTTTGTTGGCAGCAGGAGATTTCTGCAGAGTCTCCATTGAGTCCATAATGGAGTAATAGCCCTCTTTCATAAGCTCTTCCGGCTTATCGAACCAGTTTTCGACTTGCCCCTCGGCGCGGTAGGTCGGGTCGGGTTTGTCTGCCTTCGTGATCGTCATACAGTCGGTGCAGCCGCCCGCCACGGCCTTGATTTCGTGCGTGCCGGAGATGGGCACGATAAACTTAAAAATCTTGTCACCGTCCTGCGCGGCGAACTCCTTGCCGTCCACAAACAGCGTGACGCGGGGCTGGTTGGAGTAGACCTTGATTTCGGTCTGGCTCTCCGTGCGGTGGACGTAGCGGCGTCCGCAGAGATGCACAAACGGGTCGCTGCTCAAATATGCTTTATAGATAAAGTAGGCGTCCTTCTTCGTCTTGCGGTCGAAGGTCACAAGACCCTTCTGGTTTTGACCGGGCTTGCCGCCCTCACCGCGACCGTCCGCGCCGAAGTCGAACCCATTCCAGACGTGCATTGCCCAGATGTAAGGGCGCTCCGACCACATTTTGAGCATATGCTCGTGGTAGACGGCTTGGTAGCTTTCCGACCAGTCGCCGCGCTCCGGGCGGGCGCTCTGGTAGGCGGGGTTTGCGTCCGCGCCGAACTCCGACAGACCGATGACGCGGTCGGGGTGATTTTTGTGGAACGTGTCAAAAAATTCATCGTTCTGCTGCAATTCACCCAAGTACCAACCGTAGTAGAGATTATAACTGCAAATGTCGGGCAGCTGCACAAACGGGTCGTTGGGATCCAACATAAAAGCGTGCGCCATTGTGGTGGGGCGGGTGGCGTCCAGGCGATGGCAGAGGTCGTTCAAAAGACGATGGTTCGCCGTCAGGTTTTCTGTCACGCCGGTGGTGACGGTAATCTCATTGGATAAGCCCCAGCAGATAATGGACGGATGGTTGTAGTTTTGCAGCACCAGTTCTTCCATTTGGCTCAGCGTGTTGGCAGTGGCTTCGGGCATATGCTCGGTGATGTAGGGGATCTCTGCCCACGCGACAAGACCGTACTTGTCGCATAGATCGTAGAAATACTGCGCGTGCTGGTAGTGGGCAAGGCGCACGGTGTTGGCGCCCATATCCCGCAGGAGTTGTATATCTTCCTCATGTTCAGCGGCGGTCAGCGCATTGCCGATCCCTGCGCGGTCCTGATGCCGCGCCGCGCCCACAAGGCGGACATTTCTGCCGTTGAGCCAGAAGCCTGTATCCGGCTTGAACGCGATTTTGCGACAGCCGAAGTGTACCGCCACGGCGTCACCGTCGGGCAGAGAAGCGGCGATGCTGTACAGATACGGGTCCGTCACGCCGTCCCACAGGTGGACGTTTTCGATGTGGAACACGGTCACAGCCTTGCCGCCCTGCACGGCGGCGGTCTGCTCCCCGACACCCTCGATGGCAAACAGAACCTCGGTGCCGTCGGGGGTGTTCTCGCAGGCGGCTTCCACCGTGACGGCAGCACTGTGCAGGTCGTCGGACATCTCCGGCGTCACGCGCAGGGCGGGCGCACCGTGGTTACCCAGCGCAAAGTGACTGTGCGGTACAATAAGGATATGTACATCGCGGTAGATGCCGCCATAGAAGGTAAAGTCCGCTTTCTGCGGGTAGACCGTGCGGTTGGCGCTGTTGTCCACGGTCACAGTCAGCGTGTTCTGCGCAGCCAGCGCGGGGGTCAGGTTGACGCGGAAGGTGGAATAGCCGCCCACGTGGCGGGTCAGCTGCTGGTCGTTCAAGGTGACGACTGCCGTCATGGCGGCACCCTCAAATTCCAGCCAGACCTCCTCATCGTCGGCGTGTGCGGGGGCGGCGAATTCCTTGGTATAGGTGCAGGTCCCGCGGAAGTAATCGTTGCCGCCGTCGGTGCCGTCGGCGGCGTTCCAGGTGTGGGGCAGGGTAACAGCCACCGGTGCCGCGCCGGGTTTTGTGAACTGCCAATGGGAATTGAAATTCAATGTGCTGCGCATACAAAACTCCTTATTCAAAATCGCTCAATTTCCAGCTGTCGCGCCAGTAGATCTTCGGCTTGCCTTCCTCAAATGTGATGGGCAGCCAGACGTAATTGGCGCGGGAAGTATTGGCGCTGGTCAGCATCGGGCTTTGCATCATGGTTTGCATTTCTTCGGACGTTGCCTTGTAGTGTTCGGGGTCAAAGCGTTGCGCGGTGCAGCGCTCCAGCAGATCCGCCAGTTTAGCATCCACGGGGTAGTCCGGCACCCAGCGGTCAGCCAGCGCAATGTAGAGGTCGCGCTTACCGGGAACTTTGAACACCTGCGAGATTTGGCTATTGAAGGACGCATGGCTCGCGTCATCTGCGTGCGGGTCACCGATGCTCACAAACGGCCTGTCGGGCGCGTCGGACACGGCGCTGTCGCTCTTGTTCGGCACATACCCGGTCATGCCGGAGGTCAGCATATACCACTTGCCGCCATGCTCAAACACAGCCGGCGCTTCGCGGCTGAACGGCGCGTGCAGACCCTCGTACTGCCAGCAGATTTTTTCTTCCGCCTCCAAGAAGTCCCGCGTCAGGCGCATCGTCAGCTGACCGTTGTGGTTTGCGTCCATATAGAGGTACGCCGTATCGCCGCAAACGGCAATGTCAAAGTCACCGACCTCGCAGCCAAACGGGCGGTAGTGGGCTTTGACAATTTCATAGGGACCTAAGAATTTGTCAGCCTGCAAGACCGTAAAGCAGGCATTGTCACCGCAGTGCTTGATCCAACAGACATACTTGCCCGTGTACGCGCATTTGACAATGTGCGGGCGGTCAGCGCGGGACGTGGGATACAGCGGCGCATCCTTGTCGGTTAGGTCGGGCTGGATGAACAAGCCCAAATCTTCCCAGTTACACAAGTCGGTGGATCGGTAGGCGCGCATTCCCCATGTCCAGACCGAGCATTTGCCGTCGGTGTGATCCTTGTTTTCGCCATACCAGTAGTAGACGCCGTCGTCGTAATACAGCGCGCCGCCGTGGGCTTGGATGCGGCGACCATGGGTGTCGCGCCAGACCTTGCCGGGGTAGATGGCATCGCGGGGCGGTTCCGGCACGACCTCAGCCCCGTCGGGGGTCAGCGGCGTGTCGGACATTTCCGGCTCGGCACTGTACAGTTCGAGCGCACACAGAGCTGCGTCCAGCGCGTCGGCAGCTTCGTCGGGGATAGCTCCGCCCGAAAATTGTAGGATTTTACGAACGGAGAAGCCCAGTGCTGCGGGCTGGTTTTCTGCCATCGTGCGCATACCGGGCAGGAATTTGTCAAACACGGCGCGGCTTTCTTCATAGGTAAAAATCTCTTTCAATGAGCTATCCAGTGAAAGCGTAACCTTCTTCATGGTTCATCCCTCTTTCTTGATTTTATTCAATGCGGCGTTCAGCTGTTGGATCATGGCGGCGGTCTGTTCCCCGACACCCTCGATGGCAAACAGAACCTCGGTGCCGTCGAGGGTGTTCTCGCAGGCGGCTTCCATCATGACGGCGGCACTGTGTAGGTCGTCAGACACCTCCGGCGTCACGCGCAGGGCGGGTGCACCGTGGTTACCCAGCGCAAAGTGACTGTGCGGTGTTGCCTTAACAATTCAATGTATAGTGACCGCTGCCGACCGTATGCTGTGTGCCATCCGGCAGAATGATTCTGGCGGTGGTATTACAGGGAATGTCGGCGGTTAAGATGAATTGTCCGCCTTCACGTTTCCAAGACACATATACGGTTCCATTCTCCGTTTCAAAGCTACGCTTGGCCCACGTCAAGCTTTTGTCCGGCTGAGGATGAATCATAAGCCGCCGATAGCCTGTATCATCTTGGTCTACGCCGCCGATGGTGCGGAAAATCCAATCGTCTACCGTGCCGTAGGTATAATGATTGAAGCTCTCTTTTTTAGGCGTTCCATCGGGCTGATACATCTCCCAGCTTTCCCAAATTGTAGTGGCACCGCGCTTTACCTGCGCCAGCCACGACGGAGACTCTGTCTGGTACAAAAGCGTATAGGCGAGTTCGCGCTGCCCGCCGATGCAGAGCGCATCCAGCAAATAGGGCGTGGGCAAAAATCCTGTGTCTAGGCGGTCGCCGTTTGCGTGAATGATTTCTGCCAGCTTTGTACCGAATTTGTCCACCCATGCATCCGGCACAAGCCCAAAGACCAACATCAGCACATAAGCACCCTGCCGTTCATACCTTAAAACACCGTCTGCCGTAATAAGTGCTGCCCGGATCGCGCGTTTCATCTTGTCGGCTTCTTCCTGATACCGAACAGCATCCTCTTCGCGCCCTAAAACGGCGGCAGCCTGTGCCATTTTGTGGACGACCAGCCAGCCGAAAATCGGCGTTGTATAGGCAGAAGTTGTAGCCATTGTGGTGAATAACTGCTCTTGAGGTGCTCCGGCAAGGCTGGGCACCAGCCACTCACCAAACTGGAATCCGGTGTCCCACAGATGTTCTTCCACTTCATCGGGCAGGGTGCTGTTCGGTGCGTGAATACGGGCACGGCTGATAACATAGTCGCACCAGCCCTTCATGCTGTCATACTGCTTTTCAAGGATGCAGGTATTGCCGGTAACTTCGTACATGGCCATCGGCACCGTCACGGCAGCATCACCCCAACCGGCACTGCACACGGGACCGCCGCATCCGGTTTGCTCCCCCATCTGAATGCCGGCATAGTGGTAGATAGACACATCCGGAACCGTAAAGGGAATCGAGCCGTTTTCGCGCTGGTCCACACGCAGGGATTGCAGCCACTGGGTCAGAAACGGCGTGACATCCTCATTCAGCAAGGCAGTTTTGGCATACAAAGAAATATCGCCGGTCCATCCCGCCTTTTCGCGTTGGGGACAGTCGGTGGGAATGGACATCATATTCGCACACTGGCTCCAGCGAGTGTTTTGGTATAAGCGGTTTAAATCTGCATTGGAACATTCAAAGGTTCCGGCATTTGCTTTTTCGGTAGAAAGAACGACAGCCACAAATTGCTCGGCAATCGGATTTTCCACCCCGCTGACACGCAGATAACGGAATCCGTGAAAAGTGAACCGCGCCTCAAATGTTTGCGGCGTACCATCGGAAATGAACACGTCTTTTTGCTCGGTTATGCCCATTGCACTGTCGATGTTATTGAAATAGTTTCCCTTTGCGTCAACTGCTTCAAAATGTTCTAACGTCACTGCTGCACCTGTCGGCAAATCCACAGTCACACGGGCGCGACCTGCGACGACCTGTCCAAAATCCACGATCGTCTCGCCCTTGGGACTGGTATAAACACACTGTGCGGGCAATTCTTTTACGCAGATCACCGGGTCGTCAAACTGCGGGTATAAAACGGAATCGCTCTGCTTTGTATCTTTGACAGCGGGCAGCCAGTCAGCAGCAGTAAAACCGGGCATATCCCAGCCGGGCAAGGCCAGACGCGCGTCATAGAGTTCTCCATCAAAAATATCCGAGGCACGCACAGCGCTCTCGTGTGTCAGCACGCCTTCGTCGGAGCAAATACGGGTGTGTGTGCCATCGGCATTTTCAATTTCAAGTTGGAACAACACCGTATGGTCGGGCTGCAAGCCATCAATGGGCGGCTGCGTCTGCGGGCAGCAATACCAGCCGTCGCCGACTTCCATGCCCAGTACATTTTCACCGATATGCAAAAGTGCCGTTAAATCGTAAGTCTGAAAGCACAACAACCCCTTGTAAGATGTGTGTTCCGGGGCAAACTCCCGCATATCGGGGCGTTTTCCGTTTACGGTCAGGCGGTAAACTCCAAGGCAGGTGGCATATAGCCGCGCACGGCGGGGTGCGGCGCTAAGAGTAAACGCGCGACGAAACAGCGTGGCCGGCGGCTGTGTGCCGAACCCTTTTTTGCGCTGCACATAGGCGCGGGGTGTGCGCATCCAATCGGCTTTCCATTCCTTGGAAGACAGCGAGGTTTCAAAGCTGCTTTCGGCGGTGGTATTTTCGCCATGATTATCCCATACAGTCACTGCCCAGCGGTAGAATGTTTGCGGTCGCAGAAGATCGGGACCGCAAACAAAAGCGTTGCATGCTGTTTCCACCCGCCCGCTGTCGAAGCAAACCGTATCGTCTGCATAGATCCGTAAGCGATATGCGGTTTGCATTGTGTTCGGTTTTTCACTTTTCAGTTTCCAACCAAAATAGGGCTGCTCGTCAGAGTTGATGCCGAGAGGGTTCGCACGATGATTCACGGAAAGGGCATAGAGATTCATAGGAAGCACCCATCTTTCTGTATTGTATACCCTACAGTATAAAGTGCTGCTTCCGCGCAGAAAACAAAATAAATGGCGTTTATGTATACTAATTCGACTTTCTTTGGTAAAAAAACCAAACAAAATACGCAAACGCCATTTTTTTGGCAATACTGCATAATTCTAAGCGCCGAAGCGCTGCTTAAGCCGTAAGGCGGGAATTGTGCGATGCTGCATTTATTCTCTGTTTGCTTTTACATCGAGGCGGAAAGGATGTATGTCAATTTTTCCTCGTCCTGCGGAAACTGGCACACGATTTTTCCCTTTCTCAGCAGTTCCTCATTCCCGGCTAACGCGGCGAACAGATATTTGGACAGGGTGGATTTCAGATTCAGCTTGTCGCCTTCCCGGGTACAAAACAGTACCTCCCCACGGCATTGCTGTACCGCCTCCAGAAAAGCGGCAAAATCTGTATGGCTGGTCAAGGTCATGGTTTGTTTCCTCCGTTATTGCGGTACTCCGTGGGGCTGCATCCTATTACCTTGCGGAATACGGCGGTAAAATAGCTGCGGGAACTATAATGCAGTTCCTCACTGATTTGCTGCAGCGTTTTGTCTGTTCCTGTTAATTGAACACAGGCGTATTGTATTTTGGCGTGATTGATGTAATCTGTCATCCGCTGTCCTGTCTCGCGGTAAAATTTCTTTGTCAGATAGTAGGAAGTGTAACCCACCGCAGCGGCTATGTCATCCAGCAAAATGTTATCGGTCAGATGGCTATGCACATAGGCACAAATCTCCTGAACAGCATCGGATAGAGCCGGATTCATGCGGCAGTCGTGGACGCGGTGAACGAAGTCCGATACCATTGCGCTGTTGACTTCAATCAGCCCTACGTCGGTACATTGCTCAATAGCACGGATGTACTGCACCTCCAGCTGTTTCGCAATGCGGGGGGAAAGCCCGCCCTCCATGGCAGCACGGGCACAAAGCGCCGTGAAAATAATAGCGGTATCTTTGCTTTCCCTCAGGGGATTGCCCAAATTATAGGAATCTTTATCGGCAAAACGTCCCATACCTTTACTATTATCTGGATAGTAAATGTCTCCCTCGCGGATTCGCTGCATGATTTGTGCTTCCACCACGCGGGCACGGTCCGGATCCCAAGGGGAGGGGGATTCTTCCTTATCGGGAATTATGTTGCTTCGATTTTGCAGACGGATACTCCCTACATCCAGAGTTTCCTCATAGAGAACCCAGTGCAGCATTTTGATATATTGATGCAGCGTAGATAAAGGCAAAATCGGAACCTGTTCCAATTTTTCCATAATGGTTGCGGTCAAGGACACCGAAAGATTCATACCGCGCAAGCAATTTTGAAGAGTCTGCAAAGAAGCTGCGGCATCAAACACGGGTCCCAATATTACCAGATAGCTGGCATCATCGCCGTGCCATACGCACTCAGCGACCCAAAGCATACCGATAGGGTCGCTCATCAAAATGGGAGCATGGCTTTCGGGACCATGAGCAATAGCATAATCGAGGCACTGCCCTAAATCCAGAAATAAACGGAACTCCTTCTCAGCCGGGCAGGTGCAGGTGTACAGCTGTTTTTTCATCCCAAAGCACCATAAGCTCAGTCCGCAAGCGCTGTTCGCCATGTGGGCAAACAAATTGAGCCGTTCTTCGGCGATAGTTAAGACATTGTCCACTGCGCGACCTCCTTTTGCATTTCTACTACTGGTATTATAGCAGAACGCAGCCGCATTAGAAATAGCTATTTAGCGTTTGCAGAAGATAATTGGCGTTTTCCGGCAAACGAAGCCAAATATATTTCTCTTGCGCCAATTTTTGCCTGTTAAGATGACGAATCCTCTGATACAATAAGACCACAATCGATTGACACGGTAAGCTTCTACCGCACAAGTTGAAGGAGAAATCATTATGACAAAAGAAGAAAAGCTGGCGCGCAAGCAGCAGCGCAAGGCCGAAAAAGTCGGTTTGGGCAAGCTGATTTTGTGGAACTCCAGTTCCTGTTCCGTAGCATTGTCCACACTGATGCTTGGCTATGCCACGTTCTATTGTACCGATGTACTGCAGCTTGCCCCTGCTCTGGTGGGCACACTGTTCATGGTCAGCAAAATTTTTGACAGCTTTACCGATATCGTTGCGGGCTTTATTGTCGACCGCACGCAAACCCGCTGGGGTAAGGGTCGCCCGTATGAGATTTTTATGTTGTTCCTGTGGCTGTCCACATGGCTGCTGTTCAGCTGCCCGACGAGCTTTGCTACCGCGGCCAAGTGCATCTGGATCTTCTGTATGTACACCTTTATGAACTCCATCTGCGTTACGTTCCTGAATGCCAACAATGTTGTGTACATGGTTCGCGCCTTCGAAAACAAGGAACAGCAGTCTAAAATCGTTGGTTACGGCAGTATTTTTACGATGGCCGGTGCAATGGTATTTAATGTCTTGTTCCCCACGGCAATGGCAAAGGTCGGAACCGATGCCGTCGGCTGGAGCCGTCTGGTCGGTATGATCGCTATTCCGTTGACCGCAATCGGTATGCTGCGCATCCTTACCATTCCTGAAAAATTCACCCCCGTCTCTGAGAAAAATGGCGAGCAGACACATCTTAAAGACCTGCTGCCTCTGCTGAAGGAAAGCCGCCCGGTTCTTATTATCTGCATGGTTCGTTTTGTACAGAACATTGCCACGGGCTTGGGTGTCGGCACTTACTACTGGCAGTACATCATCGGAAACCTTGGAATGATGGGCGTTGCCTCGGTGACCACGATTCTGGTATTGCCGCTGGCTTTTGCCCTGCCCGTACTGCGCAAAAAATTTGGTATGGCTGGTATGTCTGTCATCGGTATTTTGGTAGGCTGCATCGGCTACCTTGCAACGTTCTTTGCAGGCGGCAACATGGTATTCTTTATTGTGGCGGCTCTGCTTGTTTCTGCCGGTGCCGTGCCGCTGAATATGATGTTCAATATGTTTATTGCCGATGTAGCTGACTACAACGAATGGAAAGGCCTTAAGCGTATGGAAGGCACGATGGGCAGCTTGACCGGTCTTGCCGGCAAGATTGGCAGTGCATTTGGTGGCTTCCTGATGGGCGTTTTGATGAGCGCTTCCGGCTATGTCGGTGGTGCGGATGTGCAGGTCGATTCTGCCATTATGATGATTCGTGTACTTGCATCCGTTGCTCCGCTGGCTCTCATGCTTGTTGTTGCTGCGATTCTGCGCTTCTACACCGTAGATAAGCAGATGCCCCAAATCAAACAGGATCTTGAGGCTCGTGCCGCTGCGACCACGGAAGCAGCCGCCGAATAATACACTATTTTTGCGGGCAGGGAATTTTCTCTGCCCGCTTTTTAGAAGGGAATATGAGTAATGTACGATGCATTTTATCCCGGTCAAGTGTGGCTGGATACAAACGGGAACCGCATTCAAGCACATGGCGGCTCACTGATTTATCTCGATGGTGTGTACTACTGGTACGGCGAAAACAAGGAAAAAACGGACAAGGCTGCGGGCATCTGGCACTGGGGCGTTCGTTATTACGCATCTACAGATTTGTATAACTGGGAGGATCGAGGTCTGCTCATCCCGCCCGTGACGGATGACCCGAACAGTTCGCTGCACCCCACTTCTATGATGGATCGTCCGCACATCATTTATAATGCACGGACCAAAAAATATGTCTGTTGGCTGAAAATTATGGAGAAAGACCAGACGCAGACCGAAACAGTGCTTACGGCAGACTCCTTCTTTGGTCCGTATACCATTGTGAGGGAAAAACTGCGCCCACTTGGTATGAGTGCGGGTGACTTTGACTTGGCTGTAGCACCGGACGGAAAAGCGTATTATTTCTTTGAACGCGTACATTCTGAGACGATCATCGCCGATTTGACGGAGGATTACACCGATGTGACCGGCTATTACTCCACGCATTTTCCCCACAAAGGACCGCCCCATGTGCGGGAGGCTACGGCTCATTTTATACGGCATGGAAAACACTATTTGTTGACTTCCGGCACAACCGGGTATTTCCCGAATCCGTCAGAGGCAGCCATGGCTGATACATGGCACGGTCCTTATACGGTACAGGGTGACCCGCATATTGGTGACAAGACAAAAACGAGCTTTCACAGCCAGATTTCGTCGGTATTCAAGGTTCCGAACAAAAAGGACTTGTACATTGCCTGTGCCGACCGCTGGATGCCGAATGCACCGGATTACGACTACACGCATTATGGTCCGCTTTACGACAGACTCTTTGATCCGGACGTGGAGAAAACGCCTGCAGATTGGGCGCTGCTTGCCAATTTGCCGCAAGAGGATACGCGCAATGCCGACTACGTTTGGCTTCCCCTCCTTTTTGACGGCGATAAAGTGAAGATCGAATGGCGGGACAGCTGGAAACTGGAAGATTACGAGTAAAGGAAATACGATGATGCAGAAATACCAAGATAGCAGTCTTTCCCCGGAAGAACGTGCAAGTGACCTGCTGGCACGGATGAATTTGGATGAAAAATTTGGTCAGATTCAATGCTACAATGCCATTGATTCTTTCCTTGGCAAATCGGTGGAGAAGCAGAACCCCTACGGTGTCGGTCAGGTTTGCATTTTGATTGCGACTATGCTGGACGATGTGGGCAGCGCAGCGGGACTTATTGCAAGGCTGCAGAAACAAATCATGGAGTCCGGCAAACATCATATCCCCGCAATTTTCCATATCGAGACATTAACGGGTGTGATGGTGACAGCGGCGACTTCTTTTCCCTGCGGGCTGGGGCAGGCTTCCACATGGGACCCGGAGCAGCAGCAGAAAATGGCAGCCTGCATTGCCCGACAGGGACGCGCTATGGGAATCAGTCATGCGCTGGCTCCTGTGTTCGATATCTGCCGTGACCCGCGCTTTGGTCGTATGGGAGAAACCTACGGTGAGGATCCGACCCTTGCCGCTGCGATGGGGACAGCCTATGTGAAAGGCTTACAGGATAAACATCGTATGAGTGCCTGCAGCAAACATTTTCTTGGGTTTATGGCAGGACAGGGTGGAATCCATACGGCACAGGCAGTCGTTTCCCCGCGTGAACTGCGTGAAGTTTATGCCAAGCCGTTTCAGGCAGCCATTACAGATGGAAAACTTGACAGCGTAATGAACTCCTATGCTGCCATTGATGGGCAGGTCCCGGCAGGCAGTAAGGCAATTCTGCGTGATCTGCTGCGCCGTGAGATGGGCTTTAACGGTGTAACTGTGTCGGATTACAGTGCTGTGGAACAGCTGGAATCGACTTATCATCTGGCGGAGAGTCCTGCCGATGCAGGCCGCCTTGCGCTGGAAGCGGGTATGGATCAAGAGCTTCCGACCATTGCGGCTTATAACGATGAACTGAAAGAAAACATTCGCAGCGGTGTTGTGCAGGAATCGCTGTTGGACGAAGCGGTGCTGCGTATTCTGACGATGAAATTCCGTTTGGGTCTGTTTGAAAACCCCTTCCCCGCTGAAAATGTACAGGCGGAAATCACTCCCGCAGATACGGCGCTGAACCGCAAAATCGCGCAGGAGTCAATGATCCTGCTGAAAAACGACGGTGTTCTGCCACTGGCAAAGAGCGCAAAAAAGGTAGCTGTTATCGGCTGGCACGCTGACAGTGTCCGTGCCTTATTTGGCGGATATTCGGCACTGGCCATGAAAGAAAATACGCTGGGCGTTAAGATGAGCATGGCCGGCATCCAGGCTGATGCGGATTCTCCGGCTGCAGAAAATGCGGTGCAAAAGACATATCCGGGAAGCGAAGTCGTTATGGAAAACCCCGGTGTCGAGCCGCTGGCACGGCGCTGCTATCCCGATGCGTATAGTATGCTGGGGGCATTGCGCCTTGCTACCCCGCATACAGAGTTTCTGTATGCACAGGGATACCCCTATGCCGGCAATGAGGAAAGCGGTCATGATGCGGCACTGCAGATCGCAAAAGATGCCGATTTGGTGATTTGCACTTTGGGCGGTCATTATGGCTGGAATGCGTCCTGCACAACGGGCGAGGGTATTGATGCCATGCACATTGGACTGCCGGTCTGTCAGGAACGCTTTCTAGAAAAACTGGAATCGCTGCACAAGCCGGTTGTCGGCGTTCACTTTGACGGTCACCCCATCAGCAGCGATACGGCAGACCGCGTATGCAACGCGATACTGGAGGCATGGGCTCCCGGTGCGCAGGGCGGTGAGGCCATTGCCGCGCTGCTGACCGGAACGGCGAATCCCTGCGGCAAGCTGCCCTGTACCGTGGCACGCCATGAGGGGCAGATTCCTGTGTACTACAACCACCCGACAAATACCTGTTACAGTATGACAGGAGGCACGCCGAAAAACGCCTATATCGATGGAGCGCACACGCCACGCTACTGCTTTGGTCATGGACTGAGTTATACAAAATACGAGTACGATACATTGCGGTTGGAAAAAGACGCTATTCAGGCCGACGGTGTACTGAAAGGGCGGCTGCATGTGCGCAACGCAGGAAATAAAGCTGGCACAGAAATCGTGCAGTTTTATGTGCATGATGTGGCGGCAAGCATGGTACGTCCCGTTAAAGAACTGGTGGGGTTTGCCAAAGTGAATCTGCAGCCGGGTGAAGAAAAAACGGTCTGTCTTTCCCTGCCAATGAGCCAACTGGCTTTTCTGGATGCCGATATGCGTTGGAAAGTCGAACACGGGAAAGTCGAGCTGATGGTCGGGGCATCCTCTGAGGATATTCGCGGGAAAGCGGAGTTCATGATTGTGGGAGATGCTTATCCCGATGGCAAAAATCGCAGCTTTGTAGCTGACACAAAAATCATGTAAAGGTAAATTGACAATGCAAAGATTGGATTTTAACACCGGCTGGCATTTCAGCTGCCCCGATGGTCGCGATTTTGATGTGACCCTGCCGCATGACGCCATGCTCAACACGCCGCGCAATACCGAGCCGGGGTTTACATGGTTTCTGCTGGCAGGCTGGCGCGGCAACGATTATACCTATACAAAGAATCTGCACATCACATCGGAACTTATAAATAAGCACCTTGTACTGGAATTTGAGGGTGTATACTGCATGACGACGGTGACAGTGAATGACCGCCCCGCCGCCGAAAAAGCTTACGGGTACACGCCATTTACGGTGGAACTGGATGGACTTCTGCGCGAAGGCGACAATACAATTAAAGTCACCGCCCATGTGCCGCAGGACGGTCATAATCGTTGGTACACGGGCGGCGGTATTTACCGCCCGGTGCATCTGCTGGTGGGTGAGGACGCCTATATGGAACGATACGGCGTGCGTGTCACAACGTTGTCTGTTGCACCCGCTTGCGTGCGGGTCGAGGTAATGACCCACGGCGGTGACTGTGCCGAGGTGCGAATCGCCGAGAAAAACGGGAAGGAAGTAGTTTGCGCCCAAGCGGCTGTTGCAGACGGACGCGCTGTGGTCGAACTGGAGATTCCGGACGCAAAGCTCTGGAACGCCGAACATCCGAATCTGTATCTTGCCGAAGTCACCCTGTACAGCGGCGGAAAAGCAGTTGACACGGTCACGGAATCGTTTGGTCTGCGTGTCATTGAAATTGACCCCGCGCGTGGATTGCTTATCAATGGGAAACCGACGTTTTTGCGCGGTGGCTGCATCCATAATGATATGGGCGTTATCGGCGTTATCAACAATGATGCCACCGAACTGCACCGCGCCCGCAATATCAAAAAGGCCGGGTTCAACGCAATCCGCAGCGCCCACCACCCGATGAGCCGCAGTCTGATGAAAGCTTGCGATGAAGTGGGTCTTTATGTGATGGATGAGGCGTTTGACTATTGGTATCGTATGAAGTCCCCCAATTCCCCTTATAACCGATATTTTATGCAGGACTTTAAGGTCGATACAGCCGCAATGGTGCAGGATGCCTACAATCATCCCAGTGTGGTGATTTACTCCATCGGCAACGAAATCCCGGAGGCCGGCGGTGTAAAGGGCGTGCGCGTCGGCAAGGAAATTGTAGATGCCATCCATGCGCTGGATACGACCCGTCCGACCACTTTATGCCCCAGCGTACATTGGCTGCGGGAATATCTGGACGGTACGCCTTATCTGACAACCGATGAGGACGAATGGATGCGCGATGACCCAGAACGACAAAAGGCGGATTGGATGCACTATGCGTCCATCTTCCGCAGCGCAGTCAACAATCTGCCTGACAACGAGAAAGGGCAAGCTTACCCGGAAACCTACATCCGCATGGATGAAGATGCCACAAAAAACCTTTACCCTTATTTGGATATTGCCGGGTATAACTACTATGAGGATCGGTATGAGGTGTTGCATGAACTCCACCCGGAACGTGTACTGCTGGGTACCGAAACCCGCCATACCATGCTGCCGGATACGATGAAGTTTGCCAAGACACACCCCTACTTGATCGGCGATTTTGTCTGGACATTGCAATCTCACTTGGGTGAAATCAACTGCTGCGACCTGCACTATGAGGAAAACGAGGAACACAAAAGCTACCCGTGGGTCACAAACCACGGCGGCGTGCTGGATTTGACAGGGCAGGCAGAGCCGTCGCTGCATCGTTATGAGTTTATTTGGGGCGGCTTTTTAGACAAGCCTGTACACGCGCTGTACCTTGCCAGCCAGCCGCCTGTTCATAACGGAAAGCCCCCTATTGCCACAAGTTACCGCTGGACCGATACGGTAGACGGCTGGACTTATGAAGGATATGAGGGAAAACGGACTTTTGTAGATGCCTACACGGATGCTGACAGTGTGGAAATTTTTGTGAACGGCAAGAGCGCGGGCAAGGCACAGGTGAAAGACTACTTTGCCAAGATCCCCTGCATTTATGAACCGGGTGAACTCGTGGGTGTTGGCTATGATGCGGACGGGCATGAAATCTACCGCACTTCGGTGCGCACAGCCGATGCCGAAACCGTGCTGACCGTCAAGACCGATAAGAACATTTTGCGCGCGGGCGGACAGGATTTCTGCTTTGCGGATGTTTATGTAACAGATAAAAACGGCACCGTCAAACTGCTGCCCGACTATGATGTGAAAATCGAGGTGGTCGGTGCGGCATCTTTGCAAGGCTACGGCAGCGCCGCCTATAAAAACGCTGAGCATTACGACCAACACCACCATAAGAGCTGGCAGGGTCATTTACAGGCTGTCCTGCGCAGCACGGAAAAGACCGGACCGGTGACTGTGACCTTTACTGCCGACGGCTGCGCTCCGGCAATCCTACATTTGAGCGCTGAATGAGGAGAAAATTATGAAAAATCACGGAATGAACCCGTATCTCCCAAGCTGGGAGTATGTGCCGGACGGTGAACCGCATGTGTTTGGCAAACGTGTCTATGTCTACGGCAGCCATGACCGCTTTGCCGGCTATGCTTTTTGCCAGAACGACTATGTATGCTGGTCAGCCCCGGTGGATGACTTGACCGATTGGCAGTACGAGGGCATCATCTACACCCGCGCCGAAGCTGCCCATAACGAGGATGGCCGCCAGTGCCTGTACGCCCCCGATGTGACCTGCGGTCCGGATGGACGCTACTATCTCTATTATGCGCTGAACGAAACCTCTGCCATCTCGGTGGCTGTCTGTGATACCCCCGCAGGGAAATATACCTATTACGGGGATGTTCATTACCCGGATGGCACGACTTTGGGCGCACGCCCCGGTGATGAGCAGCAATTTGACCCCGGTGTGCTGACCGAGGGGGAAACCACATGGCTATACAGCGGCTTCTGCCCGCCGATGATGCCAGGTCGCACAGGGGCGCTCTGTTATCGCCTTGCGTCCGATATGCTGACTGTTGAGCAAACATATCCGGCTGTTGTACCCGGTGCCCAGACTGCAAAAGGAACGGGCTTTGAGGGACACGCATTTTTCGAGGCAAGCAGCATCCGCAAAGTGGGGGATAAGTACTATTTTATCTACTCGTCCGAGTTGAGCCATGAACTGTGCTATGCTGTCAGTGACAGCCCATGCCGCGGCTTTGTTTATGGCGGCACGCTGGTAGATAATGCCGATTTAGGCTTGTGTGATACGGCGCGGTATTTTACGGGCAACAACCACGGCAGTATCGAGCAGATAAATGGGCGCTGGTATGTGTTCTACCATCGCCACACGAACAGCAGCATGTTCTGCCGTCAAGGCATGGTGGAACCGATTGAAATTTTGCCGGACGGGCGTATCCCGCAGGTGGAAATCACAACAAGCGGACCGAACGGCGCTCCCTTGCCGGCTGTCGAATTGCGTGAACTGCCCGCCTATGCCGCCTGTAACCTGTATATGACGCAGCCGCCGCAGGTCAATGCCGAGGCCGGGCAGAATCCGTTCCCGTACATCACGCAGGACGGCGCGGATGTCATGCCGGAAAGTGAAAGTAAACCGGAAGCATATATCTGCAATTTAACTCCCGGTACGGTAGTTGGATTCAAATATCTGAATTTTCAGAATGTCACGAAAGTATCGGTCAAGACGCGTGGTATGTGCTATTATGGCGGCTTTGACGTACTCCTCACTGCGGATGGTGAGCCGATAGGCACGGTTTCAGCGGCAAGAGGGAACGAGTGGACATGGCAGACAACGGAACTGGCAATCCCTAATGGAATCAGTGCCATTTATTTCCGCATGAAGGGCTATGGAACACTGTCGTTGGCCGCCGCGAAGTTTCATTGAGAAAGGAACAAATCCATGCTGGAAGATTATCAAAATAAGGTCTGCGTTGTAACGGGTGCCGCCAGCGGCATCGGCAAAGCACTGTGTGAAAAACTGGTGGCACTGGGCGCACAGGTATACGCACTGGATCGCAATAAAGCAGATATAGAGGGCTTGTCAGCCTTTGTTGAAACAGACTTGTCCGATAAAGGAAGCATTGATGCGGCCTTTGGCGTTTTGCCGCAGGTGATTGACCGATTCTTCGGTGTGGCGGGTCTGTCCGGGGCGCGGACAAGTTACTGGCTGACGTTCACAGTGAATTTTATAGCAAACAAGTACATGACCGATACCTATTTGGAAAAACGCATTCCGTCCGGCGGCAGCATTGCCTATGTGACAAGCTGTGGTGGTCTGATGTGGGAAAAATGGCGCAAAGAGTATGTGAAAGTTATGGACTGCAAGACGTGGGATGAAATGGTTGCGTTTATGAAATCAGTTTCTCCTAAGGATGGCGTGGGGGTTATGGCCTACACCCTCTCCAAGCGTGCAATGAACTACTACACCTCGCTGAAAGCCGTGGAGCTTGGAAAGCGCGGGATCCGTGTGAATGCATTGCTGCCGGGCTCCACCGACACCGGCATGAAAAAAGAATTTGAGAAAATGGCCGGCGGGCAGGATAATCTTGTCAAAGAAAACGGCGGCGCAGGACGCCTTGCTACCCCACAGGAGATGGCCGATCCGCTGCTGTTCCTTAACAGTGGTATGGCCGCCTTTGTTTCCGGATTGTTGCTGATTGCAGATATGGGTCACAACTGTGAAAAGACGCTGGGATTCTGCAAAAATCAGTTGGATGTTCCCGCAGCACTGAAACTGTATAACACGAAGTTTTTTCAGAACAAGTTGAAAACCAATCAGTGATATTTGATGTGCGCGGTTTCTTTTATTATTTAGATCACCGCATGATTGACGATATTACGCGCAGTATTTGATTTTTATTGAATTTACATCAAGATTTGCGGGGAAAGTGTACCCTTACGCCCGGATAAAACAGAGAAAATATAGAAAGAGCCCGGAGGACCTTACCAAATCGGTAAGGTTCTCCGGGCTCTTTTTTCTTCCCCCGGAAAGTGTATTCAAAAGGGTTACACAAGGCAACAGAAAAAATCAAGAAAGGATGTGAGCATATGACAAATACCATATTTTACAACGGTTTGCAATGGGAAAATCAGCGAACAGCATTTCATTCTTTTCGTAAATCAGATACCCACCGACCTATGGTTTTCGCCATAAGCTGGTGGGCATCTGTTGTTCTGGTTTATAATTCACTGATGGTTGCAGTAATGGGCTGCATGAGGATTCGCCTGACCGGGTTATATACTGCCAGCACCACAGCCGCCAGCACGACTACGACAATCACGGCAAGACAGCCCCACGGCACCTGCCACGCTGCACCGAAATAATGGGTGATGAGCAGGATATACAGCTTCCGATTCAGCACAAGCCCCAGCGCAATGCCCACCACAAGACCGGACACCGCATAGGTGCTAGCTTCGGCAGAGATCATGCGTTTCAGCTGTGCATCATCCATCCCGATGGCACGCAGGATGCCATACTGCTTCATTCGTGCCGACACGCTCATGGAAATGCTGTTGATGATGTTCAGAATGGTGATTCCTGCAATCACGATGAGAAACGCATAGACCACCAGATGGAACGCCCAGTAGGTGCTTTGTATCATCCGATTTCCTTCGATTCGGTTGGAAAAAACAACCTGCTTGTTTAACGTGTCGCTCAGCAGGGTGTGTATTTGTGCAATGGCTGCGTCTGCTGTGGTATCTTTTAGTTGAATATCGATCACCGCATAGCGGTTTTGCCCGGTCAGCTGATGGAAGGTTTCTTCGGTGCAGATAACAATCGGGAAATCGGTACTACTGAACGGGCTGTCGTTCAATACACCCACGACTGTGAGCTTTGCATCCTCCAGCTGAATGGTATCACCCACGGTCAGGGAGTTGCTTTTGTCGAATACCGTCAGCACAGGGTACGTGCCATCCTCCGGCTCCTGCGGAAGGGTTCCGCCAATCAGGTCTTTTTTCGCCCAGCCAAACTGTATACTATCGTATGAAATCAGGTCGATGGACCCCTGTTTTCCCTGATATTCCGCCGGGAGAGGGCAATACATCCGCCCGAATGCGTGTTTGACTTCCGGCAGAGCTTCCAGCTGCTCCACCAGCACCGGGTCAAGGACATTTTGCCCGGATGTTTCAGCCACCGATAAGTCCGGTGCGTAGGACTGCACCGGATTCAGCGCAAATCCAACCCATCGAAGCAAAACCGAAAAGCTCAAAAACAGGAGAATGCTTAACGCAAAGGAACCTGTCATCAGAAGCAAGTTCTTTTTGGACGAGATTGCATGGCTGACGCCCAAAGAAAGCTCTGCACGACTTCCAAACAACCGAGCATGACACGGAGAATCCGCTGCATTTTCCACCGCATTCCCAGTTGCTGCTGTGATCGGAGAAGCTTTTGCCGCCCGCCGTGCCGGAGAAGATGCCGCGAACCAAACCGTGATAAGTCCCAGCACGGAACCACAGATAATACCGACCGGGCTGATGCCAAGCACTGGTAAAGAGCTGAACTCCTCGCCGATAAATCCACGCAGAAAGGAACACAATCCCCATGTGGAAACGATTCCCAGCACACATCCTGCTGGAACAGCAGTTTTACACCAGAAAAGGGCTTCCAGCCGGACAAGCATCCGAACCTGATTTTTTCCTGCCCCAAGACAACGCAGCATTCCATAATAGCTGGTACGCTGAGCTACATTGCTGTTGATGCTGCCTGTGATCATAAAAATTCCGGCAAGGACGACCATGCCAGCCAACACAGCCGCTACCGCATATAAGCCTACAATATAATCGTTGTTGCTGCTTGCGTTCAACGCCATCAGGTAAGTATTTTCGGAGATTTTTTCTTCTGAAATTCCGTACTTGTTTTCGATGTTCACAATGGACTGCCGCAAATTGGTACGTGGCTTGAACTGGATGAAATACTGTGTTTCAAAGGATTCTTCTACCTGTGCGGCAATCTGAGAAAATGTACTGCGGTTCATCACCAGCACAACAGCATCATACTGGTTCGTATCGGAGGTATCCTCATTGAAACCTGCGACAGTAAGCGAAATGGTCTGTCCATCCGGGAGCGTCAGCGGAATCGCTGTGCCGACCGTAACATCCAGCCAATCCCGGATGTTTGCTGTCACGAGCACTTCGCCATCCGCCGGGGCAGTGCTACACTGCATTCCCGGAAAGATTTGAAGGATTGCATCATCTGCTCCTACCAGTGCGGCACGTTTATCTCCGGCAAAGTAGTTTTCCGTAAGGGAAGCGTTGATGTCGCTATACGCCGAAAATGCAGCAACATCCTCCTGTGCGGCAAGCTCTGCGGCTGTTTCAGGGGAGATGTCCTTTACCATGATATGCCAGTTTCCGTTTTTGTTCAGCTGGTTTGAGGTTTCCATCCGAATCGCCATATCTGCCATACTGAACACCGCCGTGACCAGAAACACCGCAAGGACGATGCACAAAATCGTCATGCGGTTCTGCCGTCTGCGTACCTTGGCAGAAATCGGGATCAGGCTCAGATAGCTTTTCATTTCTGTGCTGCTCATTCCCGGCACCTCCCAAAATCGGTCAGGCAGCCGTCCGATACCTGCAACACCCGGTCTGCCGTCTGCGCAATACTGCGGTTGTGGGTGATCATCAGGATAGTCTGCTCGTATTTCCGGGATGTTTCTTTTAGCAGGGCAATGACCTCGCTGGTGTTCTGGGTGTCCAGATTGCCGGTCGGCTCATCCGCCAAAATCAGTGAAGGGCGGGTCATCAGGGCGCGGCCAATGGCTACCCGTTGCTGCTGTCCACCGGAAAGCTGGCTTGGCAGATGCTTCCGACGGTCTTTCAGATTCAGCACGGTCAGCAGTTCTTCCAGATATGCCCTGTCCGGCTTTTGGTAGTCCAGCAGCACCGGGAACAGGATGTTCTGTTCTACGGTCAGTTCCGGGATGAGGTTGAATGCCTGAAAGATAAAACCGATATTGCGGCGGCGGAAGATCGTCAGCTCCCGGTCTTTCATGGCAAAAACATCCTTGCCATCAATCAGCACCTTGCCGGAAGTCGGCGTATCCAGTCCACCAATCAGGTTGAGCAGGGTGCTTTTGCCGGAGCCGGATTCGCCAACGACCGCCACATATTCGCCTTTCGGCACTGAAAAGCTAACATCTTTCAGCGCATGGACAGCGGTTTCTCCGCTGCCGTAGGTCTTGCAGAGATGGTTGACTTCTAATAGTTCCATAGTGTATCCCTCACTTTGCAGGTTCCTTCGATTCAGACGGATTTTCTCTGTCTGTGTAGAAAAGGATAACACGTCAACCTTACTGCAAGCCTACACTCAGCCTACAATTTTGTAGGAATCGGAAAATTCAGAGTAAAGGTCGTGCCCTTTCCCAGCTCGCTGTCTACTTCAATGGTGCCGTGATGGGCTTCCACAACGGCTTTTGCCAGCGGCAGACCCAGCCCGATGCCCTGTGTATCCTGTGAAAAGCGGCTGCGATAAAACCGTTTGAAGATATGGTACAAATCTTCCGGGTGGATGCCGCTGCCGTTGTCGCGCACTTTGATCTGAACCATGGACGGCAGTGCATTCCACTCTACCTGAATCGTATCTCCGCTCTTTGTGTGGTCAAGGGCATTCTTTACAAGATTGTCCACAGCTTCCTGCATCCAGTCACGGTCGCACCAAAGTGTAACCGCCTCTGAGCCGGACAGAACAAGCTTTTTCTGTTCCTGTTCTGCACGATAGTTATACTGCCGCGCAATGTCCTGCACCATTTCAGCAACATTTTCGTTTTTCTTCTCCAAGACGACCGAACCGGCATCCAGCCGGGTGATTTTGAGCAGATTCTGCACCAGCGTTTCGATGCGGTCCAACTCCTGTTCGGACAGGTCTGCAAACTCTTTGACCTCCGACGGCGAAACAGCTTCGTCCTGAAGCAGACCGTTGTAGATATTCAACGCCGCCAGCGGTGTTTTGAGCTGGTGCGAAATATCTGCAATGGTATTTTTCAAAAAACGCTTCTCCCGTTGCTCGTTGTCTGCGTGTGCGCTCAGAACTGCCGCCAATGCATTAACGGAGTGAAACAGACGGTAAAATTCTCCCTCCCGGTCGCAGTCCAGTCGTGCATCCGGGTTGCCATCCAGACAGCTTTGGATTTGCTGGACTGCCTGTTCCAGAAGCGCGCTCTGCCTTTGGAAATAGCGAAAAAGCACGCCCCAGAGGCAGCCGCCCAGCAGAAGAAAAACCAACAGTAATGCGAAAGAGAATGCGTGCGTCGTATGCCATACGATGCCCTGCGTGAGAGTCAATGCCACCGCCCAGACCGCCAGCACGGCTTGGAACAAATTTCGGATCTCCCGGTTTGCGAATACTTTCATACGGCACCTTTACCCATTCCATTTATAGCCCATGCCGCGGACAGTCAGCAGCATCTGCGGTTTGCCGGGGTCGTCCTCAATCTTCATCCGCAGCCGCCGGATATACACTGTTAAGGCACTGCTGTCAATGTAATCCCCATCGCAGTCCCATAGTGCATCCAGAATTTGTTCCTTGGATAGCACGGCATTCGGATGCTGCATAAAGAAGCAGAGCAGCTTGTACTCTGCGCCGGTCAGTTCCAGCAAGATTCCGTTTTTGTATGCCTGCCCCTGCAACAGCCGGACGGTGATGCTGCCCGATTCCAGTACGGGTTCTCCTGCGCTGGACGCATTTGCACGGCGAAGCAGTGCATTGACCCGCGACAACAGGACACCCAGCTTGAACGGCTTGGTCAGGTAATCATCCCCGCCCAGTTCCAGTCCCATGATGATATTCATTTCCTCATCCGAAGCAGTCAGGAACAGAATCGGCACGTTGGATGTGCGCCGCACCTTCTGGCAGAAATCGAAGCCAGAGCCATCCGGCAGGGAAACATCCAGCACCAGCAGGTCATATTTTCCGTCTGACCACAGCACCTCGGCTTCTGCCAGCGTCCGGGCTGTATCCAGTGCAAAGCCCTGTTTCTTGAATGCAAAGGTCAGCCCACTGATCAGGCTCAGATCATCTTCCAAAAGGAACAGTTTTCTCATGATTCCCTCTCTTTTCTGCGTTTTGTGTGTCCTACAGGTTCAAAAGCATTATAAGTTTTTTCTGCGAACATTACAATGTGCGAAACGGAAATCAGGCACATGGTATGCTGTTCACAGATGTCCAAAGGAGCGTGCGTTTGAACAAAAAGGAAAAGTCCACAAACACTTCCCCTTATCCCGATGAAGTCATTGACCGTCTGGCGCG
>OLPQ01000435.1_pt1 | contig 37501 bp, 18 predicted proteins | sample 1672451 | NCBI WGS metagenome assembly OLPQ01 (sample SAMEA3136687, study PRJEB25190) | human gut metagenome | biome: human gut; feature: human-associated habitat; material: faeces | place: Austria | collected 2013
CAAAAAAGAATGGAATGGACAAAGGTGATAACCTGGCATTTCATCTGATCCAGTCGTTCAAGCCTGGTGAGGTTGATGCAGAAACTGCTCACCGGCTGGGGCAGCAATTTGCAGATGAAGTGCTAAAGGGAAAATATGAATATGTAATCAGCACCCATGTTGACAAAAATCATATTCATAACCATATCATCTTCAACGCTGCAAGTTTTATTGATCATCACAAGTATGTTTCTAATAAGCGGAGCTATCATAAAATCTGCCGGATCAGTAATCATATCTGTCACGAAAATGGACTTGCCACCAGTATGCCAACCGGAGAAAAAGGCAAAAGTTATAAGGAGAACATGGAATATCATCGTGGCACCAGTTGGAAAGCCAAGCTACGTGTTGCAGTTGATAAAGCAATCTGGACTTCCATCAACTATGAGGAATTTCTACAAAAAATGCAGTTAGCCGGATACGAAGTCCGCCAAGGAAAGCACTTATCCTTCCGTGCACCGGAGCAGAAGAACTTCACTTATATGAAATCTCTCGGAAGCTATTATTCGGAAGAAAATGTCCGTATACGTCTGGATAAAAATCGTAGCAAAGCGAAAGTTCCAAAGCATCTGTCCAGAGAAGCTCGCCTGTATATCAATATTTCCACGTATGTTACGACTGGCAATCGTGAAGGATTTGAACGATGGGCAAAACTCAATAATCTGAAAGAGGCTGCTCGTACCTTCAACTATCTTTCCGAAAATAACCTGCTGAATTATGAAGATTTCCAGCAGCATCTTTCTGATGTTAATGCTTCTGTTAAAGCGGCTGAGCAGAGAATAACGCAAATCAACAATGATCTGAGCACGCAGAAAGTCATTCAAAAACACTGTGATTCTTACCGGCTCTGTCGTAAAGTGATTGAAGATTGCAAATCTGCTAAAAATCCAAAAGCATACCGGACCAAACATCAGGCAGAATACCAACTCCACGATTCACTAAAAAAAGAGCTTCAGGATCTCGGTGTTACCAAAATCCCAAGCTCTAATAAAATCCAGAAGCAAATTGAAAATCTTGAATCTGAACAGGCTGCTACTATCCGGGAAAAACAGGAATTGCAGAAAAAGCAAAAGACACTGGAGATCATTAGACAGAATTTCACTGCACTGCTCGAGGCTCCCACATTTCGTGAATCTATTGAAAACAAACGAGAAAACACCTTATAAATGTTTGAGGTGTCCTATAATTTGACACCTCACTACATCTTGCCTGTCCTAATAGACTGAATAAGTTTTTGAATAAATCTCGATAATTTGCAGATGAATATTCACTCACTTTTTATCTACTCTAACAAATTCTTGTTTTCTCCATTCATATATTTCAAAATAATCATTGATTCTTTCTTTTTCTAATTTATCAAAAAATCGAAACTATCATAAAGAATTTTAAATATTCTGCTATGATAGTTTCGATTATGTTATCTACAGAGTACTATACAGTTAAACAAAAGTGTACCTCTTAACTCAAATTACATAGGCCCACTTCAATTCCCATGCCATAAGGTTTTTAGAAGTAAAATAAAATCGGGTCAAGTATAATATTCATGATAGCGGAACCGGCGCTAAAGAGCATTGCCTGTTTCAACAATCCCTCACCACACATAATCATATTTGAGGACTGTGCAAAATTGACAAACAGACTGCCTGCAAAGATGATGCGTAAATACCGGAGTGCCAGCTCCAGAATTTCTCCGCTTGCACCAGAAAGCATTAAAATCTGTTTCGTAAAAATCATGCCTATCGCCATGATGATAAGAGAAAAAATCAAATTCATGGCGATCAGATTTCCCATTATCTTGTCAATTGTAGACTGATCCCTTTTTCCAATCGCCCTGGATAGGATTGAAGCGGAGCCGATACCGATGAGCGTGGAAATCCCACTATTGGCAAGCGTAAATGGATAGGACACAGAAATCGCTGCCATAGCGTTATCTCCTACCATTTGTCCGACATAAACTCCATCCATAAAATTGTAAAGCCCAACAACCACCATGCCGATAATCGCAGGTACGCTAAGTTTTAATACTAAACTTTGCGGGCTGTCATGAAGCAGCATAGACCGAGTATCATTTTTATTTGACATCATATCACATCGTTTTCTTTTAACTGCTAGCCTTTTAAGTTACCAAAAATGTTTTATTTTGTAGAAGCAGTAATCTTGACGTACAATGTCCATCATTCTTTTAAATCATATAATAAGCCTGCCAAATATTCTGCGTTCTCTTTCTGTTCCACACAAGTATAATGGTTTCCGGGGGTTTCGATAACGTTAAAAGCTCCTAATGCCAATCCCTCCCATGTCTCCAACACCATTTTCTTAAATCCCACTTCGCCCTCCGGGGCAAAGAAATAATTTATTGTACCTAAATACGGGCATATTTCATAATGCATGGCTTCAAATGTCGCAACGCAAACCTGATATAAACTCTTAATAAGCTCCATCGGCATCTCTACATTCGTATTCTTTTTACACTGTACTGCGTATAATCCGAACCGTTCTTCTTTCTGCATCGTTGCCAATTCTCTGAAAAAGTTACCTAACTGCTCCCGTTCGGTTGTTCCAGATATACTTGTCAGAAAGCCCTTATTAATTACTCCTTTTTTCATTGATTCCTGGACTATAATCTGCTCGTACAGCGCAGGATTCGGCATCTCAATATCTGCGTAAGAAACTGGGATATTGTCCAAAAACATCATTTCCATTAGCAGTTCATCTTCTACCTTAAATGAAGGAGGCAATAAAAGGCTGTCTAATATTGAGAGTGACTTCACGGTTATCGAATTTTCATTAAGGCGGTTTGCCGTCTCTAATGCTATAACACCACCGAAACAATACCCTATCAAACTTACGGCCTTTACCTGATAACTACAGATTATTTGGGAATATATATCTGATAACATCCAAATCAAATTAGTTGACGGTATTGAACAATACTTATTCGTATCTTTAATACCTATCCCAATCACTTTTTCTCCCTTACTTGCAATTAAAGAATCTGCAAGATAGTCGAAACGGTTAAATGAGCCTAATGCACCATGGAATATTATACTAAGTCCTTTCTCCAGATCTCCGCCATATTCCCTCACAAATACAAGTTCAGAGTTTGTGTCCTCCATTTTCTTCTCTTCGACTTCCGTTTCTGTATTATTCCTAATGAACTCCGACAGTTTTTGAATGGTCGGATTATAAATCAGTTCTCTCAGTAAAGCGTCAAAAGCAATATCCTTAGAAATTTGTTCTCTAACTTTTGTAGCCATCTGGGCGAGTATTAGTGAATCCGCTCCCAAGTCATAGAAATTGTCAAATACCCCGGCTGCGCTTTGGGGAACAACGCTGTTCCAAAGCTCTATCAGTTTATTCTGTAGTTCATCAGGATTTTCTTCCCGCATTTCTTTACCTTCTGCGTTTTCCTGTTTAATGATTAACTTTTTAATTTTATCCCGGTCTATTTTCCCATTGGCAGTCAGCGGAAACTCTTCTACCGAAATAATATCCGCAGGAATCATATACTTTGGTAAATACACTTCTAAATATTGTTTTAAATCAGAATTCTTCACATTCCCTTGAACAGTCTTTACAAAAGCATAAATATCCGTTTTTACCTCATTCAGCACCACCATAGCCTGTGAAACAGATTTATGCTGTTCCAGAGTAGACTGGATCTCTCCTAATTCAATACGGTGTCCTCTCAGCTTTATCTGATTATCATTTCGCCCCTTAAACTCAATCTCACCATTAGGCAGATAACAGCCAATATCCCCTGTTTTATACATTCTGCCATTTTCTCTGCCCGTAACAAACTTTGCCTCTGTCAGCTTATGGTCATTATAATACCCTTCGGCAAGACCTGTTCCCCAAATACAAAGTTCTCCTGTCACGTATACCGGGCATGGGCGTCCTTTTGCATCATAAATAGAGAATCCCTGATTCGATAAAGGTTTGCCATAAGGTATACTCACCTCACATATCTCATTATCAACACATTCATGATATATGGACCAGATAGAGGCTTCCGTTGCACCGCCTAAGCTGATAACCATGGCATCACCAGCACATTTTTGTATATCCCCAGGCATACCTACCGGAATCCAGTCTCCTGATAACAGCACGATGCGAAGTGGTAGCTTCTCACTCTTACCGGCAAAATAACCGGTTAAAATCTGCATAAATGCGGGTACGGAATTCCAGATGGTGATTTCATATTCCTGTATAAGCTCTACCCAATGAGACGGGTCTATGTATCTTGAGAGTTTTGGATAAACCAAGGTTCCTCCACATGATAATAATCCAAAAATATCATAGACCGACAAATCAAAATTAAGTTTTGACAGCCCTAACACTGAATCCTGACTACTTACGAAAAATTTCTGGTTAATATCTTTAATTGTATTCCAAGCAGCTTTATGTGTGATAGCCACACCTTTAGGAACACCAGTAGTTCCTGAAGTAAAAATAATATATGCCAAATCATCGGGGGTCCCTCGCAATATCATACTGTCATTACTTATTGCCTCGATCTGGTCTACCGGTAACACCGGCACATGTTCAAAAACTGCACTATGACCTGAATGAATAAGAACTGCTTTTATATCAGCATTGGCTACGATTGTGTTCCAACACTGTTCCGGCTGCTCTATGTCAACAGGCACATAAACGCAAGAAGCATATAAAATACCTAATACCGCCGCTACCTGAAATCGACTTTTTGGGAGCAAAACTGCAATATTGCTGCCTGGTTTAATCCCCATTTCACTCAGGCGGTCCGCAATCCCTAACGCCATATGATGAAGTTCCAAATATGTAAATTTATCTGCAGAATCAATCACTGCTACTTTTGCAGGTTGCTTCTTAACCTGTTCCAGGAACTCGTCATACAGCATTTGAGGAGATATCTCTTTTTCAGTACTGTTTATGCCGGCTATCCGCTCCAGCTGCCATGAAGGCAGTTCTAGTTCAGAAACCTTTGTCCAGTTCACATCAGTTTCTGCCAACTCCAAAAGCCTGCTACGGAAGGTTTCAAACATATCCTTAATCAACCCATCAGGAAATACACCGTTTCTAACATCCCAATCCGCCTGTAATCCATATTCTCCGTCCATGACTTGGCAGTCTATGAATACTTGCGGTGTCTGGCTGATTCCATTTCCGTGAAACTCACCTTGCAGCTTCTTATCAGAAAGGCCAATAGCGCTGGTAAAAACAATTGGCATTAAGGAATGTTCCCGTCCTTTTTTTCGCGATATTTCCCTGATGACCTCAACACCATTAAACAAACGATGATCCAAATCTTCAAACAATTGGCCTGAAATCTCTCGGGCCTTATCAATAAAAGGCTTCGATTTTTCCATACGTGTTTCCAAAAGGTTTACAGATGTAAAATCTCCGACAATCTCCTCTACCTTCTGGTGAATGGGCACTCTGTTGAGAACGGTGAGATTAATACAAAATTCTGATGTCTGACTCCACCGTTCTATTACTTCTGCATAAGCTGTCAATACCACTGCCGTTGGCGTTATTCCAAAATGATTGGAGTATCTTTTTAATCTATTCCATTTTTCCTGATCAATCTCCATAAAATATCTTGAAAAATCACTCCTGTTTTTAATTGGATTTCTAAGTATTGGAAGCTCCGGGGCCTTTGGCAAACTCTCTATCCTATTTAACCAGTACTCCTTATCAACCTTATACTGTTCTGTTTCTTTCAATTTTCTCTCGGCTATCAAATAGTCCCTAAATGTCACTCCCACTTCAGGCAACAATTGTTCCGGCGTGAAATAAAGTGTTTCAAACTCGTATAATAGCATCCAAATACTTTTCCAATCTGCAATTAAAAATTCCATTGAAAAGTGAAGGATGGATTCCTTATCTGTATGGCTCACTGCAATTTCAAACATGGGCCAGCTTCCAAGTTCATATACAGCATTTCCCATACGATTTCTAATTTTTTCAAGAGCCTTACCAGCCTCAAAAATATGTAAAAGGTCATACTCCTGTATTTTGAATTCATTTACTTCCGGTAATACCTGCTGTGTTCCATTTTCATTAACAATGGCTCTCAGCATCTCATGTCTGGCAATCAAACGCTGCCATGCTGCCTGTACCTTATCCACATGTAACTCACTATATGTTAATTCCATATAAACATGGCATGCTACCCCACCATATTCAAAAGTATCTTTTCTTCCCAATGCATAGGCAGCCTGTACATCTGTAAGCGCAAATGGTTTGTACATATCCTCTGGGGCAGATATGATTCTTATATCCTCAGTGTGCTCTTTTAAATACTGAATCAGAGCTTCTTTATTCTCTTTCAGCAACAAAATATCATCATGATTTATTCCATGAGAGGCTCTGTACTTTAATTTTTCTCCATCCATAAATAGGGTGATTCCCTTATTTTTAAATAACTCTAAAATTGTTTTCATGTTCTCAACATGATTCATATTCATGCCTCCTCTGTTCTTGAAACACTCTTTTCCAATATATCGGTAAGGGTGGCCTTACTCAATTTCTTGTCCATTATATCCGCATATCCCAGATATTTTGTCATCTCATTCCACTGCCTTGAGCAAATCATCTCTTTCTGTCCTTTGGCGTTGAGCAGCCGTTTATCGCTAATTCCCTTTAAAACCAGCAGGAGATCCTTCTTTACAGCCTCCGGCCATATATCTGTGATAATCTGTTTAAAATTCCGGCTGTGATATCCGCCTAAAACATGTCCTGTTTTTTCATACATGTATTCAGGAACTTCACTTTTCACATCGCCATAATTGTATAACTCCACAGGAATGTCAAGCCGCGGATTCCAAATTGCCGGCCCAAATGTATCCTGCAGTGACAAATGTCCGCTCTCATACATATACGTTATACTATGAAGCAAATGCATGTTGTTATCCGGGTCCTTCGGGAATACCTCATTATGAATTTCCATGCATACCGGTATCTTATTTAAAGTACCTGTTATAACCCTAAATGGTCCAGCCTTAACATTACCGCTGAATTCCCATGAGCGGATATCTGGTAAGGAATTCATTAAAATATCCATTAACGGATAAGATACCTGCGGTGCAAAAGATAAATTCATATATAGCGGACGGTCATGAATTTCATTTAATTTACGTGCACTTCGTATAAACGTTTCAATACTGTCAAGATGGGGGTAAACATCTCCGGTTTGAAAATATACCCCATTCTTTAACGCAATACGATAGCACTCTTCCAAATCTTTAGGATGGATCGGCTGCTCCTGAATGACATTTATTCCATTTTCCAGGAAATGTAGCGCTATCTCAGTCCCTTTTCCGCCCAACGCCCTGGTTCTTAGAACTACGCAGGCTAAGTCAATATCCTTTGGAACCTGCCGTATATCAGTATATAAAGTGGTATTGAAATTTGCCGCGCATCTTTTGGAACGTTCGCTCCCATTTGCTAAAATACCGACAATCTCAAATTTATCATTCAATCGTCTCAGAGCCTCAAGATAAAAGAGCCCAAATGTAGTGCCGCATACCACAGTTCGTATTTTCTGCATATTTATATTTCTCCTTCCTCAACAGCTGTTAAATCCTCTATTGATTTATCTACAATGCTTATCAGCAACCTTTGTCCAATCCTATCCAATATAGAAAAGAATTCATTCACTTCTTTTATCTTTCCTAATTCCCCTCCGATTTTCAACTCCTTTGTATTATCCAGCAAAAGGGCAGATGCCGCTGCTACTGTACCTGTCATATACTCTGCTGTTGGTGCTTTTACCTGCATGGTGCGAATCATATGTTTACCCGCTGTCTCTCCGGATATCTGAATTACAAAACCTGCATATTCCGTTCTTCCCAATGTATCGACATAAGTAGCCAAGCACAAATCTTCAACTGCTTTATCAGAATCCATTTTATAACTGTCAGCCGCCGTGTTCATAAAATTGTGCGTGCACTCCCCCTCCAATGCCATGAACCATTTTGAAACATTACACTTTGTAATCCGTTCTACATGCTCACATTCCTCATCATAATATGGGTATAAATAAGCTTCGTTTATGGAAAGAGGAAGAAGTTTCCTTCTTGCCTCTCTCCTCTTTGATGGCAATTCCATTCTGTTGTCAAATACCCCATCTAAATAGTCTGCCGCAGCTGTCTTAGTGAACTTTCCCAAAGCGCAATAATATACTTCTATCTGGTGTATCTCTTCAAATTGCTGTGCCAGATATTTTGGCAACACGCCTGATAATCCAGGGATTGCACCGGCTTTACAAAGAATCCTTTTATCGCCATATCTTTTAAATATTTGGTCCATCGCTTTGCCATATCCAACGTCCACATACCCAATTCCCATATTTAATACCGCTTCCGCCAGTTCGGATGCATGATTATAGGTAGGGCCGGCGCAATTTAAAATAATTGTGCAATCCTCAGCAAATTGCTTTACACTATGAATGTTTTTGAAATCCACCTGCCTGAATTCCACTGCGGCGTTATCAGGCAATGACCTTGCCAATTTTTCAAATTGTTCCTTATTCCTTCCCCCCACTTTGATGTATGCACTGGAAAAACGCGTTAAAGCCTGGGTTGCCCATTGGCCAACATTACCACTGCCTCCAATAATTCCTATCATGTAATAACTCCTCTTATTTGTTTTCTTCCATATAAGCTGATAACGCCTCTATTGTCTCATATTCCAAAATATCTTCTATGCTAATGTTTTCCAGACCTGCCAAAGCAATTTCGTCCAATAGCTTCATCAGAACAATAGAATCTCCACCCAGGCCATAAAAATCATCGGTAATAGTAATTTCAGTATTTTCAAATACCTTTTGCCAAATTCCCAGCAGTGTTTTCTGCAACGGACTGATTACATCTTTTGATAATGCCCGCTCCTTCTTATCTAAATTCAGCTCAGGAAGCTTACTTCTGTCAATTTTCCCATTGGCAGACAGCGGTAATTCTTTTATGGAAATATAATGCTGCGGCACCATGTATTCAGGCAGAAAAGCACCTATACTTTCCTTGATAGTCTCTGAAGCAAGGTCGTTCGATGTTGGAATATAGTATGCTATCAGTTGTTTATTTCCAGTTCTATTTACCACATATGAAACTACACTTTTTTCAATTCCTCGTACATTATTAATGGCAGATTCAATTTCTCCTAATTCGATTCTATAGCCACGAATTTTAACCTGATTATCTATTCTGCCTAAAAATTCAATATATCCCTCTTTCCGCAGCACTCCCATATCCCCAGTCTTATAAATCCTGCCCAGATGGTCATGTTGAATAAATGCAGCTTCCGTTTTCTCTGTATCTCCACAATATCCCTGTGCGACCCCAACTCCTCCAATATATATTTCACCCACTACGTCCATAGGGCATAACTCGCCGGCGAAGTTCAAAACATACATTGTCTGATTTTTTAAAGGCATGCCATAAGGTATACTCTTCCATGCTGGTTTTACTTCTCCTATTTCATAATAGATTGACCAAATAGAAGCTTCTGTTGCTCCGCCTAAACTCATTATCTTAGTTTTGTTAAAGATGCTTTTCGCCTTATCTGGCAAATCAAGTGGAATCCAATCTCCACTCAGCATAATCTGCCGTAATGAAAGGCTATCTTTCATCCCTCTTTCCAACATATGTTGAACAACAATCGAGCAGATAACCGGTACCGAGTTCCATACCGTAATCTTTCTTTCCGCAAGAAGGGAAACAATCTCGTTACAATCTCTCGCATCACGGACCATTACCAGTGCAGCTCCTGTACTAAATGCTCCAAAAATATCATATACGGATAAATCAAAGCAAACTGATGATATCCCAATCAATCTGTCCGTCTTATTTAATTTTATCTTGTTGTTCAGATCGCTGATTGTATTGCAGGCTGCCATATGATTTATCATAACGCCCTTTGGTTTTCCTGTACTGCCTGACGTATAAATTATATATGCCAAAGAATCAGGCAGAGATTGTATTCCTATGGGGCTTTCATCATATTGCTCTAATTCTCCCGAACGATACAGTTCCTCACTCAGCAATAGCCTTGAACCACTATTCACCAGTATGAAATCCCGTCTTTCCTTCGGGAACTTTGCATCCACAGGAACATAGGCAGCACCCGTTTTTAATACTCCTATAATAGAAATAATGGTTTCCGGTTTTCTTTCTCCCAGCACGCCGACCCGATTATTGGCGCCGCAGATTCCATGGCTGCATAAATAACGTGCAACCTGATTCGCTTTGGCCTCAATCGCAGCATAGGTGTATTGTTTGTCTCCGTAATATAAGGCTGTTCCGTCCGGTGTTTCCCGGACCTGCTTTTCAAAAAATGCCTGCAATGTATTGGGGGCAACCCGTTCCACCGTCATGTTATATCCATCCCAAACTTTATCCGTTTCTATTTGAGACCTTGTTTCAAATACCCCATTTACTGCTATATTTTTAATTCCACTTATAAAATCCTCAAATACTGCAGCTATTATCGCAGGATTGAATAAATCCTCCACATAATCCCACGATATATAAAGCTCATGCTTCATTTCAAGGATTTGGTTATCCAAAAATACCTGAGGTGTCTGCGTAACGGCGTATCTCAGTTTTCCAATCTGTTCAAACCAGTTTTCATCAGAATCAAATAACACACAGGTAAATACCACCGGCATCAGGGCCTTACCGATTCCATTACTCAGCCTTGACAATTCTCTTATAATCTCTGTGCCATCAAATGCTTTGTGATCCAGATTATTCAAAATCCTCGTCTGAATCTGCATCGCATTATCCCAAAAATCCGCCCCATCAATATGTACTTCCAATGGAAGAATTTTTGTAAAGTCCCCTAAAATCCCACTGACATTCTGATCAAACTCTTTTCTTTCAAATACAGTCATATTAAGCAGCAAATCCTTCTGATTACTCCATTTCGCAAGCACCCTGGCATAAATTGTGCAAAGTACTGTAGATGGAGAAACAGCATGTTTTCTTACAGTGTTTTTAAATGTCCCCCAGGTTTCAGCATCAATCGTTTCGGAGACTCTGCTGATTCTATAATTTTTACATTGTGTCAGGTTTTTCAGCATAGGTAAGTGAGGGAATTCCGGAAAACAAGGAATTTTATTTAACCAGTAAGCTTTCGCCTCCTGATACTCCCTTTCATTCGTACTATCATTTAATGAATTTACATATTCGTGATATGAATAATGAATCGGCGGCAGTTTTTTATTATTTAAACCTTCTGTAAATTCCTTTAGAAAGATTCTTAAGCTGTCCCCATCACAAACCATGAGGTTGATACTTGCACACAAAATCTTAAAATCGTCACATCCCCGTTTTAAAACTTCAAACGTAAATAACGGCCACTTTGAAAAATCATAATTTTTGTGAGACAATTCGCGGCGCATCTGTTCATTCTTTTCCGCAAACTCCTGTTCCGTCTCGGCTATCGTAATATCAACCTTATACTCCGGCACGTCTGCCAGAATCTTCTGTGTTCCATTTTTTAAAAATATACTGCGTAAAACCTCATGACGCTCCAGCATCTGTGCAATGCTTCTTTCAATATCACTGATTTCATATGGGAACTCCACCTCAAAATAGTAATGGGCATTATAGTGCGCCAATTCAAACGAATCATTTCTTCCATTAAAATATGCTTTTTGAATATTCGTCATTGGAAGTTCCGTTTGAGATGCTTTCACTGTTTTCTCCCCCTGGTTTTCCGATAATAAAGTGGCCTTCGGCTCCTCCTTTGATTCCGTTTCAGCTTGTATAAACCGGGCCAATTCTTTTACAGTGCCGGTTTCCACAATTTTTACAAAGGGAATTTTCACTGCAAATTGCTTTGTTAATTCCTGTGCTATCCTTTGTGCAATGATAGAATCTCCGCCCAAGGCAAAGAAGTTTTCATCCACCGATACTTGATCGCTCTCTAAATACTTCCCCCATATTACAGATATTTTCATTTCTATCTCATTAGCCGGAGCTGATATCTCGGATTCCTCTTTTAATTCCCGTATCTGCAATAACGCAGCCCTGTCTATTTTTCCATTTTTACTTAACGGGAACTGTTCCATATAAACAAAGCGGTATGGGATCATGTAGGCAGGCAGATATTTTTCAAAGTGAACCTGCAATTCCCTATCTTCTATTTCCTTCCCCGTATAAAACAGAGCCAATTTCTTCTTAGAATCCATAATTGCAATTGCATGATCTACTGTATAGAATTTACGGGCAACAGCTTCAATCTCACCTAATTCAATACGAAAACCATTTATTTTAACCTGACCATCTTTTCGCCCCAATATTATTACATATCCTTCTTCGGAAAATTTACCATAGTCCCCTGTTTTATACACTCTCCCAATTGAAGGTATATCTACAAATGACCGACTTGTTTTTTCCTCGTCTCCAACATATCCTAAAGCTACTCCCCTTCCACCAATACAGATTTCACCCACAACATTTGTTGGGCACACCTCGCCTTCTTTATTCAATATATAAATCTTTTGATTTCCTAATGGATAGCCATAAGGTATACTGCTCCATTCTTTCCGGACCTCACGGATTGGAAAATAGATTGACCAGATTGAAGCCTCTGTAGCACCTCCCAAACTTATAATCTCTGCATTCGTAAACACCTTTTTTATTTTTTCAGGCAGCTCCGTACCAATCCAGTCCCCGCTTAAGAAAATATGATTTATTTCTGTATTTCTATAATCCACTGGAAGACTTTCCAAAAACAGTTTCATGATTGCTGGAACCGAATTCCATATCGTTATAGGGAATTGCTCCAGCATATGGCTTATCTCTTCTGCATTCCTTGGGTCCTTTATCAAAGATAAAAATCCGCCCATATAGATACTGCCGAAAATATCAAAAATGGATAAATCAAAATTCAGCGCTGACAATCCCAATACCCCATCATTTTCGTCCAGGGCAAATCTTTTTTTCATATCAACCAGCGTATTCATAACACCTTCATGAGAAATGGCCACCCCTTTGGGATTGCCCGTGCTACCCGATGTGAAAATTATATAGGCTGTGTCCTCCAACTTAGAAGTTGTGTGATTCCTCTGTCTCTTAGCAGGAACACATCTTTCAATCTTATTATTCTGCACATGTACAATCCACTCTGCACTGGAATATTCTCTTATAGTTTCAATACGTTCCTTCGGATAATCTTCCGGAACAGGTATAAAGGTGGCTCCTATTTTAGCAACAGCTAATATTGCTACTACGGAATCAATATCCTTTCCCGCCAGTATCATGACCGTATCTCCACATTTCATCCCCTGTTTTATATAATCCTCAATCATATCTTCCATACTTCTCTTTAACTGTTCATATGTTAATACAGTTTCACCATCCGTTATGGCTGTTTTGGGACCAAAGAAATCGAGTGACCGTTTTAACATTTCCGGAATAGTCATTAGTTCTTCCGAATAATCAGTTTCATTGTACCGGGTAACTTCTATCTCATTTCCTACGGGGATATCATTGATTTCACGGCCGCAGATTATTCCTTCAACAAGATTCATGTAGTAATCAAACATATTGTGAATCATATTGTCCGGAAAAACCTTCTCCAGATAATCCCAAGCGATTACGTAAGTTGTATCATAATGATATATCTGGCAGTCCAGATATACCTGTGATGTTTGAGTAACAAAGTAATTGATGTCCTCATATGTAAGCGCATTGTCTTCCTTAAACAACATACTGGTGAAAACCACCGGCATTAAAGCCATCTCGCCCTGATGAACTTTAGCATACTCCCTTATTACTTCTACACCATCGAAATTGTTATGATCCAAATACTCATATAACCTACCCTTTACATGAGATAAATCCTGGTACAGATTCCGGGGACTGCCTGATTCGTTTTCGTAATTGAAAAGTGTATTGGTCGTAAAGTCTCCAACAAAACGCTCTGTGTCTTTCATCTGTGTCGGACGATCCATCACTGTTACATTGAGTGTAAATTCCGGTTCCTCGCTCCATCTCTTAAGCGTATGTATATAAAGAGTCAACAGCAATACGCTTATCGTCACACCATTTCTTTCTGCAACATTTTCTAACTCTTCCCAGACTTTCTCTGTAAATGCCTTCTCCTTGCGTAAAAATACATTAGGGCCACGATTGACAGCTGCAAGAATCGGTATTTGTGGGGAGCCCGGAAGCGTCTTCACTCTTTCCAGCCAATATTGTTTATCCTGTAAGTATCTGTTTCCGGATTTTCTGATGGAATATGCTTCCAGATACTTGCCAAATCCATCCGATATGGGTTCTAATTCCAGCCCCCTGCATAAACTCTTAAAGTCTCTGACCAACACGCTTAAACTAAATCCGTCCACAATAAGCATATCTATATCAATGGCCGCAATATAAGAATCCCTCTCCTTGATATTACAGATTTCAAACAGTGGCCATTTGTCTGGTTCATTTACTTTCTGATTGGCAGCTTTTCTATGGCTTTCAAGTGACTTTTCTTCTAAAGTCTTTAAGAAAAACGTATCGGCAATGTCTTCACCCAATACCACCCGTCTGCTATTTTCAAAAATACTGCGCAGCATAGAATGGCGTCTGATTAGTTTACGTATTGCCTCTTCTATTTTTTGTGAAGAAAGATTATGCTTCACTTCCAAATAAAAGTGGGACATGTTGGTATTTCCATAGAACTCCTGCTGGCGTCCCAGTATGTATGCCTCCTGTATAGAGGTGCAAAACATCTGGTTTTCACATGTTATCTTTTCTACCGGTATTTCTCTTCCAGAAAGCTTATTGATGTAATCACATAAATCATGAATGGTTTCACACCTCGTTAAATCAAGAATCCCCATTTTAATTCCAAATTGCTTATGGATTGCACCAATCAACCGAAACATACTCAGGGAGTCTTCTGCAACATCCAGAATACTGGTGTCTTCAGTAACTTCTCCCGCAAAGTAACCCTTTATAAAACCTTCTATATTATCTCTTCTCTCTGAATCTCTACTCATTGTATATTTCCTCATGATTTCTGCTTTACTGATTTTTCCTGCTTTTGTATTACTAAGTTTGTCCATAAAGATAATATCATCTAGCTTTATACCCAGCTCTCTTAAAATAGTATGCCTGATTTTACTTTTCATTTGCTGACTTTCAGCCTCATTTATTTCAACAAATAAATAGATATAAAATTTACCCTCTCTGGACACATTATCACCGCAGGCCACGCTTCTAAGCTGAAAATATTTAGCAACCGCATATTCAAGATCACTCAAGTATATATTTTTTCCGTAGGAAAAAATCACGTCCTTTCTTCTCCCTATAACATATAATGCCCCACCAGAGTAAAATCCTATATCGCCTGTACTTAACCACCCATCTTCTACAGGCTGACGGCCATCATACTCAAAATATCCCTTACAAACAGCACTTCCCTTTATCTCTATATTTCCGATACAATTTTCTTTTAGTTCCTCACGATGGTCGTCCATGATTCTGACTTTTGTATCTGCAATAGGTTCTCCCTGACAAATTAAATCAGCTTTTTTATAATCAAAATGGCTGCTGTCAAAATCAATTCCTGATGTTATATTCACTTCTGGTGTCACTTTAGCTTTTAACACATTTCCTTTATTTACAACCACACCGGAACAAGTCTCACTCAACCCATACGCAGCAACAAACTTTTCCTCATCAATATGAAACCTGTTTACCTTAGAAAAAAATCTCTGAATCACCTGTCTTGAAATCGGTTCTCCAATACTCATTAAAATGCGAAGGGATGATAGATCCCAATTATCTGAATCAGTTATACAATCGGACATATATTTATATGCAAAATTAGGTGCTACAGAAACCGTCACATTGTATTTTTCCATCAAATCGAACCATTCCCTGGGATTAGATAAAAATGAGCTGATTTCCGAGTAAACGCATGTACAGCCTTTAAAAAATGGTAAGAACATAAAGTCCACCATCCCCACTATATGCTCTAAGGACATCCATGTCATAAACACATCATTTTGTGCTACGCTATACTCTATGCTTTTATCTTTTACCGACTCTATAATATTTTCGACAGTCAATATTGTTCCCTTTGGTTCCGAGGTACTGCCGGAGGAATACATGATAATTGCCTCGTCCTGCTCCCCATATGCTCTGCCCCTGCGGCAAAGGGTCATTGCGTCTGCTTCAATATTTTGTATATCAATACTTCCATCCGTAAAATGAGCCAAATTATGGCTTCCCTGATTATCAGCAATCACCAATGTCCCTGGATGCGCCTTCAAAATCTTCTTTAACTGCTCATAACCACTTTGGCTGGTACACATTGGCAATATAACCGGAATGGCATCTAAACAAAATAAGGAAATCAGGGAAATTAGAAACTCCTTCTTATCACCTATCTGTAAAATAACATACTCTCGCCTTTCAACAGAGCTCAGCTTCGCCATGGTTTTTTCAACCATATTCCGTAAATTATCTGCACTGAAACGTTCCTCACTCAAATCATAAAATATAATTTCATTTTCGCTATTATTAAAGAAATTATGAAAGATTTCCATAATACTTCCATTTTGTCTCATATATTCAGTAACTCCTTTCGTGTAACCATTTGATATCGGACTGGGTATTTGCTACATACCGCTAAATACATACTTCCTATCTTTTTCAGATGATACACAAATTCATCTTTGCAGAAAGTCCCGTCTTTCGGAGTTAAAAACTCAATATAATTACTCCCGTAGACCAAACCTATGCCTGTACATTTTACAGTGGCTTCCTTTAAAACCCATAAGCGGAAGAAATCTTCTTTCTGCGAATTTACAATAAATTCCAGTTCCTTTGGTGAAAAAATATCCGATGAAAAGAACATTCTCTTTTCATCGATTGTTTCTATATCAACACCTATATCATTTATAGAAACAGCACAGACAACGCCCTGGGAACAGTGGCTAAAATTAAAGTAAACATCTTGATATTCTTTTAAATACGGTTTTCCGTGAATTCCATAGTCCATAGCAATCCTGCCCTCTATATTAAACTCCCGTTTCAGGGCAATCATTAATAAGAGATAAGCGATGACGCAATTCTTACGATCAAGATCCCGTTTAAATTTTTTAACCTTTTCCAACCGATATTCCGGCAAAATCAGAGATACCCGTTCTAAATCTGATTCACTGATACAGTCTAACTCCTTAAATATATAAACACCATCATTCCACATGGGATTCTTCCTATATTTCAATTTCCTGTTCCCAGCCCAATTGAATGATTTTCCTCAGCAGAGCTATATTTTTGTCAAACATCTCCTGTATCACAGAATTCTCAAATGCCTGTACCACGTAATCCCAATTAACAGACAGATTACCTTTAAAATCCGTTGCCTGATAATCCAAAGAAACTTGAGGTGTCTGGCTGTAGGCATAAATTTCTCTTGCCCAATTGGGGAGATAGTAATCGGCCTGTTTAAGTCCCTGAAGGATTCCCGTAAAAACCACTGGCAAAGACGCTTGAACTGGATTATCCTTTGGCATTTTTCTGATTATCTTTACGCCCTCATACCCTCTGTATTTAACCAAATTCCAAAATTCTTTCTGTGTTTCCAGAACCTCTTCCTTAAATGGCCGTCCTTTCTTCGCTTCATATACCGCGATACTGATATTCGTAAAGTCTCCAAGAACTTCCTGCACTTCCCTATTTGCTGATAAACGATTAAACACGGTTAGATTTATGGAAAACTCAGGAGACTCCGCATATTCTGCCAATACTTTCATATAAACAGTACACAGAACTGCTGCCGGGGTTACTTTGTATTCCTTTGCCTTCATATATATTGTTTCTGTATCGAATTTCGGTAACTCATAATTCAATCTTCTAAAATGCGGTATATTAATTTCCGATAGTTTTTTTGCATATGGCAAGGCCGGTGCCTTCGGAAGCATTTCACACCGCTGGCTCCAATACCGCTCAGCCTGCTCCTTAAGTTTTTCATTCAGAAGCTTCCCATGTTCATTGCAATATTCTCTAAAGGTGTATGCAGGAACCATAATCTTATCATTTTCATAAAGTTTATATATCTGCTTCAGCATAAGTGTGACACTCCAGGCATCCAGCAAAATACAGTCAAACCCCACATGCAGCCTGTAACAGCAATTATCCTTTGTTGTCAGACACACATGAAACATAGGCCAAGACTCCAACGGATATATTTTGCTTTCCCACTCCGACCGCAGCGCTTTTTGCTCTGCTTCATCATTTACTCTTTTCACTTCAATGGAGAACCACGGTACGTTACTTAAAACAGCCTGCCTCCCACACTTCAAGATAATGCCTCTCAGTGCCTCATTATCATGAATCACCTGGTTAAATATTGATTCAAATTTCTTAACATCCAGCTTAACCATATCTATTTCAAAATAGTAATTAGCACTGATACCTCCCAATTCATAGAGGTTATCCCTACCCAAGAAATACGCCTTTTGTATCGGGGTTAAATCAAATCCCTTATCCTGAACCTCCTCCTTCTCCAAGAGATAGGATATAATTGCTGTTTTATTCTGCCGCATCCATTTTAATGCCTCTTCCGTAACCTTGCCCTGTTCGCCTTTAAACTTTAGCTTTTCATCCTCTAACCATACATTGATTCCATCACTGGCTAATTTATTTAAATTTATTCTCAACTCATTATCTGCCAGCCATATGAACTCTTTTGTTTTATCCATTGAGTCAACGCTCCTTCCAGAGTTTTATATCTCGCCTTCAACCATACCTTCATTCTCCGTAAGCCTGGCCTGAAGCATATCCGCAACAGACTTGAGAGATGGCGTGCTAAAGATATCCTTTAATGGTATATCCACAGAGTATTTCTTCTTGATTTCCGCCAGGAACCGAGTTGCTGATAGACTATCTCCGCCCGATTCAAAAAAGCTCTGGCTCCTATCAAATATTTTGCAACTCAGAATGTTTGTCCAAAGCTCTGCAATATCAGCTTCAATTCCCTGAAGTATGATACTCTCCTTTTCCGCTGTTTGTTTTACAGCCAATAACGCTAATGACTGCTGTCTATTCACTTTTCCATTTTTGCTCAATACTACTTGCTTTACAATCATGCGTTTAGTCGGAATCATGTAGGCTGTCAGATTTTCATTCATGTATTCTAATATACGAGATCTCATTTCTATTACTTCTGGTGTTACGTTTTTAGCGTGGATTAACAGAGCTCCCAATCTTCCTCTTCTGTTTATTGCAACCTCACCAAAAGGAGCCTGTCCATAAATATTTTTCCAATCATCCAATAATAGTAAAGGCGTATGCTCTCGTCTTCCCCGCTTTCTGTTAACAAATCCATTCTCCAGCAATCCAGAAATAAGAATACCCATAGGGTCTAACTCCTCATACTCGATTGCATAAAAGTCCCCTTTCCTCTTCAGCAGAAGCGCTGCCCACTTCACTTCCTTTAAAGGTTCCTCATAGGTATGCAATAGATTTACCGCCAAAACAATATCATATTTATTCAGTTCCGATTCTTCCACACCCTCATTGTATGTACTGCAATAGCGGATATTTGCATTCATTCCTCCCAGTTTTTCCTGTGCCAACTTCAATATTCCCGCTGAAGTATCAAATAACGTTATCTCCTCTGCCTGGCAGAATCCGTCCCAGTATTGCTTTATAATTTCTCCTGTTCTTGCACCCAAAACTGCGATTTTCCTGTTACTTATATCGCCTGCCAGTATCTTGTCTAAAAAGTACTTCGTATCTTCCCCCTTTAAAGACCAGAACTCTGGTGAAACCTCCTCCCTCCGAAGCAGCTCCTCCACACGTTGCTCACCCGTGAGTATCTCCGCAAAAAGATTCCTTGCATTCATAACCTTTTGCAATGGTTCCATTTCCTCTCTGGCGGAAAATATATCTGCTGAATATTCCATATGGGATTCAAGCCAGCCCTCCCAAAATTCCATAATCGGCCTATACTCTGCTGATACCCTTGATTGCATATGACAGAATTCAAGAATCAACTGCCTGACAATTCTTTCACGTTCCTTCATATGGAAATCCGAATACTTGTTGTTATCCTCACAACAAGTAATATCTACATTGACAGCAGCATTTATCTTCGGAACAATCACAGCTCCTAATTCCTTTTTTCCTTTCTCATCAACCACACCTACCACTACATTAGAAACGTCCGGAGAACGCTTAATAACATTTTCTACTTCTCCCAATTCGATTCGGTAGCCATTAATCTTAACCTGATTGTCGATTCTACCCAGAAATTCTACAATCCCTGCAGAATTATACCGGACCAAATCGCCGGTTTTATACCACCTTACCCCATCTATTGCAACAAACTTCGCATCTGTTAATTCAGGGTCATTTAAGTAGCCTTCTGCTACACCGTCTCCGCCAATCCACAGTTCCCCATTTACATAATCCGGACAATCATATCCATTACCATCAACAACTCTCAGATACTGATTGCTCAGTGGTTCACCATATGGTATTGACTTCCAGCCGCTGTCAATATCGTTCACAACAAAATAATTAGACCATATGGACGCTTCCGTTGCTCCTCCCAGAGAAACAAACTTACAGCATTCACTGATTGCTTTCAGCCTGTCATATAAATCCATCTTAATCCAATCTCCGGATAATAAAACCAGTTGAAGCGGCAGCATTTGTTTATCAGTTTCACAGGTGGTTAATAACATATCAAACAATGCCGGAACCGAGTTCCAAACATTTACGCCTGCATCAATAATTGCTTTTCTCCAAAAGACAGGCTCCCTTTTTGTTTCCTCACTCAATACCACCAAGGTTCCCCCAGCTGATAACAATCCAAAAATATCATAAACAGATAAATCAAAATCCAAGTCTGAAATAGCGATCCCAGTATGATTCCTGCCTATATTAAATCGTTGATTTATATCAGCTATTGTATTATGGGCCTCACTATGGGAGATAACCACACCTTTAGGTATACCAGTTGTACCCGATGTAAAAATAATATAAGCCGGTTGGTTCGTTTCGGGAAAGACAGGTACTTTTGCCGGTAACGCTTTCTGAAGAACCGCTTCAAGGCAGATCACAGATACTCCTAAATCTTCTTCTGACCCCATTTCATTGCTTGTTACGATATACCTTATTCTTCCAGTATCTATAATTTTCTTTTTTCTTTCTACAGGCTGGTGAACACCAATAGGCACATATGTTGCTCCTGCAGCCAAAATACCATAAACGGCAATAACCTGATTAATGCCTTTGGGTATACTTACACCGACCAGCGTTCCGCTTTTTACACCATTTTCCTTTAAATATCCAGCTAACTTTAAAATCATATCCTGTAAGCAGAAATAACTAATTTCTTCTTTATTTCCATTCTTGTAATATATAAGCGCTGCTTTCCCAGGCGCATTTGCCGCATTTTCAAAAAATCCATGATGTAGGCATTCATCTGAAAATGTTTTTTTCGTCCTATTTCTATTCTTCCTGACAGCCATCTGATTTCTCGGAATTTGGTGGACAATTGGAGCATTATCAGCTAAATCTGCCCACTCCAAAACAAATTCCTCAGTAAAAGCGCTCAAGCCTTCTATCATATCACATTCCAACTGCTCACACTCAATGCACAGAACAGCCTTATCATTGTTGCACATTACACTGCACACGTAATCATTGATAACTACGGTATCTTTATCCTTGGACCTGTCGATTACCTCACTAATCAAATCATTCAGCGTCACATATTCTATTGCTGTTTCATTTGCAAACCAACGATAATATATTTCCACTGCGATTCCCTTTAGCAGTACATTAACCGATACCTTCCGTTCCTCTGCAATTGTTCTTAACGTGTCCATTCCTTTTATAATCGAAATGTTCTCCTTCATAGGCTTAATCCTCCCGTTTATTAATTGCTTCCTGTATCACAATATCCCTATACTTATTGCCTAAATCCGTAACAAAGAAATGGGAACCCTCGAACAAATTCAACTGAAAGATATTGGTTGTCATATGTTTCCACAAATTCATTATCTCTGCATTTGCCTCGTAATCCTGGCTTCCGGTATGCGCTACTATCGGTATATCCAACACTTCTCCATGATAAACCAGACTTTCATTTAATATATAATCCTGACGCAGACCCGGAAGAATAAAATTCAGCAGCTCTTTATTTTCTAGCACTTCCTTTGGTGTGGCATTATACCGAACTAACTCCTCAATTAAAGCATCGTCATTCATATAGGACTTAAATTCATAGGGATTTTCCTGATCCGGAGGCTGACGCCCGGCAACAATTACTTTTTCACATTTTCTGTCTAATTGATTCCATAAATAATGTGCCGTATAAAACGCCATTGCTGCCCCCATACTGTGCCCATACAGAACAATCTTTCTGCCACAGCTAACATCAGCAATTTGCAATGACAGTTCCGGCAGAATCTCATTGAAATCAACAGCCATTCTTTCAGTCCGCCTGGTTCCCTTTCCAGGCAGCTCGACACACATAATAATCACTGAATCATTAGATTTCAAAGTCCACGGCCGATATGTTGTTGCTGTTCCTCCTGCATGATGAAAGCAAAACATGATAGTCCCCTTATTACTGTCAGCTACATTTTCAGACACAAATGGAAAATACCGATTTTTTATGGTCATACGTTTCCTCCCAAAATATCTTTTTAACAAATTTATAAAATAATTGCCGCAGACTTTTTGATAAATCGACATTGCCATCTTTTATAAAAAGTACTGCGGCCTGAATCATTATATTAACTTCCAGCTTACTCTTACATATTTCTATATCCGAAATAAGTTCTCTTTAGTCCTTATGACAAATAACATTTCTCTCAGCCCACTTCAAAGTACTCTTTCGCTTTCATATAGCCATTGCTGAATCACCCTTTTCGTGGGAGAAAAATTCCTGTAAAAGTCTTACAGCCTCGTTATCCATAGGCCGATGCCATAATATACGGCCATGCTCAATAAACATAAGATGTGTACAGCATTTGTATATCAGTTCAGGATCATGCGTTATAAGAAACAACGTTTTTTTCATTTCTTTTAGCTGTATTAATTTTTCTGAAACCTCAAGCATATGTCTATAATCCAATCCGCTGGTGGGTTCATCAAATATGATTATTTCTTTCCCAGATGCAACAGCACTGCCAATAGCGACTCGCTGCTTTTCACCACCGGATAACGACATTGGGTGCAGTTTCAGTTTATCCGACAAATCAAGCCCAGCCAAAATTTCTTGTGCCCGAACCTTGTCCTCTTCCTCATTTTCTCCATCCATACTCAGCAAAAGTTCATCAAGTACATCTTCTGTAAAAAGCTGGTGATTTACATCCTGCATTACCATATAGGAAATATGCCGGCGCTTCTTCGCATTAAGGGAATTGCCATTTAATTTCAAAGTGCCCTTTGAAGATTTATCTAATCCGCATAGACATCTGGCAAAAGAGGATTTACCAGCTCCATTGTCACCAATGATTCCAATGATTTCTCCCTGCGGCAATGTTAAATTCGGTATGTTTACAATCGGATATCCCCGTTTTTCATATGAAAACCAAAAGTTATCAATCTGCAGGCTTTTTTCATTTACTTCAGGGTTTTTTTCAGGCATCAAGTCAAATGGATTTAATGCACGTAATCCCATTTTCTTTAACTCCTTTGGATCTAGTTCCAAAAATTCCTCTCTTGTATATTCATTACATATCTCTCCGCGCTTCATATATATGATTCGGTCCGCATATGGAGCCAGGTAATACAGGCGGTGTTCGGCAACGATTACTGTCTTCTTTTCAGATTGCCATTGGCGAATTACTTCTGTTAAATCTTTTATCGAAGAAATATCCAAATTAGAAGACGGTTCATCTAAAACAAAAGTATTAGGGTAGATAGCATCTGCCGATGCACAAGCTATTTTCTGCTTTTCTCCACCCGATAAAGCAAACAGGCTCCGTCCAAGCAGATTCTCTAATTTAAGGCGTTTTGTTGTATTCTCAAGCCTTGCCAGCATTTCCTGCACCGACAATCCCATATTTTCACATCCAAACACAATCTCGCTTGTCGTATCTACATTGTAAAACTGTGTTCTTGGATTTTGAAATACAGAGCCAACCATGGAGGCAATCTGATATAACTGATAATCCTTTACCTCTTTCCCATCCAAGTAAATCTGTCCAGTTAACTGTCCATTATAATAATGCGGAATCAGTCCATTAATCAGACGTGTCAAAGTTGTTTTACCGCAACCAGATTCACCGCATAGTAAAATAGTCTCTCCATCTTCAATTTTCAGATTGATATTACGCAGGCTATTCTCTGATTCCCCACTTTCATAGGTAAAGGACACATTTTTAATTTCTATCATTTCAATTCCTCTTCTACTATTTAATAATAAATAAGGTAATAAACAGCATAATGCCTGAAATCACCAACGCAATGGCATCATAATAGGTAAATCCAACTTTCGTTATACTTGACCGCTTTGCTGGATTATCCAACCCACGGGTTAGTGCTGCTGCAGACAGCTCATCACCAATCTTTACAACCGAAATCATAAGCGGTATGAAACGATATTCAAGCAGAGCCATTGGATTTTGCCAAAATTTTTTCGTACCAAACTGGATTTCCCTCATTCTCATAGCGTCTTTAATAGCTGCTGACTCTTCTTGCATGGTAGGCAAAAAGCGAAATAGCACAGAAAGGGGAATGGTAATGTTCCTACCGATATACATTCTGCTCAGCGATGTAATACACTCGCTGGCAGTAGTAGATTTAATTATGTAATTTCCCATTGCAAAAGCAGGAAAAAGTCTTAAAACCAATCCCACCAATAAAACTACAACCATATTGACAACCACATGAAAATGAATTGAGTTTTGGATTTCCTTAACCACCAAAGCAGCCACAAACAGAACTATAAAAATGATCGCTGCCTTATACTGCCTATTTGTAAGTAATAGAATAAAAGGTATCAAAGCCACTGCAAGCATAAAAGCGGTATGGCCGTATAAAAATTCGGCAGTAGCTACAACGGCCATCAACAGTAATTTTGTTCGTGGATCTAAATGGAACCCTTTTATCTCTGTAATATCAAACATGTGCATCAAACAATACCTGCCCTTTCAAAGTGCTTCTTTAGCATCTTATGACCGAGCACAGCCCCGCAAATTCCACCGACAAACAAAATCACAAATCCTGCATACAGCATCCATGATGGCATCATGGATTGTAATGCTTCTGCGTATTGATCCCCCATGGAGCTATGAATATTTTCCCAGTAAGACTGGCCGGCAATCCAAAGATTCGCAGGGCATCCCATCATACCAAGGCAAAAACACGCATAGCTTAAGAGAGTAACTTTAAAACTTTTATACTGACCAGCCTTTAATACAATATCAGCAAGAATTCCGCCTAGTGTCCACCCCACCAGCCCAATCCATGTATAGCCTATAAGAAAGAAAAACAGACCACAGATGACGCCGGTAATTGTCAGCATCCCGAATTTCTGGATTTTTGTGTAGTACAGCATCATAGGAATGCCACATACAAACGGCCAGATAAACAGAAGGAATGGATATATTACAGGCAGTGCAGTCAGTAATCCGAAAACAAAAAATATTACAAGAGTCATGGCAGTATAAATTCCTACATTGATAAGATCTTTTCCATTTAGTTTATTAGATTTTTGCATTTTAATCGTCCTTTCGTTATGATTAATTTCATGTTTTATAGTTAGGTTCAGCTAACTGTATGGGAAATTTTTTGGGGATTAAATCCCCAAAACAGTTTGCCAGCCCGAGCTGAAAAATACCGATAGCGTATGAGTATACTTCAATGCAGCTGGCTTTGGATAATTGTGCATAACAATTTCTGCAATTGAAGCATAATAAGAATGAACCAACATATGCCACTCATCCTCATCTAACTCATTGACAGGTACACCGCGTGCTTTTAATTCTGCAATGAGTTTTATAGTCTCCTGCACATCTGCGCGTACCAAGTCGTCTAAAAAGCCTGCATACTTTGTTCCTGACGAGCACATCAGAAGCAGCCTGAATACATCAAAATTCTCATAAATATATTCAATTATCTGGATGATCGTGCTTTCTGATAGCTTCCACAAATTCTTAAGTTCATCTGTTTTTACTAAATCAAAATGCTTATCTATTGATTCTGAATATATCTTTTGGATTGTCTGAACAACTGATTCCACCAAAGAACCAAATAAAGCTTCCTTATCAGCAAAATGATTGTAAAAGGCACCATTAGTTACATTTGCATCTTTACAGATCTCCCTAATACTGGCTCTTTCAAAGCCAAATTCTAAGAAGTGTTTCTTTGCACAGGCAATAAGATTTTCATGAGTCTGCTGGAAATCCCTTGACATTTCCTCACCTCCATTCTATACTATATTACACTGTAATATTACATCGTAATATAATTTTAGCACCATTTTCCTAAAAAATCAATACTCAATTACAAAATCTGATTAGCAAAAAGGAGGACATTTTATATGAAATCAAAAGAACCTGGGGCTATCCGGCAACTTTTTATGTTTGTTGGCAGTAGCAAAGGGAAAATGAAATTTTCCATTTTTATGGCCGTTTTAGGAGAACTATTTGGTATGGTTCCATTCCTTATGCTGGCTATGTTGGCAGATTCACTCTATTCCGGAACAGCTACTACTAAAAATACGGTGATATTGTCTGGAATCGCGGCACTTTGCCAGTGCATTAAGACCTTCCTTACATGGAGGTCGTCCCTTTTGTCCCACCGTATTTCATTTACTATTTTACAAAATATTCGTAAAAAAATAGCCGATAAAATGGCGAAGGTTCCCATGGGCGTCATGTTGGAAACACCTTCCGGCAATTTTAAAAACTTAATTGTAGATAATGTGGCAAAGTTAGAGGATTCTATGGCCCATTTTATGCCTGAACTTCCGTCCCACATTACAGCACCTCTATGCAGTATTCTATTAATCTTTATTTTGGATTGGCGCATGGGGCTGGCTTCTTTAATTACTGTCCCATTGGGAGGTTTGTTTTTCGCTGCCATGATGCGCGGATATGCCTCCCGTATGGAAAACTATATGTGTTCTGCGAATGAAATGAACAGTTCTCTTGTGGAATATGTAAATGGTATTCAGGTCATTAAAGCTTTTAACCGGTCCAGCTCGTCCTATGGGCAATACTCAAAAGCTGTCAATTACTTCCACGACTGCACCATGGAATGGTGGAGTGAGTGCTGGCTATGGAATGCGGCCGCTCGTGCAGTCCTTCCCTCCACCTTACTTGGCACGCTTCCTATAGGCGCTTTGCTTTTTATGAATGGTTCGATTACTTTACCGATTCTGATGATATGTCTTATTGTCCCCCTTGGCTTTACAGGGCCGCTGATGAAAGTATCGGAAGCCATGGAGCAGGTAAGTATGATCAAAGGAAACCTTGAACAAGTAACTGTCTTCTTAAAAACTCCTGAACTGCAGCGGCCTGTGGACCCGGTTACTCTAACAGAACCGACATTTGAATTTAGTCACGTTTGCTTTGGTTATAACAAAAGTGAAGTGCTGCACGATATCTCATTTAAGACGTCACCGAAATCAATGACAGCGATTGTCGGCCCATCCGGATCTGGTAAATCTACCATAGCCAAATTAATGGCGGGTTTTTGGGATGCCACCTCCGGGACTGTGCTTTTTGGTTCACAGGATATTCGCAACATCCCCTTTGAGCAGCTGATGGGAGAAATCAGTTATGTTGCACAGGATAACTTTCTTTTTGATAAAACCATCCGTGATAATATCCGCATGGGAAATCCAACCGCAACGGACGAACAAATAGAAACCGTTGCAAAAGCTGCAAACTGCCATGATTTTATCATGCAATTAGAAAAAGGCTACGACACTATGGCCGGAGATGCCGGAGACCGCCTATCCGGTGGAGAACGCCAACGTATCACCATAGCGCGTGCCATGCTTAAAAAAGCTTCCGTGGTTATTCTTGATGAAGCAACTGCCTATGCTGACCCGGAAAATGAAGCACTGATACAAGAAGCAATCAGTAAGTTAATTTCCGGAAAAACCCTAATTGTTGTTGCACATCGTCTGAATACAATCCGCAATGCCGATCAAATCCTTGTTGTAGCTGATGGGAAAATAGCTGGATGCGGAACGCAAAATGAACTGTTAGAGAACTGCCCTCTTTATAAGAAAATGTGGGAGAATTATTCAGATGCGGTAACTTCCAAAACGAAAGGAGAATCTTAGATGTTTGAAATGATTTCTCGTATTTATCAAATCGCCGGATCCAGCAGAAAAAAAATAACAGTTGGAATACTGTGCAATATTTTAAAATCCTTTTTTCAAAGTTTTATGATGCTCAGTGTATTTTTAATCATGTTGAATCTTAATACACTAACATCCTCAATAATTTTAAAAGCTGTAACTATCATTCTTATTAGCATTCTTGGACGTTTCTTTTTCCAATGGATGAGTGACCGTACCATGAGCGGAACCGGTTATGATATTTTCCGTGATTACCGTTTAGAAATTGGTGAGCGCTTAAAACAAGCACCTATGGGTTATTTTTCAGAGCAGAACATTGGAACCATCCAAACAATTTTAACCACTACCATAGCGGATCTGGAAGGTTACTCAATGATGGCTATCGAACAGATGACCAGTGGTGTTGCCATGGCATTCCTTATGTCTTTCATGATGTTCTTTTTCAATCCAATAATAGGGACACTAAGTATGATAGGCTTAGTAATTGGCCTGACAGTATTACGCCTGGTCAGACAGCGGGCCGCAGAACATTCGCCAATTTATCAGGCTGCCCAGGAAAATCTGGTTAATAAATGTTTAGAGTACATACGTGGGATTGCTGTTCTCCGTTCATTTTCAAACGGCAAAAGCGGCCAGCAAGAGGTACACACTGCATTTCAAAAGAAATGGGACGCTGATTATTCACAGGAAAAGGCAACCGCAGGTGTTCTCCGGCTATATAGCCTTGTCTATAAATTGATGAGCTGCGTCTTAATCGCTGCTGCTGTTATCTTATACATGGACGGAAAAATTTCCCTACCATTCTGTATGACATTTTTGTTTTGTGCATTTACCGTTTATTCTGATTTGGAAACTATGGGAAACAGTGCATTCTTGAGTAAGAAAATAAATACCGAATTAGACCGTTTGGAAGAAGTGACAAATATTCCCCAGATGGACACCACCACAGATAAACTCAATCCTTCCAATTATGAGATTTCATTAAAAGATGTATCATTTGGCTATGGTTCCCGCAGAATTATTGACCACATATCCTTAAACATACCAGAGCATACTACATGTGCGATTGTAGGTCCGTCAGGAAGCGGTAAAACGACATTATGTAACTTAATCGCTCGTTTCTGGGACGTTCAGGAAGGCTCTGTGTGTATTGGCGGCCAAAATGTGAAAGACTATACCGCTGACAGTGTGCTTGACTGTATCAGTATGGTTTTCCAAAAGGTTTATCTATTCCATGACACAATCGAAAATAATATTAAGTTTGGGAAGCCTGATGCGTCACTTGAAGAAGTAATGGAGGCAGCAAAAAGAGCCTGCTGTCATGACTTTATTATGGCCTTGCCGGATGGATATCAGACTGTAATTGGCGAAAGTGGATCTACATTATCTGGCGGCGAAAAACAAAGAATCTCCATTGCACGGGCAATTTTAAAAGACGCACCCATTGTCATTTTAGATGAAGCAACCTCCAGTGTTGACCCTGAAAATGAACAGGCTCTTTTATCTGCGATTGAGGAGCTGACTAAAAATAAAACTTTAATTTCCATAGCCCATCGATTGAGTACCGTACAAAAAGCTGACCAGATTATTGTGATTGATAATGGGCACGTCAAACAAAAGGGCACCCATGACCAGCTCAGTAAAAAGGACGGAATTTACCGGAATTTCCTTAAATTACGTGTGGAAGCCACCGGATGGCAATTATAAATATTACCCCATTTCACCCCTCTGTATCAATGAAAACCAGGGAAGGATTTAATGAATTCCTTCCCTGATTTTCTTTTTGTGCCAAGGCACTCATTTTCTCTTAACCTTCCAGAACCGGGCAGTCGTCAGGCCATATACCTCACCTTTCGCTTTTGCATAGACCTGTTTTTACTAAACAATTGCCTGAACCTACACATTCCTCTTTAATTTATTTTTCCTATCTAATCAAAGTATTTGCAGTTGCCAGTTTTTCTTTTTATGTGCTTAAGCACATAAAAAGAAAAACTGGGAAATGATCGATACCGTCAATGGAGCCACCAGTTCTGCGATCATCTACAGTATAGCCGAAACAGCGAAGGCAAACCAGCTGAAGCCATATGAGTATTTTGAATATCTGCTGACAGAGATACCAAAACATATGGATGATAAAAATAGCAATTTTCTGGAAGAGCTTCTACCTTGGTCAGAAACACTTCCAGAAAATATACGAAAGCCACAGAAAACGGATGAAAAATAGAATGGCTGCAGAAGCAGCCTGATATTTTTCAAGGTACTCAGTTTTCACCGTTTACTATATTTCGTCACAGTTTTACTTTTATCGTTACACTACACCAAAAACTATCATCAGCACATAAGCATAAAATCCATAAAAAAAGAGATTGCCACCTCAAATTCCAAGTGACAATCTCCATCATTACATGTTACATTCTACAATTATTATATTCTATCTTTTCCGTCTTCGGATACGGATTACTATAAAGAAAGCGCCGAGTAAGGCAGCACTCATAATTACAACCGGAATCCATGCCCTTGTATCATCTCCGGTCTTCGGCGCATCCGGCGGCGGAGTACCCGGTTTTCTGGCATTTTCAATCTCTTCTGTCGCTTCAATGATTTTGGTTTCATCATCCTGATATTCAAATACCACTTCCACCTCTTCTGTATTCGCTTCATAGCCCTCTAATGGTTTGGTTTCCACAAGGACATACACTATTGGTTCCACAAATGCACCCTCTTCATAAATACCAATCGGAAGTTCCCCACTCTTTGCAGTTCCATCTTCTCCGGTTACCAAGGTTTCAACTATCTCTCCGGTAGCTTGATTGCGAAGTTCAAATTCTACGTCTGCAAGCGGTGCTTTATTTTCCGCATCTGTCTTCTGAATCAGGAGCTGACCGGATGGACGTTCATCTTTTATCTCTACTTTCTGAATTTCCCCTGTTTCTTCGACAACGGAAGGAACATCGGATACAACAAGATATCCTTCCGGGGCTGCCTCTTCATGCAGGATATATTCGCCCGGTTCTAACGCATACACTTTATGCGATTCTTTTGTGGAAACCCATTCTTCCACTATTTCCCCGTCCTTATCAAGGATTTGAAGTTTTGCCCCTTCCACTTCTTTATCATCTGTGATGTCAGTTTTTGTAATTTCTACAACTGTCGGCTGATTTTCAATCTCTTTTGCAAGGGAAATCACCTCCAGCTCCGGATTCTGATAGGTTGCATCAAAGAACCATGTTTCTTCTGTTTTCAGATACCCCAGTGTTGCTTCCAACTCTTTCACCATATATTTTCCATGCGGAAGGTCAATGTCAAAGCGGATGGTTCCATCTTCTGCCGATTCTGCTTTCGCAAGAAACTCTCCTGCCTTTACAATCACTTCCCCTGTGAGGTCTAATATATCTTCCTCTGCATACAGCCCAAATACCGCACCCTGTACTGGTTCTTTCGTTTCTTTGGATTGTTTGGTAAGGACAAGTTCTATTTTCTGGCGTTTATTCTCAAGTTCCATAGAAACATAATCTACCGCTACTTCCTGTCCCTGATACTTAATTTCAAATTCTTTTGCTTCAGGATCCAGAACAAAATGGTGGTTTCCAACATCCGTCTCCTTCAGGTAATAGGAACCGATCGGAAGATTATGGAGTGATACAGTTCCCTCTTTTCCGGTCACAAGTTTTGCCACAAGCCCTCATTAGTAGCCTGATATCCGCTGTTTATCTTACACCCCGATCAGCCCCTCTCTCTGGCTTATCTTTTCCCTGCTTTTCTTGAATAATCCTCTTATTAATCTCAAGCCGTTCATGAATGGATAATTTCTTATCTTTTCCATCTACCGCCTGCTTCTGCTGTGCCGGTTTTCTATCTGCTTTTCCTGCATCCTTAACCACTGCATTCGCTTCGGTACTTGTTACTCTCTCATCTGCTCTTCCTTCATGTCTTTCTGCTATCTGCTGTTCTCGTCTCTCTTTCACACCTTTTTCTTCCAGATTGCAAAAGCTCTGCAGATACGGAAGTACATGATTCTGCATGTCAGTCAGATCTTCCATATATTTCTGGAACTCTTCACTTCCTTTACCTTTCTGGTAATTAATCCAATACTCATCTGTAAGCTTCATTTCATTATCATACTTCAACTGACTTACAATACCGCCATGTCCATTTCCAATATCCATTGACTTCTTGAAATGATGCAGCATCTTTTCACCTTTTTCCGCATAATATAAAGTCACATATATCTTTGCGATTTTCGTAGGTTCCTCTGTCTTTGAATCACGTTTTGCATACCATTCTTTATCCATTTCTGCTGTTTTTGCATCCAGCTCGGACAACTTCTGACATCTTGGATTCATGAGATCACTCTCTTCACAGTAGTTTACATACACCATTGGTTCCATATCCTTTAGAAGTTCCGGTTCATAGGTTTTCAATCTTTCAATCAATACACCTGCACGCACAGACTGGTCACATTCCTCGTCTACGATATCCTTCAGATACGAAATATAGGAATGAATATTCCCGCTTCGCAGATCCAGCATTACTTCCTGTACCGTATTTTCTCCTATCTCCACATTATCCCGATACTCATACGGATCAAAAGCTTCTGCAATCTCATCCAATGCCTCTGCCAACTGTTCTGTGGTCATCTCCTTTGGATACATTGCTTCTCGAACCTCCCTCATCGGTACATATTTATAGTCCGGTAATGCTTCATGAATTTTCTCAATTCCTTCTCGCACCAATGCAAGTTCTCCATAAAATCGAACATCGTCCATCAGATTTCCAAGTACTGTATTTCCTTTTACAATTGCAAATTCAGCATCATCGTAGTAACTGTCTTCCGGATCACGATAGATAATCCCCATACTACATACTCGATAGGCATTTTCTGGATTCTCCCTATATTTTTCATAGACTGCAGCAATCTGATTGACATCTGTACTTTTTTCATAAGCTCCCATATCATGGAACTCATCGCATTCTGCGGCAAAGTATTCCAGATAAGGCTCTTTCTTCGGTGGCATATTGTTGAGTACGTTATCAATCATGTTATAATTTGCCTCTTCTAGTTCCTCCACCTTTGCCAATGGCTTATATTCTCCCTGGCTATTCTGGATCTCTGCCAACACAATTTCATCCATTTTTTCAACCTTTTCCATCAGCTGATCATAATCTCCTTGAACTCTTTCTTCAGTCCAACCTTCCTCTTCCATAAGCTCATCTGCCGCTTCTTCAATAGAAATTTCATCGTTTTCATAGACGCCACCATCCATCAGCCGGAATTCTTCGTCATAGAAAGAATAATCATACCCTTCTTCTGTGACCTGGATTGCAAAATATCGCTCGCCTACCTGATATGCCAGTTCTTCCAATGAATGTTCTTCTAAATCAAGGAAGTTATCCAGTTCCTGAAAACTAATGCTATCCACAAAATGAGCCGTCACCTTTTCCCCGTTGTTCAAGACCACAATATCGCTCACTGACAATGAATGTCCCCGAAAGTCCTCTGGGCGATGGATGTTAAACCGTTCAAAGATATCCTCTAATGAAACATTCCCCTGTAACTCTCCCACATAAACCAGCTTATAATCTTCTTTTCGCACCTGCAGGTCATGACTTTCAATAAAATTCATGTTTCTAAATGCATAGGCTGTCCCTGCAGAATCATCTCTGATCTGATAGATTCCAAATACCGGCTTTGTTCCAATCAGCAACTCTGCTTCTTTTAGTGACTGCAGTTGCGGATATTTCTTCATCTGCCATTCCAGATCTCGGAAGTATTCACGTTCGGTCATTGATAACTGATAATGCTCCGGTCCACGCTCAATCTCCATTCTTTCTGTCACAAATTGTGGTGTTGAAAAACTTGTGATCAGATAAATGTCCGCTCCTGCATCATATAATTTCAATGCTTCCTCTCTATCAATCACAGACATTGCTTCCTGCAACATTCCCATATCTTCTGAATCAAAATCTCTATCATAACTCGTTCTTCGCTGCCACTCCTGGGTTTCCATACCATACAAGCCATCATGTGCTTCAATCATTTCTCTGCTCGCATATTCTCCCTGACTTCCATCGCTCCCAAGACAATATATCTTTGATCCGGTGCGGTGATATTCCAAAGCAGCTTCTTTTCTAAGCGGAACCATATTATCTGCAGTATACCCATAATCAATTAGTTCCTGCTTTCCAACTGTTGAATCCGGAAGTTCTTGTATCTCCTGTCTGGCATCGTATAATAAATCTTCTACTTTCTCTTCCTGCGATTCACTGATTGCATCTGCCAGATCACGTACCAGTTTTCGCACAGAATCTTCATTCCCAATTAAAAGAGCATAATCGAAAATGTCTTCCTTTATTTCGTCTGAAAATACAACGCCTCTTCGTTCTCTCCGTTCAATCTGCTCCTGAACGTAGTCCTGCATTTTCTGTGCTTCCATTCCTAAGGTTCTGTTCATTGCCATATCCATTCCTCCTGTATTTCTGATTTATGGCATAAAAAATGGCGGAACTTATAGTCCCACCAATTATACCATTTCTTACTCCAAGCCAAAATCATGATTTCTACTGATCTTGCCATTCTCACTTTCTCGTTGATTCTTTTCTTTGTATTTCTGTAATTTTTCATGAATCGAACCACGTACAGTTCTGTCTTCGTTCACTTCTGATGCTTCAGCTACCTCTGCTTCTTCCGCATTTTCTTCTCGCTCATCCATATTCAGCAATGCATTTAATTCTGCCAGTCTCTCCAGCATCTGATTTAATTCTACATCTTTTGGAAATGGTTTCCCTACTTCTTCTTTCGCATTTGCCAGCTGTTCATACACTATTTCCAGTCTTTGTTGTGCTTCGGAAAGCTTCTCTGGATAACTGTCTAACAGATTGTTGATACGAGTAATATTTCCAAGTGCATCTGCTCCAAGATGAACTTTCGAGACAGCTTCATACTTGACAGACAGAATAAACTCTTTACTCCAGCTATCAAACTGAATCCTCATATTGAATCCCTGATAGTTTCCGATATCCATCGCAGCGTCTACTGCTTTAATATCTTTACATACTGCCAAAAGAGCGGCTCCTGCTTCTTTCTTCTCTGTAAATACCTTTCCTCCAATTTCCATAGAAAACTGCTCTGGATCTGTGATTTTATGCTCAGAATAATGGGCGATATCTGCCTTGTAGCTGTCTATGATCTCCGTCAGTTTTGCAATCTGTTGTGGAAAATTCCTTGCAATATCATCTTCCAAACGATACTGGTTATTCATGTGATTGGCTTTTAAAAGTTTCAGCTTTGCCACATCCACGTCCAGTGCCATCTTCTCCTTTACTGCCGGATTTCCAGTTGCCAGTGCTTTAACCTCTGCATAGGAAAGTGCCGCTTCGTCCACATCTTCGCAGCTTCTGACCGGTGCTTTGCTGGTCATGATCTGGGAAATGAATTTCTGCTTGTTCTCGATCAGCTGCCACATATAACTATCGAATGTGGATTCTGTTACATACCGGATGATATGAACCTTTTTGTTATGGTTCCCCTGACGGATAATACGTCCTTCCCTCTGTTCCAAGTCAGACGGTTTCCAGCCAATATCCAAATGATGCAGGGCAATCAGACGGTCCTGCACATTGGTTCCAGCACCCATTTTTGCTGTCGAACCAATCAAAAAACGAACCTGTCCGGATTTTACTTTTCCAAACAACTCCGTCTTTTTTGCTTCTGTATTTGCATCATGAATAAACGCAATCTCTTTTTCCGGTACACCTTTCTCTATCAGTTTCTGCTTCAAATCATCATAAACATTGAAACTGCCATCGCCTTTCGGTGTGCTCAAATCACAGAAAATCAACTGTGCTGATTTCTGTGCTGCTGTATCTTTCCAGATTTCATAGCTTTTCTCTGCACAGACTGCTATTTTGCTTTCCGGATTATCCGGCAATAATTTGTTCACTAAACGCTGATCCAGTGCTAACTTCCTTCCGTCATTGGTAATTTTCAGCATATTATCAACCGAGGCATCTACCCCGCCATTTCTGACAACTTCTGCACGTTCTCCAAGGCTTTCTACGATTTCTTTCTGCTGTTCTGTTGGTTTCAACACCACTGTTTCATATTCCGATTCCGGCACAGGAAGCTTTAACTGATCTGAAGTCTTGATATCTGCAATCTCCTTGAACATATTCATCAGTTCCGGAATATTATAAAACCGTGCGAATCTGGACTTTGCTCGATATCCTGTTCCTTCTGGTGCTAGCTCAATGCTTGTTACTACCTCTCCAAAAGTAGATGCCCAGGAATCAAACAATCCAAGTCCCATATTTTGTAATTTGCTGTTCTGCAAGTATCTCTGCATAACATAAAGCTCCGTCATGCTGTTACTGATTGGTGTGCCTGTAGCAAAAGTAATGCCTTTTCCTCCGGTAATCTCGTCCAGATACTGACATTTATTGAACATATCTGCGGACTTCTGTGCTTCGTTTTGTGCAATCCCGGCTACATTTCTCATTTTTGTATAAAGAAACGCATTTTTATAGCTGTGTGCTTCATCTACATACAAATGATCCACGCCCAGTTCTTCAAACGTAACTACCTGATCTTTTTTCTCTTTCTGATTCAGCTTTTCCAGCCTTGTCTGCAGTGTCTTTCTGGTTTTTTCAATCTGTTTGACGGTATAACGTCCGCCATCCTGTTCATACCTTGCACTCTGGATTGCCATTTCCAGATCATCAATCTGCTTCCGCAGCATAGCTTCCTGCCTCTCATCAGAGATTGGAATACGCTCAAACTGGGAATGTCCAATAATAATAGCATCGTAATTTCCCATAGCGATCCGGGCACAGAACTTCTTTCGGTTTGCTGGTTCAAAGTCTTTCTTGGTTGCCACCAAAATATTGGCTCCTGGATATAACTGCAGGAACTCAGCTCCCCACTGCTCTGTCAGATGGTTTGGAACGACAAAGAGGTTTTTCTGAGATAATCCCAGTCGTTTACTCTCCATTGCCGCCGCTACCATTTCGTAGGTTTTTCCGGCTCCTACTACGTGTGCCAGAAGTACATTCTCTCCGTAAAGCTGGTGTGCAACTGCATTTTTCTGGTGCGGACGAAGCTCTATTTCCGGATTCATTCCTGGGAAAGTCAAATGACTGCCATCGTATTCACGGGGACGGATGCTGTTAAATCGTTCATTGTACACCTTTACCA
>OLPQ01000436.1_pt1 | contig 37483 bp, 30 predicted proteins | sample 1672451 | NCBI WGS metagenome assembly OLPQ01 (sample SAMEA3136687, study PRJEB25190) | human gut metagenome | biome: human gut; feature: human-associated habitat; material: faeces | place: Austria | collected 2013
TGCCCGCTGGACGACGCATGCCGCGAACTGCTCGGCAAAGCTTGCGACACCTATCACCTTTCCATGCGCGCGGTCAGCCGCGTGCGCAAGGTCGCGCGGACGATTGCCGATCTTGCGGGCGCGGAGGAAATCGGCAGGGCGCACCTGCTGGAAGCGCTGCGCTATCGAAATCTGGAAGGAAACTACTGGAAGTAAGGAATGGAAACCATGCTGGAATCCGAAGCGATGGCGATTCTGGTCGGTGCGGGCGTGAGCTATGGCCGCCGGGAGGCGGCGCTGCGCGCGGCGGGGAGCGCGCTGGCGATTTTGGCCGAGCCGGGGCTGTACGCGGCGCAGCTTCAGGAAAAGGGGCTGGCGCTGCTCCGGCACGCGCTTGCGGATGAAGCGCGCCTGCTTGGCGGCCTGGCGAAAAAGAAGATGGCGCTTGTCCTGCGCGAGGACGCGCAGTATCCGCCGCTGCTTCGGCAGATCGCCCACCCGCCGCACCTGCTCTATGTCTACGGCGAGACGGATTTGACGGATCGCTTCCCCGTCGCCGTGGTCGGCACGCGGCGGGCGAGCGCCTACGGCCTGACGCACACGCGGGAAATCGCCGCCGAGCTGGCGCAAACCGGCGTCTGCGTTGTTTCCGGTCTGGCGCTGGGCATCGACGCGGCGGCGCATACGGGTGCGCTGGATGGCGGCGGGCGAACCGTCGCCGTGCTGGGCAGCGCGCTGGATAAGCCCTATCCGCAGGAGAACGAGCCGCTGATGCGGCGGATTTTGGAAAGCGGCGGGAGCGTCGTCAGCGAATACGCGCCGGGAACGCCGCCGAGCCGATACAGCTTTTTGCAGCGCAACCGCATCATCGCGGGCATGTGTCTGGGCACGCTGGTCACGGAGGGGCCGCGGCGCAGCGGCGCGCTGAATACCGCGACGCGGACGCTGGAAAACGGGCGCGAGGTGTTCGCCCTGCCCGGCAATGTGGACAGCCCCGGCGCGCAGCTGCCCAACATGCTCATCAGCGAGGGTGCGCGGCTGGTGACGGGCGCGGCGGACATTCTCTCTGCGCTGGTGATCGAGCCGAAGGACGCGCCGAAGGCCGCGCATGCGGCGGTTGCGCCGATGGAAGCGCCGGCGGAAAAGAAACCGCACATCCCCGGCGGGCTGGATGAAACGCAGCGGGCGATCTGCGCCGCGCTTCTGGCGGGCGAGGCGGATTTTGACGCGCTCTGCGCGGTCAGCGGGCTGGAGAGCGACGAGCTGGGCGCGCTGCTCATCGAGATGGAAATGGACGGGCTGGTCACGCCGCTGGCCGGAACGAGATACGCGCCGGGGACGCAGATGACGGGCTGAAAACGCGCATAAAACCGCATACTAATGAAGAAACTTCCTGCGAAATTCAAATTGCGGCCTTGACAGATTCAAAAAGGGCTGGTATCCTTTTTGACGTTTGGCAGTTGCCTTGAGCCGCGTTTATCCCGCCGCCGGCGGGGTGAAAAGCGGGGATTTTCCCGCGCTTGGCTCAGGCGCGTGTGTTTTGAAGCGTGAAGAGAATACGGCGTTTTTTCCGCCGCGTTGGAGGAATTGGATTTGAACAGTCGTAAGCCCGCATACAAGCTGGTTATCGTGGAGTCGCCCGCGAAGGCGCGCACCATTTCGAAATTTTTAGGCCGAAACTACAAGGTGGAGGCCTCGCAGGGGCACGTTCGGGATTTGCCCAAATCCCAGCTTGGCGTGGACGTCGAGCACGATTTTGAACCGAAGTACATCACCATTCGCGGCCGGGGCGAGGTGCTTGAGCGCATCCGCAAAGAGGCGAAGGGCGCGAAATCCATCATCCTCGCGACGGACCCTGACCGCGAGGGCGAGGCGATTTCGTGGCATTTGGCGACCATTCTGGGCATTGACCCGGAAAGCGAATGCCGCGTGGAATTCAACGAGATCACGGAAAAGACGGTCAAGAGCGCGATCAAGCAGCCGCGCGCGGTGAATATGCAGCTCGTCAACGCCCAGCAGGCGCGCCGTCTGCTCGACCGGCTGGTGGGCTACAAGATTAGCCCGCTGCTCTGGGTGAAGATCAAGAAGGGGCTGTCCGCGGGGCGCGTGCAGTCCGTCGCCACGCGCATGGTGGTTGACCGCGAGCAGGAGATCGAGCAGTTTGAGCCGGAGGAATACTGGTTTGTGGACGCGGAGCTGCGCGCGGGCGGCAAACAGCTCCATGCGCGGCTGATCGCGCTGGACGGCGAGCGCGTGAGCCTTTCCGATCAGGCGCAGGCGGACGCGGCGAAGGCGCGCGTGGAACAGGGCGGCTTTGTCATCCGCAGCGTGAAGCGCGGCGAAAAGCGCAAGCATCCCGCCCCGCCGTTCACGACCTCCAATTTGCAGCAGGAGGCCAGCCGCAAGCTCGGCTTCACCACGGCCAAGACGATGCAGATCGCCCAGCAGCTCTACGAGGGCGTGGACATCGAGGGGCGCGGCACGCTGGGCCTGATTTCCTACATCCGTACCGACAGCGTCCGCCTGAGCGACGAAGCGGTGGCCGCCGCGCGCGAGGCGATTGCGGCGCGTTACGGCGCGGAATATGTGCCGGAGAAGCCGAACGTCTACAAGGGGCGCAAGAGCGCGCAGGACGCGCACGAGGCCATCCGCCCGGCGAACATCGACCTGCGGCCGGAGGAGATCAAGGCCTCGCTGACCAAGGATCAGTTTAACCTGTACAAGCTGGTGTATCTGCGCTTTGTCGCCTGCCAGATGGCGGACGCGCTGTATGAAACCCAGCAGATTGAAATCGCCTCCGAGAGCGGCGCGGTTCTGCGTTCGAGCGCCGAGCGGCTGAAATTCGCGGGCTTCACGGCGGTGTATGAAGAGGGCACGGACGACGCGCCCGCGCAGGATGAGGCGCAGGCCGGCGCGATGGCGGACGTGAACGAGGGCGACAAGGCGGAGCTGCTGGGCGACGAGGCCACGCAGCACTTCACGCAGGCGCCGCCGCGCTACACGGAGGCCTCGCTGGTGCGCGCGCTGGAGGAAAAGGGCATCGGCCGCCCGTCCACCTACGCGCCGACGATCTCCACCATTTTGGCGCGCGGGTACGTCATGCGCGAAAAGAAGCAGCTCTTCCCGACCGAGCTGGGCATTATGATTACCAACATGATGGAGGAGTATTTCGCGGATATCGTGGATATCGCCTTCACCGCCGGCATGGAGGAGCAGCTTGACGAGGTGGAAGAGGGCAAGCTGGATTGGCACAAGGTGCTTTCCGATTTCTACGGCCCGTTTGAAAAGACGCTGGAAAACGCGGAGGCCAAGATCGAAAAGGTCGAAATCAAGGACGAGGTTTCCGATGTGCCCTGCGACAAGTGCGGCGCGATGATGGTCTACAAGCTGGGGCGCTACGGCCGGTTTTTGGCCTGCCCAAACTTCCCGGACTGCCGCAACACGAAGGCGATTCAGATTGAAATCGACGCGCCCTGCCCGAAGTGCGGCGGCAAGCTCTTGCAGAAGACCTCGCGCAAGGGGCGCAAGTTCTACGGCTGCGAGCGCTACCCGGAATGCGATTTCGTCTCCTGGGAGATGCCGGTTCGGGAGAAGTGCCCGAAGTGCGGAAGCTATATGACGCTTTCCCGCACGAAAAAGGGCGATTTCTACGTCTGCGCGAACGAAACCTGCCGCGAGCGCATTCCCGCGCCGCAGGAAGAGAACGAATGATGGAAAGAGCGATTGTGATCGGCGCGGGGCTGGCGGGGTGCGAGGCGGCGTGGCAGCTTGCCCGGCGCGGCGTGCCCGTGACCCTGCACGAAATGAAGCCCCACGCCTTTACGCCTGCGCACCACAGCGCGGGCTTTGCCGAATTGGTTTGCTCCAATTCGCTCAGAAGCGACCAGCTGACCAACGCCGTCGGCCTGCTCAAGGAGGAGATGCGCCAGCTTGGCAGCCTCATCCTCAAGGCGGCGGACGCGACGCGCGTGCCCGCGGGCGGCGCGCTGGCGGTGGATCGCGAAAAGTTTTCGGATTATGTGACGCAGGCCGTGCGCAGCCATCCGCTGATTGAGGTCGTCCTCCGCGAGGCGGATGAGCTGCCGCAGACCAACGCCGTCATCGCCACGGGGCCGCTGACCAGCGATAAGCTGGCGGAGAAAATCGCGGCGCTTCCGGGGCTGCAAACGCTGAATTTTTACGACGCGGCCGCGCCGATCGTCTCCGGCGAATCGCTGGATATGACGAAGGTGTTCCGGCAGGGGCGCTACGGCCGCGGCGACGATTACCTCAACTGCCCGATGAACCGCGAGGAATACGAGGCGTTTTATCAGGCGCTGCTGACCGCCGAAAAGGCCGATGTGCACGGGTTTGACGGCACGCAGGTCTTCGAGGGCTGCATGCCCATCGAGGTGATGGCCGCGCGCGGGGAAATGGTGATGGCGTTCGGGCCGATGAAGCCCGTCGGCCTCGTCGATCCCCGAACCGGGCGCGAGCCCTACGCCGCCGTGCAGCTCCGCGCGGAGAACAGCGCGGGGACGATGTATAACCTCGTCGGCTTCCAGACGCGGCTCAAGTGGGGCGAGCAGAAGCGCGTCTTCTCCATGATCCCCGGCCTTGAAAACGCGGAGTTCCTGCGCTACGGCGTGATGCACCGCAACACGTTCCTCCATTCGCCGGGCTTCCTCGATGCGCAATACGGCATGATCGGCCGCCCCGGCCTGTATTTCGCCGGGCAGATGACCGGCGTGGAGGGCTATGTGGAGAGCGCTTCCAGCGGCCTCGTCGCGGGCATTTCGCTGGCGCGGCGCATGCTCGGCCTGCCGCCGGTCGATTTCACGACGCGCACGGCCATCGGCGCGCTGGCGCACCATGTTTCCGGCGCGACGGCCGATTTCCAGCCGATGAACGCCAATTTCGGCCTGATTGATTCCTGCGAAAAGCGCATCCGCAACAAGCAGGAGCGTTATGCCCACGTCGCGGCGCGCGCGCTGGATACCATCGAGGCCATCCGCAGCAATCCGCTGGCCTGCGATTTCGACCGGACGCTTCAAAACTGACTCCCCGCACGCCGCCCTGTTCAAAATCGGGACGGCGTGTTATAATAAGAAAACGAACTCCTTCAGTCGGTTTCCTCAAAGAGGAAACCGCTGAGGCAGAGATGCGGCTCAAAAGAAGTTTTTGAGCGGAATGGAAGCATATACGAAGCGCCTCCCTCCTAGAGGGAGGTGGCTGCCGAAGGCAGACGGAAGGAGTTGACGGGACAGCGTCCCGGCATAACCCAGTGTAACGTATCGGAGGTAAACATAGATGACACTCAAGGGCACCACCATCTGCGCCGTCAGGAAGGACGGCAAAATCGCCGTCGCGGGCGACGGTCAGGTGACGATGGGCGAAAGCACCATCTTCAAGGCGACCGCGCACAAGGTTCGCCGCATCTACGGCGGCAAGGTCGTCACCGGCTTTGCCGGAACGGTTTCGGACGCCTTTGCGCTCTGCGACCGCTTTGAGGCGAAGCTGGAGCAGTATTCCGGCAATCTGGAGCGCGCCGCCGTCGAGCTGGCGCAGGAATGGCGCAGCGACAAGGCCATGCGCAAGCTGGAGGCCATGCTGATCGTCGCCAGCGGCGAAACGCTGATGATCGTCTCCGGCACGGGCGAGGTCATCGAGCCGGATGACGGCATTGCGGCCGTCGGCTCCGGCGGCAACTATGCGATGGCCGCCGCGCGCGCCCTCAAGGAGAACACCGATCTTTCCGCGCACGAAATCGCCGAAAAGGCGCTGCATATCGCGGCGGATATCTGCGTGTTCACCAACCATAACGTGATTGTGGAGGATGCCTGATATGGAATTGACGCCGAAACAGGTTGTTCGCGAGCTGGATCGCTATATCATCGGTCAGGACGAGGCCAAGCGCGCCGTCGCCGTCGCCCTGCGCAACCGCTATCGCCGCGCACAGCTTCCGGAGGAAATCCGGGATGAAATCGTGCCCAAAAACATCCTGATGGTCGGCCCGACGGGCGTGGGCAAGACCGAAATCGCCCGCCGTCTGGCCAAGCTGGTGGACGCGCCGTTTGTCAAGGTCGAGGCGACGAAGTTCACCGAGGTCGGCTATGTCGGCCGCGACGTGGAGAGCATCATCCGCGATCTGGTCGAGGCCAGCGTGCGGATCTGCAAGGAGAAGGCCAGCCAGAAGGTCAAGGTGCGCGCGACCGTGCTCGCCGAGGAGCGCATCATCGACCTGATTCTGCACCCGAACCGCAAGCCGGTCAACCCGATTGACGTGCTGCTGGGCAACAAACCCAAGCAGCCGGAGCTGCCCGCCGAGGAGAAGCAGCGCATCGCCCAGAAGGCGGACGAGCTGCGCGCCCAGCTTCACCGCGGCGAGCTGGAGGACGTGGAGATCGAGGTCGAGGTGGAGGACGCGCCGAAGGACGTGGAGATCAACGGCGCGAGCGTGAACATCGGCTCGATGATGGGCGACATGATGCCCAAAAAGACCAAGATGCGCCGCATGAAGGTCGCCGACGCGCGCCGCCTGCTGGTCGCCGAGGAAGAGGATAAGCTGATCGACATGGACGCGGTGACGGAGGAAGCCCTGCGCCGCGCCGAGCAGGACGGCATCATCTTCATCGACGAGATCGACAAGGTGGCCGGGCGCTCCGCCAACGGCCCGGATGTGAGCCGCGAGGGCGTTCAGCGCGACATCCTGCCGATCGTCGAGGGCAGCACGGTGAACACCAAATACGGCGTGGTCAAGACGGATTACATGCTCTTTATCGCGGCGGGCGCGTTCCATGTGGCGAAGGTGACGGATCTCATTCCCGAACTGCAGGGACGTTTCCCGGTGCGCGTGAATTTGAAGCCGCTGACCCGCGAGGATTTCAAGGCGATTCTGAGCCAGACGGATAACGCGCTGACCCGCCAATACGAGGCGCTGCTGGCCGTCGATCACGTGCATCTGCACTTTGAGGAATCCGCGCTGGACGCGCTGGCGCAGGCCGCGCAGCAGGAAAACGAAACCCGCGAGGATATCGGCGCGCGCCGCCTGCATACGCTGTTTGAAAAGATGCTGGAGGATATCTCCTTCAACGCGGGCGGCGATATGCCGGACGTGGATGTGACGATCAACGGCGATTATGTGGCCGAACACCTCGGAGGGGACGGTAAAAAACTGGACATGAGGCAGTATATCCTGTAAAATAGAATAGAAATCGCGAGCCGCTGATTTCAGCGGCTCTTTTGCGTTTGAAAAACGGGATGATTGAAGAGGCGGGAGGTACAGGAACCTCAGGTTCCTGTTGGGTGTTTGAGGGCAAAGCCCTCAACGTACCCCCGGAAAGGATGAAACCATGCAGGCGTTTGTCATCACGGCTTATAAGGATTATGAGGCACTCAAAACGCTGACGCTGGCGCTGAGCCGGAGGGGGCTCTGCGTGATCCATGCGGACGCGCAGGGGGCGATTACGGCGCGGCAGGTGGAAGAACTGAACACGCTGCCCAATGTGCGCGCGATTCGTAAATATAAGGTCAACTGGGGCAGCGTCTGCCACCTCTACGCGCTGCTCGACCTGTGCCGCATGGCGCTTGAGGATGAGCGCGTGGATTATCTGCACCTGATGAGCGCGCAGGATGTGCCGCTGCTCTGCGCGGACGAGATGGAGCGGCGGTTTGCGGGCGAGACGCGCCTGTTCATGCAGCGGCTGAGCACGGCGGAAAACCCGGAGCTGGCGCACCGCTACGAGCATTATCACTTCATGCATTGGCTCAACTACCGCGATCCGTCGGAGAGGACGCAGAACTGGGTCGGCCGCATCGACCGCTGGCAGGATAAGCTGCACATCCGGCGCAGGCTGGCGCTGCCGTATAAGGGCATGGTCTGGCTGAGCCTGCCGCGCGACGCGGCGCAGTATGCTGTCTCCGGCCGCGCGGGGAAGAAGCTGCTGCGCAGGCTCCGCACGACGTATATTCCGGAGGAGTTTTATTTTCAGAATGTGTTTTCCGGCACGGCGTTTGAGCAGCGGATCGTCAACCGGGAGCTGCATTTTTCCATCTGGAACGAGCCGGAGCGCGGCCTGCCCGCCGTGCTGAACATGGGCGATTTGGAAAAAATGAACGCCTCGGATTGCTGCTTTGCCCGCAAGGTGGACGTTGACAGCGAGCTGGGGCGGGCGCTGCTGGAAAGGTGGAACGGATGAAAAAAGAAATCCGTTGACAACCCGGCGAAAACCGCCTATAATAATCCATGTATATGAGCTTCCCGTTGAAAAAGAGGAGTACGCGCGTGCCGCCGTCAGAGAGAATCGCCCATGGGCTGCAAGGCGATTCGGAGAGAGCGCGCGCGGAAGGTCGCTTTGGAGGGACAGGGTGCGCCCGATACAGCGCAAAGAGGCATCCTTTTGGGTGTAAATGAAGGTGGTACCACGCAGAGCGCTGCGTCCTTTGGGGCGAGGCGGTCTGCGTTTTTTTACTCCTTCCGTCACAAGGGAGACATGCGTATGAATTTTCAGGCGGGTATGATTCCGGGAATCTGCGCCCTGGCGGTCGGTGCGCTGCTGACGTTTTTCAGCGACAAGCTCTGCCACAGGGAGAAGAATGTGCCGCAGATGAAGCTGCTCGGCGTGGCGCTGGCCGTCGTCGGCGCGTTGATGGTGTTTACCGTTTAATGGAGCATAGAGAGAAAGGAAACGACTATGGAAAACAAAGCCGCTCAGATGGACAAGGTGTATAACCCGCAGGCCATCGAAGGAGAGCTCTACAAGGAGTGGGAGGAGACCGGCGCGTTTGTGGCGCACCGCGTGGAGGGCAAGCAGCCCTTTACCATCGTGATGCCGCCGCCGAACATCACCGGCCAGCTTCACATGGGTCACGCGATGGACGGCGTGCTTCAGGACAGCCTGACGCGCTACCATCGCATGAAGGGCGACCCGACGCTCTGGCTGCCGGGCACGGATCACGCCTCCATCGCCACGGAGGTGAAGATTGTCGAGGCCATGCGCAAGGAAGGGCTCGACAAGCACGACGTCGGCCGCGAGGAATTCCTGCGCCGCGCGTGGGCATGGAAGAACGAATACGGCGGACGCATCGTCCGCCAGACCCGCCGCATGGGCAATAGCTGCGACTGGAGCCGCGAGCGCTTCACCATGGACGAGGGATGCAGCAAGGCCGTCACCGAGGTCTTCAACAGCCTCTACGAAAAGGGGCTGATCTACCGCGGCAACCGCATGGTCAACTGGTGCCCGTGCTGCAACACCTCCATTTCCGACGCGGAGGTGGAGTATCAGGAGCAGGAGGGTCACTTCTGGCACCTGCTCTACACCGTCAAGGAGACGGGCGAGCAGCTTGAACTGGCGACGACCCGCCCGGAGACGATGCTGGGCGATACCGCCGTGGCCATCAACGAAAACGACCCGCGCTATGCGCATCTGCACGGCTGCCACGTCATCCTGCCGCTGATGAACGTCGAAATTCCGATCGTCTGCGACGAGCACGCCGACATGGAAAAGGGCACCGGCGTGGTGAAGATCACCCCGGCGCACGACCCGAACGACTTTGAGGTCGGCCAGCGCCACAACCTGCCCATCGTCCGCGTATTCACCTATGACGGCCGCATGACCGGCGCGAAGGAGAAGGCGGAGAACGACGCGCTCTTTGCCAGCGGCAAGGCGACCGTCGGCGAGCCGCGCGTGATCGACTGCGGCAAGTACGCGGGCATGACGACGATGGAAGCCCGCAAGGCCATCGTCAAGGATCTGGAAGCGGGCGGCTATCTCAAGCGCGTCGAGCCGCTGGCGCACGAGGTCGGCACGTGCTACCGCTGCCACACGACCATCGAGCCGATGGTTTCCAAGCAGTGGTTTGTGAAGATGGCGCCGCTGGCCAAGCCGGCCGTCGAGTGCGTCAGAAGCGGCGAGGTTCGCTTTGTGCCGGAGCGCTTCGCGAAGAATTACATGACGTGGATGGAGAACATCCGCGACTGGTGCATCTCCCGCCAGCTCTGGTGGGGTCACCGCATCCCGGCGTGGTACTGCGACGACTGCGGCGAGGTCATCGTCGCGCGCGAAACGCCGACCGTCTGCCCGAAGTGCGGCTGCACGCACCTTGCGCAGGATGAGGACGTGCTGGATACCTGGTTCTCCTCCGCGCTGTGGCCGTTCTCCACGCTCGGCTGGCCGGAGCAGACCGCCGATCTGTCGTATTTCTATCCGACCAGCGTGCTGGTGACGGGCTACGACATCATCTTCTTCTGGGTCGCCCGCATGATCTTCTCGGGCATCGAGCAGATGGGCAAGCCGCCCTTCCACACCGTGCTGATTCACGGCCTTGTGCGCGACGCGCAGGGGCGCAAGATGAGCAAGTCGCTGGGCAACGGCGTCGATCCGCTGGAGATCATTGACCAGTACGGCGCGGACGCGCTGCGCTTCTCGCTGGTCATGGGCGTCAGCCCCGGAAACGACATGCGCTTCTCCACGGACAAGGTCGAATCCGCCCGCAACTTCGCCAACAAGATCTGGAACGCGAGCCGCTTTGTGCTGATGAACATGGGCGACGAGGCGGAGACGCTGGAAGGCAAGACGCTCTGCGCCGCCGACCAGTGGATTCTCACCCGCCTGAACGACACCATCCGCGAGGTCAGCGCGCACTTTGAGGATTATGACCTCGGTTTGGCCGCGCAGAAGATTTATGATTTCGCGTGGAGCGAGTTCTGCGACTGGTACATCGAGTTGGCGAAGGTCAGCCTGAACGGCGAGGGCCGCGCGGCGACGCTGGCCGTGCTGCGCCATGTGCTCATCTGCCTGCTCAAGATGCTTCACCCGTTCATGCCGTTCATCACCGACGAGGTGTATCGCTACATCCCCGGCACGGAGGGCACGATCATGCTTTCCGACTGGCCGAAGGTTGACGACGCGATGAATTTCCCGCAGGAAGCGCACGAGATGGAGGGCGTGATGGACGTGATCCGCGCCGTCCGCAACCTCCGCGCGGAGATGAACGTTTCCGTCGGCCGCCGCGCGCACCTGATCGTCCGCCCGAAGGCGGGCTGGGAGCACGCCATGGCGGGCGCGGGCGAGTACTTTGGCCGCCTCGCGTGGGCGAGCGGCATGCAGCTCCTCGCGCAGGATGAGGAAGCCCCGGCCAAGACGGTCTCCGCCGTCAGCGAAGCGGCCGAGCTGTTCATCCCGCTGGGCGATCTTGTGGACGTGGCCAAGGAGACCGCGCGCCTGACCAAGGAGCGCGACAGCGTGCAGCGCGACATCGAGCGCGGCGAAGCGAAGCTGAATAACCCCGGCTTTACGGGCAAGGCTCCGGCGCAGCTCGTTGAGCAGGAGCGCGAAAAGCTGGCCGTCGCCCGCGACAAGCTGGCCAAGCTGAACGCGCGCATCGAGGATCTCGCAAATATGTAAATCTCATACTAATTCTTGTTAAAATGGCTTAATCCGCGCACCATCTTTTTCGCTCTGACTTTGCCTCGTTCCGTTCAACGTACCTCCAGTACGCCTCACTTCACTTGGCTTCGTCAGAACAAAAAATCTGATGCGCTCTGTTAAGCATTTTAACTGCGAATTAGTATCAAAGGGCTGTCAGGACGATTCGGGCTTGACAACCCTTCTTTTATGGCTTATAAAAAAGGATGAAAGGGGGGATTCCCCATGACGGAAAAAGAAGCGATTGAAAGGATTCACAGCGTATACCCGACCGGCTGCAAAAACGGCCTTGAAAATATGCGCGCGCTGATGGGCAGGCTCGGCAATCCGCAGGAAAAGCTGACCATGGTGCACGTCGCCGGAACGAACGGCAAGGGCTCCTGCTGCGCGATGATCGAGCGCATGCTCCGCGCGGCGGGATACAAGACCGGGCTGTATACCTCGCCGTATATCGAGGTATACAACGAGCGCATCCGCATCAACGGCGAACCGATTGCGGGCGACAAGCTGGCCGCGCTGGTGGAAAGCGTATGGCCTGCGGTGGAGGCATGCGAAAAGGACGGCGTGAAGATCACCGAGTTCGAACTGGGCACGGCGCTCGCGTTTTGCTGCTTTGCGAAGGAAAAGGTCAATGTCGCGGTGATCGAGGTCGGACTCGGCGGCCGGCTCGACCCGACGAATATCATCACCCCCGCGGTCAGCGTCATCACCGAGGTCGGCATGGATCACATGCAGTTCCTCGGCGACACGATCGAGCAGATCGCGCTGGAAAAGGCGGGGATTATGAAGCCCGGCGTGCCCGTCGTGCTGGGGCGGCAGGAGAAGGCCGCGCGCGGTGTGCTGCTGGCGGCGGCGAAGGGCAAGGAGCTGCCCATCCTTTCCCTGATGGCGGAAAACGTCAGGGAAGAGCGCACGCGGATCACGTTCGACGTGGCCTTCGGCGGCGAGCGGCTCAAAGCGCTGACCGTCTCCCTCTGCGGCCGTCATCAGGCGGATAATGCCTGCGCGGCGCTGGGCGCGCTGCTGGCGCTCAAGAAAAAGGGCTTCAAAATTCCGACAAGCGCCGTTCGCGCGGGGCTGGCGGACGTGCATTGGCCGGGTCGGCTGGAATACTTCGGGCGCGTGCTGCTCGACGGCGCGCACAACGACCCCGGCGTTCGCGCACTCTGCGGCTACCTCGACCGGTGGATGCCGAAGGAGAACACCGTGCTCATCAGCGCGATGATGCGCGACAAGGAGACGGAAAAGATGTGCCAGCGCCTCGCCGCGCGCGTGCGCTGCGTCGTCTGCACCCAGCCGAATAACCCGCGCGCCATGCCCGCCGGGGAGCTGGCGAAGGAATTTGAGGCGCAGGGGATCCGCGCCTACGCCTTTGCCCATGTGAAGGACGCGCTGGAAGAGGCACGGCGGCTGACCGGGCCGGAGGGCAATGTCGTCTGCGCGGGCTCGCTGTATCTGATCGGCGAGATGAGAACGGTGCTGAGGGAAGAAAGGGACAAGCGATGAATTTTGAACATGTGAGCGTGATGCTCATGCCCACGGTGGATATGCTCGACGTGCGCGAGGGCGGCGTCTATGTGGATGGCACGCTGGGCGGCGGCGGCCACAGCGCGGAGATTTTGCGCCGGCTGAACGGCACGGGGCACCTCTACGGCATCGACCGCGACAACGACGCGCTGGCGGCGGCGACGGAGCGCCTCGGCGCGGCGGGCAACTTCACCGCCGTCAAGGGCAATTTTCACGACGTCAAGGCGCTGCTGGCTGAGCGCGGCGTGGAAAAAATCGACGGCATGATGATTGACCTCGGCGTGAGCAGCCATCAGCTCGACACCGCCGAGCGCGGCTTCTCCTACCACGCGGACGCGCCGCTGGACATGCGCATGGATCAGGATCAGCCGCTGACGGCGCGGGAGATCGTCAACACGTGGAGCGCGGCGGAGATCACCCGCATCCTGCGCGATTACTCGGAGGAGAAGTGGGCGGCGCGCATCGCGCAGATCATCTGCGAGCACCGCGCGCAGAAGCCGCTGGAGACGACGGGCGATCTGGTGGCGTGCGTGGACGCGGCCATCCCCAAAAAGGTGCGCATGCAGGACAACGGCCACAGCGCGCGCCGCACGTTTCAGGCGCTGCGCATCGCGGTCAACGACGAGCTGGACCCGCTCAAAAAGGCGCTGGAGGACATGGTGGAGCTGCTGAATCCCGGCGGCCATCTGGCGGTGCTGACGTTCAACTCGCTGGAGGATCGCATCGTCAAGCAGACGTTCCGGCGGCTGGCGAATCCCTGCACCTGCCCGCCGAAAATCCCGGTGTGCATCTGCGGCAAAAAGCCGGTCGTGCGCGTTTTGGGCGGCGGCGGCGTCAAGCCGGATGCAGAGGAAGTCGAGCGCAATCCGCGCGCCAGAAGCGCGATGCTCCGCGGCTGTGAGAAGCTGGAGGCACAGGCATGAGACGCGCGGACAGAGAAGTGACGGCGAAAGAGGATATCTCCGCCGTCATGGAAAAGTGCGACGCGGTGAGCGTGGCTTTTGCGGGCGAAACGCCGTATGTCATCCCGATGAGCTTCGGCTTTGAGTGGGCGGGCGAGGGCGAAAAGGTTTCGCGCATGCGGCAGAACGGCCGCGCGCTGGCCGCCGTCAGCGTCTGGAAAAACGACGTGCGGCAGATCGGCGGAAAATGGAGGAAACACCTTTGAATCAGCAGAATACGGCGGATTTTTCACAGGGCAGCGTCGGCTCGCGCATCATGGCGCAGGCGATTCCGCTGAGCCTGGCCGAAATCGTGCAGTTGCTCTACAACATCGTGGATCGCATCTTTTTGGGGCACCTGCCGGATGGAAACACGCTGGCGCTGACCGGCGTGGGGCTGATTTTCCCGGTCGTGTCCATCGTGGCGGCGTTCACCAGCCTGTACAGCTCGGGCGGCGCGCCGATTTTCGCGATGGCCAGAGGGCGGAAGGACGAGGAACGCGCGCTGCAAATTCAGGGCACGGTGTTCGCCCTGCTGCTCGGCTCGTCGCTGGCGCTGACGGTGCTCTGCTATCTGCTCAAGCGGCCGCTGCTCTTTCTCTTCGGCGCGAGCGAGGATTCGTTTGTCTTTGCGGATGCGTATCTGAAGATCTATCTGCTGGGCACGCCGTTCACCATGCTGGCCACGGGAATGAACCCGTTTATCAACGCGCAGGGGCGCCCCAAGATCGGCATGATGACCACGGTGATCGGCGCGGTGCTGAATCTGGCGCTCGATCCGCTGTTCATCTATGGGTTTCACATGGGCGTGACGGGCGCGGCCGTGGCGACGGTCATCAGCCAGGCGGTGAGCTGCATCTGGGTGCTGCGCTTCCTCTCCGGCCCGAAGTCGATTCTGCCGCTCAGGCGGCGCGAGGCGCGAATCTATTCGTATCTGCTCAAGGACATTTTGAGCCTCGGCGTGGTCGGCTTCATTATGAAATTCACCAACTCGCTGGTGCAGATTGCCTGCAACAAGATGCTCTCCATCCACGGCGGCGACCTGTACGTCGGCGTGATGACGGTGATCAACGCCATCCGCGACGTTTTTACCCTGCCCGCCAGCGGCATCACCGAGGGCGCGCGCCCCGTGCTCAGCTACAATTACGGCGCGGGGCAGAGGCAGCGCGTCCGGGCGGGGATTCGCTTCATGTCCGCCGCGGCGATGGTCTACACGTTCTGCGCGTGGCTGTTTGCGATGTTCCAGCCGAGGCTGCTCTGCCGGATTTTCACGCCGGACGAGGCGATGGTCGAGGCCAGCGTGCGGATGCTGCGCGTGTATTTCGCGGGCTTCTTCTTCCAGAGCTTCCAGTTCTGCGGCCAGAGCGTCTTTCAGTCGCTGGGCTGGGCGAAATACGCCATCACGTTTTCCCTGCTGCGCAAGGTGGTCATCGTCGTGCCGCTGACGCTGCTGCTGCCCGTCGTCGGGCTGGGCACGACCGGCGTGTTCCTCGCCGAGCCGATTTCCAACATCGTCGGCGGCTTGGCCTGCTATATCACCATGCTGCGCACGGCCTATAAGCAGATGGGACGAGAATGACGGGTTTCATTGTGACTCCTTCCGTCTGCCTTCGGCATCCAACCTCCCTCAAAGAGGGAGGTCTGTTTTTATAAAAAAGCCTCCCGTTTGAGGGAGGCGGAAACAGCGGTGTTTGGGCGAGGCGCGTTATTCGGCGATAAACCGCGGGGTTTCATTCAACTCGTGTTCCGCGAACAGGCGGTCAATCGCATCCAGATAGGCCTCGATTCGGGTCGCCTTGCGGATGGCCTTGCGCGGTTTTTCCGGCGCGTCAAAGCAGCAAACGAAATGCTTGGCGATTTCCCGCATGCGCCCGAGGGTGACGTGCGCCGGGTATTTGGCTTGATAGGCCTCCAGCAGCCGGTCGTGGAAGGTGCGGAGGGACGCCTTGCAGAGCGCCTCGCCGCCGCCGAGCGATTGCGCCAAGGCGGGGTTAGCGATCAGCCCGCGCCCGAGCATCAGCGCGCGGGTATTCGGGAACTGCCGCATCAGCTCGCGGCAATCGACCTCGCAGAAGAGATCGCCGTTGTAGCAAAGCGGCCGGTCAAGCGCCGCGTGCGCCTTGGCGAATGCCTCCCGGTGCGGGGTTCCTTTGTAGAACTCGACGCGCGTGCGCGGGTGGATGATGAGCTCATGGATGGGGTAGCGCGCGAACACGTCCAGCAGGCGGTCGAATTCATCCGGCCGGGTGTAGCCGATGCGCGTCTTGATGGAGACGGGGAGCGGCGACCGGGCAAAAACCCCGTCCAGCAGCCGTTCGAGCGCGGGCACGTCCGCCAGCAGCCCCGAGCCCTTGCCCTTGGCCGTCACCGTGCCGGAGGGGCAGCCGAGGTTCAGGTTCACCTCGCCATAGCCCATGTCGCCGAGCGCCTGCGCTGCCCAGAGGAAGAGCGCCGCATCCTTGCAGAGGAGCTGGGGCACGCCGAAGCCGCTCTCCGGCGCAAGGATGGAAAGGTCGCGCGCGGTGAACGCGAGATTCTGCGTCGGGCTGACGAACGGGATGAAGTATTTGGCCACGCCCGAAAAGCAGTCGCGGTGCACCCGGCGGAAAACCGCGTCCGTCACGCCCTCCAGCGGCGCAAGATAGACCGTCATCGCTTTTCCTCAACGCCGATGCGGCAGATTTGATCCGCCGTTCCGTCCTCGACGATGGCTTTCAGCAGGGCAACCACCTCCGCGTCGTATTGATGCGAAAGCGTCGTCAGCTCGGCGATGGCGCTGCGCGTGGACATACCCTTTTTATACGGCCGGTCGGAGGTCATCGCGTCGAAGGTATCCACAGCGGAAAGGATGCGGATTTCCAGCGACATCTGGTCGGCAGTCAGCCCGTCGGGGTAGCCGCTTCCATCCAGCCGCTCGTGGTGGCCGCGCGCAATCCGGGCGACGTCCGGGGAGAAGCGGGCGGAGAGCAGGTTGAAGCTGTCGATGGGATGGCGCTTCATGGCGGCGTATTCCGAATCGGTCAGCCGCCCCGGCTTGGACAGGATCTCCGTCTGTTGGTAGCATTTGCCGACGTCGTGATACAGCGCGGCGAGCAGCAGCGCGTGCGTCGCCTCCGGGGACATGCGCAGCCGCTGGCAGACGGCCTCCGCAAAGCGCATCACGCGGCGGCTGTGGTGATAGGTGTAATGATCCTTCCGGTCGATCTGCGTGTTCAAATCGTTGAGGTCGTTGACAAACCCCATGAAATCATCGAAAACCGGCTTGGATGTGAAGCACAGAAGCCGCACGTCCGTCTTGGGCGTGATGGAAATGTCGTGGTCGAGGCCGGTGGTGTAAAACGAATCGCCGACGCAGAGCGTCTGCGCCTCGCCTTCGTCGGTGTGCAGCGTCAGTTCGCCCGTCAGCAGCGTGTAATATTCCAGATAGACCGGCCTTTCGGGATCGGGCGTGAGCCAGACGACAGAGCCCGCGTCGATTTGCAGCAGGATGACGTTCGTGCCGTCGAAATTGGCCAGCAGGCGATACGTATTGCGGTTTTGGGTCACGTTGACCAGAGAATCGCCCGCGCGGGAAACAAACAGATGATGCAAACCGAAAAGCCTCCTTCCGGACGTAAAGATCAAACAGAATAAAATCAAAAAAGAGAGAAGAACAAAAGAAAGGGCTGCCGCAGCAGCCCATTGACATGCGCCTTACACGGAAACGACGCGAATCGGATCGACCATGACGGTATAACCGCCGATTTCGACCGCCACATATTCGCAGACGGTCTTGACCCCGCAGACCGCGGCGGCCGCTCTGGCCGTGTAGGAAACGGTGTGCGTGCGCGTGAGCATCGAGAGAATGATGGCGCGAACCTCCGCGTCACATTCGGCACGCTCGGCCATCCGGCAGGATTGCGCGATGATGGTTTCGATGCGGGCGTTGGCCGCTTCCACAGTCTTCAGCCCGTACTGCCTGAAAGCGTCGCTGACGTCAAATCGGCCGTTTTGCAGCCGAAGCGTTTTAATCTGAGCGACGGCGGACGGTTCCGCAGCCGCGCAGGCCTGCGCGGGGAGAAGCGCCGCAAAGAGCAGAAGCATCGACAGAAAAACGAGAGAAATCCGGCGTTTCATGGGGGGAACCTCTTTTCCTTTGTCCTGCGTGTGACGTTTCTCCAAACAAAAGGAGAAACCGGTTTCAATCAGCAGGATTATTATAACAAAGCAAAAAAGCCCTGTCAATGCATCCCTTGTATCTTTAGGGGTCGATTATGCCGCGCAGCTTGCGGCGCTCGCGCAGCTTGAGCTCCTGCCCCTGGTCGGAGGGGATGTAATAGCGCCGCCCCTTGACCTCCGGCGGCATGTATTCCTGCTTGACCCAGTGGCCGGGGAAATCGTGCGGATACTGGTATTGCACGCCGCTGCCCAGCCGCTCGTGCCCGGCGTAGTGCGTATCCCGCAGGTGGATCGGCACGGGGCCGAAGCCGCCCTTTTCCGCGTCCGCGACGGATTGATCCAGCGCCATGACGACTGAGTTGGATTTCGGGCTTTCGCAGATGGCGATGATCGCCTGCGCCATGGACAGCCGCGCCTCCGGCAGGCCGACCGCCTCGAGCGCCTGCGACGCGGCGACCGCTTGCAGCATCGCCGTCGGGTTCGCCAGCCCCACGTCCTCGCTCGCGTGGGCGATGATCCGCCGCGCGATCAGGCGCGGATCGACGCCCGCGTAGAGCAGCCGCGCAAACCACGCCATCGCCGCGTCCGCGTCGCTGCCGCGCAGGCTCTTGCAGAACGCGGAGAGCATGTCGTAATACAGCGATTCGTCGCAGCGGATGACCGGCTTTTGGATGGATTCCTCCGCGACCTCCATCGTGATGTGGATCACGCCGTCCTCGCCCGGCTCGGTCGTCAGCACGGCCAGCTCCAGCGCGCCCAGCGCGGAACGCACGTCGCCGTTGGCAATTCGGGCGATGTGGCGCATGGCCTCCTCGTCCATCTCCACGGCGGTGGCGCCGAAGCCGCGCTCCCGATCCGCCAGCGCGCGGCGCATGGCGAGTATCACGTCTGCCTCGCCGAGCGGATAAAACTGAAAGATGCGGCACCGACTCACGATGGCCGGGGTCATGGAGACGAGCGGATTTTCCGTCGTCGAGCCGATGAAGCGCACCACGCCGCGTTCGATGGCGGGCAGGATGCTGTCGCTCTGCGACTTACTCCACCGGTGACATTCGTCCAGCAGCAGATACGTCGCCTGCCCGTAGAGGCTGCGCCTGTCCTGCGCCTCCTTGATGACCTGCCGCACGTCCGCTACGCCGCTGGTCACGGCGTTGAGCTGAACGAAGGCGGAATGTGTCGTGCCCGCGATGATGGAGGCCAGCGTCGTTTTGCCGCATCCCGGCGGGCCGTAGAAGATGGAGGAGGTCATGCGGTCGGCCTCGATGGCGCGCCGCAGGAGCCGACCCGGCCCGACGATATGCCCCTGACCGATAAATTCATCCAGCGTTCGCGGACGCATGCGGTCGGCCAGCGGGCTGAGCGCGGCTTCCTGGGATGAAAACAAATCCTGCATGAAACAATCCCCCTTCAAATGCTCTTTTTATTATATCGCGCGGCGAACCAAAAGGCAAATCGAACGAAAGGAAAACACGCCGAAAAACGGGAAGAAATCCGCCCGCTCAATCGTCTATAAGGTGAATCCCCGATTGAGGGCGAATACCGCAGAGAAAGAAGGAACGATGATGAAGAAGACGATCTGCGCGCTGGGCACGGCCACCCTGCTCTTTGGCCTGCTGGCAACGGCGATGGCCGAAAAGGAAGCGCTTTATTTCAGCGAGGACAGCCATTCGTTCATTGTCACGTCCGAGGTCATCGGCCGCAGCGAATACGGCGAGACCGCGTTTGACATCCGCGTGACGATGGACGGCAATGAAATCCAGACCATCAACTTCACGGCTGAAAATGTCAACGAGGGGCAGCGGGAGACGGTTCTCTGCGATGTGAACATGGACGGCTATGCGGATTTGGCGCTGATGAATTCGATGGGCGCGTCCGACGGGTTTGCGTCTTACTACCTCTACGAGCCGATGACGGGGCAGTTCGTCCATCATCCGGGGCTGGACAGACTGTCCTTCTACCGCGCACAGTTTTACCCGGAGAAGCGCTATGTGCTCAATTACCTGCACGACAGCGCGGCGACGGGCATTTGGGAATTGTATCAATGGCAGACGGATGGCGAATTAAAGCTGCTTTCCGAGGCGGCCATTCAGTTTGAGGGCGACGCGCTGACGGCGATGGCCGGACGCGAAAAAAACGGCACGATCAAAATCAGCTATACCAGCGAACCGTTTGCCTACGAGGACGAGGCGCGACGGCGTTTGGAATACGACAAGCTGATGGCCATTTTGTTTGACGGCGACGATCCGGGCGAGGCGGCGGAGTTGGGGCTGAGACCGTGACGACCTTCATTTTGAAGCGGTCAGCAGGAGAAAAACGCTTTGCCTCGAATTGTAAATCCGTATGCATCATAAACAATTAAAAAGAATTGCAGGGAGGAAGCGAATGTGAAAAGGCGGATAGCTGCTCTGTTGGCGGCGGCGATGCTGGCCGCAGCCGCGCCGACGCTGGCGGAAACCATGCGCATCGGCGATCAGGCCGTTGTGAAAAAGTGCAAGGAATATATCACGCTGCGCGAAGCGGATAACGTGCAGGCGACCGAACTTGCCCGAATCCCGCTGGGCGGACAGGTGATTTATCTCAATCCGGCGCAAAACGGGTTCGCGCTGGTGGAATATGGGGATACGCAGGGCTTTGTGAAGGCGGAATATCTGGGCAACCAAACCGCGCGCGCTACGCCGTTCGCCATCACGGAGGAGGAGCGCCGCAACGTCAATCTGTTTTTGACGAATTTCACCGAGACGGGGATGAACCGATACGACGCGGCCTCGACGACGGACGCGGAGCTGGTGCGCTTTGCCGTGCTGCATGCGTGGCTCAATCGATCCGGTCAATGGGACGTCACCGAATGGGGCAGTCGGCTTGAACAGAGCAACGTGACCGACGACGTGCTGCGCTATTTCGGCAGGCCGCTGATTCTGCTCGATCAGCCGGATTTTGATTACGACGGCGCGTATTATTACATGCACGAGCCGGGCGCGCCGATCGGGCTGGGCTTTGTCTGCGCCAGCGAGGTGGAAACGCTCGGCGGCGGTCTGTATCGGGTCTACTTCGGCGTTTACGGCGCGGGCGAAATCATCGACGACGACGGCGTATATGATCTCCTGCCGGAGCAGGCCGCGCTCCTGTACCCGAACACGCCGTTTCAGGGCTGCGCCGTCATCCGTGCGCTGGGGCTGAACAGCAGGGAAGGCTTTCGGCTGGAAAGCTTGAGGATTGAATGATTGAAAACCACTTGACGGCAAGCCGAAAATGCGGTATGATAGCCAAGAAAGTTAAAAAAGTGAACTAATTGCGTAGGCGCTTCCTGCTCGAATAGTTCGGATGGAATGGAGCGCTGTCAGCAGACTGTGCCGGGATGAACAATCCCGGCTTTCTAACAGATAAAAAGTTCACTAAATGAACTAAAAAGGAGACTACTTTCATGGTACAGAACAAAACCGCTTGGAAACATGGAGCAGCTCGCGCAGTCAAAGCAATCTTCGCGGTGCTTGGCGCGCTGACGATTGTGTTTTTCGCTTTTTTCGGCGGCGAATTTTCAACGCTCAAGACTTTGAACCGCGTAGAGGACGATGCCAATCTGTTCACGATGGAATATAAGGCTGACTATGCGCTGGATCGATTTCTGAAAATCGGCGCTTCTACGGATACCGAGCTGATCGAATTTATTGTCAGGCAGGTGCTTAAAGGGATTCCACTGAAATTTGATTTGCCGAATTTGGGATGCTCGACGTTTGCTGCAAAGCTGGCAGACGGAACGCCGATTTTCGGGCGCAATTTTGATATGTACGATTCTCCGGCGCTGCTTGTGACGACGCGTCCGAAGGATGGCTATGCTTCCATTTCGATGGTCAATCTGGCGTACATCGGATACAACAGCGAAAACCTTCCGACTTCTCTGGTGAAGGGAATTATGACTCTGGCCGCGCCGTATGCGCCGCTGGACGGCGTGAACGAAAAGGGCTTAGCGGTCGGCGTTTTACAGATTAAGACGACCCCGACTAACCAGCAGACTGATAAGGTCGATATCACGACGACATCTGCAATCCGCCTGCTGCTTGACCGTGCGGCGACGGTTGAGGAAGCGATTAAACTGCTGTCCCAATATGATATGCATGCTTCCGCGAATAGCTGCTATCATTTCCACATCGCCGATGCGAACGGCGGCAGCGTTATTGTCGAGTATATCGACGATGAAATGAGCGTTGTGCAGGACGATGCAGCGACGAATTTCTTACTCACGCCGGGCGAATATGACTTTGGCAAGGGCGAGGATCGGTATGCCGCTCTTCGCGAAACGCTTGACGCGAACGGCGGCATTTTTGAAAACGGTGATCTGGCGATGAACCTTCTTGAAGCCGTCAGTCAACAAGTCAGCGAGGAGAAGAAAAGCAGCACGCAGTGGTCCTGTGTGTACGATCAGCACGCTGTGAGCGTCGATATCGCCATGAATATGAATTATGAAAAGGTTTATACGTTCGGGCTGTGACATGGGTCTTACGCGCGCTGCATTTAAGTCGAACAGGGCAAAATGCGTATTTGGAGATTCTTTTGAAATTCCCTCTTTACAAATCCCCCGAAACCGGGTATTATATCGTTGATATGAAACGCGATGACGCGGGACGCGCATGCCTTTTGCCGCAAAGAGAGCCGGAGAACTGGTGCAATTCCGGCCGGACGGGGCGTGGGGGATCACCCGCATCAGCGGCCGCCTTGAATGGAGTAGGGGCGGACGGTTCGCCCCGTCATCGGCTTTGAGCGGGCGCTTTTCGGCGTCAATTTGGGTGGTAACGCGAGCAGCCTCGTCCCATACGGATGAGGCTGCTTTTTATTTTTGTCACAGGAGGAAACGTATGTATCAGAAGGTTTCAACCGACATGAACTTCGCTCAGCGCGAGGAAGAGGTCATCAAATTCTGGCGCGACGAAGACGTTTTTAAGAAAACGGTGAAGCTGCGCGAGGGCGCGCCCGCCTTTACGTTCTTCGACGGTCCGCCGACCGCCAACGGCAAGCCGCACATTGGCCATGTGGAGACGCGCGCGATCAAGGACATCATCCCGCGCTATCGCACGATGAAGGGCTACGACGTGCTGCGCAAGGCCGGCTGGGATACCCACGGCCTGCCGGTGGAGCTGGAGGTCGAGAAGATGCTCGGCCTGGACGGCAAGCCGCAGATCGAGGAATACGGCATCGAGCCGTTCATCAAGAAGTGCAAGGAGTCCGTCTGGAAATACAAGACCGAGTGGGAGCAGATGAGCGAGCGCGTCGGTTATTGGGCGGATATGGAGCACCCGTATATCACCTACGAGGATAACTATATCGAATCCGAGTGGTGGAGCCTCAAAAAGATCTACGAAAAGGGTCTGCTCTACAAGGGGCACAAGATCGTGCCGTACTGCCCGCGCTGCGGCACCGCGCTCTCCAGCCACGAGGTCGCGCAGGGCTACAAGCGCGTGGAGGAGACCTCCGCGGTCGTGCGCTTCAAGGTGAAGGGCGCGGAGAACACCTACCTCACCGCGTGGACGACGACCCCGTGGACGCTGCCCAGCAACGTCGCGCTGTGCGTCAATCCGGACGACGACTATGTGAAGCTGACCTTCGAGGGCGACACCTATTACATGGCGGGCGCGCTCGTCGAGTCCATCTTCGGCGGCAAGGAGGAAAAGCCCGTTATCGTGGAGACGATGAAGGGCAGCGCGCTGGAGTACATGGAGTATGAGCCGCTCTACGACGTGGAGCGCGAGGGCGCGAAGTTCCACTACGTCGTCTGCGACAGCTACGTCACCATGAGCGACGGCACCGGCATCGTCCACATCGCCCCGGCGTTCGGCGAGGACGACGCGCGCGTGGGCCGCAAATACAACCTGCCGTTCGTGCAGCTGGTCGATGCGCAGGGCTGCCTGACCGAAGAGACCAAGTGGCCGGGCGTGTTCGTCAAGGATGCGGACAAGCTCGTGCTGGCCGACCTCAGGGAGCGCCGCCTGCTGATTAAGGCGCCGAAGTTTGAGCACGATTATCCGTTCTGCTGGCGCTGCGATACGCCGCTGATCTATTACGCCCGCCAGAGCTGGTTCATCAAGATGACCGCCGTGCACGACGCGCTGATGCGCAACAACCGCGCCGTCAACTGGATGCCGGAGAACATCAAGGAAGGCCGCATGGGCAACTTCCTGGATAACGTTATCGACTGGGGACTTTCCCGCGAGCGCTATTGGGGCACGCCGCTGCCGGTCTGGACCTGCAAATGCGGCCATGTGCATGTCATCGGCAGCCGCGAGGAGCTGGTAAAGCTCGGCCGCAACGTCGATCCCAACATCGAGCTGCACCGCCCGTACATCGACAACGTGGTGCTCACCTGCCCGAAGTGCGGCGGCGACATGCACCGCGAGAAAGAGGTCATCGACTGCTGGTATGACTCCGGCTCGATGCCGTTCGCGCAGTGGCATTATCCGTTTGAAAACAAGGAGCAGTTCGAGCGCCGCTTCCCGGCGGATTTCATCTCCGAGGCGATTGACCAGACCCGCGGCTGGTTCTACACGCTGCTGGCGATTTCGACCTGCATGTTCGATACCAACCCGTTCAAAAACTGCATCGTGATGGGTCACGTTCAGGATAAGGACGGCAAGAAGATGAGCAAGCACATCGGCAACACCGTCGATCCGTGGAGCGTGCTCAACACGCAGGGCGCGGACGCCGTGCGCTGGTTCTTCTACAACAACGCCGCGCCGTGGATGCCGAACCGCTTCCACGCCAAGGCCATCGACGAGACGACCCGCAAGTACATGGGCACGCTGTGGAACACCTATGCGTTCTTCATCCTCTATGCGGAGATCGACCAGTTCAACCCGAAGGAGCATCCGCTTGACAAGGCCGAGCTGACGCTGATGGATCGCTGGATTCTCTCCCGCCTGAATTCCCTCGTCCGCGAGGTGGACGACGATCTGAACGAATACAAGATCTTCGAGGCCTCCCGCGCGATGACGGATTTTGTGGATGATCTCTCCAACTGGTATGTCCGCCGCAGCCGCGAGCGCTTCTGGGGCAAGGGCATGGCCGGCGACAAGGAAGCCGCGTTTGCGACGCTCTATCACGTTCTGGAGACGATGAGCCGCCTGACCGCGCCGTTCACGCCGTTCATGGCCGAGAACATGTATCGCAACCTCGTCTGCTCCGTGGACAAGGACGCGCCGATTTCCGTCCACATGACGGATTTCCCGGTCTGCGACGAAACATATATCAACGCCGAGCTGGAAGGGCACATGCGCGACCTGCTGGAGGTCGTCGTGCTGGGCCGCAGCTGCCGCAGCGAAAGCGGCCTCAAGGTGCGCCAGCCGCTCTCCCGCATGATCGTCAGCGGCGCGACCCTGCCGCAGGATTTCTGCGCGCTGGCCGAGGACGAGCTGAACGTGAAGGACGCCGTCTTCACCGACGACACCACCGCGTTTATGACCTATCAGCTCAAGCCGCAGATGCGCACGCTGGGCAAGAAATACGGCAAGCTGCTCAAGGCCATCGGCGAGAAGCTCGCCACGCTGGACGGCAACGCCGTCGTCGCGGGCTTTGAAAAGGGCGAGCTGCTCCGCTTTGAGCTGGACGGCACGATGATCGAGCTGGAAAAGGACGATGTGCTGACCGCGCCGATGAAGAAGCCGGGCTATGTCGTGGCGACCGACCGCGGCGTGACCGTCGCGCTGGATACCAACCTCACCGAGGCGCTGATCGCCGAGGGCTTTGCCCGCGAGGTGATTTCCAAGCTGCAAACGATGCGCAAGGAGGCGGGCTTCGAGGTCGTCGATCGCATCCATGTCACCGTCAAGACGGCGGACGAGAAGCTCGCGCAGATCGTCGAGGCGAACGCGGACGCGATTGAGCGCGGCGTGCTGGCGCTCGACGTGACGCTGGGCGACGCGCCGGAAGGGGCGTATGTCCGCGACTGGAGCATCAACGGCGTGGACGCGACGCTGAGCGTGGCCAAGGCCTAACCGAAGCATAAAAGGAAACCATGAAAAAAATCGTAATCGCTGGCGCGGGGGCATATTTCTTTGCCCCCGCGATTTTCGAAGATCTGTTTGTCCGCTTCCGCATGGAGGCGGAATATTGGATGGTGGACGCCGACCTCGACATGGCGGAGCTTTCCGCGCGCGGGGCGCAGGCGCTGGCGCGCGCCTTCGGCGTGCAGGCGCGATTCTATTACACGACCCAGCTGCAAAAGGCGGCGTTTTCCGCCGACGCGGTGATCCTCTGTTCGGATTTCCTCGACGAGGAAGCGTGGAAAAAGGATTTTGAATCGCTGGATGCGGTCGGGCTGGGCAAGCAGGTTCGCCTGCGCGGCGGCCTCGGCGGCGCGATGCAGACCATGCGCGCGGTCGGCTTTGTCTGCGATCTGGCGGATCAGATGCGCGAGGAATGTCCCGGCGCGCCGCTGATCCTCTGTTCGAGCGGATACGGCGGGCTGCCGCTCTCCCGCGCGTGTGAGGCGGCGCAGCACTTCTGCGGCGTGCACACCCTCGGCGTGAGCGGCGTGACGGAGCAGACCCGCGCGCGGCTGGCGCTCTATCTGGGGCTGAAGGAAGAAAAGGTGGATGTGACCTGCGCGGGGCTGAACGATTTTTCGTGGGTTGCCTCGTGCCGCGAACGCCCGAGCGGGAAGGATTTGATCCCCCGCATCCAGAAAGAAATGAAAGAGGACGACCGCGAGGCGCTGGCCGCGCAGTATATCGACTGGTACGGCGCGATTCCGGCGGGGCCGCGCGTGACCCAGTGCGAGCTGCTGGCCGATACGGAATTGAGCCCGCGCCGCTCGCTGATGATTTCCGGCGTGGGCGCGGCGGATTACGAACTGCGCAAGCGCAATCTGGCGCTGCTGACGGTGCACGGGCCGATGCGGCCGCAGGGCGCGCAGGCGTGGGGGCAGATCCGCACCAGCGGCCTCTCCTCCGTGCGCCCGGTGGAAATCCTGCGCGCACTGTGGAGCGAGGGCGAATGCGACGTGCAGAGCATGGTCATGCCGTGCGACGGCGCTGTGCCCGGCGTGACGCACGGGCGCTTTGTCGAAGGGCCGGCGCATGTCGCGAAGGACGGCCCCGTCGGTCAGCCGGTGGAACTGCCCATCGAGCTGGAGGATGTGATGGAGCAGCTCAGTCTGGTCAACCGTCTCTATGCCGAGGCCGCCGCGACCGGCAGCCGAAACACACTGCGCGAGGCGCTGGAGATCGACCCGGCGCTGACGGGCATTGATCTGCTCTACGCCGAGAGCGTTGTGGCGGATATGCTGGAGAACCAGAAGGAAAAGTATCCGAGATTTTTTAGGGAGCAATAAAGCGGCGCTTTTAACTCCTTCCGTCACGCCTGCGGCGTGCCAACCTTCGGCGTTTTTATCGTCAGATTCCCGCCACAGGCGGTGACGATTTCAAACGTCCCTCGAAGAGGGAGGCTGAATGGAGGGGGGGAACATGCTGAATTGGCTCCCTCTTTGAGGGCGTGGAGCTTGCCACCCGCAGTGCGGGAGGCAGGTAAGCGGAATGCCGAAGGTCTGTCAGCGAAGCTGACTGAAGGAGTAACCATGTTTTTAGCAGATCAATGGCAGGACTATGAAGTTCTCGATTGCGGCGGCGGCGAAAAGCTCGAACGCTGGGGCGACGTGTATCTGCGCCGCCCCGATCCGCAGGCGATTTGGCCCGCGCGCGATCCGTCGCTCTGGCGCAAGGCACAGGCGCACTATCATCGCAGCGAGAAGGGCGGCGGCTCGTGGGAATTTTTCACCAAGCTGCCCGACCGGTGGGTGATGAATTATAAAAACCTGCGTTTTTATGTCCGCCCGACCGGATTCAAGCACACCGGCCTGTTCCCCGAACAGGCGACCAACTGGGATTGGATGACCGGCCTCGTCTCCGACCGCGTGAAGCAGGGGAGAGAGGTGCGCGTGCTCAACCTGTTCGCCTACACCGGCGGCGCGACGATGGCCTGCGCGGCGGCGGGTGCGCAGGTCTGCCACTGCGACGCGGCCAAGGGCATGGTGCAGTGGGCGCGGGAAAACCGCGAGTGCAGCGGCCTGCCGGAGGATCGCGTGCGCTGGATCATCGACGACGCGCTCAAGTTTGTGCAGCGCGAGGCGCGCCGCGGCCGCTTCTACGACGGCATTTTGATGGACCCACCCTCCTACGGGCGCGGGCCGGGCGGCGAGGTCTGGAAATTGGAAAACGAGCTGTACGGATTGGCGAAGGCCTGCTCCGAGGCGCTTTCCGATGATCCGCTGTTCTTCCTCATCAACGGCTATACGACGGGCTTTCAGGCCAGCGTGCTGGGCAACATGATCGACATGACCGTTAAGCCCCGTTTCGGCGGCGTCATCACCGCGGACGAGGTCTGCCTGCCCGTGACGGCGGGCGGCGTGCTCCCGTGCGGCGCGAGCGGCCGCTGGCAGAGGGCGTAAGATGGAAAGCTATCGCGGCGTATCCATCGTCTACGAGGATAACCACCTGCTCGTGGTCGTCAAGCCGCCGAACATGCCCACGCAGGCGGATGATTCCGGCGACGCGGATCTGCACAGCACCATGAAGGCGTACATCGCCGAAACCTATCAGAAGCCCGGCGCGGTGTATCTGGGGCTCGTCCATCGGCTGGACAGGCCGGTCGGCGGGCTGGTCGTGCTGGCCAAGACGAGCAAAGCCGCCGACCGCCTGAGCGCGCAGGTGCGCGACAAAACGATGCACCGGCAGTATGTCGCCGCCGTTCGGGGCGACGCGGAGGAGGCGGCCGAGCTCTGTGACTTTTTGCTCAAGGACGGCAGAACCAACATGGTTCGCGCCGTTCCCGCGAATACGCCCGGCGCGAAGGACGCGAAGCTGCGCTATCAAAAGTGCGGCGAGGCGGACGGGCTGACGCTGGTGCGTGTGCGCCTGTTCACGGGCAGGAGCCATCAGATTCGCGTGCAGCTCTCCCACGCCGGTCTGCCGATCTGGGGAGACGCACGCTACGGCGGCGGCAAGCCCGGCGAGCAGATTGCCCTCTGGGGCGCGCATCTGGGGCTGATTCACCCGACCAAGAAGGAAGAAATGCGCTTTGACGCGCTCCCGCCGATGGACGCGCAGCCGTGGAAACGCTTTGACGCGGCGGTTTGGGCGCGGGAAGGCAAAATTTTCCTGTGAGCGGGAAGAAAAGGCGGCGGATGCCCGTTGAATAGATGGGAATAAGGTTTTTTCGGAGGCTTTTACATGAAGAACATCGTAACCCTGCTGCTGGCTCTGTCTTTGCTGCTGGGCGCCTGCGCGCTGGCGGACGACCGCGCGGATATGCTCGTCGCGGCGGCTGTCAACGAGCTGGGGTATTCCGCGACAAAGGGCGGCTACAGCAAATACGGCGAGTGGGGCGGCAGCGCCTACGGCGAATGGTGCTCGGAGTTCGTTTCCTGGTGCGTGAATTTCGCCGACGAATACTACGGCGCGTCCATGCTCGGCAACGACTATCCCTTGCAGACGAGCTGCGAGGGCGGCGCGATGTGGTACAAGGAGCGTGGCCGGTATATCACCGTGAACGGCGGCCTGCGCGGCGAGGAAGGCCAGTTCTACCTGAGCGACGGCGTTTCCGTTTCGGATAGGCCGTATATCCCGAAGAAGGGCGACCTGATCTACATCGAGTGGTATAAGTATAACCGCCTCGATCACGTCGGCATCGTGGAAATGGTCACGCAGGATTCGGACGGCACATACTACGTCCACACCATCGAGGGCAACAATCACATCCTCGGCCCGACGCCCTCCGTCGTGCAGCGCTATACCTATCGGCTCGACGACGACTCCATTCGCGGCTACGGCGTTTTGACGGAAGGGCTGGTCGGCTGGGAGCTGGGCATGGGCGCTTCCGGCTCGCAGGTGATCGCGCTGCAAAAGAACCTCAAGGAGCTGGGCTATTACGACGGCGACTGCGCCGGCAAGCTCGGCAAGGCAAGCGTCGAGGCCATCAAAAAATTCCAGAAGGCCAGCGGTCTGGACGTCACCGGCACGGCGGACTGGGAGACCCAGAAATCCATGAACGAACAGCTGAGCGATCTTCGCGCGGACGCGGCGGCACAGGCGGAGGCCGCCGCGCAGGCGAAGGTGCAGGAAAATCTGGAAGCGGCCAAGGAGGCCATCCGGTTTTCGTGGTTCGGCGAGTTCGACCCGGCGGACGAGGCGGCGGCATGGGCACGCCTGACCGCGGAAATCGCCGTGCTGGGCACGGATCAAAGGGAAAAAGTGTATCTTTCCGACGCGCCCAACGGCAAGCGCAAGACGTATGACGAGGGGCGCGGCTTTTTTTACGGCGCGTCGGTCGCCGTCCGGGTGATCGAGGAGCAGGACGGATGGACGAAGATCGAGGCCTACAACGACCGCGACGAGCTGGAGCAGGGCTGGGTGAAATCCAGCCGAATCCGAACCGTCACGCCGAACCAGACCTACGGCATCATCGTCGATAAGATGACCCAGCGGCTGTATCTCTACAAAGAGGGGCGGCTGCTGACCACGCTGCTCTGCTCCACCGGCACGACCAGCGGCGGCAATTCGGCCATCAACGAGACGGCGAGCGGCGAGTTTCTGCTGTGCAGCTGGACGGGCGGCTTCTGGTCGGGCAATTTATACTGCGATCAGGCGATTCGCTTCAACGGCGGCGACCTGATGCACATGGTGCCCGCCATCTATTCCGGCGGACAGGATGAAAACGGAAACCCCGTCGGCACGGCGAATTACGACATCTGCGAGAGCGCGCTGGGGCGGCGCGCGTCGCACGGCTGCGTGCGCGTGCAGCGGAAGGACAACGCGGACGGCTACAGCCACACATGGCTGTGGAACAACCTGCGCGGCCAGAAGGACATCAAGATCATCATCTGGGACGACGACGGCCGCAAGCTGAGGGAGACCGACCCCGCCACGCCGATGTATTACAACAAAGACGGCGGCAAAAAATACCACACCACGGCGCGGTGCGCAAGCGTCAAGAGCAGGTATCTGCCGCTTTCCGCCATCACCTACGGCGATTTGAGCAGCTATCCGTATAACCAGCTTTCCCCGTGCACGACGTGCGGCGCGCCGGAGCGGCCGGAGGTCGTCGCCGCGTGGAACAGCGTGATCGACGAGGCCTATGACGAATTGGGGCTGACCCCGTAAACGCGAAACGGGCAAAGAACGACGGGAAAATCGTGACGTTTGCCGCTACACAAAGCATGGAACCTGTGATACAATATCGGAGTTTGCGCGGCGCGCAGACTCTTTTTTGATTTACAAGGCTGGAGGATAGAGCATGAGCATCAAACCCGTGAAAATTCCCGGTGTGGGAATGCGCAATGTCAAAACGGCGCTGGCGGCGGCGTTCTGCGCGCTTGCCTATTATTTCGTTGGCCGCAGCCCGGCGTTCGCCTGCATCGGCGCGATTTTCGGCATGGGGTCGGATATGGAGGATTCCCGCAAGAACGGCGGCAACCGCCTGTTCGGTACGCTGATCGGCGGTCTGCTGGGCATGCTGCTGTTCCGCATCTACCTGATTTTCAAGCCGGACGGCGCGTATACGCTCTGGCTCGTGCCGCTGACGTTCATCGGCACGGTGATTTTGATCGTGCTCTGCCAGATGGTGTGGGTCGGCGGCGTGCAGCCCGGCGGCGTGGTGCTGTGCATCCTGCTGTTCAACACGCCGGTGGAATCCTACGTGAGCTACGCGCTGTATCGGATTCTCGATACGACCATCGGCGTTCTGGTCGCGTGGGCGGTGAGCTACGTCTTCCCGCGGGGCTGGATGCAGCTCTGGCAGGAGCGAATCGAGGCGCTGAAAGCGAGATGAGGCGCGTTAAGGCGCCGCTCAAAACGCGGCGGCGGGCGTTGACAAACGGGGGCGAAAAGCGTATCATGGTGGGGCTTGCTGGGAGGTAGAGGATGAAGGAAAAAAGGGAAGCGCCGATGAGCCCGTCGCTGATGATCGCCATCGGCTTTGCGCTGCTGATTCTGTTGGTGACGCTGCTGCTCATGCTGCCGATTTCGTCGCAGAGCCGCACCGTGACCCCGCCGCTGACGGCGCTGTTCACCGCGACGAGCGCGGTCTGCGTGACGGGGCAGGTGCTGGTCGATACGGGCACGCATTGGTCGCTTTTCGGGCAGGTCGTGCTGATTGCCGCCATCCAGATCGGCGGCTTGGGCGTGATGACGCTGCTGGCGCTGGTCTCCATGGCGATGGGCAGGCGAATCGGCCTGCGCCAGCGGACGATTTTGCAGGAGAGCGTGGCCTCCTTCAGCGTCGGCGGCATTGTTCGGCTGATTCGGCTGGCGCTGATCGGCACGGCCGTCATCGAAGGGCTGGGCGCGGCCGCGCTCGCGTTTCGGTTTGTGCCGATGCTCGGCTGGGCGAAGGGGCTTTGGTACAGCGTGTTCCACGCGATATCCGCGTTCTGCAACGCGGGCTTTGACCTGATGGGGCCGGTCAGCGGGTCGTTTGCCTCGCTGGAGTGCTTCGTGGGCGACCCGCTGATCAACCTGACGGTGATGACGCTGATTCTGGTCGCGGGGCTGGGCTTTCCGGTCTGGCAGGATCTGGCTCAAAACCGCCTGTGCTGGAAAAAACTGCGCCTGCACACGCGGGCCGTGCTCGCGCTGACGGCGTTTCTGGTGCTCGTGCCCGCCGCGCTGTTCTTCATCACGGAGAGGAACGCGACCATGGCGGGCATGACGACGGGCACGCGCGTCTGGGCGAGCCTGTTTTCCGCCGTCACGCCGCGAACCGCGGGCTTTGACACCGTGCCGACGGGCGAGCTCAGCCCGGCGGGCGGCATGCTGACGCTGCTGCTGATGCTGACCGGCGGCAACTCCGGCTCGACGGCAGGCGGCGCGAAGACGACGACGCTGCTGCTCGTTGTGCTGACGGCGGTTTCCATTCTCAGGGGCGAAGAGGATGTGCACATCTTCGGCAGGCGGATTGAAAACGACCTGCTGCGCCGCGCCTGCTCCATTGTCGTGGTGTATCTGACGCTGGGCGCGATGGCGACGCTGGCGATTTGCGCCATGCAGCCGGAATTCACGCTCCAGCAGGTGCTCATCGAGGTGTTTTCGGCGATTGACACCGTCGGGCTGACGGCGGGCATCACGCGCCAGCTGAATACCGCGTCGCGGGTTCTGCTGATCCTGCTGATGTACGCGGGCAGACTGGGCAGCATGACGTTTATGATTCTGCTCACCCGCAGAAAGCCGCCCGCGCCGGTGCAGTATCCGACGGATAAGATTCTGGTGGGATAAACGAGGAAAACGCTTTCCGCCGTGTAACTCCTTCCACCGCCTGCGGGCGGTCCCCCTCCCTCGATGAGGGAGGTATATGAGCATACACCTCGTTACTATGAAAAAAAGAGCTCCCTCCTTGAGGGCGTGGAGCTTGCTGCCCGTTGCACGGGAGGCAGGCAAGCGGAACGCCGAAGGTCTGTCAGCGAAGCTGACTGAGGGAGTCAGAAAAGGAGATCATATGAAATCCATTCTCATCATCGGCTTGGGGCGCTTTGGCCGCCACCTGTGCCGCAAATTTATGAGCCTCAAAAACGAGGTGATGATCGTCGATCGGGACGAGGCGGCCGTCACCGCGCTGGCCGACGAAGCGACGAGCGCGCAGATTGCCGATTGCACCGACGAGAACGCGCTGCGCGCGCTCGGCGTGAAAAATTTCGACCTCTGCTTTGTCTGCATCGGGTCGGATTTCGCCAGCAGCCTGCTGATTACCTCCATGCTCAAGGACATGGGCGCGGCGCGCGTGGTCGCCAAGGCCTCGCAGGATATCCACGCCAAGCTGCTGCTGCGCAACGGCGCGGACGAGGTGGTTTACCCCGAGCGGGACAGCGCCGAGCGGATGGCCACCCGCCTGAGCGCGCAGAACGTGTTTGACTACATCGAGCTGACGGATGAATATTCCATCTATGAGATTGCGCCGCTGGAAAACTGGGTCGGCCACAGCATCCGCGAGATCGATGTGCGCAACAAATACCACATCAACATTCTGGGCGTGAAGGAAAGCGGCGTGCTCAAGCCCCTGCCGGGCGGCGACTATCGGTTCACCGGGAACGAGCATCTGCTGGCGATGGCCGCCCGCGAGGACGCGAAGAAGCTGCTGCGCAGGATTTGACGCGCTTTGGATGAATTCGGGTTTATTTTGACGTTTTATCCATGAAATCCGCGCAAGGATCTTGCAAAGCATCCGGCGTTATGGTATACTCGCATCAAACTTACCGGAGGAAAACGGCCATGACGAGCTTCTCTTTCGTGCGATTTAGCGGCTATACCGGCTTTGGTCATAGTCTTGCTGTCGTGCGCGCATGAGAAGGCGTGGGTGTTTCCCTTCGCCGGGCTGAAACCACTTTCAGGCCCCTGCCACACCATGGCGGGGGTCTTTTTCTATCCGATCGGCCTCCGTCGGCGGCTTGAGGCCGCGCCGAACAGAAAGCGAGGAAAACATATGATTATCATTATGAAACCGCAGGCCACCGAGGAGCAGATCGGCAGCCTTTGTCAGGATTTGAGCCGCCAGGGGATGCAGGTGCAGCGCAACGCGGGCGTGGATTGCACGGTGCTGGGCGTGCTGGGCGACGTGGCCAAGCTCGATCCGCATGACTTTTTGATTCAGCCGGGCGTCGAGCGCGTGATGCCGGTCTCTGAGCCGTTCAAAAAGGCGAACCGGAAATTCCATCCGACGGACAGCGTGATCGACTGCGGCGGCGTGAAGGTCGGCGGGCGCAAGCTGGCGCTCTTCGCCGGCCCGTGCTCGGTGGAAAACGTGGAGCAGATCACCGATACCGCGCTCAAGGTGCGCGCAAGCGGCGCAAACATCCTGCGCGGCGGCGCGTATAAGCCGCGCACGTCGCCCTATGCGTTTCAGGGGCTGAAGCTCGAAGGACTGGCGCTGCTGGAGCAGGCGAAGGCGATCACGGGCATGCCGATCTGCACGGAAATTATGAGCCCGAAGCTGGTGGAGGAATTTGACCGGCGCGTGGATGTGATTCAGGTCGGCGCGCGCAACATGCAGAATTTCGATTTGCTGACCGAATTGGGGCAGACCCGAAAGCCGATTCTGCTCAAGCGCGGCCTGTCCGCGACGATCAGCGAATGGCTGATGAGCGCGGAATACATCATGGCGGCGGGCAACCCGAACGTCATCCTCTGCGAGCGCGGCATCCGCACGTTTGAAACCTATACCCGAAACACGCTCGATCTCTCGGCGGTGCAGGCGGTCAAGCGGCTCAGCCATCTGCCGGTGATCGTCGATCCCTCCCATGCGACCGGCCTGAACTGGATGGTGGAGCGCATGTCGCTGGCGGCGATTGCGGCAGGCGCGGACGGGCTGATCATCGAGGTGCACAACAACCCGCCGAAGGCGCTCTGCGACGGCGCGCAGAGCCTCACACCGGATCAATACGCGCAGTTGGTCGGCAAGATCAGCGCGCTCGCGCCGATTGTGGAGCGCACCCTGTAAACGGAAAGGCTGAACGTTATGAAAATCATGTTTGTGGGTCTGGGATTGATCGGCGGCAGCATGGCGATGGCGCTGGAGGGCTACCCCGATTTGGAGCGTTACGCCGTCGATGGGGACGAGCCGACGCGGCTGGAAGCGCTGGGGCGCGGCGTTGTCCGCGCGGCGTGGCCGAACGCCGACGATGCGCCCGTTGAGGATATGGACGTCATCGTGATCTGCCTGCACCCGGAGGCGGCGGCGGATTTCGTGCGCGCGCAGGCCGGGCGCATCCGGCCGGGCGCACTGCTGACGGACGTTTGCGGCGTGAAGCGCCCGCTGTTCGAGGCCGTCGGCGAGGTTCGGGAGCGGACGTTCATCTATCTGGGCGGCCACCCGATGGCAGGGCGCGAACGCGGCGGCTTTGCGCACGCGACGGCGGATCTGTTTCGCGGGGCGCACTACATCCTCACGCCGGACGCGGGCGTGCCGCAGGAGAGCATCCGCCTGATGGAGCGGCTGGTGACGTTCATGGGCTGCGCGGACGTGGTCTTTTCCGACCCGGCGGCGCACGACGAGCGAATCGCCTATACCAGCCAACTGATGCACGTGATGGCGCTCGCGCTCTGCGATCAGCATCTGTTGTTTGACAGCTACGGCTTTGAGGGCGGCTCGTTTCGCGGCGCGACGCGCGTGGCGGCGCTCGACCCGAAGCTCTGGTGCGAATTGTTTTGGGCGAACAAGGAGACGCTGGCGAATTTGACGGACGAGCTGACGGAGCGGCTGGCGGAATACAGCGCGCTGCTGCACGGCGACGACCGCGCGGCGCTGCTCGAACGGCTGACGGTTTCCAGCGACCGCAAGAAAAAATTCGACGCGCTGCGCGGGCTGGACGCGAGCCAGAAGCCGCTGTTTAAGTAAGGGAAACGGAGGAGCTTATGCCTATCGTAAAGGTTGAAGCGCCGGAACAGGCAAACACTTACGATATCCACATCGGTCACGGGCTGTTGAAAAAGGCCGCGGGGCTGCTGGAAAGGTGCCGGGGTCATCGGGCGATGATCGTGACGGATGAAAACGTCGCGCCGCTGTATCTGGACGCGATGAAGGCGCAGCTCGAGGCGGCCGGGGCGCAGGCGAGCGCGTTTGTGCTGCCCGCGGGCGAGACGACCAAGTGCATGGCGCAGCTCGAGCGCATCTACGATGCGCTGATCGACGCGCACATCACGCGGCAGGATTTCGTGGTGGCGCTGGGCGGCGGCGTGGTCGGCGATATCGCGGGCTACGCGGCCTGCACCTATCTGCGCGGGGTGCGCTTCATTCAGGCGCCGACGACCCTTCTGGCGCAGGTGGATTCTTCCGTCGGCGGGAAGGTAGCGGTCAACCACCCGCGCGGCAAGAACCTGCTCGGCGCGTTTTATCAGCCGGAGCTGGTGATGATCGACTGCGACACGCTCAAAACGCTGGACGCGCGGCAGGTCGGCGCGGGGCTGGGCGAGGTCATCAAATACGGCTGCATCGCGGACGAGGCGCTGTTTGAAAAAATCGAGCGGCTCGGTTCGCGCGAGGCGCTCGCGCCGGAGCTGGACGAGATTATCGCGCGGTGCTGCGCCATCAAGGCGCGCTATGTGCATGAAGACCCGCACGACCACGGCGTTCGCATGCAGCTCAACTTCGGCCACACGCTGGCGCACGCGCTGGAAAACACGATGGGCTACGGCGTGCTGCTGCACGGCGAGGCGGTCTGCATCGGCATGGTCGCGGCGGCCGGGTGGGGCGAGGCGCTGGGCGTGACCCCCGCGGGAACGGGCGCGCGCATCGAGCGGGTGCTCAGGGCGTATGGCCTGCCGACCGAGCGGGACGAGCGCCTGACGCGGGCGCATCTGGCGGCGGTGATGGCGCTGGATAAGAAGGCCGAGGGCGACGGCGTGCGCTGCGTGATTTTGACGGAAATCGGCGCATGCACGGGCGTGGTGATTGAAAGCGGCAAATTGGCGGAGATGCTGTAAAGGGGTGACGTTGGGCTGCCGCCCAAAC
>OLPQ01000444.1_pt1 | contig 36904 bp, 25 predicted proteins | sample 1672451 | NCBI WGS metagenome assembly OLPQ01 (sample SAMEA3136687, study PRJEB25190) | human gut metagenome | biome: human gut; feature: human-associated habitat; material: faeces | place: Austria | collected 2013
CAGGTCGAGGAAGCGGTTGTGCGCGGCCTCGTCGAGCTGAGCGGCCATGTCGGCATACTTCTCGGTCATCTCGGTGTTGCGCTTCTCCACGCTCGGCGCGGACTGCAGCAAGGTCGCCGCAGCCACGGACTCGACGTGGCGGATGGCCAGCACCGGGTTGCCGTAACGGGCGAAGATGACCTCGCCCTGCTCGGTGAGCTTGAAGCGGCACTTGACGGAACCGACCGGCTGGGCGAGCACCGCACGGTTGGCGGGGCCGCCGCCACGACCTACGGCGCCGCCACGGCCATGGAACAGGGTCAGATCGATGTCGTGCGACTCAGCCCACTTGGCAATGCGCTCCTGAGCGGAGTGCAGGGCCAGCGTGGCGGAGGTCGGGCCGGCGTCCTTCGAGGAGTCGGAGTAACCGAGCATGACCTCGAGCTTGTTGCCGGTGGCCTTCAGACGAGCCTGAACCTCGGGGATCTTGATCATTTCCTCGAGCACGTCCACCGAGTTCTGCAGATCCTCAAGCTGCTCGAACAGCGGGATCACGTCGATGGTGGGCACGTCCTCCGGGTGGGAGAAGGCCAAGCGGTTGAGCTCGTAGACATCCTTGATGTTCTGGGCACTCTTGGTGAAGGAGATGATGTAGCGGCGGGCGGCCTTGAGGCCGTTGCGCTTCTGGATGGCACCGAGGGCGCGGAAGGTGTCGAGCACCTCGTGCGTCATCGGCTGCAGTTCGCCGCGCTCGCCGTGCAGGCCGTGCTCGCGGATATCCGCAAGGGCGCGGGCGTGCACCACGGAGTGCTGACGGAACTCCATCTCCACCATGTGGAAGCCGAAGGTCTCGGTCTGCCAGATCAGATCCTGCAGCGGGCCGTAAGCGGAACGCTTGGCACCGGCGGCGGCCAGCGAACGCTGGACCACCTTGAGGTCGGCGAGGAAGTCGTCGCAGGAGTGGTACATGAGGTCGGCGTCGCGCTCGATGGTGTAGTGCAGACGGTCGGCCATCACCAGCATGACCGCGCGGTGCATCTCCTTGGTGGAGATCAGGGCGGCCTTGTCGGTCAGACGCTCGCTCATTTCCTTCTGGTGGCTCCAGAGGCTCTTGAGCTCGGCGCTCGGCGGCGTGGTCTCGGCTTCCATCGTGAGGTTGCGGCCCACGGTGCGGGTGGCTTGCTCAAGGGCGGCGATCACGTGATCGGAGAACTTGCGGGCCACGGCGCGGCTCACCTTGGCGGTGACGTTCGGGTTACCGTCGCGGTCGGAGCCGATCCAGCTGCCCGGGTGGAAGAACGCGGGGCAAGCGGGCTCGACGAGACCGGCCTTATCGCCCAGGACCCAGTCGTCGAAGCGACGGTAGACCTTGGGGATGGTGTTGAACAGCGTGTTGTCGAAGATGTCGAGAATCGTGTCCGCTTCCTCAACCGGGGTCGGCTTCTTCAGCGCGATCGGAGAGGTGCGGAACAGGGCGTCGATCTCGTTGTAGAGACGGCGCAGGCATTCCTTCTTATCCGAGCCGCCGAGGCGCTTGTACTCCTCAAGCAATTCGGAAACGCGGCGGATCTTGCCTTCCACGGCCTTACGACGGGCCTCAGTGGGGTGCGCCGTGAAGACGGGGTGGAATTCGAGCTGGTTGAGCAGTTCCTTGGCCTTGGCCGGGCCAGTCTCATTGATGAGCTGGTGGTAGGCGACGGTGAGCTCGTTGATCGGGTCGACCGCCTGGTCAACGGACACGTTGTTCTCGCGCTCGTGGAGCACGGAAACACGGTAGTTCTCCTCGGACAGGTTTGCCAGATGGAAATACGTGGCGAATGCGCGGGCCAGCAGCTGGGCGTCGTGCAACGTCATGTTGTCGATGACGTTCACGGCCTCCTTCAGACCATCCTGGTCGGGGTTCGGATCCTTCAGCTCGGCGAAATGCTCGGCGCTGGCCTCCACCGCGTAATGACGCACGGTGTCGAACGTAGACAGCAGTTCGGGGTTGTATTCGCCCAGTACGTTACGCAGGATCTCAAGACACAGATCCATGTCGTACTTCAGGCTTTCGGGAAGATCATGCTCCTCCGGGCCCTTTCGGCCGGTCCCGGTAGTGACGATGGCGGCGTCAGCGGGAGTGATCTGTTCTTCAGGTGTTGCCATATAACCTCCTTTGCCGAATAACAGGTTGCTCGGTCTACCGGTCGTCTGCGGCTCCTCCGCAGTTGTTGAGGCCAGTCGTTGCGAGCCCACAGCCCATATTCAACGTGGTTGTTGTGTGGGCAATAGTGTATCCCCGCGAAATCGCTATTTGCGTTACGGAGTCCATATAGTGCTCCAAGTTGTCCACCTATAGAGACCGAATATCGGACAGCATATGAGACACTGTCCGATTCGCGGAAGATTTGAGTACCTTACGATTGCTGGCGGGGAAGGCAGGGAGTAGTAATGAAGGATGTGAGCGAACAGAAGAAAAAAAGTGCGCCCGAAGCGAAAGGCGCAACGGCTGTACGTAAATTCCACACCCACTCCATTCCGCTGGACATGGAAGATATTGCGCGCGATTGGGAAAAACCGGTGGTGGACGCCGGTATCGCCGCCAAAGCCAGCGTGATTGTACGGGTCGGCATGCTGGACCTGGGAGCCGGCACCGGCTCCTTCCGCGTGCGTGAGATGATGCACCGCATCGCCTACCCGCTGGGCGTGCACGTACGCGCCGACGTGAACCTGACGGATATCGAGGCCACCTGCACGGATGGTCGTAACCGCATCACCGAAGTCGTGGATTTGCCGACCACCGGCGTGAACACCGAACGTATCTGGCTGCTGGAACATTTCGCCGACTGGTTCTCCGTGAATCTCGGCAAGGGGTCGATGTATCACGTCGATTCGCAACTGTCCGATGGCGTGGTCAAGCATTTGGACGAACGTGACGCTTCGCAGTATTCTGCCGATCTGGCCAAGCGCCTGCGCGAACGTGCCAAGGCCGAGGCTGAGGCGGCCAACGGCAGCGTGGACGAGGCGCTGGATCTTGCGTTGAAAACCAAGGTACTCGTGACCTCCGTGGCCAAGTCCTTGGATGATGACAATGAAGAAGCCCACCGACTTTTGGCGGACAGCGCGGAAGTCACTCCGGTCGAAGACAAAGCGGCCGAAGAGAAGGCCTACGACGATGCCGAAGTGTTTACCGGTGACTCCAATGAGTCGGTTGAATCGGCGAACGCGGCGAATGCCGAGGCGGGCGCTGAGGGCGCGGCGGCGAACGGCGCAACCGCCGAAAGCCCTGCTGCAAGCAGTACGAAGCGCAAGAATCGCGTGCCCAAGGAATACGCCGAACACTTCAACGAGCGCTCCGACGAAGAGAAGGCCAAGGGCGGTATCACCGTGCGGCAGGCGCACGAGCGACTCGATCTGATTGAGCGCCGCAAGCCGCTGTACAAGCCGTGGTTCTCCGGTCTGGCCTCCGCCCTGGCCTGCGCGGCCTTCGTGTTCCTGCTCGGCGGTGGCCCATACGACATGATCGGTGCGTTCGTGGGCGCGGGCCTTGGCCAGTGGATGCGTCGCCGGCTGTTTGCATACCATCTGAACCAGTTCTTCGTCACCTTTGTGTGCGTGGCCGCGGCGGCGCTCGCCTGCACCGGCACCCTGCGACTCATCGGCATTTTCGACCCAGTCGCGCTCTCGCACGATACGGCCTACATTGGCGCCATGCTGTTCGTGATCCCCGGTTTCCCGCTCATCACCGGCGGACTCGACATGGCGAAAATCGACTTCCCCTCGGGCATCCAGCGCGCGGCGTACGTGCTGTGCATCATCCTGATGGCCACGCTGGCAGGCTGGGCCGTGGCCGTGATGGTGCACCTGCACCCGGAAGGCTTTGAGCCACTGGGGCTTGACCCGTGGGTCAACGGATTGCTGCGATTCGTGGCGGCGTTCGTCGGCGTGTGGGGCTTCTCCGTGCTGTTCAATTCGCCGCAGCGCATGTGCCTGACCGCCGCCCTGATCGGTGCGATCACGGACACGCTGCGCTTGGAATTGCAAGACTTCAACGTGGCACCCGAGATGGCTACCTTCATCGGCGCGTTTCTGGCGGGCATTCTGGCATCGGTGTGGCGTTCATCCGTGCGACGTGGCTGGCTACCGCCGCACCTCGGCTACCCGCGCATCTGCCTGACCGTGCCGTCGATCGTGATCATGGTGCCCGGTCTGTATATGTATCGTGCCATGTGGTACCTCGGCAGCTTCCAGACCATGAATGCGCTGGACTGGGCGTTCCGTGCGTTCATGGTGATTATCTGTCTGCCGATCGGCTTGGCGATGGCCCGCGTGGTGACCGACAAGTCCTGGCGCTACGACATCTGACCGTCATCTTAGCCCCCCCTCAGGTGGGGGGAGCTCGGATAAAACAGCGTCTCAGTATGGAAACGGTGGAAGGTGCTTGAGCCCTTGTATCCACTACCATCAGGCGAAGTGCGTTGCGGCCGTATTCACGGCTGTGACGGTCTGTATGACGCCGCTCCGGCGTCAATCGCATATCAGCACATAGTTCTGCCATGGCAGTAGCCGCTTGGCGTCATGATTGAGGAGGGGGCGCAGTTGGCCAACGATTTCTGGATTCTGCTGGCCATGGTCATCTATTTTGTGGCCATGCTGTCCATCGGATTCATCTACTCCAAACGCTCCAACTCCTCCTCCAAGGAATACTTCGCGGGCGGGCGCGGCGTGGGGCCGTGGCTCACGGCCCTGAGCGCCGAAGCCTCCGACATGAGCGGCTGGCTGCTGATGGGCCTGCCGGGCCTGGCCTACTTCACTGGTGCGGCCGACCCGATGTGGACCGCCGTCGGACTGGCGCTCGGCACCTATCTCAACTGGAAGCTTGTGGCCCGGCGACTGCGCCGCTACTCGGTAGTGGCCGACGATGCCATCACCATTCCTGACTTCTTCGCCAAGCGTTTCCATGACAAGAAGGGCGTGATCTCCACCATCGCGGCCGTGATCATCCTGGTGTTCTTCAGTGTGTACGTGGGCAGCTGCTTCGTGACCGTGGGCAAGCTGTTCGCCACGTTGTTCGGTTTCGACTACCACGTCATGATGATCATCGGCGCGGTGGTCGTGTTCGTCTACACCGTGGTGGGCGGCTACTTGTCCGTGGTGATGACCGACTTCATTCAGGGCATGCTCATGTTCTTCGCGCTCGCGGTGGTGTTCATCGGCACCGTGGCCAGCGCGGGCGGCATCGACAACACCGTGGAATTCCTGCGTGCCATCCCCGGCTACCTGTCCGGCACGCAGGTGGCCGCGCCCAAGCTGGACCCGGCCACCGGCCAGCAGCTCGTCGAGGCGGGCAAGGCCGTGTTCGGCGCGCCCTCCGACTACGGCATCATCACCATCATCTCCATGCTGGCGTGGGGCCTGGGTTACTTCGGTATGCCGCAGGTGCTGGTGCGCTTCCTGTCCATCCGCAGCGTGGAAGAAGTGCGCAAGTCCCGAATCATCGCCACCTCCTGGTGTGTGATTTCGCTGGGTTGCGCAGTGTGCATCGGCTTGGTGGGGCGTGCGATGATGCCCACCGAACTGCTGACCTCCACCGATGCGGAAACCATCTTCATCGTGCTGGCGCAGACCCTACTGCCGAGCTTCATGTGCGGCGTGGTGGTCTCCGGCATTTTCGCGGCCTCGATGAGCTCCAGCTCCTCGTATCTGATCATCGGCGCTTCGGCCATGGGCGAGAACATCTTCCGCGGGCTGCTGCACCGCAAGGCCACCGACAAGCAGGTCATGATTGTGGCCAGGGCCACGCTGGTGGTCATGTTCCTGTTCGGCATTCTGGTGGCATACGACCAGAACTCGTCGATCTTCCAGGTGGTGTCTTACGCGTGGGCCGGGCTTGGTGCCTCATTCGGCCCGTTGATGCTGTGCTCGCTATACTGGCGTCGCGCCAACAAGGCCGGCGCCGTGGCCGGCATGCTGTCCGGCACGGCGGCCGTGCTGATCTGGCACAACCTCGTCAAGCCCTTGGGCGGCGTATTCGCCATCTATGAGCTGCTGCCGGCGTTCATCATTTCGCTGCTGTTCATCGTGGTGGTTTCGTTGCTGACCGCCAAGCCGAACAAGCGCATGCTCTACGAATTCGACCACTACATGGACGATCCGCTGCCCGGCACCCTGCCGTCCGGCACCGTGCTCGTCGACGAGCCCATGGAAGCCATGGAGTCCGAGGTCCGCAGCGGCAAATGACACGTGCCTGCTGTGCGGTCGGCTCGTATGGCAGAGGAGTGGCTTTTTTGTGGTTCGGCAGGAACCATTGAGGCCAAAACGGACTTCGAGGGGCTGATTTGACGTTCTGGAGAGATCTACTTCCGTTTCAAGGGGCTGATGCCTGAGTAGACGCGGCTCCAAAACGGCGGAATGGCGTTGACGTAAGGGCATTGATACACGTGGTCTACCGGATGATCAGCCCCTTGAAACGGAAGTAGACCTCCGGCGGAGGCCAAATCAGCCCCTTGAAATGGGTTTTGAATACCGTAGCGCGGTGCGGACGGTGCGGACTGACTCTACCGGGCTTATTATTCCTGCGTCGTCGGAATAATTGGCAGCAGAGGCTCGAATTTCAGCCGTTTGTACAGTGGAATACGGCGTAGCTTTCGGACATCGCTAATTTGCTGGGTAGTTTGCCGCATCGTGAGCTGGACCGTTTTGCCCGTAACCTCCTGTATCCTTTCGGCAACTCTTCGGGCAAGGGCCTCTTCTCCCGCTTCGTCGCCAATATCTAATTTGGTGACTTGAATGTACTTCCAGCCAGCATCTTCGATCATCTGGCGGCGTCTCGCGTCATTCAGCCATTGCCCGGCATGATGAGAGCCTTCGTATTCGATACATATCTTGAATTCAGGGTATGCAAGATCGAGATATATGGGTCTGGTGTTGTTTCCTACGAATATTGGATAATTCACCTGCGGGCAATTCAGACCGTATTTCAAGAGAACCAAACGAGTTCGTGTTTCCATGGAGGAATCTGTGCCCGCGCGCGCCAAAAGTAGGGCGCGACGGCATTTGTTATACCCGCGGAACAAATACGAATTGGTGCCATTCTCTTTGTCGGCTCGCACCTGGGCCTCGGCCTCATCGAGATACAGAGAAAGGGCGTCGATGGTTGTTCTGCAGAGCCTTCGATCTCGTCGCATCATGGAATCAGCGAGAACGATGAGTTCTTCAAGTTCGAGATACGTGGAGAACATGGCCCATGTGCAAGCTGGTGAAGTGCATGTGAATTGTCCCTCGATTATGACCGTGTCTAGTGGAAAAGGCCATACAACCACTTTGACCCCCACAATGTGCCGTTTGTCATTGGCGTGTGGAACCGCAACAATGGTTGTAGTTGCAAGGCCTCTGTGTTTGCTTGATATGCGGGGTACTTCAATTGACAAAAGCTCCAACGCTGTTGTCAGGGCATAGGGTGGGCGCCATGCGCTTCGTCGTTGAACATCTGCGCACGTCTGCATTCGTTGGTACTTCTGCATTGTCAGCTCGGTCAATGCCGTTGAGCTACCCATGATGATCACCCCTTCGTGATGTTCGCTTTGTCCTCGCAGTGTAGAGTCCGGCTACCGGCCCTGTCTACCGCCCCAATTTTTCGGTGGATAAATGTGGATAAGTCGGTGGATAAACTATGGGTGTTCATCGCAGTTGCAGGCCATCCCGCAATTACATGGAACGTAGGGGTTTGCAGGCAGCCAGCGGGAATCGCCGTCGACGGCGCGATTCAACTTGGACGAATCTCCATGGCGTTCATGCAAAGGTGGCATGATGGCCGGTATGAGTAGCTTGGTGCGTATTGTCAATGCCGGTGTTCCGGGGTCTCAGGACCGCGTGGATGTGGTGCTTCGCGATGGGGTTGTTGCGTCTGTCGGCCCTGCTGGAACGGTCTCGGCTTCGGACAGCACGATGCAGACTAAGGCGCATACGACATCGTTGGAATACGCGACGAATGCCATTGCTTCTGGCAGCGTCTCAATCCCAACGTCGGCCGCCGCACCCGCCGACGAAACCACCATCGACGCCGACGGCCTGTGGGTTATTCCCGGCCTGTGGGACTGCCACACGCACTTCACGCAATGGGCTAAGACGCTGGGCCGACTGGACCTCATCAATGCCCGTTCCGCCGCCGAAGCGATGGACATGTTGCGCCGTCATCTGGATGAGCGCCGCGCCGCCGACACGCTTGACCCAGATGCCTTCGTGGTGGGCATGCGATTCCGTCACTCGCTGTGGGCCGACGACGAGCAGCCCACACTGGCCGCAATTGACGCCGTGACCGGCGAACAGCCGGTGGCCCTCTCCAGCGCGGACATGCACTGCGGATGGGTGAATTCCGCCGCGGCCCGCAGGCTTGGCGTACATGTGGACGAATCCGGTCTGGTCGGTGAACTCGAATGGTTCAACGCCTACACCGCCTTCGACAAGGCGCCGGGCGCTGCTGAAGAGACTGACCGTCTGCTGCGCGAGGCCGAACAGGACGCCGCAAGCAAGGGCGTGGTGGGCATCCGCGATTATGAAATGGCCGAAAACATCGATACATGGATCAATCGTTTCGCGGCCGGCATTAACGGTTTGCGCGTGGACGCCGGTGTATACCCCGAGCGGTTGCGAGCCGCCATTGACGCGGGTTGGCATACCGGCAAGGAATTGCCGGGCAGCGCCGGGCTTGGCCATGTGGGCGCCATGAAGCTCATCTCGGACGGATCGCTCAACACCCGCTCCGCCTACTGCTCCACGCCGTATTCGGGCATCGAGCCGCTGACGTATGGCACGCTGAGCTACACGCCGCAGCAAATCGAAGACTATATGCGCCTAGCCACCGAGCATGGCTTCGACATTGCCTGCCACGCCATTGGCGACGAAGCGAACACCATTGCGCTCAACGCAGTCGCCGCCACGCACGCACATGGATCGATCGAGCATGCGCAGATGCTCAAACCCGTCGATATCCCGCGTTTCGCCGAGCTGGGGCTCACGGCCAGCATCCAGCCGCAGCACGCCATGGATGACCGCGACGTCATCACCCGTTTCTGGGCCAACCCGGCCGGCATCCCTTATCCGTTCAGGGCCCTCCACGACGCCGGTACCACGCTGCGCATGGGCTCGGATGCGCCCGTGGCCCCGCTGGACCCGTGGCTGGCCATTTCCGCCGCCGTGCTCGGCACCGAAAGCTCTGACCGCGAGCCGTTCCAGCCCGAGCAGTGCCTCGATGTGCATACCTCGCTGGCAGCCTCGACCGCCACTGGCCGTGACCGCCTTGCATCCGGCGACCCGGCCGATGTGGTGTTGCTGGACGCCGACCCATACGCCGCCGATACTCCGGAAGCCATGCGCGCTATGCCGCAACACGTCGTAATGACATTGCTGTGCGGGGAGCGTACGTATTGATGCAAGCCATCGGCATGAAGTGAACAGAGGTCCGTCTTGATAGCCGCGTTGCACGGAAAAACAAGAAATCCGCCCCTCGAAGTGAAGATAGGACACAGCAGACGCCGCAATACAAAAACGCCGTGTCAGTTGCCCAGTTGGGGCTGACACGGCGTCTTGCTACGAGCGGCGGGAAAATCAGTACTTCATGCCCATGGCCTCGCGCACCTGGTCGAGGGTCTCCTCGGCGATGGCGTTGGCGCGCTTGTTGCCGTCGTGCAGGATGTCACGAATGGAATCCATGTCCTTGGCCAGCTCGGCGCGGCGCTCGCGGTGCGGGGCCAGGAACTCGTTGACTGATTCGATGACGTATGCCTTGAGCGCGCCGGCGCCGGAATCACCGATCTCCTCGGCGATGTCCTTCGGGTCGCGGCCGGTCACCAGGCCGGCGGTGGTCAGCAGGGCGGAGACCTGCGGGCGGGCAACCGGGTCGAAGGTGATGCGGCGCTCGGAATCGGTCGGGCTCTTCTTGATGAGCTTGGCGGTTTCCTCGGCGGTGGCGCCCAGCATGATGGAGTTGCCGTACGACTTGCTCATCTTGCGGCCGTCGAGACCCGGAATCTCCGGTGCCTCAGACAGAATGGCGGCCGGCTCCGGGAACACCGGGTTCTTCTTGGCGTAACGCTCGTTGAAACGGCGGGCGATGGTGCGCGTGATTTCCACGTGCGGCAGGTTGTCCTTGCCGATCGGCACGACATTGGCCTTGCAGAAGAGGATGTCGCACGCCTGATGCACCGGGTAGGTGAGCAGCAGACCGGTCAGCGCGTGGCCGGACGCCTCCATCTCGGACTTCACGGTCGGGTTGCGGTGCAGCTCGGCCTCGGTGACCAAGGACAGGAACGGCAGCAGTAGCTGGTTCTCGGCCGGCACGGCGGAGTGGGTGAACATCATGGTCTTGTTCGGATCGATGCCGGCGGCCATGTAGTCGAGCACCAGGTTCAGCACGTTGTCTTGGATGTGCTCGGTGGTGTCGCGGTCGGTGATCACCTGGTAGTCGGCGATGATGATGTTCGTGTTGACGCCGCGCTCCTGCATGGCGACACGCTCACGGATCGAGCCGAAGTAGTGGCCGAGGTGCAGCCGGCCGGTCGGGCGGTCGCCGGTCAACATGGTGAAGGACGACGGCTTGGCCTCCAGCTTGGCGAGCGTTTCGTCCGAACGCTTTTTGGCCGCGAGGAAGCTCGCGCTCATCTCATTGCCTGCCGCTGTCAGTTGCTGCTCGTCGGTCATGCGAAAATCCTTTGAATATGCCCTAAATAAACGCTTTTTATGGTAAAAGTGTGAGCCGACAACGAACAAGCCACTATTAGTGGTACTCTCTATTGTTGATGAATCGAACAGCACAGTAATCGCAGGGGGTCAGATGGGCCGCGGACGTCAAAAAGCAAAACAGCAGAAAATTGCCCGAAAGCTCAAGTACCTGACCACCGATACCGACTACGATGAGCTGGCAAAAGAGCTGAGCGAGCAGGAGCCGGGAATGGGCTCTCCTGACCCGTTCGCCGACATCGATGACCAGTATGCGGACAAGGATGTGGATTCCGCTGCTGATGACCACGCTTCCGGTGCCGCCGAGGCAGCTCCCGCTACGCAGGAGGATGACCTCGACGAGTACGCCAAGTGGGCTGCCGAAGCCGCCGCAAAGGCGACCAGCGGCGAGTTCCCGGCCTCCGCGCCTGCCGCACCGAAGCCGGCCCCGCGCAAGCCGATTCCGATGCCCATGCCTTCCGCGCTCAAGCCCAAGAAGAGCTGAACGCCGGTCTTCTCGTAATAATCCCCTTGTGCTTGGTTGAGCACAAGGGGATTTGTGGTTATGGCTGATGGTGCCGCCGCTGGTGGCTTACTTACGCTTCGCGCCTCACAGCGGCAGCAGGTCGCTCAGGTCGTCGCGCTCGCCGACCGCGCTGATGTGGCCGGCGTCCTTTTCCTCTGCCCATGTGGTGATGCCGCAGGCCAGCCGCAGCCAGACTTCCGGGTCCAGCTCGATGACGTCCGGCGGGGTCAGGTTATGCGGGTCCGATTCCGGGCCGTCCAAGATTTTGACCGCCCCCCACGGCGCGACACGCACCTCCACGCCAGGGCCGGGTGCGCGCCGCTCCAGCAGAAACAGCGAGTAGCGCACGGCCATCGCCCACACCGGGCGCGGCAAGACAGGGGAGACGGTCAGACGATGTGGTGTGTTGTCCGCCAGCTCCCGGGCCGCGGCACGCCATTGCACCAGCGCGTCATGCCCGCGTTTCAGGTCTTTTTCAAGAATTACTGCCATGTATCCCATCATGGCACCGGAGCCGGAAGATCTTCCATAATGCAAACGATGGCATACGGTGTGATGCGGAATATCGGGGCATGTGCTACGCTCTAAATGAGAACGTATGCAAGAACGCTCCGCCATCGTCGTTACGGAGAGTTCATGCTTACGTTTGTGCGACGATACCTATCGCGCGGCATAATAAACACGGGCACTTATCCCGGAAGGAAAGTCAGAATGACCGAAATCACCGCACCGAAGTCTCCTGTCACGGCGGAACAATTCGCCGACGAGATTCGTGGACAACTGAAATACACTCAGAACGTCACCACCGAGCAGGCTACCCCTGCTGACGTGTATGTCGCCGCATCCAAGGCCGTGCGCAACCACCTTGCCGACTCCTGGTTCAAGACCCAGGCCGACACCGTGAACGGCAACACCAAGGCCGTCGGCTACCTGTCCGCAGAATTCCTGATGGGTAAGCAGCTGCGCAACGCGCTGCTCAACGCCGGTCTGACCGAGCAGTTCGACAAGGCCGTGGAAGCCCTCGGCTTCAAGGTCCAGGACGTCGTCGACGCCGAATACGAGCCGGGCCTCGGCAACGGCGGCCTCGGCCGTCTGGCCGCCTGCTTCATCGACTCCCTCGCCTCGCTGGGCGTGCCGGCCTTCGGCTACGGCATCCAGTACAAGTACGGCATCTTCAAGCAGGAGTTCGACAAGGACGGCAAGCAGGTCGAAGCCCCGGACTACTGGCTGGCCAACGAAGAGCCGTGGGGCCACATCGACTACAACCGCGACCAGAAGGTTTCCTTCGGCGGCAAGGTCGTCGAGAACGCCGACGGCACCAAGACCTGGCAGCCCGCATGGTCCGTGCGCGCCGTGCCGGTGGACTACCTGGTCCCCGGCTACAAGTCCGGCCGCGTGAACACCCTGCGCCTGTGGAGCGCCAAGAGCTACGACGAGTTCGATCTGCTCGCCTTCAACCGCTCCGAGTACATGGAAGCCGTGGTCCCGCAGGTCAAGGCCGAGAACATCTCCAAGATTCTCTACCCGGAAGACTCCACCAAGGTCGGCAAGGAACTGCGCCTTGAGCAGCAGTACTTCTTCGTCTCCGCCTCCCTGCACGACGCCATCCGCGTCTTCTACCCGGGCCAGGACAAGCCGGATCTGACGACTTTCCCGAACAAGATCGTCTTCCAGCTCAACGACACCCACCCGGTGATCGGCATCCCCGAGCTCATGCGCATCCTCATCGATGAGTACGGCTACGACTGGGATACCGCGTGGTCCATCACCACCAAGACCTTCAACTACACCTGCCACACCCTGCTGCCGGAGGCCCTTGAGGTCTGGCCGGCCAGCCTGATCGGCGAGCTGCTGCCGCGCCACCTCGAGATCATCGAGAAGATCAACGCGCAGTTCGAGGCCGAGCTCAAGGCCAAGGGCGTTGCCGCCGACACCATCAAGGACATGGCCATCTACACCGGCGACGCCGTGCGCATGGCCTACCTGGCCACCTACGGTGGCTCCCACGTCAACGGCGTGGCCGAGCTGCACTCCCAGCTCCTGAAGGACGTCACCCTCAAGAACTTCTCCGACGTCTACCCGGACAAGTTCACCAACGTGACCAACGGCGTGACCCCGCGTCGCTTCGTCAAGCTCGCCAACCCGCGCCTGTCCGACCTCATCACCGAGGGCCTGGGCACCGACAAGTGGGTCGCCGATCTGGAACTGCTCAAGGGCCTCGAGCCGCTGGCCAAGGACGATGAGTTCGTCAAGAAGTTCGCCGCCGTCAAGAAGGCCAACAAGGTCGACTTCGCCGCCTACGCCAAGCGCGAGTACGGCTTCGAGCTCGACCCGAACACCATGTTCAACACCATGGTTAAGCGCCTGCACGAGTACAAGCGCCAGTCCCTGAAGATCCTGTCCGTCATCTCCACCTACGCCGACATCAAGTCCGGCAAGGTCAAGGCCGAGGACGTCACCCCGCGCACCGTGTTCTTCGGTGCCAAGGCCGCCCCGGGCTACTACCTGGCCAAGATGACCATCCAGCTCATCAACAACGTCTCCCGCGTGGTCAACAACGATCCGGACGTCAAGGGCAAGCTGGCCGTGTACTTCCCGTGGAACTACAATGTGCGCCTCGCCCAGCACCTGATTCCCGCCACCGACCTCGACGAGCAGATCTCGCAGGCCGGCAAGGAGGCCTCGGGTACCGGCAACATGAAGTTCGCCCTCAACGGCGCGATGACCGTCGGTACGCTCGATGGCGCGAACGTCGAGATCCGTGAGCGCGTCGGCGCCGAGAACTTCTTCCTGTTCGGCATGACCGTCGACGAGGTCGAGAAGAAGTACGCCGAGGGCTACAATCCCGCCTCCTACTACGAGGCCGACCCGCGCCTGAAGCACGCCATCGATATGGTGGCCGACGGCACCTTCTCCAACGGCGACCGCAACGCCTACTCCCCGCTCGTGGCCGACTGGCTGACCAAGGACTGGTTCATGACCTTGGCCGACTTCTCCGCCTACATGGACATCCAGTCCGAGATCGAGGCCCTCTACGCTGATGAGCTCGAATGGAACCGCAAGGCCCTGCTCAACGTGGCCAACTCCGGCTACTTCAGCTCCGACCGCTCCATGGAAGACTATTTGGAACGTATCTGGCACACTGCTCCTCTGGCCTGACGGCCGCCGGAGCGGCGCGCCAGCTACGTGCTGGTTTCTACCTCGCGGCTGTCGCCGCTCGGCGTCGCCTACGGGAAGCCCACCGGGCTTCCCGCTTAACGGCTCCGCGTATCTGGCACACTGCTCCTCTGGCCTGACGGCCGCCGGAGCATAAGAAGCCCCGCAACCGACATCCATCGGTTGCGGGGCTTCTTGCGTTGAAAGACCGCCCTATCAGGCTTCGGCCGGGGCGGCTTTCGCCTCGTCATCGGCCTCATCCTCGGCCTTATTCAGACCTAGGTCGACCGGCGAGGAGCTGTTCTCCCACGGCTCCTCCCACGGATCGTAATCCGGGTTCTGCTGCTTGTAGATGTACAGGCCAACAAGCGCGGCGAGCAATCCGCCGAACAGCAGCGCGAAGAACTTCCAACCGTTAGAAGACTTGTTCTCCATGACGGCTCCTTTCCCTAGGGATCGTCTGGTCGGTATGCCCATTCAGACCGACTCTGCTCCCTATTCTAGGCCGCTGTTTGTGACGATTGGGTGGAATGACATTCGTGGGCGATTCATCCGCGCCCGTCTGCCCTTGGCCGGCTCGGCATCTTCGCGGCGCGTGGAACGCATCCGAGACCTTCGATACAGTGGACTGCATGCATATTCCTACACAACGGGAGATTCGATACCAGTGGGAGCGCGGTGGTCCGGTGATGACCTGGGCGCTGATTGTTGCGTGCGTGGCAGTGTGGCTACTGGAGGTATTGCTGGGATTTATTGCCCCGGGCCTGAGGACTTGGTTGATGTACCTCGGCATGGCGGCTCCGGTCAGACTGGTGGCTGAGCCGTGGACGCTCATCACCTCGATGTTCCTGCATGCGCCGAACTCGCTATTGCATATCCTGTTCAACATGATTGCTCTGTATTCTGTGGGCCCAGTGCTGGAACGAATGATCGGCCACTGGCGGTTCTTGGGACTGTATGTGATTTCCGGCCTTGGCGGCTCCCTGGGACTTATGGTGTGGGCTGCGGTGGCTCCGGGAGGCATCGGCTGGCAGATGGCAGCCTATGGGGCTTCTGGAGCCTTATTTGGCCTGTTTGCATCATTGCTGGTGGTATATCGCCGTATCGGCGCCGATATCCGCTCCATGTTGATCTGGATGGCGGTGAACTTCGCCTTGCCGTTCGTGGTCGGTGGCGTGGCGTGGCAGGCGCATGTCGGCGGCTTTGTAGTGGGTGGAATACTCACATGGCTGCTGGTGGGTGGTGTGCCGGCGTGGCGCGGTAAAAGCCTGAAATGGCGCATGCAGGTGTACGGCTGGGCCATGGTGGTGCTGGTCATTGCGTTGATTCTGTTGTGCAATATGGCCAATCCTTACGGGTGGATGAGTTTCGGCTCCCTGCACTGATATGGCTTGATATGGCTTGATATGGCTTGATATGGCTGTAAAAAAACGATTGATGCCGGGTATTGCGGAACATGCAGTGCCCGGCATCAATGTATGTGCGGAAAGCGGCGATGTGGATATTAGCGATGTGGATATCGTCGTTCGGCGAGTGGGTGTGTGCCGTATGAAGATATCCACAGTAATGAGATGCGCGCAATGACGAGTTATCCACGATAATGAGTTATCCACAATGGTGACTTGTGCACAAGTGTGTAGAAAAGTGCATAAGACTGTGGATAACTTATGTGGATAAGTTAGGAATGCCGCGGTATTATTGGGTTTGTTGCAGTGGATAACTCGGGTGTATAACTGTTCCCTCGCTGTGGCGATGTATGCCAAGCCAAAGTTATGCACGAGATATACACCGAGAAACGCCGCTTATCCACCACTTATCCACATGGTTTTCCACATTCGGTGGAAAACTACATGGGTGTAATTCATCCACAGGCTGTGGATAACGTAGTGGATAAGTCGTGGATAAGTGGTGGATAGCTGTGGATGAACAGGCTAAGGCACGAAAAAGGCCGACCTCCGCATACGGGAGGTCGGCCTTTCTCATAAGAATTAAGGACAACCTAACGATAGAAAAAACAATCTACCGATAGATAAGCGCAACGAGCCGGAACTCAGCGCCATCCCATCGTCATCAGGAATCCGATCATGATCAGGGCGAAGCCGATGCCGAGGTTCCACGCACCGATGTTCGGAATCGGCCAGGAACCGGACGGGGAGAGGTAGTACACCACGCACCAAATCAGGCCGATGATCATAAACGCGCAGAACAGCGGCACGAACCAACGCGGGTTCGACTTGGTGCCCTTAATGGTTTCTTCAACGCGCTTGGTGTTCTCCGCCTGGCGGTTCATCATACGCTGCATCTGCGGGGTCAGCGTGGCCTTATCGGCAGTGGCGTTGAGCACGGCCTGCACCTGCTCCATATTCACGCCGTAAGCCGCGCCTTCCTCGGCAGAAGCGTTCTCTGCGTTCTGCTCGGTGTCTTTGCTGGCGGTCTCGTCAGCAACGGTGCTGGATGAGGTCTCGCTCTGCCAGTCCTTCTGGTTGTTCGAGTCGGTTTCGTGCAGCTCTTCGTCAGCCATCAGCATAGTCTCCATTCAATAGGCTAAAAGTCATAATAGTGGCTACACTCGAAAGCGGCGACCAGAGTCGGCAAGAAGACAGGAAATTCATGGCCAGACATGTAGGTAAGCACGGTGCACGGCACTCCCTATGGGGTGGTGTCGCGGTATTCGTCGTCATTGCCTTGACCGGTTTTCTGCTGAGCACCAACGTGAGGGTCAATCGTACGGTTGCCGTCACCAACGATACGGCTGATCTGGTGGAGCAAGGCGTGGACGAGGTCAACCAGCTGCAGCAGGACGTCAGCGATCTGACCGAACAGGTCGCCAATCTTACGGACGCGCTCAAGGCCGATGGCACCGATGGCACCGACAGCACACAGAACCAAGGCAAGGACTCCAGCAATGTGGATTCCAGCCTGATGCTGCCCGCGCTCAGCGGCAGCGGCGTAACGGTAACGCTGGATGATTCTCCGTTGTGGGAGAACGCCGTCAACAACAACGGCACGACCGCCAATATCAACGATTACGTGATCCACCAGCAGGACGTCGAATCGGTGGTGAATGCCTTGTGGGCCGGCGGTGCCGATGCGCTGATGATTATGGATCAGCGGGTGCTGTTCAATTCGGCGGTCATCTGTTCCGGCAACGTGCTGTCGTTGCACGGTAAGAAATACTCGCCGCCGTTCACCATTTCCGCGATTGGTGACCCGCAAAGACTTCGCGCAGCGTTGAACGGCTCCGAAGCCATTACCATTCTTAAGCAATATGTGACCGCGTTTGGCATTGGCTACAAGGTGGAGAATGCCGAGGACCTTCAGTTCCCCGCTACCGCTGCCTTGCTGCAGCAGTTGAAATATGCCACGGTCGATACGTCAAAGACCACAGATGAGGAGCAGACTCAGCAATGAGACACGGCAGGCACAACAGCGGCGTACCGGCGCCCATTGATCTCGCGTCCGTGTCGGACGTACAGCCCTTCCCCGAGGACGATGCCGCACGAATGGCGGCAGACCCGGCCAACGCCAGTAGGGCAAGGTCCCGTCGTGCCGCAGTACGCGGCGCGTCTTCGCCCCAGCGGAGCCCGGTCTGGCAGGCACTCGGCATCTGCGCCGAACTGCTGATTACCGCTGCCGTGATTTGCGCCCTGTACATCGTCTGGCAGATGTGGTGGACCGGTGTCGAGGCGGAGCGAGCCCAGAACGAAACCACCCAGTCCGTCGACTGGAGCGACCCCAGCAACAACGGGGGAACGGTCACCATCGCCAAAGCCCAGGAGGGCGATGCGCCGGTACAGCCGAAAGACGCGAAATATGGCGACTTGATTGCGCAGATCTACATTCCGCGCTTCGGCTTCCAATGGCACCGCAACATCGTGGAAGGCACCACGCTCGAGCAGCTCAATCGCCACGGTCTGGGCCATTACGACACCACCCAGATGCCGGGGCAGATCGGCAACTTCGCCGTCGCCGGCCACCGCAACGGCTACGGGCAGCCGTTGGGCGATGTGGACAAGTTGCAGGAAGGCGATCCCATCATCGTTCGTACCAAGGATTACTGGTACGTCTACCACTACACCCGGTACGAGATTGTGCTGCCCACGGACGTGCATGTGATCGCCCCCAATCCGGAAGACTCCACTGCCAATCCCACCAAACGCATGATCACACTGACCACCTGTGAGCCGAAATACTCCACCCCCACCCATCGATGGATCAGCTATGGTGAGTTGGCGTACTGGGCCAAAGTGTCCGATGGTGTGCCCAAAGAGCTGGCTACTACTGATTCGTCCGGTGCAGTGATGTTCTCCACCACCGAAACCCCCTCGATCGCTTCCCGCATTGGCTCGCTGGACAAGGTGGTATTCGGCGCGCTGGTAGTGTGGCTGGTTCTGTTCATTGCCGCTGCGGTGGCATGGCGCTGGCCGGTGCTGCGCGAGATTCGCGCGGGTGAGCGTCGCCGTCCGGATGCCAGCATCTATGGCGGACTGTTGCGTCTGCAGCCCGGCGTGGCACCGATTCGATGGCTGCTGCTGGCTCTGCTGCTGTTCGCGGCCGCCGCGGCGCTGTTCCAGTGGGGATTCCCTTGGGCCGCCGCCAATATCCCATTCCTACAGCAGATGTCGAACTTCGTGGCAGCGAGCTGACGGCATCCTAGTACTATGGCTTGCAGTACACGTCCCTCAAGGAGAGCCCTATGACCGATTCCGCGCATATTTTGGTGGTGGATAACTACGATTCCTTCGTCTACACGATCGTAGGCTATCTGCAAACCCTTGGCGCCACTGTTGATGTGGTGCGTAACGACGCTATCGACCCAGCCGCGCCGGGTGTACTGGACGGTTACGATGGCGTGCTGATTTCTCCCGGCCCTGGCGCTCCGGCCGAATCCGGTGCCAGTGAGGATATGATTCGCCTGTGCGCGGCCAGCGGCGTGCCGATGTTTGGTGTGTGCCTGGGCTTGCAGGCGCTCGCTGAGGTGTACGGCTGCACTGTGGACCATGCGCCCACCATCATGCATGGCAAGACCAGCTTGGTGGAACATATCGATGACGAGATTTTCGAGGGCGTGGCCAACCCCATGACCGCCACCCGCTACCATTCGTTGGCCGTCGAGCCCGATTCGGTGCCGGATACGCTGGTGGTTACCGCGTGGACGCAAGGCGACCACATTATTCAGGGCGTGCGTGTCAAGGGCAAGCCGATGTACGCCGTGCAATTCCATCCCGAATCCGTGATGACCCAGGACGGCTACCGTCTGTTGGCCAACTGGCTTAAGGTCTGCGGCCAAGACAACGCCGTGGCCAAGTCCGCCGGCCTCCAGCCCAAAGTTACGAAGTAGCTTTTCTGCGCGCGGCGATACTCTCCCCGGAATGTGCCGCTAGAACGAGGCTTGCGTACTGGTTTTGCGACGCTTCCCGGGATTGTTGCGCTGGGATAGCTCTTTATACAGCAAAGGGGAGGGGCGCAGAAGCCCTTCCCCTTTGTGTTGCGTGTATGTGTTGCGCTATTTGCGTTGCATATGCGCAACACATACACGCCCGGCGTTTACTTGCTACTCACCGGTTCACTCACCGGTTCCGCCCCCGTTGCCAGTACCGTTGCCACCGTCTCCGGTACCGGTACCGCCGCCAGTGCTGCCGGCCTTCGTGGTAATGGTGACGGTCGATCCCGCATCTACCTGGCTGCCAGCTCCAGGATTGATGCTGACTACCACAGCGGTGCTGCCGGTTGGACCATTGGCCTGAGCCTTGAGGCCCACGGCCTTGAGCATGAGTTCGGCGGTGACGTAGTCAGTGCCAGCGGTGATATTCGGCACAGCGACCTTCTCCTTGCCCGTGGACACCCAAATGGTGATGAACCCGCCCTGTGCGATGGAAGAGCCCGAATCAGGGCTTACACGGGTAATCAGACCGGCCTCCACCGTATCGGAGCTCTCCTGCTCCACAGTGAAGCTGAACTTGCCCTCATACTGCTGTAGCACGCTGTCCTTCGACTGACCGACCAAATTGCTCGGTACGGTGGTCATGCCGGAAGAAACATATATGGTGATGGTGGTGCCCTTGGGAACCGACTGACCGGCGGCAGGATCGGTTTTCGTCACCATATCCTTGGCGATGTCGGCGCTGTCTTCGGTTTTGACGGCGGCGTTCACCTTGAACCCGGCGCTTTCCAGAATGCTGCGCGCCTCTTCCTGGCTGCGTTCCTTGACATCCGGAACCTGAGTGGACTGCGGGCCTGCGGAGAACCACACCTTCACGGCAGATCCCTTGGCCACCTTGGAGCCGGCGTCCGGGCTCATCTTGGTGCAGGTGCCTTCCGGCTCGGTGGAGTCGGTGTCTTGCTTTTCGGTCATCTTCAAACCCGATGCCTTGAGTTTGAGCTCGATGCTGTCCTTGGATGTGGAAGCGTTGCACACCTCAGGGATGGTGACGGTGTCTTCCGAGGACTTGTTGCCGGAGCCGTTCATGGCGAACACGATGCCCACAATGACAAGCACTGCAACAATCGCTGCGATCACCGAACCGATGATGATCTTCTTGCGCTTCTTGGCCTTGGCCGCCGCCGCACGCTGCTGCGCACGGGACTGCAACGCCGCTGAGTTGGCACCATTGGCCGGTGGAATCTGCTCGAACTGACCGGTCACCGGGTTGAATGCTTGGGTGGGTTGCTGATGCGGTTCCACCGGCGTGGTGGGCAAATCACGTTCGGCTTCCTTGCGGGCCTTCATATTCGACAGGTCCGTCAACGGGTTGAACGCGGCCGCCACCGGCACGCCGCCGTTCATGTAGGTCAGGATGTCGGTCTTGAATTCGGAGGCCGTGGCATAGCGATTCTGGCGGTCCTTGGCCATGGCCTTGGCGCAGATCGAATCCCACATCTTCGGCAGCCCCGGCACCACGGCGGATGGCGGCGTGGCGACTTCGGAAACATGCTGGTAGGCGATGGCCACGGCGGAATCGCCGGTAAACGGCGGGCGGCCGGTGAGCATCTCGTAGAGCACGCAGCCGGCGGAATACAGGTCGGAACGCATGTCGACGGTCTCGCCGCGCGCCTGCTCGGGAGAAAGGTACTGTGCGGTGCCCACCACGCCCTGCGACTGGGTCATGGTGGCTGCGGAATCGTCCAGAGCGCGGGCGATGCCGAAGTCCATGACCTTGACCACGCCCTGCTCGGAAATCATGATGTTGCCGGGCTTGATATCGCGGTGGATAATGCCCATGCGATGCGAATAGTCGAGCGCGTTAAGCACGCCCAACATCACCTGTTCGCAGTCGCGCTGGCTGAGTGCGCCGTTGACCTTGATGATGTCGCGCAGGGTCTGGCCCTTGACGTATTCCATGACGATGTATGGCAGACGCTCGGCATCGCCGCTTTCGGAAGAAACCAGTTCTTCTCCCGAATCGTAGATGTTCACGATGTTCGGGTTGTTCATCTGGGCCACGGCGTGTGCTTCGCGGCGGAAACGGGCCAGGAAGATGTCGTCGTTGGCCAGATCGGCGCGCATGATTTTCACGGCCACGGTACGGCCCAGACGGGTGTCAAGAGCCACGTGGACCTCGGCCATGCCGCCACGACCGATGAGCTGGCCAAGCTGGTAGCGTCCGCCGGCCAATGCGGTGGGCATACTGGTGCTCATTGCTTATTCCCTCCCAATCTTGAGGCCGGGGCCTCCAAAACAATGCGTGGCGTGCTGGTCACTCGGCGCGGCAGTCGATTGCCGGACGTGGCCATGGCGGTGTCGGCCATTTCGGTCTGCTGATCCAGCAGACGGCGTTCGATGCGTGCCAGCGTACGGGACACCACCAGCGCGTCTTTCGGGCGATCCAACGGGTCCTTGGCCAGCATTGACATGACAAATTCGCGTAACTGGACGTCCACCGAGTCCGGCAGCGGAGGCACGGGATTGTTCACGTGCGCTGCGGCGATATCGACCGGAGTGGTGCCGGTGAACGGACGATGCCCGGCAAGGCCCTCGTACGCCACTACGCCCAGTGAATAGATGTCCGATTGCGGCGTGGCCTGCTGGCCCTGCGCCTGCTCGGGGGAGATGTATTGTGCGGTGCCCACCACCATGCCGTCCTGGGTGATCTGGCCCTGACCCGTGGAGTAGCTCACACCGAAATCGGTGATTTTCACTTCGCCGGTGTCGGAAACCATGATGTTGGCCGGCTTGACGTCACGATGAATCACGCCGTGCGAGTGGGCCACGAACAGGCCTCGCGCGGTCTGAATCAGGATGGGCAGCAGTTCGATGGGATCCATCGCGCCCTTGCTATGGAACAGGTCCGCCAACGATTTCGAGGAGACGTATTCCATAATCAGAAAGCCGATGCCGTCATGCTCGTAGTATTCGAACAACGCAGCGATATTCGGATGCGCCAGATTGGCGGAATTATGGGCTTCGGCACGCAGGCGGCGTAGCTTGGCCTCGGCGTTGGTCACGTCCGAGCGCAGCGCCTTGATGGCCACTTCACGGCCGAGCTGAATATCGTAGCCTTTCCAGACCTCGCCCATACCGCCTTGCGCAAGACGCGAATCAAGACGATATCGGCGGTGAATAAGCTGTCCTTCGATAAGTTTCACTGCTGCAAAGCCTCCTGCATCATCGCGCGCATGATCGGGCCAGCGGCGAGCGAACCGTACACATCTGTGTTATGCACCAACACCGCGACGGCGATTTGCGGATCGTCCGCCGGCGCGAAACCGATCACCCAGCCGTCGATGGCAGAGTTGTCGGTACCGATTTGTGCGGTACCGGTTTTGGCCGCCACCTTGATGCCGTCGATGGCCAGCTGCGGATTGGCCTCGGTCACCACGCTTTCCATCATCGTGGTGAGCTTGTCTGCGGAATCCTCGCTGAATGCGTTGGCCATGGTCTGCGGCTTGGTCTGCGAAAGCACGGTGAGATCGGCGGCGCGCACACGATCGACCAGCGTGGGCTGCATCAGTTTGCCGTTGTTGGCGATTGCCTGCGCGACCATCGCCATCTGCAACGGCGTGGCCGTGGTGTCGCCTTGGCCGATGGACGCCAGCGCAAGCTTGTCGTCGGTCGGATCAGAGGGGAATGTGGACGCGGTGGCCGTCATCGGGGTGCCCGTGGATTCGGTGCCGTCAATGGTGATGGTGCTGCCGAAACCAAGCTTGGTGGCCATGTCCGAAACCTTGCTCGCGCCGAGTTTCACGCCAAGCTGGGCGAACGCGGTATTGGACGACCATGCGACGGCCTCTTGCAGGGAGATCTGCCCGTTGACGCCATCGGCCTGTGCCTCGGCGTTCGGCAACTGTGTGGCGGTTCCCGGCAAGGTATAGCTGGAGCCCGCAGGAATCTTCGTGTCCGTCTGATAATCGCCGGTTTCCAGCGCAGCCGAGGCGACGATGGTCTTGAACGTGGACCCTGGTGGGTACAGCTGCGAGGTGGCGCGGTTGATCAGTGGGCTATTTTGGCCCGCAGAAAGTTCGTTGTAGGCCTGAGACGCGGCTTTGGTGTCATGGGTCGCCAGTTTGTTCGGATCATAACTGGGCGTGCTCACCATGGCGAGGATACGACCGGTGCTGACTTCGATGGCCACCGCCGCACCATCGCGCGTACCGAGCTGATTGTAGGCAACCTGCTGCAGCTTGGGGTCGATGGAGGTTTCGATGGACGCGCCCTGATCCGTAGCGCCGGTGAGCATGGCCTTGGCCCGCTGCCAGATCAATGAATCGGCCTCGCCGTTGAGCAGCATGCTGCGGGAGGCTTCCAGGCCGCGATCGGCGGTCTGGTTGATGGAGAAGAAGCCGGTGACCGGAGCATACAGCGGACCGTTGGAATAGGTGCGCAGGTATTTGAACGCGTCGTTGACCGGCTCGGATTTGGCCATGACCGTGCCGTCCGAGGCCAGAATGGCACCGCGGTAGGCGCCGAGCTGGTGGTACAGCGAACGGGCGTTGCGCGGATCGTTGTTCAGCGCGTTGGCCCGTACCGCCATGATGATGGTGGACGACAGGCCGAGAATCACGAACAGCGCGACCACGGCGGTGAAAAGCTGACGAAGATATTTGTTCATACGCGAGTGCCTCCGTTAACGGGAGGAAGCGGGGGAATCGTGCCGGTAGGCGTGTACGGTTCATCGGCTTCGGCATACGACGGAGTGGTGGTATCCACGATGGGGTCGTCAAACGATTCCGACTCGGACTGCGACGCCGTAGCCGACGCGCTGCGAGGCTGAACGATCGGCTCAGTGGCGCGGGCCCGGGCCTCAAGTTCCTTGTTGCGCAGCACGGCCAAAGCCTCGTACTGGAACGTATCCGAGGTCAGCTCCGGCTCGGGCGCATTGGCCGAGTTCGAGATGATGATGAGCAGGGTCGCGAGAATATAGTTGGCGATCAGACTGGAGCCGCCGGCCGCCATATAGGGCAGGGTCAGACCGGTCAGAGGAATCACCAGCGTGATGCCGCCGACCACGGTGAACACCTGGAAGGCCATGGTGAACACCAGTCCGGAAGCGAGCAGCTTGCCGAAGCCATCCTTGATTTTCATGGCGGTGATAAAGCCGGAGGCAATGATGAGCAGGTAGAGCATCAAAATGGCCAGGACGCCCATCAGACCGAGTTCCTCGCCCAGAGAGGCGTAGATGAAATCGGAGTTCGCAAACGTAACGAGCGAAGGATGGCCTTGGCCGAGACCGGTGCCGAGCATGCCGCCTGATGCCAGGCCGAAAATGCCGGTGACCAGCTGCCAGGAGCCGCCGGGGGTCTTGTTGTATTGCTCGTTGCTGAACGGGTGCAGCCAGGCATCGACTCGCTGACCCACGTGGCTGAACATGCCTGCGGCCAGCACGGCACCCGCGGCGAACGCGATCAGACCGATGATGATCCAGCTTTTACGGCCGGTGGCCGTGTACAGCATGGCCACGAACATGGCGAAGAACATAAGCGAGGTGCCCAGATCATGCTGCATGATGAGCACGCCCATCGAGGCGATCCACACCACGATGATCGGGCCGAGATCCTTGATACGCGGCAGCTGCAGACCGAGCATCTTCTTACCGCCCACGGCCAGCTGGTCGCGATGGTCGAACAGGTAGGCGGCGAAGAAGAACGCAAGGAACAGCTTGGCGAACTCGCCCGGCTGGAACTGGCCCAGTCCCGGAATCCTGATCCAAATGCGCGCGCCGTTCACTTCCTGACCGACAAACGGCAGCATCGGGGCGAGCAGCAGCACCAAGCCCACCACCATCGACACGTAGGAGAAGCGCCGCAGCACGCGGTAGTCCTTCAGGAAGATGATGAGCAGCGCGGAAAGCACGATGGCGATGCACAGCCAGATCAGCTGACGTTGGGCAACCGCCCAACCTTCGCTCTGGTCGATGCGGGCGATCATGGTCACGCCGGTGGCGGTCAGCAGTAGCACGCAAGGCAGAATCGACTGGCTGGCGTACGGCTGGAAGCGCACAATCAGCCCCCACAGCACCAGAAACAGCACTACGACCAATGCCAGCATGCCGGCGTATTGCATAGGGAATTCGCCGGCGGTGCGCTGGAACATCTGGATGAACGCCAACGCACCGATTGCCATGGCAATCAGCAACAAAGAAATCTGACGTAGACGGGTAGCGATCATTGAGAATCTCCCGTGGCCGCGTTGTCGGCCGCTCCGATACCGGATTTATCCGAGGAATCGGATGAGCTTGACGAACCGGACTTGTCTGACGAGGAGCCGGACTGGCTGGACGAATCCTTGGTGCCGTCCTTGGAATCGCTCTGGGAACTGTCTTTGGAACTGTCCGGGGAATTGGACGCCTCGGCCTTCTTGGCGGCGTCGGCTTCCTGCTGCTTGGCCAGTTTGCGCATTTCGGTGCGGATAATACCCACATGCGACTGCGCTTCGTCCAACGAACCGACTGTGATGCCTTGGCTCAGCTGGTCACGCCATGTCTGAGGCAGGTCCGCGGTGGCGATATTGGTGGTCTGCACTTCGTGCGAAAGCTCAAGTCCAAAGAGATTGGTCGGCACGCCACGATAAATGGCCACGGTGCCGTTGCTATCTCCCACGTAGTAGTGCGTCTGGCTCCACGTGTACGCGCCCCAGCCGGCGCCGGCCAATGCCAGCACGGCAAGAATGCAGGTAATAATCACCGCAAGCTTATTGCGGCGCTTCTTGGTGCGCGTGGCCTTCTTCTGCTCGACCTGCTCATCGCGGATGGCTTTGGCCACATCCGGGTCGTTGGGGTCGGCGGACAGGCGCCCATCCGGCTTTTGCACCACCGGAATCTCACCGGTATCGGGATTGGCTCGTTCACCGGTCTCCTCGCGGACGGTGGACGGCTGCACCACGCGTGTGGACGACGGTTTGGCCGTGGTTTGCGCGGTCTCCGCCTCGTGCGCGCTGGCGGGCTGAATCAATGCTGCGGCGCGCTGGGCGGGGGAATCATCCTCACGCAGTGCGGGCGCGGTAGCCACCGGCTCGTTGACGATGTCGGCAATCGGCTCAAGATTACGGCTGGCGGCACCGCCGACCAACGGCGTTTGGTGCGGCAGATCGAACGCATCGGCATCCAACGCCAACGTGGCATCCGCAATAACGGCCGTGACATTATCGGTGCTGCCCGCCCGCAGTGCCATCTGCACCAGACGCTGCGCGCATTCGCCCTGATCGGACAGCGTGGTCATCGTCTCTTCGATGGTGGAATCTTCCAGCACACCGCACAGACCGTCCGAGCACAGTAGCCAACGGTCGGCGGGGTGGGCTCGGCGAACTGAAATATCCGGGCGCGGGTCAATGTCAAAGTCGCCAAGCACGCGCATCACGACGTTGCGCTGCGGGTGGTTCTTGGCTTCGGACGGGGTGATACGACCGGTGTTGATGAGGTGCTGCACGTAGCTGTGGTCGCACGTGATGCGGCTCAGGCGTCCGTCGCGCAGCAGGTAGGCGCGCGAATCGCCGATATGGGCGATGACCCAGTAGCCGGCCACCAATGCCACTGCGGTAACGGTGGTGCCCATGCCGGCAAGCTTGCGTTCGCGCTTGGCCTTGCCGACGATGGCGTCATGCGCGGCCATAACGGAGGTCTCCATCATGCGGGAGATCGTCTCGACGTTGCCACCGGTGTCATCCTGCTCGATGTGGGCCAGCGACCGGATGGCGATGGAGGATGCCGTATCGCCGCCGGCGTGACCGCCCATGCCGTCGCACATGGCGATGAGATGCTCGCCGGCGAAGGAGGAATCCTGATTGTTCGCGCGCACGGTGCCCACATCGGACACCGTGGTGGAATACAGGAACAGCGGTTGTGAAGCGGCGGATTTTGGCATGCGGCTACCTCAGTTCGAAGGTGGTGGCGCCGATGCGCACAGGAATACGAGCGGGCAGGATGGTGGGGCGGTTGATGCGCTGCTGGTTGACCACGGTGCCATTGGTGGAGTTCAGGTCTTCAATGGCCCACTGCCCGGAGCGCGTGTCACGGTAGACACGGGCATGGTGGGAAGACACGAATTCGTCATCGAGCACCACGGTGTTCGAGGCGGCGCGGCCAAGCGTGATGTCGGCTTCGGCCAGCGGCACGGAGCTGCCGGCAAGCGGACCATCGATGATGACCAACAGGGTAGGCTGCGCCGAGGCGGCGGACGACGCGGAAGCGCTGGGCTGGCGATGCGGGCGCGGCGCAGCTGCCTGCGGCGTTTCGGCCTTGGCCTTATGCACTTCACGCTCACGGCGACGACGCGCGCGCGAAGGTCGCGGACTGAACGTCTCGATGTCCTTGCGCAGCGAACGTACGGCCAGCCAGATGAATATCCACAGCAGGATCAGGAATCCATACTTGAGCAGGGCGAATGTCAGTTCGGTCATAAGTGGACGACTTTCGGGCGTGTGCTCGACTACTCCTGGGCTTGGGCGGAGGCCCAGTACAGGATGCGGGTACGGCCGATGGTGATGGTGTTGCCGTCGAGCAGCGTGGCGGCGGGCACTTGGTGGCCCTCCACGTACGTGCCGTTGGTCGAACCCAGGTCGCGGGCGATCACGCCGTTATCCGTGATGTCGATTTCCAGGTGCTTGCGGGAGATGCCCGGATCGTCGATGACGATATCGCAACCGGAACCGCGGCCGATTACCGTCTTGTCTTTGGTGAGCAGGTACTGGTTGCCGTTCACCTCGAGCACCGGGCTATCCTCGGTCTGCGCATCGGTGGTGACCGGCACGGCATTGCCCTGCACGGATTCGGAGGTGAGGTTGAAGTTGCCCTTGGACAGGTCAAGGTCTTCCTCGAAGATCACGATCACCGGTCCCACGAAGGCGTAATGCTGGCTCTTCGCGTACTCGGTGAGGTTATCGGCCAGTTCGTTGGCCAGGGTCTCGCTACCCCATGCCTCGATACGGTCGAAGTCAGGAGTACTGAGCTTGAAACGGTATTCATTCGGGGCCACCGTGCGGTCACGGCCCACGGGCATGGCCTCGGCGTCAATCTCGCGCTCCAAGGCGCTGGAAAGATCGACAGGCTGCAGGTCTTTGGAGCCAAACTTGGCGAATACTCCGTTGACTGCACCCTCCACGCTTTTTTCAAAACGGTCGAGAACGCTCATAGTCCTCCCTTTCTAATCTTCACCCATCCTACGCGGTGATGGGAATATGAGACAAAAAACCGGTCTTTCACGTGACGATGAGTGCAAAATATCCAAAAATTCAGGGCGGAAATGGGCGCGGCGCACCACCCGAGGTGCTTTACCGGTGGAGCACCTCGGGTGGGATGCGCGTGTTATCGATTTGTCAGGCCAGCGCGTCGCGCAGGAAATCGCGCTGGAGGGTGAGCAGGTTTTCGGCCACGGTCTCGTCATTGGTCATATGGGTGATGCCCGTCAACGGCAGGAAGGTGTGCGGGCGACCCGCCGCCATCAGGGCTTGCGAGAGGCGCAGGCTGTGGGCGATGGTGACGTTGTCGTCGGCGAAACCGTGGATCAGCATAAGCGGGCGCTCGAGTTTCGGTGCGTCCTGCACGATGCCGTTTCGGTAGTAGACATCCGGGTCGAGGCCCAGATAGCGCTCGGTGTAGTGCGTGTCGTACAGCGTCCAGTCGGTGGGAGGGGCGCCGGCGCATGCGGCCTTGAACACGTTCGGCGCGTCCAGCACGGCCAGTGCGGACAGGAAGCCGCCGTACGACCAGCCGATCATGCACACCTTGTCGAGGTCCGGCATGGGAATCGCCTCCCGCTGGCGGGAGGTGGCGCGAAGCGCCGGTGGGTGGTTCTCGGCGTCTGCCTGATCGCCCGCAGCCGGCTGTGCCGCACGTGATTCCACATCGGCGTTGAGCCGGGCGACGGCCTCGGGCAGGGCGTTGACGGCCTCGACCTGATCGGCCAGCGTTACGTCCTTCATATCCTCGAAGATCTCGCGGTCCCATGCCGGGCCGCGGCCGGTGGTGCCACGGCCGTCTGCCGTGACCACCAGGAAGCCTTGGTCGGCCCACCACTGGCCCTCCCAGTAGAAGGACTGCGAGGCGATGACCTGCTGGAAGCCGGGCCCGCCGTACGGCTTCATCAGCACCGGCAGCTTCTCGGCGTGCGCGTACGGGCTTTCCGGGCTCGGCGCGATGATCGCCGTGTACAGCTGGTGCTCGCCCAGTCGCGTAAACGTGACGTTCGGTGTAAAGCCGGGTTCGGCCGCCGTGGACGCGATAGTGGCGCTCTGTTCTCCCAGAATATGCCGCATCTGGGCGCGGGCGGAACGCATATCGCGGCCGGAGACCACGATGCCGCGCTCGCCGCGCGAGGCGGTCCACTGGCCGGGATCGGTCGTGACCGGCGTGATCGTGCCGTTGTAATCGATACTCACCACGTCGAAACTGCGGGCGTCGTGGTCGCCGAATACGGACTCGGTGGCGGCCGCATCGGCCCAAGCGTCCGGCACCTCAGGCGCGATTTCGGGCGCGCGCTGCACCACGGCCAGCACATCCTCGTCGGTCACGGCGAGCACCGTGCGCACGTTCCAGCCAGCCGGCGTGAACGGGCGGCCGTCCATTGTCAGACGGTTGGTGTCCGTGGCCATATCGTTGAGCGAGCACACCAGACGACCATCCGGCGTGTAGGCGGGCGTGCCGTGAACCAGGTCGATCCACTGCTCGTTCGCGTGCTCCTCAAGCACACGCGTGGCACCCAGCGCGGCCCCATCCGCCGCGACTGCCACCTCAAGCACCTGATCGCGGGTCTGACGGCGGTTCTGCACCAGCACCAGCGGATCGTGGCCGCGACGCCAGTTCACGGCGGCCACATACTCGTACGCCTCGCGATCCCAATCCACATCGGCGTTGCCGGTGATGCCTGCGTACCGGTCGTTCTCATCGAACGCCAGCGTGATCACGGTCAGATACACGTCGGCATTGCGGGTCAGCGCGCGCGGGTAACGGCGGCCGGCGTCCGGCTTCTCGGGGTCAGCCGGATCGCTGATGTGCCAGGTCGGCTCGTCGGCGGTGTCGAAGGACTCGAACAGCACGTGCTGCGAATCCGGGGCCCACCAGAAGCCGTCGTATCGGTCCATCTCCTCGCCGGCCACGAACTCGGCCAGACCGATTTTCCACGTGTTTTCGGCCGGATTGCCGTCCTCATCCTCCACGCTCACGCCGTAGACGGCGGTGATGCGGTCACCTAGTTCGCCGCCGATATCGACCAGCATCAGGTAGCTGCCCGTGGTGTACAGCACATGTTCGCCATCCGGGGCGATGCGCGGGTTCAGCACCGGCGTGTACATCGCCGGGTCCTCATCGAGCCATTCGCCGGCCAGTTCACGGGTGTGCGGCTCGGGTGCGCCGGTCTCGTCATTCCAATCGATGTCGGTCAGGAACAGGCGGCCGTTGATGGTGAACACGATGCGATTGCCGTCGTCATCTGCGGAGTATCCGACGATGCCGGTGCCGCCTTCGCGCGCACGCTCGCGGCGGGCCTTCTCCTCGGCCGGCACGTCCTCGCTGTCGGCGGTTGCGCCCAGCAGTTCGCGCGGGTCGGCCAGCTTGGTCTCATGGTGTTCGCCGGACTCGTCGAACCAGCTCAGCCACAGTGCGGTCACCAGATCCTCGGGGCCGTCGGAGCGCAGGAACAGGGCCCGCGAGCCGTCGCCCACGGTCTGTGCGGAGCGCGGTGCGCCGCAGCCGAAGCGCAGCGTGCGCGCCCGGAGGCGTGGGAAATGCTTGATTGCGTCATTGACATCATTGGTTTCGCTCATACCTCACAACCTACGCGCCTGTGCGGTCAGTGGCGCGCAGGCTTGCGACGCATTCCCGGGAATGTGTCGTGGTGTGGGTGCGAGGTGTGGGCGTGAGGCTTGTCCTAAGATGGGAGCCATGCAGGTGACGATGATCGACGAAAACAAGTACGCCGAAACGATGACCGACGTGGTGCTGCCCGCGCTCGAACAATGCTGCGAGGAGGGCTGGTTCGATCCGTCCGCCGCCGAACGTTCGGCCGGGATCGAGCCGCTGTCCGGCATTATGGACACCGGCGGCCGCTCGGGCCAGCTGCACTACCTGTGCTACGACTCCGCCAAATTCGACGCGATTCGCGAGCAAGGCGCCACCGCCACCTTCCGCGGGGCCATCGTCATCAGCCACGGCTTCACCGAGTTCGCCGAAAAGTACGACGAGCTCGTCTGGTACTTCCTGCTTGCCGGCTACTCGGTGTGTGTACTCGAGCATCGCGGCCACGGCAAGTCCGCGCGCGACGTGGACAACCGCTGCATGGTGTGGATTGATGACTGGCAGCGCTACGTGGCCGATCTGGCCGGCTTCGCCGAAACCATCGGCCAGCAGTACGCGGCCGGCATGCCGCTGAACCTGTTCTGCCATTCGATGGGCGGCGGCATCGGCGCGGCCGTGTTGGAGCGATACCCCACCCTGTTCGACAAAGCGGTGCTCTCTGCCCCGATGATCGCCCCCGCCACCGGCATGCCGCTGGGCGTGGCCCGTGTGCTGGTCGGCGCGCTGTGCGGACTCGGCTTCGGCAAGAAGCGCGTGTTCGGGCAGTCGGGCTTCACGCCGGAATTCTCGATGGAAGGCAACGAGGGCGCTTCCGAAGCGCGTGAACGCTGGTACTTCAAGCTGCGTTGCGAGAATAGCGAATACCAGACCTACTGCGCGGCGTTCGAATGGGTGCGCCAAGCGTTGAAGCTCAACCGGGCCATACTGAATCCGTCCGCCTGCGCCGAAGTGGAGACGCCGGTGCTGCTCTTCCAGTCCGGACGCGACATCTGGGTACTCAATAAGCCGCAGAATCACTTCGTCCAACTGGTCAAGGACGGCGGCGGCGAGGCGAACATCGTGCGCTTCCCCGAATCGCGCCACGAAATCTTCTCCATGCCCAACAGCACTTACAAGCCCTACCTCGAAAAGATCCTCGGCTTCTACGACGACCCCATGATTGCCTGCGCCGCGTACTGATGTAGCTCTTCACCCATTGTTCACCGTGCGGTCACCTTGTGGCCCGGCCCGCTTTAGATGGCGGGAGAGCCATGGAATTATGGGCATAATGTCTTCTCTCCGCCGCCGCGCCGCCGCGGTTGCGGCCGCGGCATGTGCCGGCGTGCTCGCGTTGACCGGTTGCACGGCGTTCAATAATTCCGATGACGGCACAGCGGACGGCAACGGCACGTCCGCCACCACGCAGACCTTCCAGCCGTCCGGCGGCAAACCGACTGCCACCCTGAGCATTGCCTCCGGCTCCGAAAACAAGGAAGTCGCCGTCGCCATCCAGAAAGCGGCCGACCAATCCAACGTAGCCGTGACGATGCACTACATGGGTTCGCTGGAGATTATGAACGCGCTCAAGGCCGGCGGCCAGGATCACGACGCCGTCTGGCCTGCCTCCTCGATGTGGATTTCGATGGGAGACACCAAGCACATCGTCAAAGACGCGGCCAGCACCTCCACCACGCCGATCGTGTTCGGCATCGCCAAATCCAAGGCCGTCAAACTCGGCTGGGCTGACGACACCGGTGCCGCCAAGCCCGTCTCCACCGCGGACATCCTCGCCGCGGTCAGCGACGGCAAACTCACGTTCTCCATGACCTCCGCCACGGTGATCGACAGCGCGCTCAACGTCTACCAGACCGCGCTCAGGAAGCCCAGCTGGACCATTTGGGTGGTCGATTACTCCGGTTCGATGTCTGGAGAGGGCAAGAACGGCGTGGTCAAAGGCCTGAACGCGGCGCTCGACCCGGACCAGGCCAAGAAGTCGTACATCGAGCCCGCCAGCGGCGACGTGAACATTCTCATCCCGTTTGAAACCGAGGCCCACCGCCCGGTCAAGGCCACTGGCACAAGCACCAGCGACCTGCTGCATGAGGCCGATGCCACCGATGCCAGCGGCGGCACCGATATCTATGAAGGCCTGCTGAGCGCGCTCGACGAGCTGCCCAGCGAGTCGGAAGCCTCGCAATACACCACCGCCATCGTGCTCATGACCGACGGCCGCTCCAACTCCGATCATCAGGATGAATTCGAAAGCGCCTATAAGTCGCGCGGCCGTGATCTGCCGATCTTCTCCATCATGTTCGGCGATGCCGATCCCAGCCAGCTGAAGTCTCTCGCCACCCTGAGCAACGCCAAGGTATTCGACGGCCGCTCCGGCGACCTCGCCGCCGTCTTCCGCCAAGTCAAGGGCTTCAACTGATGCTCCAGGTAATCTGTGGATTCGTTGTCGGACTGCTGCTCGCCGGGCTCGGTTTCGGACTGGTCGGCGGCGGAGTGCCCGGCCTGATCGTGGCCGTGGTACTGGCCGCACTTGGGTATATCGCCGCCTCCACGCTCACCGAGCCGGAGCGACGCATCGGCAAAATGCTGGTTTCCGCCTTGCCCAACGGTCAGAAGACCGCCGATACGATCGACGCGGCGAACGCTCGACTCAACTCGATCGCCATGCTCACCAAGCAAGTACGTGACCCAGCCGTCAAAGCCGAAGCCAACGACTTCATCGCCGCTACCAAAGATTTAGTGCAATACGTGACCCGAGACACCTCCGCCTACCCGACGTTGCGCCACTACATCACCGTGTACGGCGAGCAGACCGAGAAACTGTTGCGCTCCTACGTGGACGTGGAAAGTTCCGGCGCACGCGATCAGATAGCCACGGCACGAATCGAAACCATCGAGGCGCTGCAAGTGCTCGAACAGACCGCCGCCGGCGAACTCAGCCGGGCGGTAAGCGCCAAGACGTTGGGCATTACGGCCGACTCCGACGCCATCCAACGGTTGGCCCGCATGGATGGATACGACGACGTCGCACCTTCGCCTGTGCCTTCCTCGGCTGCTGATGAAGGACGGCATGCACCCAGTCAGACTCCATCTGGCGGCCCGGCTCACCAGTCGGACCAGAAAACGGACGCACAATGAAACTCTCCAAATCAAAAATCATCGGACTGATCGCCCTGCTTGCGGTAGTGGGCGTGGTCTGCGGCACGCTGGTGTGGCGGCAATCGCAACCAGCACCGGCCGAACTGACCGAACAGGTGAGCATCACCGGCTACCTGGGCGGCGAGAAAATCGGCCTGTTCGATGACGCCAAGTTCAAGGCGCTCGCCGCCAAGCAAGGCATTGCCATCGACTATCGCAAGGCCGGATCGCCGGCCATGATGGATACGGACCGGAAAGGCATGGGTTACCTGTTCCCCTCCTCGCGCGCGGCCGTCGAATACGGCAATGCGAAAGGCGTCAAGGCCCCCCAAAGCGACATCGTCTTCAACTCACCGATTGTGCTATACACGCACAAGGCCGTGGCGGACGGGCTCGTGAACGGCGGACTTGTGACCAAGGACGATTCTGGCGCGTACCACATGGATATGGCCAAAGCCGTGGACGCGATGGTCGCCAACACAACCTGGGCCGACGTCGGATACACGGCAGGCTACGGGCAGTTCCGCATCGACTCGACCGATCCGGTGAAGTCGAACTCAGGCAACGAATACGCGGCGCTTCTTGCCACGGTGCTCAACGGCGGGCAGCCGGCCATGGTCGATTCGGTGGCGCGCGACGGCAAGACCATCGCCTCCATCTTCGCCAAATCCGGCTGGATGGAGACCTCTTCCGAGGATTCGTTCAACCAGTTCCTGACCTTGGGCGTGGGCTCCAAGCCGATGATGGTGGGCTACGAATCGCAGCTGCTTGATTTGGCCGTGAACCAGCCGGATGCGTTCAAGCAGATCAAGGACGACGTGGTCATCGTCTACCCGACGCCGACCGTGTGGAGCACCCACACGCTGATGGCCTTGGACGAGAAAAGGCGGCACACTGCTGAACCTGTTGAAAACACCGGCGGTGCAGAAGCTGGCGTGGGAGCGCCATGGCTTCCGCGCGGCCAACTTCGCCGGCACCGATTCGATCAGCCGATTCGGCGTGGCCGGCACGCTCGACCAGATCCCGGCCGTATCCGAACTGCCCAACAACGATGCCATGCAACACCTCATCACCACCCTCCAATCCGCGTAAGCCAAACTCGTGGCCGACATCTCCATGTACGACACGATGTACACGCAGAACGCCCAGCAATACCGCGAGCTGAAAATGACCGTACTGGCCGGCAAGAAGGCGCTCGCCGACTTCAACGCCAACCAGCTGCCAGCGCTGGAGGCCGAGGCCGCCGCCAGTGGCGACGCCATGCAGGCGCAAGTGCTGAAGAACTTCAAGTCCAAGCTCGACCGTTTTGCCAAGCGACTCGACGACCTCGACCGCATCAGCGTGGTTACCTTGCAGACCGCGCCGCAGATCAAAATCATCCAGAACGCGGACCAGACCATCGTGGACAAGATCGACACCACCATCTCCACCACGATTCCGGTGTGGAAGAGTCAGATGGTGATCGCGCTGGGCCTGTCCAACCAGCGCAAGGTTCTCGACCTGCAGAACAAGGCCGACGATGTGACCAACAAGCTGCTGGCGCGTAACGCGGCCGCCCTGCACAAGGGTGCAGTGGACGCGGAAAAGGCCAACCAGCGTTCCGTGGTGGAAATCGACACGCTGGAGAAGATCAACGCCGAACTCATCGCCACCCTGAAGGAGACCGTGCAGATCCAGAAGGAAGGCGAGGCCAACCGCGAGGCCGCCCAGGTCAAGATGCGCCAAATCGAGTCCGACCTCAAAAACGCCTTGCTCGAAAACGCCCAGCAGATGTGAGCCGTTCGCGCGCCAGCATGCTCCCGTTGGCGGAGTTTGCGGGAACGTGCAACCATGCTCCCGTTGGCAGAGGTATATGAGTACGCCTACTGGTGTGCGTATATATGCTCCCGCTGGCGGGAGCTGGCAGCCGTAAGACTGGCTGAGGGTGGTCACGGCGCTCGGCTCGGCCGGCTTTACCGGCAGCCATTCCCGCCGCAATTTCTCTGTGGGCATAATCCCGGAATGATTGCCGCGCTCGGGAATTGGATGAAGTGAAGGTTAAAGGTTGAGAGCCCGGGAGGGTTCCGGAACCGGCCACGATAACCGCTGCTAGCCCCGCGATACGGGTTGGCGGCCGGCAGCCAAGCCGATTCTCTCCTAATCAAGGAGTACCGATTATGGCAATGTTTCCGGCTTTGATGAATGACACGATGTTCTC
>OLPQ01000445.1_pt1 | contig 36883 bp, 29 predicted proteins | sample 1672451 | NCBI WGS metagenome assembly OLPQ01 (sample SAMEA3136687, study PRJEB25190) | human gut metagenome | biome: human gut; feature: human-associated habitat; material: faeces | place: Austria | collected 2013
TCTCTTCCACTGAGAGGCTGTCCATCAGATAAAAATCCTGAAAAATAAATCCTATTTTACTGTTCCGGATATCCGCAAGCTTGTCCCCGTACAGTTCACTGGTATCTTCTCCCATAAATTTAATTGTTCCATCCGTCGGTTTATCAATCATTCCGAGTGTCTTAAGCAACGTTGTCTTACCACATCCGGATTTTCCCATGATTCCAACAAATTCACCTTCCGCAACTTGAAAGCTGATTCCTTTTAACACATTCACATTATTTTTTGAATCCCTAAAAGTTGCTGTATTGTAACTTCTTACAAGATTTTTAACTTCTAATATATTTCTCATCAATTCTTATCACCCCATATTTTTGAAATTTCTTTCCATAAACGCCTGGTTGAAAAAATAATAAATATCATAAAAATAATTCCATATATGCATAAAATCCATCCTAACATTGCAACTTCCTTTTGTATCAAAACAATTTCCGTTGTTCCGTAATAATAAGATTTTATAAATACGCCGCAAAACATTCCACTTATACCGATCGCAAGTAAAAGGGACCACCACATGTCTCTGGATATTTCTTTCACAACGGATAAATACCCTTCCTTCCTCTTCACACCAAGAATAGCACCTATCTGATATTTTCGTTTTAAATGCTCCTGATCATTCTGCAGCATTAACCATGTTATAAACATCGTAAAAATTAAAATAATAATCGCTACGAGGATTGCTACCATTTGATTTAATACGTTTTCTTTTTTATCAATACCCTGAATTGTCAACTTACAAAAAGCCTCATCTAGTTTTCCTTGTTGCAATTTTTCTTCTATGTATCGTGTTGAAACTGTCAGGTTCTTTTTTGGCAGATTTATAATCATAAACATTTTTTTATAATCACTTTCTTTTTCTGCCTGCGTGAATATATTATCTGGAATAATTACAAGACCGGTCATAGAAAAGCCGATCATCTCTTTGATTTGCTCTTTCTTTATCTGGAAATTGTATTTATATTCCAATCCCTCTTCATCCATATTTCCGCATTTACCAAGTGCGATTGATTTTATTTTTCTATGTTGTTTATCACTTAGATCCGATTTACGGCTCCCTTCTTTTCTCCAAATTCTTATTATTTCATTTTTATTTAACGATTCATTTTTATTGTAAATTTTATTATAGTCGCTAAGTGATATAGCAACCCATGAATCACCTCTCATCTCATTAAACCACAGAAACGGGAATTGTTTTGTAAGACCATTAAATCGAGCTGTTACCACAGTATTTACTGCTGTCGTTTCTTTTGAGTTGCCGATACACACAAAATCATTTGGCATATATCTGTCATGAATTGTACCTCGAAGCATTAAAAATGTATTAAATATTAAAATGATTCCCAACAATATCTGCATTAGCATCCGAAATCCATGTTTTTTTATGTAACAGTAGCAATCATTCCAAGCTAATATATGCTTTTTATAATATTTCGACTCACTGAATTTATCCATAAAAAATCCAGTTCCGAATATCATAAGAATTATAAGACCTGTCAAAATACATATAAGTGCCATATAAGCCATCATTGGATCATTATTCACCAACAGATAACCACTACTAATAACCAAAATACCCACTATAAAGTAAATAACTGATATCATCGAATGGATTCGAGATTCCTTAATCTTGAATATCTTATCTCCTAAATTCGTTCTGGTATCTAATAATATTTGCAATGTAATATATACGCCTATCGTCATGATCAGACAGCTTAGAATCAACACAAGATAAACTCTTGACATCGAAATGCCTTTGACAAATCTTGCATTTATTCTAGTATGAAGAATTTCTTTTATAATTTTCGTTCCAATTAAACCAAACAGAATTCCAAAACCACATGCAAGCATACCGCTTATTACATATTCCAGACCAATCATTACTTTTAAATTTTTCTTGCGTATTCCTAATAATTGAAATAATTTATAATCCCATATTCTTGTGTTTATATACGCTTTAACAGAATATCCCGTTACCAGAATCATAATTAAAATAATACATGGAATGATTATGCGTAACTGCTTTCTTAATTCACTTTGATATGCAAATTGTAACGCTTCAGTTTTTATTCCTGGGACTTGTGACAATGCCTCTTGAATATAAATAAGCATAAATATAACTGCAACTGATAATATTTCACTCATAAAAAAAGAAAGAAAATTTTTCCTATTATACTTAAAGCTTTTCCATACAACTTTGAACATGAATTCTCCCCCTTACATTAATATACCTGCCGTTAAAAATGCCATTAGAATAAGAATAAGAAATAACTTTACCATAATTGACATCACAACTACCGAATCCATAATATTCAATTGTTTCTTTTTCATGGTTAAAACAATATGGATAATATCGCAACAAATAAATATTACAAAAAACAAAGCAAAGCTTAATAAGTCCCCGCTTATTCGGCTATATTTTTTGATAAACACATATATATTCAAAAGAGACGTTTCTTTTTTTATCCAAATCACATACAGCCAATATATAAACGGAATCATTCCGATATTAAATATCAGATCGAAATACGATGAATAATGGATAAATTTTTTAACTACAGTTCTTTCAATAGAAGAAATACTTTTTTCCAATACATTGACAGTCTCCTGTTGTATTTCTTCATTTGTTGGAATAACTAACGTTTTTTTTAATTTATTCATTTCATCCCTGCATAAACTGCACTCCGCTAAATGTTCATCCACTATTTTTTGTGTATCTTCACTTACCACCCCATCTATATAAAGCGGAAGAATATCTTTAATTACATTACATGTTATTTTATTCATTATTCTCTGCCTCCATATATTCTAATATTTTCATTTTGGCTCTATAATAAGTTACTCTTGCCCAGCCAGAACTTTTTCCAAAAATTCTTCCAATCTTTTCAAATGAAAGTTCCCCATGTATTCTTAATTCAAATACTATTTTGTATGGATCTTTCATATTTTTCAAAAAATTATGTATTTTCTCAACCTGTTCTTTATTTATTAGATTGTCAATAAACTCCGTCTGAATATCGACCTGCTCCGTTGGAGGCTCCCATTCCACATAGATTTTCTCACGCTTACAATATGTAAAATATGTATTTCTTGCAATTGTAAATAACCATGCACGTATATCTTTTCTTCCATCATATGAATTAATTGCCGTCAATGCTTTTGTAAAAGTTTCCTGTGTAATATCTTCTGCAATTTCTTTGTTCGATGATAAACCACACAAAAAATGATATACGTCCAGGTAATATGATTTATATATACAATCAAAATCCATGTGCTGTCCTCCTTTCCTTTATAATATTAACTATTCAATTTGATAAATGTTACAAATAAAATGCAAAGAACTTTCCATCGGCAACTTTTCTTACATATTTGGATATAAAAAAAATAAGTCAGGCAAATCAAAATATTGACCTTCCTGACCATTTATATATTTATCTGTTTTCCGTGGTTTTCATTTTGAATCCTCGGTTCGTACTATATTGATTATTTTATAATTTATATCTACTTATATTCTTCCAGTTTTCCGGGAATCCCATTGCTTTGAAAAATAAATCCTGGTTTAGATTGCCCGTCTTTTTCATATACTGGTTAATTATCTGATTCAAAGATTTTTTAAATTCAGCAAAATCTTCTTTTGCCAGCAACATTCGAAAAGCAATCACAACAGAAAACAAATCGTTTTTTCCACATTTGTATTTATTTCCATTTTGCGGAAGTTTCATTTTTCTATGTAATATTGTATCAGGGATATCAAACCTGCTCTTATATGAAAATAACCTTTCATTATGAGCACAGACGTTTCTATATAAGGTAAGCACTTTCATGTACTGAATTAGTTCTTTTTCACTTACATAATCAAAATGTCGGCTAATTTTCGTTTTCATACTGGTCGTCAGAAATGAATACATCTTTGACATCTGTCCAAATGTTAAAGTTTTCATAATGACCCACATAGGAACATTTCCATATGTTTTTCTTTGATAAACTACATAAGCGTGATCTGTGCTTTTCTTTGCTTCTCTATCCAGTATAGCTATTAAAGCAGCAATTTTCTTTTTATTTGCTCCCGAGTTATTATAATGTACAGCATTCAGATAATCTTCCTGTTTTTCTGAATAAGTATCACAAAAATGATAAGAAATCAGCGATCTCATTTTTTGCTCAAAATGACAAAGATACCGGAAGATCAATGTACGAAGTTTTTCATCAAATTCATATAAAGCAACAAGATCCTCAAAGGTTGTGCCTTCCTTATATTTTCTTGTCATAGGATTATAAAACAGATTTTTATATCCATCTATTAAAGCAAAATAACTGATATCTTCTAATTTGGACACAGCAAATTTATGATCATTAACAATCATTCCTTTTTGCTCGATGAGATTATTGATTTGTTCTTCATAATTCAAAAACGGTTTTATCGGTTTTAACGCTTTTTCTGTCATTTTTCACCTTCTATAAAAATCTGCATATATAGAAAAACGGAGGGCCCTCAGGTCCTCCGTTCGGTTGCAGGCATCGCAAGTTTCTGCAACCTGATCACTGACAAAAATTTTATCACGAACCTTTGCAAAAGGCAAGTGATTTTTGCAAACATTTGTCAGTAAAATATTATATGCGTATTTTTATATCGCATTCAAAATTTGACACAACAAACCTCGTCTGAGCCTTTCTTCTAAATTCTTTTGTTCACATACCTTACAAATAATTTCTGCACAACTATCTGAATAATTATATAAATTCCAACGAGCTTAAGCCAGTAGCTCCAAAAAGTGGTTGATATTTTTTCACCCATCGCATCATACCAATGTAAATAAGTCATTACATATAAAAGAGCTAAACAAATACCTGTACCTAATGCTACATTTGCTAAGCTGCAAATCTCAAAACTTAAGATCTTCTTTTGCTCTTTTTGTTTCATGCCCATAGAATGAAAAAATTCATAACGTCTTTGGTAAGAAGACATTTCAGCCAGATTTTTAACAACCATAATAAAAGCACCACTGATCAAAAGTGTTATCAGAATAAACAGCTTGCTAAAAAGTAAAAATATATTACTTGCTTTCTGCTCTTTTAAAAACACAGTCTTATCATAGCATATAGCATGTGGCGAATGACTGTCATCTGGTTGAAATACAGTAATTCCCTCTTTATCTGCATGACATTTTATCTCTTTCCAGGCCATCTGCTCTTTTGTTTCTGGGAAAGAAAATACTTCTAACATTGAAACTTCTTCATCATCTGCAGCCTGCTTTTCCCATTGTTCATCAAAATATTCATCCGAAAATATAACTGTATCTTCACAACCTTCACCGGCATCTTCTGGTACGAATTTTCCAAATACGTTTTGTGTATGAATTTCTTTTATCGTATACTGATAATTCGTATCTTTTAAAATATTGGAAGATTCAAATTCTTTTTTATTCGGATTAAATTTACCAATATACAGCCATCCAAACAAATCATAAAGAACCTTATCAGTTACTTTTTCTTCCCTTTGATAATTCTGGTCCTCAATTCCTATAACAATTTCTTTCCCGGACAAGCCGTAAGTCTTCCCGGTTAGTTCCTTATATGTGGACTCCGATATCCCAATTTCTTCCTGTGAATAAAACATTGTTGCCCGGATCATCGGAATGTGTTTAACTGTGCCATTATATTTTTCGGCTATTTTTTCACTGTATTTTTCATCATTCTGGCGTGCCATCCAGATTATATCATAAGGATAATTACTATTTGTCCTGTCAAGAGGCAGGATCTCTACTATTTGTGTAGCGATATAAGAAAGAGCAAAAAAATGTATTACAAATAACATCAGAATAATTAATATATTACTTTGATATTTACTATCAAGTTGATTGATTTTCAATGCATACCGAAAGTAAAAAGGTCCTTTTTTCGCCTGTTCAAGAATAAATGCACCACTGAAAGTGATAATAAGAATTCCGCCTATCAGAAAATATATATGTGCAAAATAATATCCCCATGTTCCTGGCTTATATTGTTTAATTGCAAGTATTATAAATACAATCCCTAACACTGTAAACAACAGCCATTTTGAACTGACGGGACGTTTTTCCTTTATTTCCTCTTTCATCATTAAAGAGCTTAAATTTCTTCCGTCCATCCACACCAGGAGAATTATAAAGATTCCAAGCATAACTCCCAGACACAAAAGAATTGTATTTTTATATACGACCGGATCCACTTTTTGTAATGTAATAATCTGAGGATTGTATTGATTTAAGCAATATAAAATTCCATATAGGAGCAGATTTCCTGACAAAATACCAATTAAAAGTGAACCTATACATCCTATAATATATTCCGCAAAAAGAAGCATATAAGACATCTTCTTTTTCATCCCAAGCATAATAAAAGTTCCATAATCTTTTGCCCGGAGTTTAATATAATAGCGCATAGAAAATACCATCAAAAGTATTGTAACAACAGTTATTAATCCAACCGCTATCATAAAATCACTTTTTATTCCCATCATAATCGAAGGTTCTGTAACTGCCCGCACTACAACATCATTCAATCCCCAAAAGATAAATAATTCTGCTACGGCTATAATGTTACTGACAAAAAATAAAATATATTTCCGTATATTGCTTTTAAAATTTTTGTAAATTATTTTATGCAGCATATACCTTCCCACCCCTTACAATAATCTTGAATTCAAATATAGCTGATACTGGCATTAGTCTTTTTATAATTCCGCCATTTTGGAAAGGATTGTTTGATAAAATGTTTCTCTGTTACTACCCTTCTTTAATTCTTCCAAAATCTTTCCATCCTTCAACAGAATAATCCGGTCACAATAACTTGCCATCTGCGGATCGTGTGTTACCATGACAATTGTCTTTTTATATTCCGATGAAATCTTATTCAATGCATCAATTACAATCTTTCCTGATTTTGAGTCCAAATTTCCGGTCGGCTCATCAGCAAGTATCAGATCTGGATTATTAATCAGTGCGCGACATATGGCAACTCTCTGCTTTTCACCACCGGATAATTCATAAGGGTTTTTCTTTAACAGATGTTCTATCTGAAATTGTTCTGCATATTTCTTTGCTTCTGCAATCATCTTATTAATATTCTGTTTGCTTATGATCATCGGCAGCATGATATTCTCTTCCACTGAGAGGCTGTCCATCAGATAAAAATCCTGAAAAATAAATCCTATCTTACTATTCCGGATATCAGCAAGTTTGTCCCCGTATAGTTCACTGGTGTCTTCTCCCATAAATTTAATCGTTCCATCCGTCGGTTTATCAATCATTCCGAGTGTTTTAAGTAAAGTTGTCTTACCACATCCGGATTTTCCCATGATTCCAACGAATTCGCCTTCTGTAACTTGAAAGCTGATTCCTTTTAAAACTTTTACATCTTCTTCACTTTCTTTTATTGTGGATTTTCTATAATTTCTTACTAAATTTTCAACTTCTAATACATTTGTTCTCATCTTTTAGTTCTCCTTCAATTTTCTTAAAATATATCTCGCAAAGACCTCTTGAATAATTTCATTAAGTAAAATATAACTAACGACTAATATAATCCAATATTTGAAAAAAACATTTGATATTATACCAGCCAGTTTTTGCTTATGAATAAATGCTCCTACATAAAGAAATCCAGTTACTAAACTAACACTCTCTGCTATTTGTCCTAATATTTTAATCTCAAAGAATGTATTCCATTTTAATTGATTCTCCCGCATTCCCATACACTTGAAGAATTCAAATCTTTTTTGCAGAGCAGGAAACTCCGTCAACGTTTTCAGGCTCATAATAAAGAAGCCACTTAGAATGGATGCTATTATCAGAAATATTTTACTGGACATACTAAACAATGCTCGCATTTTTTGCCCATTCAAATATTGATCTGTTATATAAAGATTATTCTGCAGTTTTCCCATTTCGTGATAACTGGATTTTTGGTTATATTGTTTTAGTTTTTGACAAACCGGTTCACGTCTGGTTGTTGGGAAAGTAAATAATTCCAATTCAGAAGCATTATCATTCTTCAGACTTATTGCATTCCATTGTTTGTTAAAATACTCATCAGAAAATACAATAATATTTTCATGCCATCCATCCGTTGAATATTTTCCAACTATCGTTTGTGTACAAATTGATTGTATATTGAAATGTATATCTTCCTTTACATCAATTAGTGTATCTGAATCTTGCTTTCCAAAATATTTTCCTGCATATAATGTGCTATATACTTCCCAATAAGCAGAATCTTTGATGTCTTCTTGCTTTGCATCAGAATTTTCTATTCTAACAGCTATTTGATTCTCTTTTAAATTTAATGCCTGTGATTTTGAAAGTTTTCTATATGTTTTCTCTGAAATTCCAATATGATTTGCCCCATAATATGTAGATACACGTATCATAGGTACTTCAGTTACTGTACCATTATATGTAGAAGCTAATTTTTTAGCGTATCCTTTATTGTCCTTTTCTGTTATCCAGATTACATCATAAGGATATTGGCTTCTATATTGATCAAGCGGCAATAGTTCGGCCGTTTGTACAACAAGGTACGACAATGAGAAGAAATGAACCACAATAAGAAGTACCAATATAATCATATGGTTTAGATATCTGCTATATAATTGATTCAGATCCAGCATATGTCGATAATAAAAATTCTTGCATTTTTTAAGCAAATTCAAGAATAATGCAAGTCCAAAAACTACTGCCAATATTAATCCCATCAATAAACCACCATGTGCGTACAAATATTGCGTGTCTGAACCGCAATATAAAATTATGCCAACTATCATTAAGACAATTCCAATAACTGCCAATATAATCCACATATAACTTGCAGGTCTTTTCTCATTCTGTTTATCTTCTGCCATGAGCATTCCAAGACTTCGTCCATCTAACCAGATCAACAATATAACAAATACCAATACCATGATTAAGATACTTGCCAGACATACATTTTTATAAATTTGGTATCCTAACGCATGCATCTGTATATATCGAGGATAATACTTTACTAATAATCTCTGGATGATATAAAGAAGAATTCTTCCTACTCCAATCCCCAAAATAAGAGAAATAACACAACCGATACAATATTCAAATAATAATAAAAGACTGACAGCTTTTTTCTTCATTCCTAATACAAGAAACATGCTATAATCTTTAATTCTGAGTTTGATATAACATTTCATAGCATAAAACATTAACATCAGTGTAATTACAGCAATAATACCTACTGCAATTTGAAAATCTGTTTTTAATGCTTCTGCTGTAACTTTATCCGTAATTGAACTTTTAATAATAGAACGAATTCCATAAAATACAAACAACTCCATAATTGCAACAATATTACTCAAGAAAAACAAAATATAATTCTTTAAATTACTTCGAAAATTTTTATAGATTATTTTTGTTAACATCTACATTCCCCTCTCCATTTTGTAATCTGCAACTAGCTACTTTGCTCCACATAATAGCATGGTTCTACTTTACACCACATAGTAGTTTTTGTCAATTCGATTACTTATCTATTGTCATGTTTTCTGGCTATGTTATAATATTGATAAATAGATTAAAAAATATCAGGTGATGCAATGTATGATAAATCTCAATTAATGCGTGGAACATTAGAGGGATGTATTTTAAAAATACTATCCCAAAATACATCTTATGGTTATGAAATTGTTACAACTCTTCTGGGTTATGGATTTAAAGATATAAAAGAAGGAACCATTTATCCATTATTGGTTCGTCTTGAAAAAAAAGGAATTATTACCTCTGAGATGCGCCCTTCTCCACTGGGTCCAAGTAGGAAATATTATTCCATTACACCAGATGGAGTAGAATATTTGAACGAATTTAAAACAAACTGGAAGCAGATATCCCAATCTGTAAACCAGATATTTGATACGGAGGTATAAAATCATGTTAAATAAAAAAGATCAAAGAATCATACGGCAAATGATACGCCATATTCGTACATTTCCTTTATCAGATTCTGAAATTAAGCAACTTGAACGGGATCTTACCGGAATGGCTCTTGAAGCTGAAAAACGTGGAGAAGATTTTGAAGATGTTTTGGACATGACCCCAACTGAATTTTGTGATGAATTGCTTTACTCTATCGGTGGCAGCAAGGCTCCAGGTGGTCGCTATCTGTTAAAAGGTGCCGGAATTTATTATCAATTAACAGGAATTCTTGGAACAGCACTTTTTTCACTAATCCTATTACTTGCATTATTTTATACAATTATAATTCCGTCCGAACTTGCACAAACCGGATTACTTGTATTATTTGTTGCAGCAATTGGTCTTACTTTCTTTTTGCTATCTTTATCATTTGGAAATATCGCTGAACGCGATTGTGGCACAACCGAAAAGTCTGCACAGCTTGTTAATAATGGAAAGATTTTGTTGGTAACGGCAGTTATCTTTGATATCGTGGCTACTCTTTATATGATTTTTAATGCTGGAGCGTCTGTAGGACATTTTAATTATAAGCTTCCGCTTCTTATGCAGGTTATTATCTTTTTTTCCTGTTATATGCCGGCAATTCTGTACATTATCGGTGCAAAGAGGAATCTGCCACGAGAGTATGCTTTTAATGATATATAGAAAATATTAGCTAATTATGTAGAAAAGTCAGGAAGATTAAATATAATCAACCTGACTTTTTTATCAAAGATTATGATCAGTTTCTCTCTTTTCCTACTGGGCAAGCCCTCGCGAATTGCTTTCATGCAATTTAGTCAAAAAGAAAGACCCTGTATAAAACAGAGCCTCTAGCATTTTCTTTTGAGAGTCTGCATTCTCTAGCCAGATTGTGGTAAATGCCAAACCCTTATAAAACTCGCAAGGCATTAATCCTCTGGCACAACACCTTACTTCTTCGCTTAACAGACACTCAAGTTGCCTGTTGGTATTATTATAATAAACTTTATGCAAACACGTCTACTATTTTTTATTCTCCTTATGAGTTATAATGATTAATGATATTAATTCAATAGTTGAACTAAAGCTACATGTAAAACCAATGAGTACAATAAAACTAAAATAATGATTTATATACACATATCCAAATATCAGTGTCATTATAATACTACAAAATAATAAATACAAATATTTTTTCATTAATCGTTTATAATCCACAACCATTCCTTTTAGCCTTTCTTAACATAGAGAATTTCCTGATAAAATGCATCCGGATTCCCGCTATTTTTCAAATCCTTCAGTATCACTCCATCTTTTAATAAAATCAACCGACTGCAATAACTTAATTAATTGCAAAGAATATGATTGCACAAACAAGTATTGGAATCATACCAATCACACTGAATATAATGCTTAATAACTTATATACTTTGGTATCGTAGCCCGGAATATACGACTTCTTTGGATTGTCTGGATTATATCGTATCTCGATTTTTGCCCCCTTCTGTGGGACATGATGTGATAGATATGCACCAGTATTCGTATATAGGACATTGTTAACTTCGTACTCGTATAATGGATAGAAACTCAGACTGTCTCCGGAATTTTTAGCCAAAATATCCTTCACTGTTGCAACTGTTGTAACTGTGCATCTCGTTGTTTTACTCCTGTTAATAAATCCTAAGATAAAGGCCGGTATCAGAAAACAAATTCCCAACCCGCATAATGTGAAAGCTAATCCAGGTTCCATATATATGCCTCTCTTGTCATCTTTCTGTATGACACTAATTCAATACATAATTTCTGGTCGTAATTCCACTGACTCTTCCCTTGGCATTGACAAGCACTGCCTTAAAGATAGTCTCGCCTTCCGGCATCTCTACCGGTCCGGTGTATTTCGTAGATGAAGTTGTCGGTTCTGACTTATCGGTTGTATAATATGCCGTATATCCATCCGGTACTTTAATCTCAATCTCCTGGGCACTGCTGTACTGTCCGGTTGACGGAGATACTGCCGGTGCATCCTCAATTGGAAGTTCTATGGTATATGATTTCCTTACAGGGAGACTTGGAATGCCGGCTTTATTTACCGCAATTGCATAGATAGTTGTGTCACCTTCTTCAATCTGGATCGGTCCGGTATACTTGCGGCTTCCTGTTGTTGGTTTTTTCTTATTCTTTGTGTAATAAATTTTACATCCGGATGCTGCCGTCAGCTTTAACTGCTGGACATCATCATAATCTTCTCCGTCATCTAGACTGAATTTCGGAGTTTTTACTATATATTCCGGAAGTGCGTCTGATATCGAAGAATCAGCTTCATCCAGAAGTTCCGGAATCTTCTCTTTCTGATCAGAACGAATATAGAATTTGATACATGCACGGTATAATTCTATATTCTCCCCCTGCTTTTTCAGTGCAGATGTAAATAAACGTTCTGCTTTATCTGCATTATCCTGTGCCTGATATACTTTGGAAAGGCCGGTATAGGCTTCTGGTCTGGTATCATCTTTTGCCAGTGCGTTGCGGAAGCTGTCCTCGGCGGTCGTATAGTCATTCCGGCCAAGCGCCCGATTTCCTTTGTTCACTGCACCGATATACGATGTCAGGTAAGCAAATACGCCGACCACAGCTATGATCAGAAGCAAAAACAGGGCAAGTAATAAAGCGCGTTTTTTCTTTTTCTTACGTCTTGCTTTCTGTCTTGCACGTTCACGGTTTCTACGCCTGCGTTCTTCTTCGCTCATCTGCCGGCCGCCACTATGGCTGGTGTTCCGATTGCGGCCGGAAGCATTTCTTGCTGCTCCTGCAGTTCTTCCCGCATTTCTATTATTTCTATTTCGGGTTGAACGTGTCGTATATGAGTCATTGTATATATCTTCATCACCATCTATTGCACCTTTAATCTGTGCTGTAAGCATATCATCTAATGGGTTGTAGTCCGGAACAATGCGGACCTCTTTTCCGCAATGTCTGCAATACAATTCCCCTTCAGGTATTCTCTGACCACAATACCTACATCTCATCTTATGCCATCCTCCTACTGTGAATACTATCTTTTATCCATTTTTCTCATTCAAATATTGTTCAAATTCTTCAGAAGACATCAGAACTTTCCGAGGTTTTGTCCCCTCTTCCGGTCCGACAGCTCCTGCCTCACATAACTGATCCATAATTCTTGCCGCACGGTTAAATCCTATCTTAAAAGCCCGTTGTAACATTCCGATGGATGCTTTTTCTTTTTCGATAATCAGTCTTCCTGCATCTGCAAAATATGCATCATTTTCATTATCATCATTTCCGCCTGCTCCGCCAAGTGGATTGCCGGTCGGAACCGTATTCATGTGAGTCTCTATTTCCTGATTATATGTAACATCTCCGTTGTGTTCACACAGATATTCCACAACCTGCTGTACTTCCTTATCCGTCACAAAGGAACCCTGCACCCTGGCCGGTTTCTGATATCCGGATGGATAGAACAGCATATCACCTTTTCCGAGAAGCTTTTCTGCCCCGTTCATATCAATGATCGTTCTGGAATCGACTCCCGATGATACGGAAAATGCGATTCTGGAAGGCATATTTGCTTTGATCAATCCGGTGATGACATTCACAGATGGTCTCTGTGTTGCGAGCACCAGATGGATTCCGGCTGCTCTGGCAAGCTGTGCCAGACGGCAGATGGCTTCTTCCACATCTCCCGGAGCAACCATCATCAGATCGGCAAGCTCGTCGACGATGATAATGATCTGCGGCATCGGATCCAGCTTTTCCCCCTCTTCTGTCTGCACGCCGAGGCTTTTGATCTTCTCATTATATCCCTTCATATCACGGACGTTATATTTGGCAAATGCCTGGTAACGTCTGGACATCTCTCCCACTGCCCAGTTCAGTGCACCTGCCGCTTTTTTCGGGTCGGTGACAACCGGAATCAGCAGATGTGGAATGCCGTTATAGACACTCAGCTCTACGACCTTCGGATCGATCATGATCAGTTTTACTTCATCGGGATCCGCTTTGTATAACACACTCATGATCAGGGTGTTGATACATACGGATTTTCCAGAACCGGTCGCACCGGCGATCAGGACGTGCGGCATTTTTGCGATATCCGCAACGACTGTCTTTCCTCCGATATCTTTACCGACGGCAAATGATATCTTGGAAGGGCTGTTCTGGAATTCCGGTGATTCCAGAAGGTCACGCAGCATAACTGCGCTGTTCTCTTTATTCGGGACTTCGATTCCTACTGCTGCTTTTCCGGGGATCGGAGCCTCAATACGGATATCTGCGGCTGCAAGATTCAGCTTGATATCATCGGCAAGTCCGACGATCTTGCTAACCTTAACACCCATTTCCGGCTGTAATTCATATCTGGTGACAGACGGACCACAGCTTACATTCGTAATCGTTACATTTACACCGAAGTTTTCCAGTGTCTGCTGTAACTTCATAGCTGTTTCACGTAAATGTGCATCCGACTCACCGCCGCCACGTTTTCCGTGCTGAAGCAGGGATAACGGCGGACATTTGTATGCCTTTTTCGGTTTTGTAGAATCGGCTGCAACACTGGCTGCAACATCCGCAACTTCATCTGCCATTCCTGCAGCACCCATCTTAGGATTTTTCCGCCGCGTTGGTTTTTCTTCCGGTGCTGTACCTGCTGCAGAATCTGCAGCGTTTTTAACAGGTTCCGTTCCTGCAACTGCCGTATCAGATGCTTCCGGTTCCGGATCCGCACGGTGAATGACAAATTCCGGTTTTTCCGGTCCTTTCGCTGTCTTTGGATCGATCGGAAGTTCTCTTACTTCCGGTGATTTCTTCGCAATAGAGGTATCAAAGGAAACCCCTTCTACATGTTTGTCTCTTCGTTTTTCCGTGCCGGAAGCTTCCGCTTCTGCCCGTTCTCTTTCACGTTGCGTCCGCTGTTCCATGCGTTCGCGTTTTCGTTCTTCTGCAAGTTCTTTATGCCGTCTGGCATCTTCTCTTGCTCTCGCATATGCCTTATCACTGCCGGCCTTTACACCTCTTAATGCTGACTTTCCGGTGATAATGACGAGACAAATGATCATAAAGATGATCGTAATAACATAAGTTCCTGCCACACCGATTGCAGGTGTCAGAACAGATGCTACAGATTTTCCAATCTTGCCGCCCATGTCATCGATAAGGTGTAACAATACTTCTGCAAGGATCAGAAGGATCACGCCGATCAGACTCTTGACATATGCATTGCGGTTGTCTTTATTCGATATCAGAAATGATACAAGTCCGAACAGGATAAAAGGGATCACATACGCTGCAACACCAAAGACATTCCATAAAAATCCAGATATCGCATCTCCTAAGAATCCTGCAATGCCAAAATTACTGATCAGAAGAATAATGCTGACTGCAAGAGTTGTCCAGATCAGAATCTCATCTATCAGAAAACTATTACCGTTTCCGGTTGATTTCCGGCCGGCAGTTTTTCTTTTCCCGGTTGTTTTTTTCGTTGCTTTTCTTGTTGTTTTTTTATTCGAAGACGGCTTTTTTGCTGTCGTATTCGTCTTTTTTCCAGTTGTTTTACTTTTGGTAGACTTTGCTGCCATTACAACTCCCCCTTATGATGGCAATACTAATTATAATTATAGCATTTAGGGGTTTTGATGTCATTACACATTTTCGTTCTTTTTTTTATTTCTTTCATTGATCATTTCGTGCAATTTATTCAATGCGTCTTTTAATCCGCCGACTTCATTGATGAGTCCTTCGTGTACCGCATCTTTTCCTTCCAGCAATGTCCCGACATCTTTTACCAGTTCTGTCGGATTTAACATCAGGGTCTCGATCCGCTCCTGTGTCATAGACGAGTGATCTGCCAGGAATCTGGTGATCCTGTCCTGTGTTCTCAGCATATTATCCAGGCTTTGCTGTACACCGATAAACATCCCATTCGAGCGCACCGGATGAATGACCATTGTCCCGCTTGGCACAATAAAGGAATAGTCCGCAGATACGGCAAGCGGGCCTCCGATGGAATGACTTCCTCCAAGAACCAGTGACACAGACGGTTTACTGAGTGAGGCGATCATTTCTGCAATGGAGAGTCCTGCTTCCACATCGCCGCCAAGTGTATTCAGAAGAATTAGTAATCCGTCGATCTCATTGCTGTCTTCGACTTCCGCAAGCAAAGGAAGTAAGTGCTCGTATTTGGTTGCCTTGGTGTTTCCCGATACTGCTTCATGGCCTTCAATCTCTCCTACAATAGTAAGTAATTTGATCCGGTGGCTGTCCCTGCTGTTCTCAAGATTGGCGCTTCCTGTTTCTTTCAGTTCTTCAGTCGGTTCCGCACTTTTTTCTTTTTCCTTTTTCTCTTCACTCATAAAAAATACCTCCATACTTTTTTCTTAGTATGGAGGTATCGGATTCTTTTTATTCATCCCAGTTATGATATACATCCTGAACGTCATCGTCATCATCCAGCATATCCAGAGTTTTCTGAATATTGGCGATATCTTTTGCGTCTGTCAGTTCTACATATGTCTGAGGAATCATTGTTACTTCAGCAGATGCCATAGGAATTCCTGCTTCTTCCATTGCAAGACGGACTGCACTAAAATCGTCCGGATCAGTCAATACTTCAAAGCTGTCTTCCTCTTCTACAAAATCTTCGGCTCCTGCATCGAGTACCTGCATCATCAGCTCATCGGCATCGCCTTCGTATTCTTCTTTATCGATTACGATCTGACCTTTCTTATCGAACATGAATGATACACATCCAGGTGTTCCTACATTACCGTTTCCCTTTGTAAATGCGTTCTTTACGTTAGATGCTGTACGGTTCTTGTTATCTGTAAGAGTCTCTACGATGATAGCTGTACCGTTCGGTCCATAGCCTTCGTATGTAATGTGCTCATAGTTTGCCGCACTCATATCTCCGGATGCACGTTTGATATTTCTTTCGATGGTATCATTCGGCATGTTATTAGATTTTGCTTTTGCAATTACGTCACGTAATCTGCTGTTGTTAGAAGGATCAGAACTTCCGCCTTCTTTTACAGCTACTGCAATCTCTTTACCGATCTTTGTAAAAATCTTTCCTTTTGCAGCATCATTTTTCTCTTTCTTATGCTTAATATTGGCAAATTTTGAATGTCCTGACATGTCTTTTACCTCTCTTTATCTATTTGTTTTTATCTTTTTTTAAAATTGTATTATTACACACGTTGTCTATTCTATCACGCTTCGAAAACTTTTTCAATCTTAACTGTCTGAATTATATTATTATCGATCTGTAATACCGTGAAACGATAGCCGTCATAGTCAACAACACAGGTTTCGTCTTCTCCGGGGATGTGTTCCAGTTTATCGATCAGAAATCCATTCAGTGTCTCATAATCTTCTTTGTCAAATGTTACCGGAATCAGATCTTCCAGATCCTCCAGTTCAGTCAGACCATTGACAATCATACTTCCGTCATTCTGTTTTTTGATCATTTCGTCTTCTTCATCATATTCATCCAGAATATTTCCGACGATCTCTTCCAGGATATCTTCCATTGCGACAAGGCCGGAAGTCTGTCCGTATTCGTCCAGCACAACGACCATATGATTTTTAGCCGCCTGCATTTCTTTGAAAAGAGTATCAATGCTCTTTGTTTCAGGAATATATGTAACCGGACGGAGGTATTCCTCCAGATTTTTTACCGGACATTGCCGTTTTGACTTGTCCAGATAGCCGGACGTTGCATCTCTCAGATGAATGATCCCGATGATCTCATCGATATCTTCCTGATAGACCGGAAATCTTGAAAAGCGTTCATCCAGCATGAATTGCAAAGCCTCTTCCAGTGACCAGTCTCCATCGATTGCTACAATATTTTTTCGGTGGGTCATAATATCCTTTGCATCCTTATCCATATAACGGAAAATATTGCGGATCAGACCTGCCGCTTCTTTCTGCATCTCTTCGTCCATTTCATCTTCGTGAAATATCTGTTTCATTCGTTGGAATAAACTTCCCTCTTCCATAATTAATTATCCTTAACTCCTTCTCTATGTATGAAGCTCGAAACTGATTCGAATTGCTTCATCAACCTTGTTCATTATCTCTTCGTCCAGATGACATACCAGATCCTTAAGTCTCTGCTTATCGATCGTACGGATCTGTTCCAGTAAAACCACGGAATTTCTGACAATATGATACCTTCTTGCGTCAATTTCCACATGTGTCGGTAATTTTGCTTTATTCATCCTTGAGGTGATCGCCGCACAGATGACGGTCGGGCTATGCCTGTTGCCAACATCATTCTGTATGATCAGGACTGGACGAATTCCACCCTGTTCCGATCCGACTACCGGACTTAAATCCGCATAATAAATATCTCCTCGTTTCACCTGCACCTTGCTTCACACTCCGATTCTTAAGATATACTAAGTATTTCCCTTTTTCTCGGATGTATTCTGCAAAATTTCAAGAACACACGGCCATTTAAAAACTGTCGACCTGTTCTACGACTTCTCCATGCCGGATGTATTCTCTCGGAATACGTTTATTTAACACACACACAAATTCATAATTGAATCTACCGGAAAGTTCTCCCAGTTTATCAACAGAAAGGAACTCTTTTCCATCACGTCCGAAGATGACAACCTTATCTCCGAATTCTACATCTTCAATTGCCGTTACATCAACCATGAACTGATCCATGCATACACGACCGATGATCGGTGCTTTTTGTCCGTGGATCAGGACGTAGCCTTTATTGGACAGACTTCTTGGATACCCGTCTCCGTATCCGACCGGGATCGTCGCCACCTTTGTCGGACGTGTTGTGATATAAGTTCCTCCATAACTTACCGGCTTTCCTTCCGTCAGCCATTTTACATGTGCAACATGGCTGATCAGTTCCATTGCAGGTTTTAATGGTACTTTATCTTTTTCCACCTCATCGGACGGATACATTCCATATGTTGTAATTCCCGCACGCACAATATCCATATTGGCTTCTTCCAGATCAATGATGCCGGCACTGTTGGAACAATGATAATACGTGAATGTAACGTTACGCTTTTTCAATTCCTCTTTCATCCAGAGGTATTTCTCCAACTGTTCTTTTGTAAATGTCTTATCTTCTTCATCGGATTTGGCAAAATGCGTGAACATACCTTCCATTACCAGATTCGGCAGCTTGCTGATTCTGGCGATCTCATCTGCATTTTCCTTCGTAATCTGGAAACCAAGTCTTGCCATTCCTGTATCAAGCTTAATATGGACATAGACGTTAGATCCCATAGCTTCGGCAAGCTCAGATACTTCTTTTGCCATCTCATAGCTGTAAACGGTCATACGTATCTCGTTACGGATCATTACATCCCACTGATCAGGGAAAATGCATCCCAGTACCAGTACTGGCTTTTTCAGGCATGCATCCTTGATCAGTATCGCCTCGTCCAATGTGGCAACGGCATATCCCCAGATGTAATCCATCGGCTCCAAAAGTTTTGCGATCTGGACAGCCCCGTGCCCATAACCGTCCATTTTGATGACTGCCATCATCTGGGTATTCTTATGAATATTTTTTTTCATCATTTCTATATTATATTCAACCGCATCTAAATTGACTCTGGCTAAAACTCTTGTATATTGCTTCACTGTTATTCTTCCTCCAGTTTCATTAATGCTTTACTGATATATTCTATCAGATCTCTCGCCATTACACTATATACGCCTTTTTCAAATTTTGCAAGGTCACCGGACAATCCATGTATATATGTGCCTAATTCTGCAGCATCTTCCGCTTCTTTTCCCTGCACCATCCATCCGGAGATCACGCCGGCGAGAACATCTCCCGATCCGGCTTTTGCCATCGCACTGTTCCCGGTAAGGTTCATACGTATACCTTTCTCTTCGCTTGCGATCAGAGTTCTTGAATCTTTCAGTACACAGGTAATCCGGTATCTTGAAATAAAATCTTTCAGGATCTGGATCCTGTCTGCTTTCAGTTCCTCTACAGGAGTGCCTGTAAGTCTTGACATTTCTTTCATATGCGGTGTGATCACAAATCTGCGCTCGGCCATCTGATTCAGATAATTATTATTTTCTGCAAGAAGATTCAGTCCGTCTGCATCGATCAGACACGGTACTTTTACATATTCAATCACGGTTTTTAATATTTTTTCGGAAAGCCTGCTCATTCCAAGGCCCGAACCGATACAAACACCATCTGCCCATGTAAGAAGTGATAACAGTTCTTCTTTATTATATTCCTCATATGTTGTGATAATTGCTTCCGGAAGGAGTGTCTGTAAGATCTCCCGATTATCCGAGGAAGTGTATATTCTCACCAGCCCTGCCCCTGTCATGTAAGCGGCATGCGCATTCAGATAAGCGGCCCCGGCCATTCCTTTGCTTCCGGCTATCACGAGGAGTCTTCCGTACGTGCCTTTATTTGAATCTTCCGGTCTGTCTGGCAGCATCTTCCGGTAGATATCTTTTCCGGCTGTCCGGACTATTTCCTGATCCTCACAGATAGAATCTGTAGAAATGCCGATATCCGGCACGATAACCTTGCCGGCCATAGTTCTGCCCTGTGACAGCTCTAAACCAATCTTTTTTAACTGGAATGTCACTGTATAGTCCGCTTTGAAAGCGCAGCCTAGAATACAGCCTGTTGTGGCAGAAAGTCCGGACGGGATATCTACCGCAAATTTTGTTCCCCTCATCCGGTTCATCTGTTCGATCACCTGACGATATCTGCCCTCTACTTTGCGGCTCAAACCCACTCCAAAGACGGCATCTATGATCACACTATAGGAGTCTTCCTGCGGCATTCCATAAGTAATCTTCCCGCCGCATTCCTGTAAGCGGTACATCTGTTCCTGTGTTTCCTCGGTATAATGCTCCGGGTTTCCCACACAAAATGTCTCTACGGAGTATCTGTTATTTTGTAAAATGCGGGCAATTGCGAAACCGTCCCCTCCATTATTACCCGAACCACAGACAACACAGACATGAGAAAGATCAAACTTTTCATCTTCTAATACCTGTACACACGCCTGCGCCGCATGTTCCATCAATTCCAGGGAAGGAACCCCTAATTTTTGAATTGTATACTGATCTGCTGCTTTCATCTGTGCTGCATTCACCCAAAGCTGCATCCAATCATCTCCCATCAAGTCCTGCTTTATACTTACCGCAACAAAAGAACGTGTAAAAATATGTCCATCTTCCGAACTACTCCTACACGCCTTTTTCTTTTATAATAATTTACTTATGATCCTCTTTGTAACGACTGATATTGTATGACAGCTGCATCAGGCTTTCTGACAGATGTACATTCTCGACAACAATATTATCCGGAAGATTCAGATCTGTGTGCGCAAAGTTCCAAATCGCACGCACTCCGTTATCAACCAGCATATTCGCCACTTCAATTGCTTTCTCTTTTGGAATCGTCAGCACTGCAATATCAATATTATTGTTCTGTACAAATGCTTTCAGGTCATCCATCATGCGGATCGGTACGCCTCGGATAGAGACTCCCTGAAGTCTTGGATTCACATCAAAGATTCCTTTCAGGATAAATCCACGGTTCTCAAAAGCCGCATAATTTGCCAGTGCCTGTCCAAGATTACCGGCACCGATGATAATGATATTATGATCTTCTTCCAATCCTAAAATTTTTCCGATCTCTGTGTATAAATACTTTACGTTATAACCATATCCCTGCTGGCCGAATCCGCCAAAGTTATTCAGATCCTGACGGATCTGTGATGCAGTTACCTTCATACGCTTACTCAGATCGTTCGAAGATATACGCTCTACACCATTTTCCAGCAGTTCACCCAAATATCTGTAATACCTCGGCAATCTACGAATGACTGCACGAGAAATCTCTCTTTCTTCCACTATATTCACCCTTCCAATCATAGTCTGAAATAATTATATAAAATTGAAAGATTATTGTCAAACTATTGTTGAATTTTATACAATTTCCGTTATAATAAAATAGCATGTGCAAATGCATTTTACGAATACGAATGTATCAATTATCCACAACGCAGGAGGAAATATATGATATTAGCATGTCACGGGATCCAGAAATCTTTCGGTGAACACCTCATCGTCAGAGATGGATCCTTCCATATAGAAGATCACGAAAAAGCAGCTCTTGTCGGACCGAACGGTGCCGGTAAGTCTACTCTGCTCAAAATGATTGTAGGCGAATCAGCCCCGGATGACGGCAACGTCATCCTGACAAAAGGTAAGACGCTTGGCTATCTTGCCCAGCATCAAGAGATGCAAAGCGGTAATACAATCTACGAAGAAGTCCGCACCGCAAAGGCCGATATAATCGCTATGGAGCGCCGTATCCGCGAGATCGAGATGGAACTTAAGCATCTCTCCGGTGACGCTCTGAACGACCGTCTGGAAACTTACAATCGCCTTATGGCCACTTTTGAACGTGAGAATGGCTATTCTTGCGAAAGTGAGATTACCGGTGTGTTAAAAGGACTTGGATTTACGGAAAATGATTTCACCAAACCGGTCGACACTCTCTCCGGAGGACAGAAAACCCGTGTATCTCTTGGCAAGCTTCTGTTAACGAAACCAGACATTTTGCTTCTTGATGAGCCAACCAACCATCTGGATCTGAATTCCATTGCATGGCTTGAAACCTATCTTCTAAACTACCAGGGAGCTGTGCTGATCGTGTCTCACGACCGTTATTTTTTGAACAAAATTGTCACGAAAGTTCTTGAAATCGAGCTTGGAGAACTTCGTACTTATATGGGAAACTACAGTGACTATGCAGCAAAGAAGCAGCAGCTTCGCGACATACGCCTGAAGGAGTATCTTAACCAGCAGCAGGAAATCAAGCATCAGGAGGCAGTTATCGAAAAGCTTCGTTCTTTCAACCGTGAAAAATCCATCAAACGTGCCGAAAGCCGTGAAAAGATGTTGGAAAAGATGCAGACCATCGAAAAACCGATAGAAGTTAATACAGATATACATCTGAAACTGGAACCATCCTGTGTAAGCGGCAATGATGTCCTGACTGTTGAACATTTAAGCAAATCTTTCCCCGGACAGGAGCTTTTTACAGACGTCAATCTTGAGATCAAACGAGGTGAACATGTTGCAGTAATCGGTGATAACGGAACTGGAAAGACTACGCTTCTTAAGATATTAAACCGTGTGGTATCTGCCGATTCCGGTACTTATACACTTGGCTCCAATGTTAAGATCGGCTACTACGATCAGGAACATCATGTCCTTCATATGGAGAAAACAATTTTTGACGAGATTTCCGATGATTATCCGACTCTTACGAATACGGAAATCCGGAATGTGCTTGCAGCATTTCTTTTTACCGGTGATGATGTCTTCAAACAGATCAGTTCTTTGAGCGGTGGGGAACGCGGACGTGTATCTCTTGCGAAACTGATGCTCTCTGAAGCAAATTTCCTGATCCTCGACGAGCCGACCAACCATTTGGACATCGCATCTAAAGAAATCCTTGAGAATGCTTTGAATGATTATACCGGCACCGTACTTTATGTCTCTCATGACCGTTATTTCATCAATCAGACCGCTTCACGGATTCTAGATCTTGTCAATCATACATTTGTAAATTATATCGGAAATTATGACTATTATCTGGAGAAAAAAGAAGAACTCACTACCGCATATGCCGGAGCAGCTTCTACATCTTCATCTGTTTCAGATAACAATACAGACAAGAATGTATCCGAGTCAAAACTCAGCTGGCAGGAGCAAAAGGAAGCCCAGGCAAGACTCCGCAAACGTCAGAATGAGCTTAAAAAGACGGAAGAGCGTATCGGTGAACTGGAAGACCGCGATGTTGAGATTGATGCCCTGATGGTTCAGGAAGAAATCTTCACCAACTCTGTAAAATGCCAGGAATTGGCAAAAGAAAAAGCCGCCATAGCGGAAGAATTAGAAGAATTATATATGAAATGGGAGGAATTAGCGGAAGACGCTTAATTTATACGCTGTTCATTCATACATAAAAACACCATACACTGTGATCCGTCAAATTCATTCGGGAATTTTCACATTGTATGGTGTTTTTGTCATATATTATCTACTTTAATTTCTCGGCAATTGCCTTAATAAATCCCTCGCTGTTCAATACAGTTGGATTTTCCAGTGTCGTGATCAATGCCAGGTCTTTTGTCATCTTACCTTCTTCAATGGTATCGATGGTTGCTTTTTCAAGCTTATCTGCGAACGCTGTCAATTCGGAATTTCCATCCATCTCACCACGTTTTCTGAGAGCACCTGTCCATGCAAAAATCGTAGCTACAGAGTTTGTAGAGGTCTCTTCTCCTTTCAGATGCTTGTAATAATGACGTTGTACCGTTCCATGAGCTGCCTCATATTCATAATTTCCATCCGGTGATACCAGAACAGATGTCATCATCGCAAGAGAACCGAATGCGGAAGAGACCATATCACTCATTACGTCACCATCATAGTTCTTACATGCCCAGATATATCCGCCTTCTGATTTCATAACTCTTGCAACCGCATCATCGATCAAAGTATAGAAATATGTAATTCCGGCTTCTTTGAACTTCTCGGCATAATCTTTGTCAAAGATTTCCTGAAAAATATCTTTGAATGTATGGTCATACTTCTTAGAGATCGTATCTTTTGTTGCGAACCACAGATCCTGCCTGGTATCTAATGCATAATTAAAGCAGCTTCTTGCAAAACTTTCAATAGATCCGCATAGATTATGCATTCCCTGTGCAACACCCGGTCCGGCATAATTGTGTACCAGTTCTCTGGTCTCTGTGCCGTCTTCTGCCGTGTATACCAGTTCTACTTTTCCAGGTCCAGGAATCTTCATCTCTGTATTTTTATATACATCTCCATATGCATGTCTTGCAATCGTGATTGGTTTTTTCCAGTTTTTTACACATGGCTCAATGCCTTTTACAACAATCGGTGCACGAAATACAGTTCCGTCAAGTATTGCACGGATCGTTCCGTTCGGACTCTTCCACATTTCTTTCAGATCATACTCCTTCATACGTGCCGCATTCGGTGTGATTGTTGCACATTTTACTGCAACTTTATATTGCTTGGTTGCATTAGCAGCATCGATTGTTACCTGATCATCTGTCTCATTTCTATGTTCCAGACCCAGATCATAATATTCTGTGTTCAGTTCAATATATGGCTCCAGAAGATCTTCTTTGATCATCTTCCAAAGAATTCTTGTCATCTCGTCTCCGTCCATCTCTACAATCGGTGTTGTCATTTTAATTTTTGCCATGGTATTTGTCTCCTTTCTATCTGTTCGCGGCATCTTTTATTATTCTTCCAGATGCAGATTTTCCATCACATGTAATATGTGTTCGTTTGCAAGCTGTTCTGCTGTTGCCGCATCTTTTGCCTTGATCGCTTCCAGTATTTCTCGGTGTTCTTCTATTGACTTTTCGGCACGCTCCGGTGCTTCAATAGACATCGTCCTGGCAAGCTGTACATACTTGTGAAAATCTGTTAATACATGTTCCAGTATCCTGCTGTTGGATGCCTCATACAATATCTTATGAAACTTACCATCCATTTCTGACATCTGTTCAATCTGTCCGGTTCCCTTCTTATGCAAATGAAATTCTGACAGAAGAATCACTTCTTCCAGTTCTTCAATCTGCGCATCCGTAATATATTTCGTTGCCCAGTTGGCACACAGCCCTTCCAGTTGCGAACGTATCTTATAGATATCTTTCACATCTTTTCTGGTAATGGCTGTCACATACGCACCTTTATTCGGAATGATCGTAACCAGTCCTTCTAACTCCAATTGTCTTAAGGCTTCTCTTACCGGTGTTCTGCTTACCCCCAGTTCTTCACCGATTGTTACTTCCCTTAATTCTTCATGATCTTTATATACCCCATTCAGAATATCTTCCCGCAGATGCCGGAACACTCTTCCTCGTAAGGATCTGTCCTGATATTCTTCCATAAAAACACCCCAATTAAATCAAATCTATACCCTGTCTTTTGCAGTTCTGATCAATAACTGCGATCAGCTCATCATCTGTAAGAACGGTTACACGTCCTTCTTCGTACTGCTCATCTACCCAGTCTTTTACTGCGTTTACCAGTTCTGAATTCTTATCCACTTTCTTATCATCCGGAAGCTTAAAATATGTATTGATCCAGTGGGCAATACCTGCAAGTCCCGAAGTATTGGAAATTGCCACAAGCGGCGGACGGTTCAGGAATTTACCGGTATCGAATACATTATAAATCTCTTCGTTTTTCAAGAGTCCATCTGCATGGATTCCGGCTCTGGTCACATTAAAGTTCTTGCCAACGAATGGTGTCCTGGAAGGAATCCGGTAACCAATCTCTTTTTCATAATAATCTGCCATCTCTGTGATGACTGTTGTATCCATGCCATCCAGTGTACCGCGAAGCTGTGCATATTCGAATACCATCGCTTCCAGTGGTGTATTGCCGGTACGTTCCCCGATTCCGAAAAGCGAACAGTTTACACCACAAGCACCATATAACCATGCGGTTGAAGAGTTGCTGACTGCTTTGTAGAAATCATTGTGTCCGTGGAATTCGATCAGTTCACTCGGAACACCTGCATGTACACGCAGACCATAGATAATTCCCGGAATAGATCTTGGAATTACTGCTCCCGGATAATTTACTCCATATCCCATCGTATCACAGGCACGTATCTTAACCGGAATCTTATACTCATCCATCAGTTTCATCAGTTCCAGGCAGAACGGGATCACGAATCCGTAGATGTCGGAACGGGTGATATCTTCCAAATGACATCTCGGACTGATTCCTGTCTCAAGGCATTCCCTTACAATAGACAGATAATGCTCCATTGCCTCACGTCTGGTCATTTTTAATTTATAGAAAATATGATAGTCCGAACAGCTCACCAGAATACCTGTTTCTTTCATTCCAATCTCTTTTACCAGTTGGAAATCTTTCTTGCTTGCGCGGATCCAACTTGTTACTTCCGGAAATTTATAATCTCTTTCCATACATTTGTATACAGCATCTCTGTCTTTTTTACTGTAAAGAAAGAATTCGCACTGTCTGATCTTTCCTTTTGGACCACCTAGACGATGGAAATAATCATATAATGTTACGATCTGCTCCGTACTGTATGGGGCACGTGACTGTTGACCATCCCGGAATGTTGTATCTGTAATCCAGATTTCATCCGGCATACAATGCGGAACAATTCGGTCATTGAATGCGATTTTCGGAATCTCATCATAATGGAACAGATTACGAAACACATTCGGCGTCTTTACATCTACCAACGGGTACATGTGTTCTTCCAGTTGCAATAAATTTGTATGATTATCCAGGTATACTTTCCTGTTTTCCATTCTTTCATCGCCTGCTTTCTAAAAATAATTTTTCGTAGTAAAGTACTAAATTCAACATGTATAATTGTATACAATGATACATGTGTTGTCAAGTATTATTATGGATATTTATTCAAAAAAAATGATTATGGGATTTCCATAATCATTTTTTGAATAGTCGCTGAAAAAGTTCTCTGGTATCATATTAATAAAGCTTGGCATTGACTTCTCTAGGACTTAAGCCTTCGTCTTCTAACGCTTTCATAATCTGGTGCTTGTGTTCGGTTCCGAAGGCTTCCAGTGTAATTCGAAGTTCTACTGCTGCGTTTCGGTTGGTACTTACAAACTGGTTGTGTTCCAGTTTGATTACATTACCGTTTGCTTTGGCAATCGTAGATGCAACACGTACCAGTTCACCTGGTTTGTCAGGAAGCAGTACCGATACAGAGAAGATTCTGTCTCGCTGTATCAATCCATGCTGTACGATTGACGACATTGTGATCACATCCATATTTCCGCCGCTTAAGATAGATACGACTTTCTTTCCTTTCAAATCAAGCTGTCTGAGGGCTGCCACCGTCAGAAGTCCGGAATTTTCTACTATCATCTTATGATTTTCTACTACATCGAGGAATGCCCCAATCAAATCATCATCTGCAACGGTGATCACTTCATCAATATTTTTCTCTGCGTATGGGAATATCTTCTCTCCTACACGTTTCACAGCAGTACCATCTGCGATGGTGTTTGCACTGGAAAGTGTTACAGGATGTCTTTCCTTTAATGCTTCTGTCATACTTGCAGCAGCTGCCGGTTCTACACCGATTACTTTTACATTTGGATTCAGAAGTTTTGTAAGTGTAGATACACCTGTAATCAGTCCGCCGCCACCGATCGGTGCGAGGATATAATCTACATCCGGAAGTTCATCAAAGATTTCCATAGCGATACTTCCCTGTCCGGTTGCGACATCCAGATCATCGAACGGATGGACAAATGTATATCCGTTTTCTTCTGCTAATTTCATCGCATATGCGCAGGCATCATCATAGACATCCCCGTGCAATACAACTTCTGCACCATAACTCTTGGTACGGTTAACTTTGATCAGTGGAGTAACTGTCGGCATAACGACTGTTGCTTTGCAGCCAAATTTTTTTGCTGCATATGCTACGCCCTGTGCATGGTTACCGGCCGATGCTGTAACAAGACCTTTCTTTCTGTTTTCTTCGCTCATTGTGCTGATTTTATAATATGCGCCACGTACTTTGTAAGCACCCGTGTACTGCATATTTTCTGGTTTCAGATAGACTTCTGCACCTGTCTGGCTGCTTAAATATTCACTGTATACCAGCTTGGTTGGAAGGGTTACTTCTTTTACGATTTCACTCGCCTGCTTGAATTTTTCTAATGTTAACATCTCGTATTTCCTCGCTTCCTCTTATTTGTTTTCTGAAACCTCTTCTGAAGCCTCATCATCTTTTGGTCTTTCGAATAACGCATTCACGAAATCATCCGCATCAAATTTCTGCAGATCATCAATGGTCTCTCCTACACCGATATATTTTACCGGAACGCCAAGTTCTGCATGGATTGCAACTGCGATACCGCCTTTTGCGGTTCCGTCCATCTTTGTCAGAACAATTCCTGTAATTTCTGCCACATCGTTGAATTCTTTTGCCTGCTGCAGAGCATTCTGCCCTGTTGTTGCATCCAAAACCACCAGCGTCTCTCTGTATGCCTCAGGAAATTCCCGGTCGATGATCTTATTCATCTTTCTTAGTTCTTCCATCAGATTCTTTTTATTATGCAGACGACCGGCTGTATCTATCATTAATACATCTGCGTGCCGTGCTTTTGCTGCCGCAACAGCATCAAACACTACCGATGCCGGGTCAGAGCCTTCCTGTCCGCCGATCAGCTCAGCCTGCGAACGGTTCGCCCATTCTTTTAACTGTTCTCCTGCTGCAGCACGGAATGTATCAGCCGCTGCAATTACCACTTTCTTATCCTCTGCGCGGAGTTTTCCGGCCAGCTTTCCGATCGTTGTAGTCTTTCCCACACCATTGACACCGATCACCATCACTACGGATGTGTGGTTTTCAAATTCATATGCCGTTTCCCCGATATCCATCTGTTCTTTGATACTTTCAATCAGAAGTTCCCGGCACTCCATCGGTTCTTTGATGTGTTTTTCTTTTACCTTTGCTTTCAGATCATCCAGAATATCATAGGTTGCCTGTACACCAAGGTCTCCCATGATCAGTACTTCCTCCAGTTCCTCGTAAAAGTCATCATCGATACGGGAGAATCCGTGAAAGATGCTGTCCATTCCTGATACAATATTATCTCTGGTCTTGCCAAGACCGGCAACCAGTTTTTCAAAAAATCCCATACCTTCCTCCTATTTATCCAGTTCATTTTCCAGCAGGCTGACAGATACCAGTGTAGAGACACCTTTTTCCTGCATAGTAATACCATACAGTCTGTCTGCTGCGGTCATTGTTCCTCGTCGGTGTGTAATTACAATGAACTGCGTATATTTTGTTAATTTGTGCAAATATTGCGCAAAACGGTCTACGTTGTTATCATCAAGCGCCGCCTCTATCTCATCCAGCAGGCAGAATGGTGACGGTTTCAGATTCTGGATTGCAAAAAGAAGTGCTATTGCTGTCAGTGCCTTTTCGCCTCCGGATAACTGCATCATGTTCTGCAGCTTCTTTCCTGGCGGCTGGGCAATAATCCGGATACCTGCTTCCAGAATATCCTCATCTTCCATAAGTTCCAGCGTTCCTTTTCCACCGCCGAACATCTCCTTGAATACCTGATCAAACTCTGCGGCAATTCTGGCAAACTGCTCTTTAAACTGCTTGCGCATGGCATTATCAAGTTCCTCGATGATCTGCTCCAGTGTTTCGGCTGCTTCAACCAGATCATCATGCTGTCCTTTCAGAAATTCATAACGTTCGGATACACTTTTATATTCTTCTATCGCATTGACATTGACATTTCCCAGTGCACGGATCTCACTTTTTAATTCCTGGATCCGTCTCTTCATATCTGCAAGATCGGTCAGATTCGGATTTCTAAGCTCTTTTGCATGATTCAGTGTGAGTTCATATTCTTCCCACATATAATTAATCTGCTTCTCGGAAGCTTCTTCGCAGCCTTCTTTCTGGCTTTCCAGACGGTAAACTTCTTTATCAAGATCCGCCATATGTTTCGAGATCTCTTCACGTTTTTCAAAGAACGCTTTGTGACGTTTATTCAGTTCCATTCGTTCACTTTTTGAATGTTCGATCTGAAGTTTGATCTCTTCAAACAAATCTCCGGAATGATCAATTGTTGTTTTTAACTCGTGGATCTTCTCCTCTTTTTCGGTGATCTCCCTGGAATTGCCGCCTTTATTCTTTGTCAGCTCTTCCAATTCAGTCCGGAATTTATCGACCTCTTCGCAGATACGGGTAATATTTTCCGTGATAAATGTATATTTTTGCTCTAATCCTGCATATTCCAGATGAATCTGTTCTGATTTTCTGGTCTTAATACTCTCTTTTGTATGAACATCTTCCAGTTCTTTCTGCTCTTTCTCAATGGTGAGATTCAGATCATTCTCCAGACTTTCGGATGTATCCAGCTCAATATTAATAGATTCCTGATTGTCCATGATCTCCGTGATCTGTGCATCGAGTTTCGCAGCTTCATTCCGCAGATTATCAAACTGCTGTCTGAAGCTTCTGATCCTGGCTGATGACTGATCTGCATTCATCTTCGCCGTATTCTGTACGACATATGCTTTCTGCAGTTCTGTACTGATTGCATCGGTCTTCTCATAATACCCTGCACGTTCTTCTTTCAGACCGGAGATCTGTTGTTCCATCTCCGTCATCTCCTGCTTAAGCTTCTGCACGGTCTTTTCAAATTCTTCGATTTCCCGTCGTCTGCTCAGAAGATTACTTGAGTTTTTAAATGCTCCACCAGTCATGGAACCACCTGGATTGATCAGCTCGCCTTCCAGTGTTACGATACGGATCGACTGGTGGTATTTCCTTGCAATCATTGTTGCATGATCAATATGATCTACTACCAGTGTTCTTCCCAGCAGATAATCTGCAAGGGTTTTATATTTGCTCTCCACCTGGATCAATTTGTTGGCTGTCCCGATAACTCCCGTTTCTTTCAGTACTTCCGGCCGGTTAATCCCGGAATTCGCACGGATCGACGTTAACGGCAGAAAGGTTGCACGTCCAAACTTATTCTTCTTCAGGAAATGAATCATTCGTTTTGCTGTATCCTCATCCTCCGTTACGATATTCTGGATATTTCCTCCAAGTGCAGTCTCAATAGCGATCTCATAGTCTTTTTCAACCTTCACGATATCTGCTACTACACCCAGAAGTCCCTGCTCCCGGTCCTTATTATCCATGACTTTACGAATACTGTTACCGTATCCGTCATACCGTTCCGTAATATTCTTTAATGATTCCAGTCTGGACTGTTCCCTGTGAAAAGTAGATTGTCCGATCTGCAGCTTCTGGGATTCTTTCGAAATCTTAGTCTGCAATTCCCTGATCCTGCGTTCATATTCTTTATTCTCGTCATTCAGTGAAATGATCTTGTCGGAAATAACTTTCAATTCCATTTGGAATTTATTCAGGCTCTCATTCTCTTCTGCGATCTCACTGTCATTTGCAAGGATTTCACGGTTAATCTGCGATTTTCTTACCTGGATCTGCTCCATCATTGTATCGAATTTCTGAATCTGGGCTTTCGTAGATGCTCTGTTATTCAGTATTTCCATAATATGATTCTTTTTTTCATCGACAGATCCGGTAATCTGAGCAATCTTCTCCTGCAATTCCGTCAGTTCATTTTTGATCTTATCTTCTTCTGACCGCTTTTCTTCCATCTGTCTTTCAATGGAATCTTTTTCCGTGTGAAGTTCTTTCAGCTGTCCTTCACGGACATCTATCTCCGAATCAATAACACTGGCACGCTGATCGAAGTGTTCATCATTCATCCGCGCACTGTGGATCTGTTCTTTTAACAATGCGATCTGGTTCTCTAACTGTTGCTTCAGAATGGTTGTCTCATTTAACTGACGGTTCGCTTTTTCAATGGAATCATCGATCACTTCCACCTGTTCTTCAATCGACTCATATTCTGTCTTTGTATCTGCATACTTTCTGGTTGCTTCTTCTAGTTCTCCTTTTGTAATACGCAGTTTTTCATCCAGATTCCGGATCTGATCCCGGATACGTTCCATTTCCAAAAGAAACATATTGATATCGTATGTTTTTAATTCTTCCTTCCGTTTCAGATACTCCCTCGCCTTTTCAGACTGACGTTCTAACGGCCCAACCTGCTTTTCCAACTCAGACAGAATATCATTGACACGGACCAGATTCTGGCGTTCATCTTCTAACTTTTTGACCGACATACTTTTTCTTCGTTTGAATTTAACAATTCCTGCCGCCTCATCAAAAAGCTCTCGCCTCTCATCCGGCTTACCACTTAAAATCTTATCAATCTGTCCCTGTCCGATAATCGAATACCCTTCTTTTCCGATACCTGTATCATAGAAAAGTTCATTTACATCTTTTAATCTGCATGCTCTTCCATTGATCAGATATTCGCTTTCTCCGGAACGGTATAGCTTTCTTGCTACCGTAACTTCTTCGTAATCAACCGGAAGCTTATGGTCTGAATTGTCCAGAGTAATCGCCACCGATGCATAACTAAGCGGCTTTCTGTTCTCAGTACCGGAAAAAATAACATCCTGCATGTTGCCGCCTCTTAACTGCTTCACACGCTGTTCCCCAAGCACCCATCTGACCGCATCTGCTACGTTACTTTTTCCACTTCCGTTCGGACCGACAATGCCGGTGATTCCATTATGGAATTCGAATTTAATTTTATTGGCAAATGATTTAAATCCCTGCACTTCTATGCTTTTTAAATACATTCCACACCTACTTTATATTCTTTTCATGCAGTTTCAAAATGCTGATATATGCAGCCTCCTGCTCTGCTGCTTTCTTCGTCCGGCCTTCTCCGACTCCGTATTCTTCTTCTCCGATATGTACCGCAACACGGAAAGTCTTATTATGATCCGGTCCCTCTTCACCAATCAGATGATACGAGATTACTTCTTTAAAATTCGCCTGCACGATTTCCTGCAGGATAGTCTTGCTATCAAAAAAGAGTTTCTTGTTCTCCAAATCTTTCAAAATAAATCGATGTATAAACTCTTTTGCATTAGCAAAACCACCATCAAGATAAATTGCTCCGATCAGAGCCTCCATTGCATCCGATGTTACAGATTCTCTCTTTCGTCCTCCGGTAGCATCTTCTCCTTTACCAAGCAGAAGGTATTCGCCAAGATCCAGATCTCTTGCACAGAATGCCAGCGCCGGTTCACATACCATACTTGCCCTCGTCTTCGTAAGTTCCCCTTCCGGAAGCTTCGGATTATTGTGAAACAGGAATTCGCTGGACACCAGTTCAAGGACCGCATCTCCCAGAAATTCCAGACGTTCATTACACTCATACTTTGGCAGATGCTTTTCGTTGGCATAAGAGCTGTGAATCATCGCCTTTGTAAACAGGGTAAAGTCATCAAATTTGTAACCAATCTTTCCTTCTAATTCTTTAAGGTCTTTGCTCATTGTAAACTCCATCCTAAAGAACGAAAAAAGCCCCTGGCAGGGCTCTTTCGTTCTTTTTATATCTGCCTAGTTATTATTTGTTGCATTCTTGATCTGCTCAACAGCATCTCCAACTGTAGAGATCTGCTCAGCGTCATCATTATCGATCTCAATGTCAAATGTTTCTTCTATTCCCATAATAATCTGGAAGATATCAAGGGAGTCTGCTCCCAGATCATCTACAAATGTTGTGTCCTCTGTAATATCATTCACTTCTACATTTAATACATCAGCGATGATTTCTTTTAATTTTTCAAGTTCCATATCAAATCTCCTTTTCTCATCATAGTTAGTAATATATTATTCAGCGGATTTTTGCTCCGATTGAATACTTTCTTTGATCTTTTCATTAATTTTCTGCTTTTTAAATGTTACACATTGGATCAGTGTATTGCTGACTTCTTTTGCTTTCGAGCTTCCATGTGTCTTTACGACCAGACCGTTTAATCCAAGCAATGGCGCACCGCCATACTCACTTGCATCAAATGACTTTAAAGTTGTTTTTAACGCCGGTTTGATAAGCAATGCTCCGATCTTGCTTCTGAGTGTGGACATCAGTCCTTCTTTTACCTTACTGATCAGTACCGCTCCGACACCTTCATATAGCTTAAGGATTACATTGCCCGAAAATGCTTCTGTCACAATGACATCAGCCTGTCCATGCGGAATCTCTCTTGCTTCTACACTTCCGATAAAATTCAGTTCTTTTTCTTCTTTTAAAAGAGGAAACGTCTCCTTTACCAGTGCATTACCTTTTTCTTCTTCTGCTCCGATATTTACAATCCCAACTTTCGGATTCTTAATACCAACTACATGTTCCATATAGATAGAACCCATCTTGGCAAACTGAACCAGATGTGAGGCTCTGGCATCTACATTCGCTCCACAGTCGATCAGAAGTGCTACACCCTTCTCTGTCGGGATCAGTGACGCAAGTGGTGGCCGCTCTACACCTTTGATCCTTCCAACGATTACCTGTCCGCCTACCAGAATTGCTCCGGAACTTCCGGCAGATACAAATGCATCAGCCTTTCCTTCCTTTACCATCTTCATTCCGACTACAATAGAAGAATCTTTCTTTCTTCTGATCGCATTCACCGGAGGTTCGGCAGTCTCTATTACTTCTGTTGTATTCACAACTTCCAGTCTGTTCTTATCATAAGTATACTTCTGCAATTCAGCATTCACTATATCTTCTTTGCCAAGCAGATATACCTTTATATCCTGTTCACGTCCAAGAGCATCTACTGCTCCTTTTACCATTTCACCCGGTGCATTATCCCCGCCCATGGCGTCCAATGCTATCACCGTAATTTCTGACATATTTATTCCTCCTAATATTACTGAATTTATTCTACTAAACATCCATGCAAAAATCAATATTTTCAAAAATATTTATCAGAAGTTTGATAATATATGATCCGGTTGGTATAATACCTTTTATCATCAAAATTAGATATGGAATTATAGAAAGAAAGGGATCAATAAATGGATTATTATAAGAGAGCTCTTGAACTCAACGATGAAACCATAAAAAACAGACGTTACTTTCATATGAATGCAGAGGCCGGTCTTCATATGCCAATGGCCTGCGTATATGTAATGGACAAATTAACCGAATATGGATTGGTGCCTTCGAGGTGCGGAGAAGGTGTGACTGCTACTGTCGGAAATGGCGGTAAAGTCTTATTATTACGTGCGGACATGGATGCCCTCCCAATGCCGGAAGAAAGTGGACTTCCATTTGCCTGCCCGACCGGAAAAGAAGCACATGCCTGCGGACATGATTTTCACGCTGCCATGTTACTGACCGCTGCAAAAATGCTAAAAGAAAATGAGGCCGAGTTAAAAGGCACAGTCAAATTTATGTTCCAGCCTGCGGAAGAAACATTCGAAGGCAGTAAAAATATGATAGAACATGGTATCCTGGAGAATCCGAAAGTAGATGCGGCACTGGCCTATCATGTATCTCCAGGGCAGATGCCGGTTGGAATCTACATGTATAACAGTACAGGAACTATGATGTACTCCGTTGACGGTTTTCATATCGAAATCAAAGGAAAGGGAGCACATGGTGCCTATCCTCAGAATTCCGTTGATCCGATCAATATTGCAGCCCATGTATATTTTGCACTGCAGTCTGTAATCGCCCGTGAGACAGATCCTTCCAAAGCCTGTCTTATGACCGTCGGTAAATTCCAGGCCGGAACCGCCGCCAATATCATTCCTGATACTGCCGTTCTCGAAGGAACTATTCGAACGAACGATAAAAATTCCAGAGAACTTCTGGTACGAAGAATGAAGGAAACGGCAATCCGGACAGCCGAAACTTTCGGAGGAACAGCCAAAATCACTATGATCTCGGAAGTACCGCCTCTGATCTGCAATCCGGAATTTACCGAACAAATCGTCGGCTTCATGAAGGAACTGGATATTCCGAAACTAACCCCTTACCCAGGCATATCCGCAAGTGCTTCTGAAGATTTTGCAAATATTGCAGAACAGGTACCATCCGCTTTCATGTATCTGTCTGCCGGATATATGGATGATCGCGGGAAGTATTCTGCACATAACCCAAAGGTACAGTTTAATGAGGATGTGTGTCCGATCGGGGCTGCGTGTCTGGCGCACTGTGCGACCCGTTATTTAAATTGATTTGGGATTTAATTCAGAAAGGCACGACGACCCGGACCTGCATAAAAAGTAGAAAGCCGTTCCTGTTCAGGTTCCGTCGGCGAGAAATACTAAAGCGTCAAAATTATGCTAAAAACGGGCTTTCGAAATTTGCAACTCGCCATTCGGCTCAAACAGGCAAATTTCGAAAACCCAACGC
>OLPQ01000462.1_pt1 | contig 36320 bp, 33 predicted proteins | sample 1672451 | NCBI WGS metagenome assembly OLPQ01 (sample SAMEA3136687, study PRJEB25190) | human gut metagenome | biome: human gut; feature: human-associated habitat; material: faeces | place: Austria | collected 2013
GTTGGAATTTTTGATATAAACCCGGTTCTGGAGGGGATTTCTGTTCGCGGGATTGAGATTCGGATGATCAACAGTCTCCCGGAATTTATCAGGGAGAATCAGGTGGAGATTGCTATTTTAACCCTGCCGAAGAATAAGGCTAAGGAGATGGCGAAGGTTCTTATTGACAATGGAATCAAGGCAATCTGGAATTTTGCCCATACAGATCTTGACGCCCCGGAGGATGTGATCGTGGAGAATGTTCATCTGTCCGAGAGCCTGATGGCTCTGTCTTACAACTTAAGCCAGTATCGTAACGAACATAAAGAAAACAAAGAATAAAAGTCAAAGAGGACTGCTGCTTGTCTCACTGGAAGATTTACAGGAGACCGGGCAGCAGTTTTGCATATAGACGCGAAAGGAAATGATTTGTTGCCTGACGCGTCAGATGAGGAGCTGATCATGAAAAAAGTTGTGACCTGCAGCCAGATGAAGCTTCTGGACCATGAAACCATTCACAGCATGCACGTACCGTCACTGGTGCTGATGGAGCGCGCAGCCCTGGCTGTCAGAGATGAAATCGTGAAGTACCTTCTGGGGAAAAATCCCGATGGCAGCTGGCAGCATGAACGTGTCCTGGCAGTCTGCGGTTCCGGCAACAACGGCGGCGACGGCATTGCCATTGCAAGGCTGCTTCACTTATCCGGGATCCATACGGAGATTTTTCTTGCAGGAAATCCGGACAAAATGACCGAAGAAACCAGACGCCAGTGGGAAATTGCCGCCAGCTATCAGGTGCCGGTAACGAATAACCCGGTATGGAGTGAATATACTGTTATAGCAGACGGGATTTTCGGCGTGGGGCTTTCCCGGGAAATTGCGGGAAAATACAGAGAAATCATCGACTGCATGAATCAGGCAGAAGCCTGCAAGGTGGCAGTGGACATTCCGTCTGGCATCCATGGTGATACAGGAGCCATTCTCGGCGTGGCTTTTAAGGCAGACATGACGGTAACCTTTGCATACCGGAAACGGGGACTGTGCCTTTACCCAGGAAGAATGTACGCGGGAAAGGTTGTGACAGCAGACATTGGAATTTACGACCGGGATCCGAAAGGCATCCAGATTGCAGAAAAAGCAGCCTGTCACATGGAGCAGACAGACCTGGCAGAGCTTCCTTTAAGAGCCCCCTGGGGAAATAAAGGAACCTTCGGGAAAGTTCTCCTTATCGCAGGCTCCCCTGGAATGTGCGGCGCCGCCTGCCTAAGTGCCAGCGCAGCCCTTCATGGCGGAGCAGGAATGGTGAAGATCCAGACCGTGGAGGAGAACCGCGTTCCCCTTCAGACCCTTCTTCCCGAGGCAATGGTAACCTGTGAATTTAACGAGGAAGCCAACCAAAAGAACCTAAGCTGGTGCGATGTGCTGGTGATCGGCCCGGGACTTGGAACAGACGGAGTGGGCAGAGAGCGAATGCTCTGGTTTTTGAAAAACGGGGCGGCAGCGAAAAAGCCTGTAGTCATAGATGCGGACGGGCTGAACCTTCTGGCTGAGCATCCGGAATGGCAGGAATTTATAAATGAAAATACAATTCTGACCCCGCATATGGGAGAGATGAGCCGTCTGACAGGCAGCAGCATTTCTCATTTGAAAGAGGATCCGGCAGCCGCGGCCTTTGAATTTGCAGACAGAAGCGGGGGCGCCTGTGTGCTGAAAGATGCCTGCACCGTAATCGCAGACCAGGAAGAACACCTGTATTTCAATCTTTCCGGCAATTCGGGAATGGCAACTGCGGGAAGCGGGGATGTACTTTCCGGCATAACGGCTGCAGTGCTTTGCATGTATCACAGCCAGGAAGAAAAGCCGCCGGTTTCTTATCAGGCAGCCATGGCCGTTTATATCCATGGCCGTTGCGGGGATTTTGCCCTCAGGAAAAAAGGAACCCACGGCATGACCGCACAGGATCTGATCGAAGCACTTCCAGAAATATTGAAGCTTTCGGAGGGGGAAAATTAGAGCGTACTCCCAAAGCGGAAATGATTTTTTAAACAGGTTACATCGGTGAACAGTAACGAGGAGAACATTATGGAAAAATATAACAGAATTAAGGCGTTGATTTCCCTTGATGCCGTGAAATATAATTTTGAACAGATGAAAAAGAACATAAAAGAAGGGACGAAGATCATTGCCGTGATCAAGGCAGATGCATACGGACATGGCGCAGTCCCCATTGCGGCCATGCTGGAGAATTTGGATTACATCTGGGGCTTTGCCACTGCGACTGCCCAGGAAGCCCTGCAGCTGCGCCGGGAAGGAATCACCCGGCCGATTCTGATCCTGGGACTTGTGTTTGAAGAGTACTACGAAGAGCTGGCAAGAGAGGATGTGCGCATGGCAGTCTGTGATTATGAAACTGCCCGCAAATTTAGCAAGGCGGCAGCCTCCTGCGGCAAAAAGGCGCTGATCCATCTTGCGGCAGACACCGGCATGACAAGAATCGGATTCAAGGACAGCGAAGAGAGTCTGGAAGAGATCCGCAGGATTTATGAGCTTGACAATGTGGAAGTGGAAGGCCTGTTTACCCATTTTGCAAGGGCCGATGAGTATGACCGCACCCCGGCCATGGTACAGCTGAAGCGCTACCTTGACTTCGCGGACCTTCTGGAGAAAAACGGCATCCATATTCCTCTTCACCACTGCTCTAACAGCGCCGGAATCATCCGTGTGCCGGAGGCAAACTTAAACCTTGTCCGCGCCGGAATCACCATTTACGGCATTTACCCGTCCGAGGAAGTGGAGAAGGATATTGTGAAGCTTCAGCCGGTAATGTCCTTAAAGAGCCACATTTCCTATGTAAAAGACGTGGAGCCGGGAACGGAGGTAAGCTATGGCGGAACCTACACCACAGACCGCGTCACCAGACTGGCTACCATTCCGGTGGGCTATGCAGACGGATACCCAAGAATGCTCTCCAACAAGGGCTGGGTGCTGATCCACGGCAAAAAGGCGCCGATCTGCGGAAGAGTCTGCATGGATCAGTTTATGGTAGATATAACCCACATTCCGGATGCAAAAACAGGGGATGAGGTGACACTCCTTGGCACAGACGGAGAGGAAGAGATCACAGCAGACACCATCGGGGATCTGTCCGGCCGCTTTTCCTATGAGTTTGTCTGTGATATCAGCAAGCGCGTTCCAAGGATCTACATCAGGGACGGAGAGGAATGCGGAGAATTAACGTATTTTGATTAAATAGTAAAACACCACACATGTATACACAGGAAAAAAGTTGGAAATACTTATTTTCAGAAGTGAAAAAGTTAAAGTAAAACGGAGTGTGAATTGTGTGGTAATTAAAAGAGGGGATATTTTTTATGCGGATCTTCGCCCTGTGGTGGGAAGCGAGCAGGGAGGCATCCGCCCGGTACTTATTATTCAGAACGATGTGGGCAACAGGCACAGCCCCACTGTGATCTGTGCAGCCATCACATCCAAGATGAACAAGGCGAAGCTGCCTACCCATATTGAGATCGATGCGTCCGCCTACGGAATCGAAAAAGACTCGGTAATTCTTCTGGAACAGCTTCGTACCATTGACAAGAGAAGGCTTAAGGATAAGGTATGCCACCTGGACGGCCCCATGCTTGACAAGGTAAATCATGCCCTTGAGATCAGCCTGGAGCTTACATTCTCTTGACGAAAAGAAAGTTTAGTGATATAGTTGTTAAGTCTCAGCGGCATTTGCAGCCGCATTTTAACCAAATAGCAAGGCGGATGGTGAAGATCCCCTTGACTGGTTTTATACGGAGGAACAAAGGGTTTATTTATGGAGGACGGCAGTAGTATGCCCCTGGCGGGCGTTATTATTTTATTGTTGCTGCTGTGGCTGAACGGTATTTTTTACGGGTTCTCGGCTGCAGTACACAATCTGAGCGGAAGCGAGGTTGAGAAGCGGGCGCAGGAAGGAGATAAGAAATCCACTTATCTGTTATCCCTGATGAACAGTCCCATGACGTTTGTCAATGCGATTCCGCTGATTGTCATGGCTTCCGGCGTGAGCTTCGGAGCATTTATCGTTCCGTGGGTTACGAAGACCTTTCATCCCTACATAAAGCATCTGGCAGCAGTGATCCTGGTGCTTGCACTTGTGGTGATCCTGCTTGCATCTCTTGGCATCCTTACGTTTCGAAGGATCGGAACCTACCATCCGGAGAAATATGCCTACCGCTATCTGGGAGTTGTGGGATTTTTTACCAGGATCTTATATCCTTTTACCATGTGCGTTACCTTTATCGCCAAGCTGGCGGCACGCCCCTTCGGAGTGGCCTTTAACCAGGCAGAGGAGCCTGTGACAGAAGAGGAGATCATTTCCATGGTAGATGAGGCCCATGAGCAGGGCGTCATCGAGGAAAATGAAGCCGAGATGATCCAGAACATCATGGAGTTCAATGACACAGAAGCCAAGGATATTATGACCCACCGCAAGAATGTGATCGCCTTTGACCAGGAAGAGAATCTGCAGTCTATTGTGGATACTATGCTGGAGGAGGGCAATTCCCGTTATCCGGTATATAAGGAAACCATTGACAATATTGTGGGAATCATTCATTATAAAGATGCGCTGAAGTTCCTTACCCGGAATTCCTGGGCCAAATTTAAGCCCCTTAAGGATCTGCCGGGACTGATCCGGGAAGCTTCTTTTATTCCGGAGACCAGAGGAATCAGTGATCTGTTCGGCTCCATGCAGGTGAAGAAGATCCATATGGCAGTGGTAGTGGATGAGTATGGACAGACTTCCGGAATCGTTTCCATGGAGGATATCCTGGAGGAGATCGTAGGGGACATTCTGGATGAATATGATGAGGATGACAGCACCTTCCGCACACAGAAGGACAACAGTGTGATCATTGACGGGCTGGCTTACCTGGAGGATGTATCCGAGGAACTTGGCATCGACTTCGGGAAGGTGGAGTTTGAGACCCTGAACGGTTATCTGACCAATCTTCTGGGGCATATCCCCACAGAGGATGATCTGGATAAAGAAATTGTGGTAAACGGCTACCGTTTCAGAATCCTTTCCCTTGGAAACAAGACTATTGGAAAGGTACGGGCCGAAAAGATAAAAAAAGAACCAAAAGGAGAGGATAAGAAATGTCAGGACATTCAAAATTCGCAAACATAAAGCACAAGAAAGAAAAAAACGACGCTAAAAAAGGTAAGATCTTTACCATCATCGGCCGTGAGATCGTAATGGCTGTTAAGGCCGGCGGTCCGGATCCAAGCAACAACGGCAAGCTTCGCGATGTTATCGCCAAGGCGAAAGCAAACAACATGCCGAACGATACCATCGAGCGCGGTATTAAGAAGGCAGCAGGTGCTGACTCTGCTGACAGCTACGAGAAGGCAGTATACGAAGGATACGGCCCCAATGGTGTTGCCATCATCGTTGAGACTCTGACTGACAACAAGAACCGTACAGCCAGCAATGTAAGAAACGCATTTACAAAGGGTAACGGAAGCATCGGAACCCAGGGCTGCGTATCCTACATGTTTGACCAGAAGGGTCAGATCATCATCGATAAGGAAGAGTGCGAGATGGACGCTGACGAGCTGATGATGATCGCTCTTGACGCAGGCGCTGAGGATTTCGTAGAGGAAGAGGACAGCTATGAGGTTCTCACAGCTCCGGATGATCTTGGTGCAGTACGCGAGGCTCTTGAGGCAGCAGGCGTTCCGCTTCTTGAGGCACAGGTTGCCATGATCCCGCAGACCACTGTAGAGCTGACTGATGAGAAGGCTCTGAAGGATATCCAGAGAATCCTTGATCTTCTGGATGATGATGACGACGTTACAGACGTATGGCACAACTGGGCTGAATAATTTTATAAGAATTGCAGATAATACCTCCATACAAGAATGTGTGGAGGTATTTTTTTATGCTGGAAATAATAGAGGAAAACCCATTAGAATCAGAAGAAAACATGGGGAAAGGCCAGGAAAAAGCAGGGCAGAAGAGCTCTGTAAAAGGAGAAAAGCAGGAAGAAGAGCCGCAGAAAGAACAGCAGCAGGAAAAAGCAGAAAAAAAGGAAAACCTGGATCAGGAAGAGCAGCAGAATAAACAGATCCGGGATATGGGACAAGTGACCCTGCATGAGAATTCCAAAAGATACAAGGTGGAGCTTCTGACCATCATCGGGGAAGTGGAAGGCCACGAGTCTGCCCCGTCCCACAGCAAAACTACCAAATATGAGCACGTTTTGCCCAAGCTTGCCATGATCGAGGATGACGAATCCGTGGACGGCCTTCTGGTTCTTCTGAACACCGTAGGAGGTGACGTGGAAGCGGGCCTTGCCATTGCGGAGATGATCGCTTCCTTAAGCGTTCCTACCGTTTCTCTGGTTCTTGGAGGCGGACATTCCATCGGCGTTCCCATGGCAGTTTCCGCAGATTATTCTTTTGTGGTCCCAAGCGCTACCATGGTGATCCATCCCGTGCGCTCCAACGGCATGTTCATCGGCGTGGCCCAGTCCTACCGCAACATGGAAAAGATCCAGGACCGGATCACCACCTTTATTTCCACCCATTCCCATACTTCTCAGAAGCGGCTGGAGGAGCTGATGCTGGACACCACCCAGCTGGTAAAGGATGTGGGAACTATGTTGGAAGGCCCGGAGGCAGTAAAGGAGGGCCTGATCGATGAAGTAGGCGGAATGCGGGAAGCTCTGGGGAAGTTATACCAGCTCATTGGTGAAAAAAAGGAAAAAAACAGCTGATCTGGCATTTTTTTGAAAAAATATAAGAGAAACTGTAGAATTTCATTTTACTAACCCATCTTTTTGTGCTATAGTGGTATAGGATATGACTAGCGTACATGTGTCCTCACTGGGGACGCACATTTTTAGCGCTTGTTAAATATAGTACTTCAGGAGGGAACTATGTATAAGATTCTCAACGCAGAGAAACTTTCTGCAAATGTTTTTCTTATGGATGTGGAAGCTCCTCGTGTGGCTAAGCATTGTCTGCCTGGTCAGTTCGTCATCGTAAAGATGGACGAAGTAGGCGAGAGAATTCCGCTTACAATCTGCGATTATGACGCAGAGAAAGGAACTGTAACAATCGTATTCCAGCCGGCTGGTGCATCTACCACCAAAATGTCCGAGCTGAAAGCCGGAGATTACTTCGAAGACTTCGTCGGACCTCTTGGACAGCCATCTGAGCTTTGCCATGAAGACATTGAAGAGCTTAAGAAGAAAAGAATTGTATTCGTAGCCGGCGGTGTTGGTACAGCACCTGTATATCCTCAGGTAAAATGGCTTCATGAGCATGGCATCACTGCAGATGCCATTGTTGGTGCCAAGACAAAGGATCTCCTTATCCTTGAGGACAAGATGAAAGAAGTATGTAATCTGTATGTAACTACAGATGATGGTTCTTATGTACGCAAAGGTATGGGTACTGACGTACTTCGCGACCTTGTACAGAACCAGGGCAAAGAGTATGATCTGTGCGTTGCGATCGGACCGATGATCATGATGAAATTTGTCTGCCTGTTAACCAAAGAACTGAATATTCCTACCGTTGTCAGCATGAACCCGATCATGGTAGATGGAACTGGTATGTGCGGTGCCTGTCGTCTGATGGTTGGCGGCGAAGTAAAATTTGCCTGCGTTGACGGACCGGAGTTTGATGGACACAAAGTTGACTTCGACCTTGCCATGAAGAGACAGCAGATGTACAAGACCGAAGAAGGACGTGCGCTTCTGAAGCTTCAGGAGGGCGATACCCATCACGGCGGATGCGGACAGTGTGGAGGTGACAAATAATGGCAGATGTATTAAAGAAGGTACCAGTCAGAGAGCAGGCTCCTAAGGTACGTGCTACGAACTTTGAAGAGGTTTGCCTTGGTTATAATAAAGAAGAGGCAATGGAAGAAGCGAACCGCTGCCTTGGCTGTAAGAAAGCAAAATGTATGGAAGGATGTCCGGTTTCCATCAATATCCCGGGCTTCGTTCATGAAGTAAAAGAAGGAAACTTCGAGAAAGCATACCAGATCATCGGTGAGTCCAGTGCTCTTCCGGCTGTCTGCGGACGTGTATGTCCTCAGGAGACACAGTGTGAGGGAAGATGTATCCGCGGTATGAAGGGCGAGGCTGTTTCCATCGGTAAGCTGGAGCGTTTCGTTGCTGACTGGGCGAAAGAGAACGGCATCAAGCCAGTTCCTGCAGCACAGAAGAACGGACACAAGGTAGCTGTAATCGGTTCCGGTCCTTCCGGACTTACCTGTGCCGGAGACCTTGCAAAGATGGGCTATGATGTAACTATCTTCGAGGCTCTTCACAAAGCAGGCGGCGTTCTTGTTTACGGTATTCCGGAGTTCCGTCTTCCGAAAGACAAAGTCGTTGCTGCTGAGGTAGAGAACGTAAAATCTCTCGGTGTTAAGATCGAGACCAACGTTATCATCGGTAAATCCGTAACTATCGATGAGCTTCTTAAGGATGAGGGCTTCGAGGCTGTATTTATCGGATCCGGTGCCGGACTTCCAATGTTCATGGGAATCCCGGGTGAGCAGGCAAACGGCGTATTCTCCGCTAATGAGTATCTGACACGTAACAACCTGATGAAAGCATTCCGCGAGGATTATGATACCCCGATCGCACACGGCAAGAAAGTTGCAGTTGTAGGCGGTGGTAACGTTGCCATGGACGCTGCAAGAACTGCACTTCGTCTTGGCGCAGAGGTACATATCATCTATCGTCGTTCCGAGGCTGAGCTTCCTGCACGTAAAGAGGAAGTACATCACGCTAAGGAAGAGGGCGTACAGTTTGATCTTCTGTGCAACCCTGTTGAGATCCTTACCGATGACAAAGACTGGGTAACCGGAATCAAGTGCATCCGTATGGAGCTTGGCGAGCCGGATGCATCCGGAAGAAGACGTCCTGTTGAGATTCCTGATTCTGAGTTTACCATCGACGTTGATACTGTGATCATGTCCCTTGGTACAAGCCCGAACCCGCTGATCTCCTCCACAACCATCGGCCTTGATGTGAACAAGAGAAAATGCATCATCGCTGACGAAGAGTTCGGTAAGACATCCAAAGAGGGCGTATACGCTGGCGGAGATGCTGTTACAGGTGCTGCAACTGTTATCCTTGCAATGGGAGCAGGTAAAGCAGGTGCCCGAGGTATCGACGAGTACATTAAGAGCAAATATGCGAAATAAGTAATACTCCTTTGAGTATGTTTTCCCCGTCTGATTTTCCATTATGGGATTTCAGACGGGGATTTTTTATGCGCGGAAATGCTTAGTTCCATATTTCTCCATAAACAGCTGTTCGATTAAAAGTTGTATCTTCTGCGGGTTTGTGATATAATGGGAATACTTGGTGGGATTTTGCCTGCCGGATCTTAACAATAGAAAAGGAATTGAGTGTTATGTCAGTTTTACAGGCAATTTTATTGGGAATCGTGCAGGGAATCACGGAATTTCTCCCTGTCAGCAGTTTTGGACATCTGGCAGCCATAGAGAATGCCATGGGAATTACCAGGAATACGGCAGTGCTTTTTGAGGTGCTTCTTCATGTGGGAACCCTTGCGGCGATTTTTTTCGCATTTCATGAGGATATCCGCAGGATCGGCGAGGAACTTTTGGGAATGGTTATGGACGTGATCGGCAATCTGAACATCTATTTTCATAACCGCAGGACAGGAGAGCAGCTTGGGTATGCCCGTTTGGTGTCCGGTACTTACCGGAAGCTTACGGTGCTGATACTGGTATCATCTATTCCCACAGCCATGCTTGGCTACATCTGCAGAAGACTGGTGACCAAGGCGGCCATTTCCCCGCTTCTTCCGGGCATCTGCATTCTGATCACCGGAATTTTTCTTCTTGTGACCGATCTGAGCAACATCGGCGGAATTAAGACACCGAAGGACGCAACCTACGATCATGCCATGTGGATCGGCATCTGCCAGGGAATCTCTGTATTTCCAGGACTTTCCAGATGCGGTATGACTCTCTGCGCCGGTATGATGTGCGGCTTCAGAAGGAAATTTGCGGTGAAATATTCTTATCTGATCAGTGTTCCGGCTGTAATTGGCTCCTTGATTCTGGAGCTTGGCCAGTTTACCACACCGAAGATGACGGTTTCACTTGGATTTACATATGTTCTTGGCATGGTTGCGGCAGGAGTAGTAGGCTATTTTATGATCCGCTTTCTGCTTCAGATCGTGCAGCATACGAAATTGCGCTATTTTGCATTCTATTGCTTTGTGGCTGGTGCGGTAGCGCTGATCAGTAATTTTGCCTGATGAAGGGGGAGCTTTTAAATGGCAGCGTCAAAAACGCAGAAGTCTAATACGAGGAAAAAATCAACCGCCAAAGGGAATGTCTCTGGCAAAAAGAAAACCGCCGGACGGCCTTCCACCAGGAAAAATGTAAATACCAAGCAGTCCATATCCAGCGGTTTCCAGACAGAGATCGTGATTCTTGTGCTGATCGCAGCTTCCATTATCCTGATGGTAAGCTGCCTGGGCTTTGGAGGCAGTGTGGGTGGAAGCATCAGCAGGGCACTGATGGGAGTGATGGGACTGATGGCCTATGCATTTCCATTCGTTTTGTTTGGGGTGTCCGTGTTTCTGATTTCCAATAAGGGCAATGTGCTTGCCTATAAGAAGACCGCGGCGGCAGCTGTTCTGTTTCTGGTGCTCTGCGGCGTGTTCCAGCTGTTGACAGAGGGGTACGCAGAGAGCACCACTCTGGCAGAGTACTACAAGGTTAGTTCCCAGTATCACACGGGCGGAGGCGCCATTGGAGGAGCCATCTGCATTTCTACCATTTCCGCATTTGGAACGGTAGGAGCCTATGTGATCATTGTGCTTGTGATCTTAGTCTGCCTGATTTTGATCACCCAGCATTCTTTTCTGGGATTTCTCTATAAGCTTTATGATAAGCTCCTGGAGATGCTGAAGGGAACTCATGAGCGTTACCAGGAGGGAGCACCGGAGCGGGAGTTAAGACGTCAGGTGAAGGCCCAGCAGCGCCAGACGGCAGCCCAGGAACGCCGGGAGAGAAGAATGAAGGAGCTGGAGGCTGCGCTGGCGGAAGAGGATCTGGATTTGGAAGAGGAAGAATTGGAGTCAGAAGACGGTTCGAAGAAAACTTCTTCCATCTTTGGGAAAAAGAAGCAGAAAAACAGAGACAGTTTGACAGAAGCCAGCCAGCCGGTGAGACGCCAGGCAAGAAGAGGAGCAGAGGCAGAGACCACTGGATTTCTTGTGGGAACGGATCTGTTCAGTGATATGGAGGCTTACGGGGATGGAATGGATGACCAGGTTTCCCTTCCGGAGGATACAGGACTGGATTTTGCCATTCACAGATCAGAGACTGTGGATACGGAAGAAGTTTTGCCAGAGACTGTGATGGAAGAGCAGCAGCAGTTGGCGCATTTTGGAGAAGAAATGCAGCCTCAGGCAGTGAATCCAGTGCAGGATGCAGAAGATGAGGACAGCTACGCTGGCGTAGATTTCAAGGAAGCCATGGCAACTGCCAGAACCATGCAGGCAACAAGTGCCGGCGGTTCCGGCACGGGAGCTGATGTTTCAGGTTCTCATGTCTCTGGAGGGGCTGCCAGTACTTCTGGTTCGTCTGGCACAGCTGATGGTTCTCATGGTGTCGCCTCTGCAGGAGAGGAGAGAGCATCCCGCCAGCCTGCCAAGAATCCCAAATCCTCCAGGCAGGAGATTGAGAGCGGAATCGTCAATATCCAGCACGAGATCAGCACCCAGGAAGCAGCCGTGAAGCGGGAATATCAGTACCCGTCTGTGAACCTTCTGAAGAGGGGCAACGGCAAATCCCAGGGAGATTCCGATGCTCACTTAAGGAAGACAGCGCAGAAACTTCAGGAGATTTTATACAACTTCGGCGTCAATGCCAAGGTAACCAATGTAAGCTGCGGACCTACCGTCACCCGTTATGAGCTTCAGCCGGAAATGGGCGTGAAGGTCAGCAAGATCGTAGGCCTTGCTGATGATATCAAGCTGAATCTTGCAGCGCCGGACATTCGTATTGAGGCACCTATTCCAGGCAAGGCGGCCGTTGGAATCGAGGTTCCCAATAAGGAGCACAGTGCCGTGATGCTCCGCGATCTGATCCAGTCACCGGAGTTCCAGAATGCCAAATCCAAGCTTGCTTTTGCAGCTGGCAAGGACATTGAGGGCAAGACTGTGGTTGCGGATATCGCGAAAATGCCTCACCTTCTGATCGCTGGTTCCACTGGTTCCGGTAAATCCGTATGTATCAATACGCTGATCATCAGTATTTTATATAAAGCCAAACCGGATGAGGTGAAGCTGATCATGATCGACCCCAAGGTGGTGGAGCTTAGTGTCTACAATGGCATTCCCCATCTGTTTATTCCGGTTGTCACAGACCCGAAGAAGGCAGCTGGTGCTCTGAACTGGGCGGTAAATGAGATGAGCAACCGTTACAATACCTTTGCAGAGTATGGCGTGCGTAATCTGGAGGAGTTCAACCGCAAGCTGGACAAGATGACCTTCCCGGAGGGCGAACAGCGCCCGGAGAAAATGTGTCAGATCGTCATTATCGTAGACGAGCTTGCCGACCTGATGATGGTGGCACCTGGAGATGTGGAGGATGCCATCTGCCGTCTGGCACAGCTGGCCCGTGCAGCAGGCATTCATCTGGTTATCGCAACCCAGAGACCCTCTGTCAATGTCATCACAGGTCTGATCAAGGCGAACATGCCGTCCCGTATTGCATTTGCGGTTACTTCCGGCGTGGACTCCAGAACTATTCTGGATATGAACGGTGCGGAGAAGCTGCTTGGTAAAGGAGATATGCTGTTTTATCCGCAGGGCTATCAGAAGCCTGCCAGACTGCAGGGAGCTTTTGTCTCGGATGATGAAGTCAGTGATATTGTGAACTTCTTAGCAGACAAGAACCCAAGGACTGACTATGACAGCAAGATCGAGCAGCAGATGAACAATGCGGTTCTCACAGCAGGAGGAAGCTCCGGCGGAGAGGAACGTGACGTTTATTTCGAGCAGGCCGGCAAATTCATTATCGAGAAGGAGAAAGCGTCCATCGGAATGCTGCAGAGAATGTACAAGATCGGCTTCAACCGTGCCGCAAGGATCATGGACCAGCTCTGCGACGCCGGAGTCGTAGGCCCCGAAGAAGGCACCAAGCCCCGTAAAGTCCTGATGTCCATGGAAGAATTCCAGACCTATGTGGAAGAACATTTGTAATGGAAACGGGTAAAATCTAATAGTAAAGGAGAAGAGAAACATGGTAAAACATATGGTAATGTGGTCATTTAAAGAGGAGATTCCGGAGGAGAAGAAGCCGGAATTAAAAGCACAGATCAAAGAGCACTTAGAAGGTCTTGTAGGCGTAGTTCCAGGCCTGATCAGCGCAAAGGTAGTCACCGATCCCCTGACATCCAGCTCCCGTGACCTGTGCCTGATCACAGAGCTTGAGAGCGCCGAGGCACTTGCTGCCTACGCTGTAAACCCAAATCACGTAAAAGTTGCCGACACCTACGTAAGACCAAACACCTGCGACCGCGTGGCAATGGATTTTGAAATGTAATCTGCTATGGAAATTCGTATTCTCACAGTTGGAAAAATAAAAGAAAAATATTTAAATGACGGGATCGCCGAGTACGCCAAGCGCCTTAGCCGCTACTGCAAGCTGAACTTCATCCAGGTGCCGGACGAGAAAACCCCGGACAAGGCCTCCGATGCCCTGAACCGTCAGATCAAGGAGACAGAAGGCAACCGTCTTCTTTCCCACATCCGGGAGCAGGACTATGTGATCGCCCTTGCCATAGACGGCAAAATGCTGGATTCCGTAGAACTTTCCGACCTGATCGCCAGATTAGGGGTACAGGGAAAAAGCAGCATCGTCTTTGTGATCGGCGGCTCCCTGGGCCTTTCCGATGCAGTGTTAAAGCGCGCCGACTACAAGCTTAGCTTCTCCAGAATGACCTTCCCCCATCAGCTGATGCAGATGATCCTCCTGGAGCAGATCTACCGCGGCTACCGCATCATGAACCACGAACCCTACCACAAATAATTTAGAGTGTGTCTCTAAAATCTTTCCGCAAATTGTAACGTACATCTTGCAGAAGGCCTTTTGCAAACATGCTCTGGAAACAAGAAAGGGCTTCTTATAACTTGAATGAGTTATAAAAGCCCTTTCTTTTCTTGAGTTATTTTGGATTTTGGTACTTATGTTTGAATGCACAAATCAAATATGAGTCAGAAAATTTTCTGCCTTGTGGATTGTGAGCCTGGTTTCGAGGTTCAAATCTGTAATGGAAAACTCCCTTCCTGCTGGCTGTTTTAGGCGGTTTTTTATGCATTAAATTCCGCTTGTACGGATTGCCTCAACCGCCTCTTTGATTTTCTCAGGCGGAAGTACCAGTGCGAAGCGCACATATCCTTCCCCGTGAGGTCCGAAGCTTGCGCCTGGGGTGACGATGACGCCGGCTTTTTCCATCAGTTCCATGCAGAATGCCATGCTGTCTGTGCGGCCGCCTGGGATGCGGGCCCATACGAACATGGTTCCCTTGCCGTTTGGTTTTTCCCAGCCGATGGAGGCAAGTCCGTCACAAAGGGCATCGCGGCGTGCCTGGTACTGGATGCACTGTTCCTTCACGCTGTCAAGAGGTCCTTCCAGTGCGGCAATGGCAGCTTTCTGGATGGGCAGGAACATACCGAAATCAATCTGGCTGCGCAGCTTCTTAAGGGCAGCGATCACTTCCGGCTGTCCGATGAGAAAGCTGATTCTGGCACCGGTTACGTTGAAAGATTTGGAAAGGCTGAAAAATTCAACACCCACTTCCTTGGCTCCAGGAGTGGCAAGGAAGCTTCCGCCTTTTACGCCGTCGAAAATAATGTCGCTGTATGCGTTGTCATGGATGATCAGAATGTCATATTTTTTTGCAAATGCAATAATTTCTTCATAAAGTCCGGGAGTAGCAATGCTTCCTACCGGATTCGCCGGAAGGGAAACTACCATGTAGCGTGCTTTTTTTGCTACGTCCTCCGGGATATCTTTTACATAAGGCAGGAAATCATGCTCTGCAACCAGCGGATAGTAGTAAGGCACTGCGCCGCCCAGCTTGCTTCCCGCTGCAAAAACCGGATAGCAGGGATCCGGAAGAAGCACCACATCTCCCTCATCACACAGGGTCATGCCCAGATGTCCCATACCTTCCTGGCTTCCGTAAACAGACATTACCATATCCGGTGTAATGTCCACCTGGAAACGCTTCTTGTAATAAGCACAGACCGCGTCCAGAAGTTCTGGCAGGTCACGGAGGCTGTAACGCCAGTTCTGGTCGTCGGCTGCCGCTTCCATAAGTGCCTTTTTAATGTGGTCCGGTGTGTGAAAATCCGGGGTTCCCACGCTCATGTTGTATATTTTCTTTCCCTGTTTCTCAAGCTCAAGCCGCCTCTCATTCAGCGCAGCGAAAATTTCATCTCCAAATAAATCCAGTCGCTTGGAAAATTTCATCTTTTTGTATGCCTTCTTTCTGTCAAAATAACCTTCCCTTCCAATTACAGGAAAAGGTTCTTTTGCATTTTAGCACGGCAAAGTATAGGTGGCAAGAGAAATTTGCCAGGAAACTGTATTTTCTGGGAAAGACATATGTATTTGTGAAAAATATAGCACTTTAAGGTCTGTGGTGGAATAGATGATGCTTATCTGGTTATATTTGAGATATACCATACTTTTTTATACTTTTACACGGAAATGTGTTGACGAAGACGGTGGTTAATGGAATAATATGTGATAGAGCAATTTAGAGCGTGTTAAAAAGCTCTGGGGGAATTATTTTTTGCCCCTAACATCATTATGCTTGGAGGTGCTGAAATGTTTAAAGTAAATCCATACAGACCTGGTGCAGGATTGATGCCTGTTTATCTGGCTGGCCGTGACGAAGATATAAAAAATATTGAGAATTTATTTGATGGGCTGATGCTGAATATTCCCACACAATCCGTGATTTTCAGCGGACTTCGCGGTGTGGGGAAAACTGTTCTGATCAACAGGCTACAGACCATTGCGGAAGAAAAAGGGATTTTCTGCAGACATATAGAGGTAGAAGAGCGGAATGACTTTATTTCTCAGATTGCAAGCTGTTCCCAGGCCTTTTTAAGGAAAATAAGTACAGTTGAGAAATTTAAACATTTGATCCAGAAACCGTTGGATGCTATTAAAGCTCTGGTGGTGTCTTTCGACCCTGGTGAAAATACCTTTTCCCTTTCTGTGCAGGAAAGAGAACTGTATACAACCGTTAATCTGACCCAGAGCCTGACGGACGTTTTTTGTACCATCGGGGAAGCCGCCGGCAAAGCGGAAACACCCATCTGTTTTTTCATAGATGAAATTCAGTATATGAAATCCAATGAGCTTGGCGCACTGATTGCGGCACTTCACCGGGCCAATCAGCTGGGCTATCCGGTAATGATCGTGGGAGCAGGACTTCCGAAGATCTATTCCATGCTTTCCGAGGAGAAATCCTATTCGGAGAGATTATTTGTTTACAAAGAAATTGGCTCATTGGAAGAAACACAGGCGAGAGAGGCAATTGAGAAGCCGGCGGAGAAGATGCATGTTCGTTATACAGATGACGCAGTAACAAAGATTATCAGGCTTACCAAAGGGTATCCGTTTTTTATCCAGCAGCTATGCCAGATCGTTTACCAAAATACCAGCACAGACGTAATTGACGGAAAATGCGTGGAAAAAAATGTAGAGGAGTTTTTGAAAACGCTGGATAATGGTTTTTTTAAAGTCAGGTATGAGCGGTGCTCTGAGGCTGATAAGAAATTTATTTTTGCAATGACAGCCTGTGGGGAACTTCCCTGTACGATTTCCAGTGTGGCAAAAATAATGAACAAGACGGTAAACTCTATTTCTACCTCAAGGGCCCAGTTGATCAGCAAAGGAATTATTTATTCCGTGCGGTATAAGGAACTGGATTTCACAGTTCCGGAATTTGATGCATACGTGCGAAGACTGGAAGAATACCGGGAATGGAAAAAGGAGAACAAAATCCGCTGATATTGAGGAATCAGCCATTGTCTAAAAAGATAGAAACGTGTATAATTGGTTTTATGAAAATTTCGTTCCCAGTGGCTTTTGTGCCCTACAAATTTCAGAAATTAATACATGCGAGGACTTAAATGAAAGATTACATGGCTCCCATGGAGGGAGTGACCAATTTTGTATACCGACGTGCCTACCACAGGTTTTATCATCCTATGGACAAATACTTCACCCCGTTTATTTCCGCCAAACCCAAGAAGAACTTAAGCTTCCAGGAAATCTGCGAGGTGTCGCCGGAACGGAACGAGGGGATGTACGTGGTTCCCCAGATCCTGACCTGCAATGCAGAGGACTTCATCCGCACAGCCCAGCTTTTGAAGGAGGACTACGGACACCAGGAAGTGAACTTAAACCTTGGCTGTCCCTCCGGCACTGTAACCGCCAAAGGCAAAGGTGCCGGATTTCTGGCAGAGCCCCAGAAATTAGATGCCTTTCTGGACGAGATCTTTAGTAAACTGGACATGAAGATTTCCATCAAGACCAGGATCGGCACCCATTACGAGGAGGACTGGGATTACCTTCTTGCCATCTACGAGAAATATCCCATCCACGAGCTGATCATCCACCCCAGGATCCAGACAGATATGTACCGGGGCGTCCCCCGTCTTGGTGCTTACGAAAAGGCAGTCAGCCGGCTGAAAATGCCCCTGTGCTACAATGGCAACCTGTTTTCCACAGCAGATTATAAGCGCATTACCCAGCGCTTCCCGGACACAGACTGTTTTATGTACGGCAGGGGCCTGATCACAAATCCAGGTCTGGTAAGCGAGATCCGGGATGGCGTACAGCCGGGCAAAGCAGTGCTCTGCCAGTTCCACGACTGTCTGCTGGAAGAATACAAAGAGCTTTTATCTGGCGAGCGAAACGTGCTTTTCCGCATGAAAGAGCTCTGGAGCTACATGGCAGTCAGCTTCACAAACTACGAGAAATACGCAAAGAAAATCAAGAAATCCCAGCATCTGTCCGACTATCAGGCTGCTGTATCCAGTCTGTTTGCAGAGCAGGATCTGGTTGATTAAATACAAAGAGGAACAACATGTTAGACACAAATCGTTTTGAAGAATTTATATCCCAGTATCCCATTTACGAATACCGCGTGCTGGATGCTGCTGAAATCCAAGTGCGGGAGCGGGTGCGTACCATCTGCAAACAGGAGTGCGAGCGCTACGGCACCACCTGGGCCTGTCCCCCTGCGGTAGGCACCCTTGAGGAATGCGCCGCCCGGATCCACAGCTACAAAAGCGGCATCTTTTTTTCCAGCGTGGCAGAGGTTTCCGACCTTATGAACATGGAAGAAATGCTGTCCACCCGGGACGCACACGAGGAACTGACCTGTGAGGTGGCGAAATTCCTTCAGGGTGAGGGCTTTGAGACTTTCACCCTTTCCACAGAATCCTGCGACCTGTGCGAACACTGCGCTTACTTAGACGGCAAGCCCTGCCGTTTCCCGGAAAGAATGCACCCCTGCCTGGAAAGCCACGGCGTAGTCGCCAACGAGCTGGTAGAGAAACATTCCATGGAATACAATCTTGGCGGAAACACCATACTCTGGTTTTCCCTGGTACTTTTCCGGTAAAAAAGATTATGATTGTCAAAAACAATAGCAGCGTCTGAAAAAAATTCAGGTCAAACGCCAGGTGTTTGTTTCTGTGCGGATACCTGACGGGGCTGCTTCGGCATAAAAAAAATCCTCCCGCATAAGCTAGTTATAAAGGCCGGGAGGATTTTTTTATGTCTGGAAAAAGAGTGCGCAAAAATCCTGAGAAAGAGAAGGATTCATCCCGAAGTCCCTACACTTTCCGGGAAAACATCCTGACCGCCATGCAGGTTCCCGGCGATCTTGCCTGCAAGGACCCCATCATCACCCTCACAGGTCCATCCAGGGCTGTGATCGAAAACTATAAAAGCATCCTTTTTTATTCCGGCGAAAAGCTGATCATCCTGACCTGCAAAGGGAAAGTGATCCTCCAGGGGGAAAATCTGGAGATCGCCAGCTACAGCCCCATGGAAATGGAAATAAAAGGATTCATTTCCTGTGTTTTGCTGGAGCGTGGATGAGAAAGAATGGAACGTCCAAAATAAGAAAGGAGCCTGGAAGCATGGAAAGTCCCGAAAAATTCGTCCGCGGCTCTGTGAAAATTTCCGTATCCGGGGAGCAGATAGAGCGTTTCCTAAACCTGTGCCGCGCCAGAGGCCTCCTTCTGGAAAATGTCCGTCTCCCAGAAGAGAAGAAACTCACCGCCCGCATTTCCATAGCAGATTTCAAAAAGCTGGCGCCCATACATAGCAAAACCCATGTCCGCATCCACATTCTGGAAAAAAGAGGGCTACCCTTTTTCCTGTATAAAAGCTGGCGAAGAAAGTGCTTTCTCGTGGGCATCCTGCTGTGCGCCCTTCTGCTTTTCTGGCTTTCCGGCCGCATTTGGAACATTCACATTGACGGAAACGTGAAAAATTCCACACCCCAGCTACTGGAATTTCTGGACCAGCAGGGCGTGATCCATGGAATCAGCAAAAAGAACGTAAACTGCTCCGAAATCGCAGCCCTCCTTCGGAAAAATTACCCGGATATTACCTTTGTTTCTGCCAGGGTGCAGGGAACCCGGCTGCTTCTTACCATTCAGGAGGAGGTATTGGAAGAAACCCTTCAGGAAGAGGCGGTGCCCTGTGATCTGATCGCAGATTTTGACGGCGAAATCGTAAGCATGACCACAAGAAGCGGCGTCCCCAAAATGAAAACCGGAGACACCTGTCAGAAAGGCGACCTTCTCATATCCGGAATTGTAGAGATTTTAAACGACAGCCAGGAGGTGGTGCGCACCGAGTACGTTTCCGCAGACGCAGACATCTATGTCCGCCATCAGATCCCATACTACCAGGAATTTTCCCTTTCCTATCAGAAAAAAATCGCAGACGGCAAGCCGAAAAACAGCTGGTATTTTCACATAGGAAACTGGATTCTGGGCGCGGGCAGCGCGTCCCGGGAGCAGCATATCACTTCCGTGGAAGAAATCCCCTGGCAGGTCACCGAAAATTTTGCCCTCCCTATTTCCCTGGGAAAAATCACCCGCACGCCCTACCAGATTGAAAAGGCTGTATACACCAAAGAACAGGCCGAAGAAAAAGCCGCCCGGCAGCTAAAACTCTACGAAAAAAATCTGCTGGATCAGTACATCACCATTGTGGACACCAGTCTTTCCATCACCGTAGACAAAACCCGCTGCATCACCAAAGGAACCTTGACCGTGGATGAAAAATGCGGGGAGAGGAGAAGTGTGCAAAAGGGAGAGGAAACTTCGTGAAATTTCAGTGCTTTTTGGAAATATTCTGAAAATAATTTGGTAAAATAATGTAGACGGAAATTATGATATTTGTTATAATATGGGATAAATAAGTAGCGATATAGAAAGAACGCCTTTGCAGGATGAAACGCGGAGACGAGGTGAAGCATGGCAGGAGCACTAAAGATCAATCCGGGAACGAAGCTTCGAATGGCATTTGATGTTCCCATCGGTCAGGAACCGAAATTCAATATGATATGTACTTTTAATAAATCATTAGACGAATCTGCTTTTCTGGTATCCATCCCTATGGTTGGGGGAAAAGCACTGGAGCCTGACGAGAATCAGAAGCTGTTGTTTGAGTACGGCGACGGAGAGGAAGCGGGCATTATTGCCGGATATGTAGACGATACCGTGAAGGTTGGAATCCGCCGTTTCTGGAAGGTACGTCGTGTAACAGAACACAGACAGTTTATCAAGCGTGTGGATGTACGTATGAAGGTGGCTCTGCCGGTGAAATACATGCAGGATACCTGGGCACTGAATTCAGACGGAGAGATCGATCAGGAGCTGGGCGAGACTATGGATATTTCCAACGGCGGTCTTGCAATTTATATGAACCGCTGGTTTGATGTAGGGGAGACCTGCATTTTCACCCTTCCCAGAATCGGAACTGCCGCCGCAGGAGTTCCGGAGCACGAGGTGGCTGGCGTGATCTGCTGGATGAGAGAGGTACCCAAGGGCGGAAGCTTCCGCTATGTAGCCGGTATCCAGCTGCGTTTTGCAGACCCTGAGGAGAAGGCCGCTATGCAGAACTATGTAGCCTATGTGAAGAAGAGATACAGACTGTAAGAGTATGAAGAGAAGGAAGAACAGGCAGGAGGAAATCCCTGCCGATATTTCAGAAAACCAGGAAGAGAAAAAGCCCAGGAAGCGCTTTGGCAGAAAGAGAAAGACAGATCAGATTATCCGAATCGAAGAGCTGGAAGAGCTGATGAGCAAATACGGCGAGGGAGCAGACCCTGAGGACGTTGTCAGCATGTACATTCCCCACCGTAAGCGCCGTAAGATCGGAGCAGCACTTCTGCAATTAGATAGAATGCAGCTTTTGCTGATGGGACTGCTTCTTCTGGTAGCAATTTTGTTTATCACCGCATTTATGCAGGAGAAAATGGGTAACTTCACCATCAACCTGAACCGTCTGGAGCTGTACCGAAAGGGAATCAGTATTTCCGAGACCGGAGATTTCAAGGACGCAACGGCAAGGCTTACCGCAAGTGCGGTGCAGGATGCCACCAATATTTCCATCGAGGATCTTCCAGACAATCTGGATGAAGAAGAGGGAGACCATAACGGCAAGAACTACATGGCGTACACCTATTACGTGCGAAACGCAGGCAAGGAGGATCTTGGCTACAAGGCAAGGATCACTTTGGACTCCTGTGCCAAGGGCGCGGAGGATGCGGTTCGAGTGGCAGTATGGCGGAACGGAACCCGCGTGGTATATGCGGAGCCGGCAGCAGACGGAGGCGACGAAAGCGGCTGCACCAGCTTTGAGTCCGAAGATTTGGTTTGTACATATGAAGAGCCCGATTTCCTTGTGGGAAACGTAGACCGCTATACCATTGCAATCTGGATGGAGGGAGACGATCCCGAATGTGTGGATTCCATCATCGGAGGAAGCGTCCAGTTCAGCATGCATATTGATGCTGACTATGACGATGAGACAAGCCTTGTATGGAAGTTCATCACAGATATCAAGGATACCCTGACAGGCGACAAGCCCATCAATGCGTCTGGTAATGAAGCGCCCAATGACAGCTACTATTCAGACAGAGAGATCACCTGGAACACCAGGCGCAACAAATAATGATATGAGCAGTGCCACAACCACTGTTTATATAAATAAACCCTTTTTATGAAGGGGCATATCTTTTGGCAGAAAAAGAGGAAAACGTTTTTTTAAACATGCACTACAGACACGCTCTAAAGTGTGGTTTATTACATATCCTGCTATGAGCTGATATCCTCACCGGAAACGGTTTGAGGAGAATCTCTTTTAACCGGGCCCGGTGAGAGCATGAACTGATGGCAGGGGAGTGAAAATTACTTATCACTTTCAGTCGTTTTGCTTTTGGGCAGCCAGAAGAAAGTAAATGGGAGGAATAATATGACAGAGACAAAAAGTGTGAAAACACTAAAGAAACAACTGGGCGCAGCGATTGCCATGGTACTGGTTGCCGCTGTAGCGCTGGGATCAAGTACGTATGCTTGGTTTGTAAGTAACAATAATGTAACAGCTAATACTTCAAGTATTAGTGCTCAGTCTAATGCACCATTCTTGGTAATTAATGCTGGAAGTGCTGTTACAACATCAACTACATCAACAGATGCCACAGCAACACCGAATCAGGATAAGGCATTATTCCCGGTACAGATGGTAAAAGCGGAAGATAATGCTTCTGCCTTCCAGTGGGAATCTGCTTACGCAGAAGCCTCAACTTCAGCTGATGAAAAAGACAAAACACGTTTTATTGTACAGACCGCTGATCTGCCAAATTATTACATTAAAGAAACTTTTTATGTTGGCACAAACGGTACAACAAAGGGTCAGTTTAAAAACCTGCGTGTAAGCGGTGTTTCTGCAACACAGACAAAAGTTACTGGAACCAATGGTGAAGTAGATGGTGAATTAGAAAATGCTCTTCGTCTTATGGTTGTTTGTGGAGAGGAAGTAGCCATTTATGATAAAGATGGTGCTCTTATAACAACATATACAAAAGAGGGCGAAACAAGCCCAGTAGCAATTGCTGGATTAACAGCTTCTTCATCCAGAACTGCAAACGGCGAAACCGTAACTGGAGCTTTCCTGACTGCTGAAAATGTTACAATTGGTAAAACAGATGGTAATGCTGATTCTAAGCAGATTGATGTATATGTATATTACGATGGTGCAGTTGCAAATATTAGAACAAACAATCTTAATATGCTGGGATCTGTTAAAGCAACACTTACCTTCACAGCAGATGATGCTGCTGCATCTACAACAGGTGCATAATTAATAAATAATAACTGTCCTCTGCGGTTGTGGCGCAGAGGGCATACCAAAAAGCAGAAACATAATTACATTTCTGCTCTTTGGTATGCTGAATATATGATTAAAATTACGATAGAAAGGGTATGATGTGATGGAATCAGTTTTAAGTATAAAACGGTTAAAAAAACAAATGGCAGCGGCAATTCTATCAGTCTGTGTTGCGGCGGTTGCACTAAGTACATCCACATATGCTTGGTTTATTTCCAATAAAAATGTCAATGGAACAACCAGTTCGATTAGCGCAACGGCAGATGGAGTAGTTCTTCAAATTAATGCAGGTGATGTTGCTGATCATGACGGTGATTCAGCTACTGTCGCAGCTACAAAGGGTCATGCTATTACCCCTGCTTCTTCTGAAAATATGATAGATTGGTATGTTCCTGAAGGTTGGACAGCAAATTTAGCAAAGGTAGGAACTTACCAGAAGGTACCGTTAGAGGCCGATAAAAATGGAAAGAAAGATGGAACCTATTTACTTGGTGGAAAATCTTATTATGCATATGTTCTCAGCGAGTTTACCTTATTTGCAGTAAAGAATACAGGTCATGCAGATGTATATTTTGATGGCGCAGCTGCGAATGGAGCAATTGAGGTAACACGTTCTGATGCAAAGGGAAATGTTACTGATAAAGTTGCGGCATCTATGCGAGTAGGTATCGTCATCAATGATAGAACACACGGTGATCAGCTTATAGCAGTATTTGCTCCAACAGAGCCAACTGGCGCAGGAAATGATGTAAACTATAACGGTACAGATGCATCAACTGGATGGAGAGTAGTTTCTGGAACGGGGGCTGTTTCTAACACTACAAAAAAAGCGGAATATACACATATTTCAGGAACAGATGATCAGAAGTGGACATTAAGAAAAGAAAATGGAACATATGCAGTTCCGACCGCAGATCAAATCAAAGTTGCATCTGATGTGGACTGGAATGGTGTGATCATGAAAGTGTACATCTGGATGGAAGGTACAGATTCAGATTGTATTGCATCTGTTGTAGATGGAGATGAGGCGGAATATGATGTGACAGTTCATTTAGTCGGTTTATCATCATAAACTTAAAATAAGAAATCCTCAGATACCACAACTATTTGGGGATTTGAGAGGTCATGGCACAAGCCATGGCTTTTCTTTTACCCATTTGCCTATATTGTCTACTATCCCCAATTTCCTCCATGTATTTTCGGTACATCTGATGAATTGCTATTTCGCCGACTTCTGGTATAGTCATGTAACTGAAATGAGAACTTCAGAAGAGAGAAATGCAATATGTGAAAAAAACAGGATATCCTATGGAAGCAAAGTACGCTAATAACAAAGCAAATACAAGCAATAAAAATGGAATTCCCTAAACCAGAATTCTACTTTATATTATTTCTTCAATTGTATTGCCCAGTCTCTTGGATAAGCTAAATGATATAGATTAATATCCTCTTTGTATTCTTCAAAAAGAGCTTCTATTCTTGGCATAAATTCAGAATTCCATTTTTCAGCAGATGGGTATAATGCTTTTACAGAAAGTATTGCACCCCAGAGTCTTCGTTTTGCAGCTTCGGAGATTTGAAATCCGGAAGGCATTGCAGAGAAAATTCTAAAATAAAGTCTGCCATAATGTGCACATATATTTCTTAAATCGGTGCAACAGCGCATCCAACTGATCATATTTTTATAATCGGCACCTGCAAATGCTTTCTTATCTGCGGTTATCAGGTCATTATAAAAATACGAAAGCATACCAAATGTAAATAATTCAGATATTACCCATAATGGAAACTGACCATCGTAATTATCTATATGGTGCTTTACAAACAGAACTTTCTTGTTATTTTCAATTTCACGCTCAATGTTCTGCTTAAATTTATCAACATTATGTTTTGAATTGAATGAAGAGGAATCCAAATATCCAAGAGGACCATATTTTTCTGAGTGAAAATATGCAAGTCTCGTGCGAAGGCTCACTTCAATAACTTCAATGGCAGAGAATAATAAATTGCGGAGCTTTCGGTCAAATTCATAAACCCGATATACTCTTTCAAATGAAAGATTGTCCCTATAGGTTCCATCAAAACTTTTGAATGGTAAAAAATAGGCCGACAATCTGTAATAACCGATGTTGACTAAAATATCTCTGCAAAAGGAATCATCGTCTATGATACATCCCTTTTCACGCAGCTTATTTATTTGTCCCTCGTAGGACAGGTGTGGTTTTACTTCATGCATAAAATATCTCCGTATAAAAAATGTCTCCCCTGGGGCACATCGTTGAGAGGTGCGGGGAGTCCTGTTAGATTTATTATATGTATAACAGATAAAAAAATCAATGCGCAAAATAGCCAAAATTACTTCTAATTCCTGACAATGTAAGCTGTTATACGGCTATACATTCTGAAAGTCTTATAAAAGCAAGTTACAAAATCGTTAAACGGTTGTTTTTATAGGATTATGGACAAAAAAGTATCATCGTTCAGTAAGAAACGTTGCCATGGTATTGGTTGCCGCTGTAGCGCTGGGATCAAGTACGTATGCTTGGTTTGCAAGCAACAATAATGTAAAAGCTGAAAAAATGAATGTAACTGCAGATGTTAAGTTCTTGGAAATCCAGAATGATGGAACAGACTTTACTGGTGGTACAATTGCAGTTGATGCTGATAAAGCAGGTTCGAAAACAGACTACAAATTATCACCTGTTACTCCAATGCAGTTAACTGCTACGGACAAAACAGGAACAGAAAAAACAGTACTTGATGTAAAAACTACAGGTACAAATGGTACAGATGGTTATGGTGATGGATTAGCTTGGAAATGGACAACAGCTTCCTCTGGTACAGCATCTACAAAAGGTGCTGAAGCGGAATGGAAAAACGCTGATGTTACAAGTGATACTACTAAATATTATCTGTTAAATAACTTTAAATTCCGTATGACTGTAAAAGATGTAACAACTACAAATCTGTATGCTTCAGAAGTAACACTTGATACTACGATCACAAGCAAAGCTATGGACGAAGCAGTTTGTGTTATGATTGTTGGTGCTAATGGTATACAGATTTATGATGCAGGAACTAAAACATGGAGCTACTTTAATGCTGACGGTACTGCATACACTGAAGATACAGCAAACTTTGGTCTGATTAACACTGTTGATTATCAGGAAGTTAATGGAGATGAGCAGGCTGTAAAAGTATTTGTATATTACGAAGGTGATGACACTGAACTTTACACAGCAAATCTTAATTCTTTAAAAGGTGTAACAGCTAATATCACATTTACAACAAGATAAAGTTCTTATTATACCCTATCTCAAAGGTTGTGGCTTGAGATAGGGTTTTCTTTATTACACCTACAGACGCCAAAAGAAGCCAAGGGACAATAAAAAAGTCACATTCCCTGTCCCCTTGGCATCTCCCATGTCAATATATTGTCATTACTTTTTCTGTCCCATTGGCTTTTTTGCATATTTTTCGCTATTGAATTTAGGCAATTTTATAATGCAAAAATTTTAGAGGATAGTGGCAGTAGCCAGCTATCGTGGTAATAAAGCAATTGACTGGTTCGGTTTCAGCTGATTGTAGAGCCAGAGCGTAGGTTATGCGGTAACCACAAGCCGAATAGATTCTTTGAATCGAACGAAAACGCTTAATGAGAGCTTTACTTCGGCAGGACTTTTATTAGTTATTTTGCACATAGACTTTTTCGTTTATTGTACATATAATAATATCAACAGGACTCCCCGCACCTCTCAACGATGTGCCCCAGGGGAGACATTTTTTAGGTAAGCCAAGGGGACACCTAAAAAGCCATTTTCCCTGTCCCCTTGGTTTATTCTTAATAGGCACAAAATATCATCGTATGGTATACGTGATTGCTATCGCGCTGGGATCAAGTACGCATGCGTGGTTTGCAAGCAATAATAGTGTAAAAGCAGAAAAATAAATGTAACTGCAACAGCAAATGTTAAGTTCTTGGAAATCCAGCACGCCAAAGGGACAATAAAAAAACCACTTTCCCTGTCCCCTTGGTATTCCCAGGGGAGATTGGAGATAGTAAACAATAGGGGGAATTATGGAAAAGGAAAAGCCATGGCTTAGTCACCATGACCTTTCACATGTGTGTTATCTTACTCAGCTGTAACACCTGCTAAATTGACTACTACATTATAAGAACTCTTATCATCATTTACAATGCTATTTCGACAATCTGTATCCGTACCTTCCATCCATATATATACTTTCATTGTCACACCATCAGCAGTGACCTTTTCTGCTATTTTTCCTGAATTCTGTACCGGAATATGATAACTGTCGCCATTTTTCACAGCTGCCCAGTTCTTTCCATTTTGATCAATATATGTAGTTCCATATACATATGGATAAGGAACTTTTTGTGTGGTAGAACTGCTTGCAACGCAGCTCCATCCGGCAGTTGCATTTTCATCGTTACCAACAGCATCTTCTGACTCTGAAATTGGTGCATAAACTAATTTTAATTGATCTGTGCTTCCTTCTTTTCGATCATTAATCACAATTCCCACACGAAGAGAAGAAGCCACTTTGTCAGTCACTGTTCCATCTTCATTTTTTCTTGTCACCTGTATTGCGCCACCATCTGCGGAACTATCCAGATAAACATCCGCAAGACCTGTATCAAGAATCGTATACAACGTATAGGTACTAACGATATATGCATAATTCGGTTGATCGGCAATCGTAAAATATCCTGTGTCCAAGTTTAAATCTTCAGGAATTTTATATGTTTTTACCTTTGACAACCCCTCAGACCATTGATCCGGAATCCACCAGGTTTTGCAATCAGCTGTTGAAGATGCCCCTATAAAATGTCCTTCCGTCTCAGCTGATAAAGAAAGATCATCCATTGCAGAGCTGCCACCTTTTACCGGATCTAATCCAGAAACAATTTGCAAAACAAATCCATTTGTAGTCGCAGCAATAGAACTGGTCGTTCCCTTTACTGAATTATTTGCAACATACCATGCATACGTTGCGGAACTTAACGCAATAAATGCAGTAGCCACGGATAAAATAGCAGCTATCAATTGCCTCTTCATTTTCTTTATTGTTCGATTTGGCTCCATATATTTTCCCCTTTTGTGAATATTAACATACCAAAAAGCAGAAAATCTTTTCTACTCTTTGGTATGTTCTCTATGCCACAACCATAGAGAACATATTCATTACGCTTTTAATAGATATCAGGTATTACTGCTGAGGTGCTGCATTCTGATCCTGAGTTACCTGACTAGATCCACCAAGGTCTTTGTTTGTTGCGCCAAAAGTAACTGTAAGCTTGATATCTCCTGTGAACATACCTTCCTGATCAGTAAATACCTTGCTATCAGCTCCATCATAGTAAACGTAAACATCTACCTGCTTATCACCATTATCAGTATCACTTACATGTTCGATTTTATCTGCTAAAATCTCATCTGCTTTTTCACCAGTAATTGTAACTTTCTTTCCGGTTCCATCATATACAACCCAATTCTGACCACACACAACCATTACACGGATAGCTGTGTCCAATTTAGAATTGTTGTTGGTTGCCTCAATACCCGTTACTTTCAGATTTTCAAAAGCACCTGCTTTAGAACCAATATAGAAAGTTTCTTTCATTGCATAATTAGCGGCAACTGCTGCAGCGGCTGATCCATCAGCCTTTCCCTCAGATTTAATTGTAAATCTGGTAGATGTATTTTCATCAGCTTTTCCACTTTCTTTTGCAAATGCTGACTGCCATACACCATTAGCAACAACCTGTGCAGGATAAAGTGTGGTTGGTCCTGTAGTCGTTGATTTATCGGTTGTCTCAGAATTAGCATCTGTTTTTTCATTATACTTAATTACCATGAATGCTGCATTTGACTGTGCAGAAATTCCACTTGTTGTAGCTTTTACACTATTGTTACTTGCAAACCAAGCATATGTACTTGATCCCAGCGCTACAGCGGCAACGCATACCATGGCAACCTTTGTTTCGCTATTATTTTCTCGTCAGATTTTTCTTATTTTGTTATGCTATATTTGCAAGAGATTTCACAGAAGAAGGAAGGAACGTATTATGACAGAGAAAACAAAAAAAGCGAAAAAAGTGATAGTGATTCCGGCACGGGAGGATCGTAATTCAGAAAATGGGCAGGAGAAGAATAAGCGCCGTGTGGCGGCGTATGCCAGAGTAAGTACCAATAAAGAAAGCCAGCAGACAAGCTATGAAGCACAGGTTCAGTATTATACAGATTACATAAAAAAACAGGCAGACTGGAGCTTTGCAGGGATGTATGCGGAAGAAGGCGTAACGGGCACCTCTACACGGAAACGGGTGGAATTTCAAAGGATGATCGATGATGCTGTTGCAGGAAATATCGACCTGATCATAACGAAATCAGTCAGCCGTTTTGCGAGAAATACAGTAGATAGTCTGACTGCGATTCGTCAGCTGAAAGAGCATGGAGTCGAGTGTTATTTTGAAAAGGAAAACATCTGGACCTTTGACACAAAAGGAGAACTTCTGATAACAATCATGAGTTCTCTGGCCCAGGAAGAAAGCCGCAGCATTTCCGAAAATACACGCTGGGGAATGCGCAAGGCTTTTCAAAACGGAAAAGTGTTTGTGCCATTTCGACATTTCCTTGGATATGATCGTGGTGCGAACGGAGAGCTGCAGGTGAACCTGGAACAGGCAGAGACTGTGCAGATGATTTACCAGATGTTTTTGGATGGATATTCTTTTTATAGAATTGCTGCTGAACTGACAAAAAGAGGAATTTCCACACCCTATGGGTTGCAAATCTGGAATGGGCGAACAGTAAAAAATATTTTGCAAAATGAAAAATACAGGGGTGATGCATTGCTTCAGAAACGGTATTCCAGAGACTTTCTTGACCGTGAAATGCGTAAAAACGAGGGCGCAGTTCCTCAATATTATATTGTTGGAAATCATGAAGCAATCATTGATACAGAGATGTTTCAGAGAGTGCAGGAAGAACTGAAAAGAAGAGAATCCAGGCATGGAAAATAACAAAAAGCTGAGGGTCGCAGCGTATGTGAGGGTTTCTGAAGAGACAAAAGAAACACAGCATTCTTTGCAGGCACAGGAAGAATTTTACCGGAGGCAGATACATGAAAAGGCAGAATGGGAGCTGGCAGAAATTTATAAGGACAACGGAATCTCAGGAACCGATATAAAAAGAAGAGAAGGCTTTGTCAGGCTTATAAGTGATTGCAAAGCCGGAAAAATTGATTTGATTCTTGTGAAATCAGTCAGCCGGTTCGCAAGAAATACTCTGGATTTACTTAGGATAGTCCGATATTTAAAGCAGCTTGGTGTTTCTGTGCGGTTTGAGGAACAGAACATTGATTCCCTGACAGAGGAAGGGGAACTGATGCTGACATTGATAGCATCGGTGGCACAGGCAGAAAGCGAATCTATCAGCGAAAATATAAAGTGGGCAATTCATAAAGCCTTCCAGAATGGAATCGGAAATACAAGACGCAGAACCCTCGGCTATCACTGGGTAGATGGAAAGCTGACTGTGATTCCGGAGGAAGCTGAGGCGGTCAAACGGATTTTTGTAAATTTCCTTGCAGGTGGTTCCCATATGAAAACAGCAAAGGAACTGGCTGGAGAAGGAATCACATCCATCAATGGAAAACTAATCTCCGTAAGTGCAATCGGCAATATCCTGCGAAACATCACTTACACAGGGAATACCCTTCTTCAGAAGACCTTCATCCAGGACCCGATTTCCAAAAAGAAAATGATGAACACCGGGGAACTTCCACAGTACTTTGTGCAGGATACTCACGAAGCAATCATCGACATGGATACTTTTGAACAGGTGCAGGAGAAACTTGCCCGAAACAAAGAGATGGGACGTTTTCCTTATAATCATACAGGTAAGAAGTACCCTTTTACAATGAAGGTAATTTGTGGCTGCTGCGGACGGCACTATACCAGGCAGCTTTGGAATACCAGTGAGAAGGGAAAAAAACGTCCAACATGGGTTTGCACAGGGAAGAAAGCAGAGAAGTACAGAAGGTGTGATTCCAAGAATATTCCAGAAGCAAAGCTCATGGAAGCCAGTGCAAAGGTGCTAGGTATTTCTGAATTTGACGAGGATATCTTCTTTGATAAAGTGGAATCCATCACAGTACAGGGAACACACGAACTGCTTTTCTGCCTGAAGGATGGCGCAGAGGTTACCCAGCACTGGGAGCATACGGCACAGAAAGCATCGTGGACACCGGAACGAAAAGCCAGACACGCTGCAAACCGCACCGCTTCCCCGGCAAAGACAAAAGGGGCTTCCTGCATGACAGGCAGAATCCGGTGCGAGCTTTGCGGAATGAATTATAACAAGCAGACAAGAAAGGTAGCCAGGGCTGGGATGGTGACCTTTTGGAAATGCAGGGGCATCGGAAACGGCGGTTCCTGTGCATCCGAACAGATCACACATGACCACCTGAACAGCATTCTGGCAGAAGCCCTGGGCGTTGCTCAGATGACGGACGAAATTTTCACCGGGCAGATTGACCACATCGGGATGTGTGAGCCGGGTAAGCTGATTATTTATAAGAAGAATGATGGCACGATTCCTGGCAGTTATGAACTGCTTCCAATGGAAAAACGACAGAAGCCATACAGACCAAGGAATAGAAAGGGGAATGTCAGAAGCCAAGGGGACACATAAAAAGCCACTTTCCCTGTCCCCTTGGCTTTCTTTTTTATTGACGAATACACAAAAATAAGGATATAATCCTTACTAGAAGATTGACGAGGAGAAGTTGAATGAGTCAGGACATTATTAATAATCGTTTTTTGGAAGAGTCGGTATTTGCTATTGCGGATGGGTACTGCGTGATCAATCTCACAAAGAATATCGTACGTGGTTCCATGTATCAGGTAGTTAATGGAAAAAAATATAATCTGAATGAACAATTAGGTTTGCCGGAAAATTCAAGCTTACAGAGTCTGGTGGCTGCATGGGCATTGACCATACCTGAAGAAGGTCTTAAAGATTTTCTGCACGAGTTTGACAGAGAACGATTATTAAATCGGTTTGAAAATGGTGAACGGCATATATCGTTCCGATACTGGACCAGGACTGCTACTTTTGAGCCCATGCTTGCAGAAGATCACATGGCCCTGTACCGTGAAGAGAAAACTGGAGATGTCATTGCAGTTAATTATGTTCTTGACCGTACAGAACATTACCGCTTAGAGGAAAAAGAGCGGGCACTGGAAAAATCAAACAGAGAGTATGCGAAGCTTCTGGCAGAAGAGAAAAAGCATACGGCTATGATCGAGGAATTGACAAAGAAACTGCAAAGTCAGCTGGAGTTATTTACCGTATCCATCCCTGGCGGCGTCAAAATCAGTAATGATGCCCCGGAATACTCTTTCAAATATGTTTCAGAACAATTTGCAAATATGCTCGGTTACGCAACACCGAAGGAACTGATGGACGCTTCTGGCGGTAATATTATCGGTCTTGTTCATCCAGATGACGTGAAGGACGGACTTGCAGATGCATTAAATCAATATACTCATTCCGATCATTATGCTACTATTTACCGGATACGCTGTAAGAACGGCACATACAAATACATCGAGGATCGTGGACAGAAAGTAATAAAGGAAGACGGAACCATTGAACATTGGAATCTCATGCTGGATAAAAATGACTTCATGCACAAATCAATTGCCTTGGAAAGTGAAAAGAAAGCAAATAAAAGCAAGTCTGATTTTCTCTCCAGGATGTCTCACGATATGAGAACCCCGCTGAATGGAATTATCGGATTGCTGAAGATTGCTGAGAAACATTTTGATGACAGGGAATTGGTCCTGGAAAATTTCAGAAAAATGCAGGTAGCTGCAGACTATCTATTGTCTCTGATTAACGATATCCTTCAGATGAGCAAAATTGAAGATGGAAATGTACCTCTGACACAGGAAATCATCAATTTTGAGGAATTAAGTCAGGATGTTCTGACTATCATAGAACAGCGGGCAAAAGACAGAGGAATCCAGATGCAGTTCCGTGCAAAAAAGGAAGGGCTTCGATATCCTTTTATTTATGGAAGTCCGGTGCATTTAAGACAAATTTTTCTTAATATTTATGGAAACTGTATTAAGTATAACCGAATTGGCAGAAAGATAACAACTGTGTTAGATTATGCAGAAGCTGTTGACGGAATTACGACATATGAGTGGATAATTACTGATACTGGCATTGGTATGAGCAGGGAATACCAGGAGCATATATTTGATCCGTTTTCGCAGGAAAGAGAGGATGCAAAAAGCACACTTATTTTGACGCAATTCTGATGGATATCATGATGCCTGTAATGGATGGGCTTACTGCGACAAAAACAATCCGGTCACTGAAACGTCCAGATGCTGAAACAATCCCGATTATTGCCATGACAGCAAATGCATTCAGAGAAGATAAAGAAAAGTGTCTGGCAGCAGGAATGAATGCTCACTTGGCAAAGCCTATAAAAATTGAAAACGTAAAGAGAATTTTGTGTGAATATTGTGTGTAGTGGTTGCAACTTCTCAAAGCCAAGGGGACACTTAAAAAACCACTTTCCCTGTCCCCTTGGCTTCCCACGAAAAGGTATTAAAAGGTATAAAAAGGATTTAAAAAGGATATAAATATGTTATAATACAAATAAATCCATGTGGAGGTGAAAGTAATGACAATGAGAGCAGAAAAAGTATTTAAACCTGGCGCATACCCGACATATACATATGTATCACGTCATTATGAGGATACAGATATATCCTATGAATTACGATTAAAACAAGCATTGCGGACCGCTGGATGTCTGACTTCTATTATTGGTCCGTCAAAGATGGGAAAGACGATATTATGTGAGAAAGTTATTGGATTAGATAACATAGTTGAAATTTCAGGAGCAGATTTTAATGAAAATACAGATTTTTGGGCAACAGTAGCGGCTAAGGTTGAGTTGCCTTATATGGGAGAAATAACGACCGAGAGATTTTCAAAGACCGAAGAAATAACAGACAGAGATGGAAAAAATGAAAAATATGTTCTTTCAAAAGATAAAATTATTGAATATTATATCCAACACAATAAAGTCTTGGTTATAGATGATTTTCACTATGCATCGCCAGAGATGCAGATAAAAATAGCGCAACAATTAAAAGATGCAATACGTAGAGAATTAAAAGTTATAGTTGTTTCACTTCCTCACAGATCAGATGATGCAATTCGTCAGAATGCCGATTTATCAGGGCGTTTGAGTTTGATTACTATTGATACGTGGAAAGAAGAAGATCTGAAAAAAATTGCGCTAATGGGATTTGAAAAACTCAATATTAATATTACTGATGCTGTTGCTGAAAAACTTGCTGTTGAATGTCTGACATCACCACAACTGATGCAGTATATATGTTTAAGCATTTGTACTTTATTAGAAGATGAAAATAAACAAGAAGTAACAGATGAAATTCTGGAAAAAGCATATAAGTTTACAACTGTGAATTTCAGCTATGCCGATGTAGTTAATACGATGGGAAAAGGCCCCAATCAGCGAGGACAACAAAGAAAAATGTATGAAACAACAGATGGGAAGCTGTTAGACATGTACGGTTTGATTGTTGAATCACTTGCTAAAAATCCGCCATTAACAGAGATTTCATTTGAAACATTTTATAGTAGAATTATTCAACTGATTAAGCTGTCAGCAAATGAAAAGAATCCTGAGAAATCAATTGTTAAAGAGCATTTAAGAAAATTACAAAATGTCTTGGAAGCAAAAGAAGAAATTTACAGGGCAATTGAATGGAAAGATGGAAAAGTATATGTATTGGATCCACTTTTTTTATTTTATTTGAGATGGGGAAGAAAAAATGGATAATTGGTTGAAGCCATATATTGAAAAATTACAAAATATTTTTGAAATTAATGAGTATGATCAATTTGTTACAGACTTATACGAAATACTAATGAGCAAAGAGTATCCAAATGATATTATTGTTCAAATCAGAAAAAGAGCAACTTATTTAAAGAATTGATTTTCAGATGAAGCAAATAGAGAAAACATGTTGATGGCAAAGATTAAATTAACAGATTATTTATCCGCATTGACACAGGAAGAATATCAGAATCCGGATTTAAAGAATCTTGAAATATATTTGGAAAATTTTTATCTTTTTTTAGAAGCACTAACAGAATATTTACCTGATAAAAGAGCAACAATTAGATATGAAAATTTGAAGAAAATAATGATACAAAATGAATATGATTTGCAGCATTTATTATATGCGGCATTAAAACCTCTTTATCCGGGAATAAGAAAAGAAGTCTCAAAGGATTCTGGTATTGGAACAGTGCGAGAAGATATATTTATTCCAGATTTAGATGTAGTTTTAGAAGCAAAATGCACCCGCGATTCAATGACTTTGAAAAAATTAATAGAAGAAATAGAAGCAGATATTGTTCATTATCAGGAAAAAAATATTTTCTTTTATGTATATGACAAAAAGAAGATTATAAAAGAAACTAAGAATTTTAATGTTTATTTTAATAAACAATTTGATAGGAAAACAGTGAAACTGTTTGTATTGCAACCAGTGAAATTGTAAAATGCCAAGGGGACACCTAAAAAGCCACTTTCCCTGTCCCCCAGAGTGAGGAGTTTTATAAAATGGAAAATTATGAAGACAAAATCTATTCTTTAGATGAGACTGTAACGGGACAGACACAGGCCCTGTCACAGGCAGTACAGAAAACACTGGAAAATAATGGCGGGGTAGGTATAATGACAGGATCTTATG